>VYMA01000080.1_pt1 | contig 25413 bp, 25 predicted proteins | sample 5109851 | NCBI WGS metagenome assembly VYMA01 (sample SAMN12291814, study PRJNA351875) | freshwater metagenome | isolation source: freshwater lake | place: USA: Michigan, Wintergreen Lake | collected 2011-08-02
GTCAAGCAGAGGCGGGCAGTCATTTGTTTAATCTCCGAACAGTTGCCTGAGCTGTCGGAGGCCCGGCTGAGTGTTATCTTGGCATGGCTTCTGGCAAGCTCGTATGCACGAGGAGGGAGCTATGACTGAGACGCAAAAACCATCTTCTAGACCCTTTATTGGGATCGACGTTGCCAAATATCGCTTTGACGGGGCCAGTTCTTCTGGGCCTATCATTGGACTTCACGTGCGGGAGCTACCCAGATTGGTTGACTGGGTAGAAAGCCAGAACCCGCAATTGGTGACGCTGGAATCGTCAGGTGGCTATGAACGGGACTTGGTCGCAGCCCTTGTGGAGAAGGACATTCCAGTAGCGGTTGTGAACCCGCGCCAAGTTCGCAATTTCGCCAAAGCCAGTGGTCGACTGGCGAAGACCGATGTCGTGGACGCAAAAGTCTTGGCCGCCTTTGGTGAGGCCATTCGTCCGGTGGTCCGAGACCCAAAAAGCCCTGAACTCATGGAGTTACGGGATCTGATTGCACGACGCCGTCAGCTTGTCGAAATGCGCAAAGTCGAGAAGACCCGCCTTGAAGGGGCCCGTACACCGGCCCTTGTCAAAGCCATCACGCGCCACATCGATTGGTTGTCGGGCGAGATAAAGTCAGCCGATAAAGACCTCGATGGGGCCATCAAGGCCAATTCATCCTTCCAAGAAGATGATGAAATCTTACAATCTATTCCAGGTGTCGGCCCAATCCTGTCACGGACGCTGATCGGGGATCTCTCCGAACTGGCCTTCATGAACCAGCGCCAAGCCGCTGCCCTTGTCGGCGTTGCGCCGTTCAATTGCGACTCCGGCATGATGCGCGGCAAGCGCGCGATCTGGGGCGGGCGCGGCGAAGTCCGCTCCGCTCTCTACATGGCTACCATCACCGCCATCAAGAAAAATCCTATCGTGAAAACCATCTATGACCGACAAAGGGCTCAATCCAAGCCCTTCAAAGTCGCCCTCGCCGCCGCCATGCATCAGCTCCTCAAACTCGCACAAGCACTGCTCAAATCCCGACAAAAATGGAATCCCCACTTGGCAAACCTCACAGTTGCTTGACACCCCATCTTGCGCGCACAAACTCGAACTAAGCCTTTGCGTAGGCACGCACAAACTCGAACTAAGCCTTTGCGTAGGCAGAGCCTGTGGCAAAGGCTGTCTAAGTGGAAACAACCAAAGCCAAGACAGTAGCGAAAGAAAATGGTGCATTCCTTTCGGAACGCACCCTACCGCGCGATGCGCATGGCTGTTTCACCTACATAGTTGAATGCTAGACTTTACGGACGACATATAGACTGAAGCAAATAAAGCGCTTCGAGCTTTAGGGTGCATTGACTGCCTCTACCTTGCATTCGTGTCTTGCTCATTCTCAACGAGGAACAGGCTTTGTAAATCGCCATCCATTCGCTGATCGCGGCCAAAGATCAGGGCGAACCCGGCATCTGCGCCTTCGATCGTATTCACACCATCGATGACACCCAGCACGTTGGAGACCATATCAACGCCAACCTGGCGAACGACTTCGAAGAAAACGGTCCGCTGCTCCTTAGAGAGCGAAGCGTAAAGGGCGAGGGCGCGCTGCCAGTATGGATCAGTCGCAACACTGAGAGGAGTATCGGTAAAAAGTTCGCGGTAAGCCGCGACGTTTCCGTTCACAACCTCACGCACCAAGCCGGCAGCTAGGTCTTTTGGTGTCACCTAATTTCCCTTTGACAAAAGACTTGAGTTAAAAATTCGCTTCGCGTTGAAGGGGACATCTCAGCTTTGGAATGTAACGAAGTCAAGCATGAGCTGTGATCGTTTGTGCGGGTGCTCACCCCAAGGGAATCAGAGGCGCTGCAGTTCCGCCAGACTGAACCCTACGGGCTGGCATTTGACCCTTCGCCGGAACATGTCCGCTTCCAAGCAACCGCCAACCCGCCCCAAATGGCAACCCTTGGCGCAAAGCAGCCCCCACTCCAAAACAAAACGCCCCCCTGCGTAGGCAGGAGGGCGGTTCAATCAGCGGTGTCACAGCACAATGTGCGCTTAAGTGCGCGGTGCCATGACCATGGTCATTTGTTTGCCTTCGAGGCGGGGTTCGCTCTCCACCTTGGCAATGGTTTCAAAGTCGCGCTTGACCCGCATGAGAAGGTCGATCCCCAGATGCTGGTGCGCCATTTCGCGGCCACGGAAGCGAAGGGTTACTTTGACTTTGTCGCCTTCTTCGAAGAAGCGAGACATCGCACGGGCTTTGACGTCATAATCATGATCGTCGATCATCGGGCGGAGCTTGATTTCCTTCAGCTCAACAACCTTCTGACGCTTGCGCGCTTCATTCTTCTTTTTCTGTTCTTGGAATTTGAATTTTCCATAATCGAGGATCTTCACCACTGGCGGGTTTGCAGTTCCTGCGATTTCTACGAGGTCTAGCCCAGCCTCTGTCGCGGCATCTAGCGCTGCAGCTAAAGGCATCTCGCCTTGCTTTTCGCCATTCTCGTCAATCAGAAGCACGCGCGGTGCGCGGATGTCTTCGTTGATGCGGGGGCCGTCTTTAGTGGGCGTTGCAGCCATAGGGCGTCTGATGTTCGTCTCTCCATAAATTACGCGGTGTGGTGCCGCAAATGCCTTTGTCCCGGGTTTCACCGGGCCAACTTAGATAATGGATGTAAATGAACAATCCTTCAAGGCGTCATGATGTTTGTGCTTCAAGAATTGTCGGTGTTACGGCACGGGCGGCGGCCAAAACATCTTGAACACGGATGGTATCGAAGTTGCGCGCAACCAGGCCGACAGTCGCTGTGCCCCGAGGTGCGGCTTTTCGCACACTGGTTTCGTTCGGGTTGATGATGGCCAATGTCGGTGCGCCAGAGGCCGCCGCAATGATGGCCATATCGCCTTCAGAGCCAACGGCAAGAATGGATTGTCTTGCTAAACCAATGAATTGGAACACATCGAGGCGTGCGACGAGGTCGAGGGCTTTGGGCGCTATTGCGCGAATTTCAACAGCCAACTCAACTGCCGCAGGCCCACCCACCAAAACAGGTTGGATGCCACGGGCCTCTAACGCCAGGGCTAATTCGCCATAGCGCGCTGACGGCCAGCGCTTTGTGGGGTCTGCTGCCGGGCCTTCCGGGGCCAGAAAGGCAAAGGGCTCATCGATGCCGTGGTGGCGGGGGGTAAGCTTTGTGTGATCCTTCACCACTGATTCGACCCAGGTGAGGTCCGGTAATGGCGACAGGCCGGGTGTAAAACCCTCTTTGGGCCCAACGCCACAGGTCATCAATTGCTCTGCATGCCGGTCAAGCCGGTGTAGCGTCAGTCGCGTCCGGTCGACATGGGGGTGCGAGCAGCCGACAGCCCCACCCGACCATTTGGGCTGGAAGGGCCACAACAGCTTGAACAAGGCGTCGCTTTCCGCACTATTGGTCAAGTCATAGACCATCGCATAGCGTTCTTGATGTAGGGACCAAATGAACTTGGCCTTGTCGACCAGCTTGGTCTGCGGCCAACGTACGTCGACGCGGTCGACATAAGGAGACTTTGACAGAAACCGCACATTGCCGCGCTGGGTCAGCACGGTGATTTCGGCATCGCGGTGATGAGCCCGCAGCATGGCAAGCGGGGCTAGGGCCAAGACCGCATCGCCTAAACTACCCAAAACTATAACTAAGATCCGCTCCGGGTTCACGTCCGTTCCTGTCACTTCTCTGGTTCGACCAGCCGCTGATACAGCGACACTGTGGCCAATTGAAGGGCGCGGGTCGTAAAACGCGACCGCACCCGAGCTGCGCCGACAGCACCCATCGCCGCTTTTTCTGCAGGTGACAGCGCCAAAAGTCGGCCTATACAATCGGCCAAGGCCTTACCATCCCCGGCGGGGCTCAGAAAGCCCGTAACCCCGTCTTCCACAGTTTCGCGCGCACCTCCGAGGTCTGAGGCAATAACGGCCAAGCCCATGGCTTGCGCCTCGGCGGCCGTGCGCCCAAATGCCTCTGGCTCAATGGAGGGGGTGACGGCAAAGTCAGCCAAGGTAAAGGCTGCTGGCATGTCATTACAATGGCCAACCAAATGGACATGGCCCTCAAGGCCCAAACGGCGGATATCTTGGCCAAGCTCTGCCCGATAGATGTCGCGGCCTTGTGGGTCGCCCACCATTAGGCAATCGATCTCCACGCCAGCGCGCTTCAAATGCCCCAGGGCGTCCAACATCACCTTCTGGCCCTTCCACGCTGTCAGGCGGGCTGGCAGAATGACACGCGGGCACGGGCTTTGAAGTGCGATGCCCCATTGGCTGGCAAGCTCTTCGCGGCGTTTGTCTGAAACAGCTTGCGGGTCAAAGGCATCCACATCGACGCCGCGATAAATGACTTCGATTTTATCCGGATCGATCTTGTGCTCCTGAAGCACATGGTCGCGTGTGTAGCCGGAATTTGCGATCACCCGGTCGCCGCGCGCCATCACGCTATTATACCAACGTTTGAGGCCGGATTTAGCGTTATAAATGCCGTGATAGGTCGTCACAAAGGGTGTTTTGGTTCGCCGTGCCGCCAGTAAGGCGCTCCACGCTGGCGCACGGGAACGGGCATGGACGATATCGACATCCTCTTGCTTAATGATCCGAGCCAGTTTGGACACATTGGACACAAAAACGGTCCAAGGAAGTTTTGAGTTCGCCTCGCCAAGGATGTGTTCGGCCCCTAGCGCTTCCAACTCCGGCACCAATCGACCTCCGGCGCTAAACACCAAAGCGCGGCCACCGGCTTCCATAATGGCGCTAGCAACCTCTACGGTCGTGCGCTCAACGCCGCCGGTCGCCATTTCAGGGACAACTTGCAGGACGGTTTTGTTTTTGAGGGACGCTAAAGGGGGGAGGGGTGAAGACAAAATTCGCCTATTCCAGTAATTCCAGCCACGGTGTTCTTGCGTTTAGCGGAGAGACAGCTAATTGCCTACCCGAGCGCGCCATAATAAGTCGCGATCGTAAACAAATTCAGGGAGTTTCCAAACATGCAATTAGACGATTCAATCGCAGCTATCGTGACCGGTGGCGCTTCTGGTCTGGGCGAAGCTACAGCGCGCGCCTTGCGGGCACATGGCGTGAAAGTGGCATTGTTTGATATGAATGTGGCGCGCGGCACAGAAGTCGCTGCCGAAATCGGTGCCACCTTCTGTGAGGTCAATGTGACGAGCGAAGAAAGCGTGGACGCTGGCTTTGCCAAAGCACGCGCGGCCAATGGCCAAGAACGCATCCTCGTCAATTGCGCAGGAACCGGTAACGCCATCAAGACCGCCAGCCGCGACAAGAAGACCGGCGACATCAAGCACTTCCCGCTCGATTCCTTCAATATGATCATCCAGATCAATCTGGTCGGCACCTTCCGCTGTATCGCTAAGTCGGCCGCTGGCATGCTGTCCTTGGACCCATTGGAAGACGGCGAGCGCGGTGCCATTATCAACACGGCATCGGTTGCGGCCGAAGATGGCCAAATGGGCCAAGCCGCTTATTCAGCCTCAAAAGGTGGTGTTGTTGGCATGACCTTGCCAATCGCGCGCGATCTGATGGGCGAAGGTATTCGCGTCAACACCATCCTGCCCGGCATTTTCAACACGCCTTTGATGAATGCAGCGCCCGATGCCGTCAAAGACGCTCTGGCCATGAGCGTGCCATTCCCAAAACGTTTGGGCTTGCCGCATGAATATGCGCAATTGGCTTTGACCATGATCACCAATGGCTATTTCAACGGTGAAGACGTTCGCCTGGACGGTGCCATCCGTATGGCTCCGCGCTAAAACAAAACGCACCCGCTGGTCTTTAGGTCAGCGGGTGCCCTCTCTATCTTGCATGACGTACGGCTTGGGCCTTGGTTAGGGCGCAGGGGCGGATGATGGGACTGGTCGGCGGCCAAGCTTTACCTGAAATTTTCCCTAGAATGGATGAATTACCCAATAGTAATATCCTCTCACAAGGTAGGTCGATCAACAAGCTACGGGTGAGCGTGCGCGCGACAGGCGTCAGCGGCAAGGAAGCTGATTATTTCTGCGCCTAGCCACAATGGGGCAATTACCTAAGAGTAATAAACGGGCGACTTCAGAATTTGTCCAGTCCGCGCTGGCAATTTTTAGGCTTTCCCCTTGCTGAACGGCGCTCGTGCCGTGATGATGGGGTAAGCCTGCCCGATTTTGAGGCAAAGCAAAAACAGATTTGGGAGCACGACATATGACACTCGAAATCCTAGCAACGGGTTTGCAATTCCCTGAAGGCCCTGTGGTATTTGATGATGGCTCCGTTGTGTTTGTTGAGATCAAGTCGGGCAATCTCACGCGCTATTGGAATGGCAAGACGGAAACCATTGTACACTTGGGCGGTGGGCCCAACGGGGCAGCCCTCGGTCCTGATGGGGCCATGTATTTCTGCAACAATGGCGGCTTTGCATGGTCTGATTTTGGTGGCCTGATGGTGCCGGGCCATGAGCCAGAGGATTATTCGGGTGGACGGATTGAGCGCGTGGATTTGACGACAGGCAAGGTTGAGCGCTTGTTTGATACGATTGATGGTCATGCCCTGCGTGGCCCGAACGACCTCGTATTTGACCGCCATGGTGGCTTTTACTTCACCGACCACGGCAAAAGCCACCACCGCCACCGCGACTATGGCGGTCTGTTCTATGTCACGCCCGGTGCGGCGTCAGCGCATGAGCTCTCGCACGGCTATACCTCACCCAATGGCGTGGGTCTCAGCCCCGATGGCAAGACGATCTATATGGCCGACACAATGGAAGGCAGGCTTTATGCCTTCGATGTTGCAGGCCCCGGGCAAATTGCCCCTGTCAGCCCGTTTCGGGCAGCACGTGTCGTCGGCCGCGTCGATCAATGGACCCTGTTTGATAGTTTGGCGGTCGAAGCTGACGGCACCGTGGCGATTGCCACCCTGATTAATCCAGGCATCACGCGGATGAATCCTGAAACAGGCACCCACAGCCTTGTGCCGACCGACGATCTGATGACGACCAATATCGCCTTTGGCGGCACCGATATGTGCGACGCTTATATCACCCTGTCCTCAACCGGCCGCTTGGCCAAAATGCGCTGGGACCGCCCGGGATTGCGGCTGAATTATCAGGGTTAGGTGGCAGCCCGTAGGGTGCGTTCCGACAGGAATGCACCATCTCAATGACAGTGGCCTTGATTATGGTTTTCACTTAGATCGCCTTTGCCGCAGGCTATGCCTACGCAAAGGCCGTGCTCGAGTGTGTGCGCGCAAGATGAGGCGTCAAGGGGCACGCTTCGCGTGTCGGCGAAGCCGATTGCACCCCTTGACCCCGCATCTTGCGCAATAAGAATTGTCGAGCGGGGCAAGCGAAGTGCGGCCTGAAGGCGTTCCAAGTCAAAAAAAACCTTCAAGTTTGGCACGACCATGGTGCATTCCTGTCGGAACGCACCCTTGTTACTTCGATCCATGTCATAAGGAAGTCGGGCGGGACCCTGTATGCACCCTTGGTCCTGCAAGACCGTCGCGTAGCTGAGGGCCCGCCCGAGCCGTTTCCTGAACGGTTGCCCACCCTGAACAGTTGCTGGGAGCGGTCTACCACCACCGACTCCGCTAACAAGGATAGGAGTGCTACCATGACAGATACTTATGTCGGTGTCGATGTTTCGCGTGCTTGGATCGATACGTTTTGTCCCCTCACCAACCAACATCAACGCCTAACAATGGACCCCGCCATACTCGACACCTTCGCCGCCGGGCTTAGTAGCAAAGGCGTCGTGGTCGTGCTTGAAGCCACAGGCGGATGTGAGCGCGCGTTACTTCACGCGCTCACCATCCACAAAGTTGGCTATGCGAGGGTCAATCCAAGACAAGCGCGAGAATTCGCGCGCGCAACGGGCCGATTGGCAAAGACCGATGCTGTCGATGCCCGCATGCTTGCCGATATGGGCGCGAAGTTTGCCCTCAAAGCCGATGATCCGATTGATCCACAACGGGCAAGATTAGCCGATTTAGTTGCGCGCCGTGAGGCCTTGATCGGCTATATAACAAAGGAGAAACAGAGACTTGGAACCACGGTTGATCTCTTCATCAAAGACGATATCGCCACCACGCTCACCTTCCTCAAGACCCGTCTCGCAGCCCTGACTAAGGAAATAGCTGTCCACATCAAATCTGCGACGCAACTCGCCAAACTTGATGCAGCCCTCCAAAGTGCTCCTGGCATCGGCCCTGTTGTCGCCGCCACTTTAGTCGCCGGCCTACCTGAAATCGGGACGACCAACCGCAGAGCTCTCGCAAGCCTTGCAGGTCTCGCACCACACGCTTGCGACAGCGGCATACGACGCGGCTCTCGCCATATCTGGGGCGGTCGCGCCCAGATCCGACGCGCCCTCTATCTCGCCGCCTTCATCGCAAGTAGCCGCGATCCTGTCCTTAAAGAGTTCCGCACCAAACTATCAAACCAACAGCGCCCGTTCAAAGCCATTATCATCGCGGTCGCCAGAAAACTCCTGACACACCTCAACGCCATGATCCGCTCAGGACAGCCTTGGAGCAATCAAATCAACACTGAATTGACAACCGCATGACCTCGGTCAAGACAGTTGCTACGGCGCGAAGCGCATTGAGGCCTAAGCCGCCGCGCTCGGCCGCGCGCTGACCCGTTCGTGCCAAGCTTTTAGATGGTTGCAATCATCCGGAATTGGCGTGCCGATGAAGGTGCCGAAGTCGACGATGGATAGGGCCATGATGTCGGCCGCAGAGAAAGAATCCCCTGCGATAAAAGCTTTGTCGGCCATTTCCCGGTCCAACCAGTGATAAGCGCGGTCGGCATGGGCGCGGTTGCTTTCGCCAAAGTCCTTATATTGGGTCAAAAGGGCTGCCGTATAGGGATGGGCGTGGCGCCAGATTTGGCCAATCGGGCTCATCAATTGCCACTCCACCCGCCGGATCCACATGTCGATCGTGGCAATCTCAAGCGGCGTGGTGCCAAACAAGGGCGGATCGGGTTGTAGGGCTTCGAGGTAGCGGCAAATACTGACGCTTTCGCTGATACATGTGCCGTTGTCCAGCTCCAGCACGGGCACTTGGCCGAGGCTGTTCTTGGTCAGAAATTCCGGTGCTTTATGGGCACCCTGTCGCATCGGGATATGCACATGTTCAACCTCTATGCCCTTTTCAGCCAAGAAAATCCGAACGCGACGGGGGTTCGGGGCTGGATTATGTTCGCCATAGAGTTTCATGTGAGAGGCCTTTCAATGCCATACCAAGAGAAAGGGCCCAAAGCTGTGCTTTGAGCCCTTGTGTCTATTAATCCCGCTTTGGCAGGGTTTTGCGACCCTCTTTTACATCGAGGAAATAGGTCCAAGATGTTTCGTTTGGACGGGTATCGTCCAGCGGGGGAGGCGATGTCCAAGCCGGGTAATTCTTAGCAATTTCATCCTTCATCACAGCTGGCATCTGGTCCCAATTGTCCAGTTTGCGGCCATTGGTGTTGAAATAAATCTCGCCCTCACGGCCACCCATGCGCATCCAAGGTAACCAGTCTGAGATCCGCACCCAAGCGACACTTGCTTCTGCGGTCGTTTTTGTCGGATCGACAATATTCGAGAGCGTGCCCGCGAAATTGAACATTTCGGTCGCGTGATAAATGCCACCAACTTCGGCCTGATACTTGCCAGCCAATGGGTTGGAATAGAACAAGGGCACCGTCACATTGGTCCACCAGTGATCTCCGCTGATCGTGCCCGTCCAGCGCAGTGGCTGGCCATCCCGACCTGTCACGTATGAGGTGGAGTTCACAGGATCGTTGGCAACATGCATAACGTCGAGGACTTCACCAGTCCAAGGATTGGTCCATTTGCTCAAAACCTTGCCGGTCTTGGGGTCTGTATAGATCAAAAGCTCGCGCGAGATCAGGCGATAGCCTAGCCCGCGCACGGGGTCCTTCACCGTCACGCAATGGCGGATGTTCATGCCTTCGGCCCGGAACAGAAGCTTGTCGGCTTCGCCTTGGCGACGCGAATACGCATCGCCCGCCCAATAATAGGTCACGGCCACGCCGTCGCGCAGGTCACATTGCATCTTGCGATTCGCAGCCAGCACGCCTTCAGGGGTGGTCAGGTCCAAAGGGGCGGCAACCGGGGCAGGTGCGGCAACCGGGGCCTTTTTCTTCGGCGCAGCGTCAGCCGTCGTGGCGACCGTCGCGAGGCAAGCAGCAAATCCGATCAATAGGTGGCGGGCAGATAAATGGGTCATGACAGCTCCTCTTCTGCCTCTTTCTTAAGTGGCCTCTAGCGACTTGTCATCAAGAATTTGTCCGGACAATTGGGGGTGTGCAGTGGCGCGCGCGGCGAGGCAGGAACCGCCCCTTTTGTCTGATGTGGGGCGCTCTCCCCTTATGGGAGAGGGGCGGGGGTGAGGGCTTACGCTCACCCAATCTATAAAGCGGGTTGGCGAGGTCTTTGTCGACAAGACACCAAGCTTTTTCGCCCGTAAGCCCTCACCCCCTACCCCTCTCCCAGTGGGAGAGGGGAGAGCATAAAGCAAAACTTATCCGGTCCATTCCAAGCCGCTAAAAGGACCCCTTCAAGCTAACCCGGATCGAACGCCCTGGCTTGGGCAGATAATCCTTCAGGAAAGACGTGTGTTCGCGAATGTCTTCATTGGTCAGATTCCGGCCTTCAAAGGTCAGCTCAATGCGGTCATTGCTTTGAACAGGCCGCCAAGACCAAAGGGCGTTTAATGCGGTTGAGCCTTCGGTTCTGGTCTCAAAAGCTGCAGTTCGCGTTTGTTCGGCGATGGATTGCACTTCGGCTCGTAGCCGCATTTGAGGGCTTTTTGCTTCAAGGCCGAGGGTCACCATCGCGGGCGGCATACGGGCAATCGCGCCGCCGCCATCATAGCTGCCGCGCACGGTATCGACCCCGCCATCGCCAACCACGGACCAGCCGCCAATCTCGCCGAAAGCCCAAGTGACATGAAGTTCAGCCCCGGTGAGGGTGGCGTCTTTTTGGCTGACCAGAAAGACCGGCAAATCATCCTCGATCTGATTGGTTGGGTTGAACGCGATGAATCCGTCAAAGCTGGAGCGCCAAACATTGAGATCGACCGTCGCGCCACCGATCTGCCAGCGCGCAACCACTTCAAGGCTGGTCGCGGTTTCAGTCTTAAGATCCGCATCGCCGATTTCAAAAGCTTGGGTGGCCGCATGTGGCCCATCGGCAAACAATTCGACTTCTGTCGGCGCACGCTCCGTATAGCCGACATTGAGAGACAAGCGCAGACCGTCGGTGGGCTTCAAGAACGCACTGGCAGAGAGGCTACCCAGATCGAATGTGCGCGCGCCCGCTAGCCCGGAATAGTCGCGCTGTTCATAGCGCGCACCGACTTCAGCGCCCCAATTGTCTTGATTATAGCGTTCAACCCAAAAAGCGCCGACCGTTTCAATGGTCACAGGCAGGATGAAGGCCTCATCGCCCTCCGCAGCAAAGTCATTAGAGGCAAATTGTAGGCCGAAGACGCCGTCTAAAGCCCCAATCGAGCGGTGACGCGCCTCGAGGCGGCCTTCATAACCTTCATTGGTGAAGACCGTGCCAATCGCGCCATCAAACTCAATCTCACTGTGGGTATAATCGCCTGTCGTGATCGAGAAAGTCAGCGTGTCGAGTAGGCCCAAGTCTTTGATAGAGGCTTGAAAATCATAACGTGTTTGGCTGAGTTCGATGAAGGCCTCTTCGCCAGGAATGCCATAATTGGACTTTGTTTGTCGGGTGGCCAGTGCAAGGCTCGTCCGGTCGGTGATGCGCGCGACGCTGCCACCCACGGCCCAAATTTCGCCGCGCGTATTGAAGGCGGTCCCTTCGGTATCATCGCCTGTCACGGCACGCAAAGCGGCAGTTTGGGAGAAACCAGGAATCTTATAATCTTGGCCCTCACGGCGGAAACCGTCGACCCGAAGGACACCTGTGCCGCGCGTCCCAACCAGCTTAAAGGCGGCTGTTCCGGCATCTTCAGCGGTCGAGCCTGCTAGGAATATTTCGCCGGAAAGCGGCTTTTCAGGCAGCTTGGTTGGCAAGCGGCCATCGACAACATTGACGACCCCACCAACCGCATTGCCGCCATAGCGCAAAGCAGCAGGACCTTTCAGGACTTCAATGCCTTCCGCGTCTAAACCATCAATGGCGGGGGCGTGGTCTGGCGAGATGGTGGAGGCATCAATGCCTTGCAAGCCATTCAGGACCAATCTTATTCGATCCTCCCCCAAACCGCGCACAACGGGGCGCGAGGCATTTACGCCGTAGAAGGTTGAGCGCACCCCGGGGATGCCTGCCAAGGTTTCCCCAATGCCGCCACTGATGGAAGCTTGTAACGCTTCGCCGCGATTGATCACGGCCACGCCTTGGCTGATGGCATCTGACCGATCCCCTAATGAGCTGGCAGTTACCACAATGGTCTCAACCGGGCGGACTTGGGGAGCAGAAGCAACCGGTGGTGCTGCTTCTGGAGTTGCCAAAGCGAGCAGGGTGTAGAGGGCAGGCGTCATGGGAGAGTTTCCTATTATGTTATTACATAACACTACCTACCTCAAAAGATCGGCCTTGCAAGTGCAAAGGACATTTTCCATGCACGCCAAACTCAGGCATGAACGAACAAGAGGTTCGTCACGATCAAGGAGGCGCACATGCACGATCTTATTCGTCAAGCAGAGGCCCTGTGTCAGCGGTCAGGCATGGCCTTTACCGCGCCGCGTCGGCGGGTGTTGGAAATCCTTGCCGCATCGGAAACGCCGATGAAAGCCTATGATTTGATCAGCAAAGCCGGGGAAGGTGGGCAAGCCACCAAGCCGCCCACAGTCTATCGCGCACTCGACTTTTTGTGCCAATTGGGACTGGTTCATCGGATCGAACAAGACGCCACCTTTGTTGCCTGCAACCATGCCGGCCATTCTCATCCCATGGCGCTTTTCGTGTGTAATACATGCCTAAAAGCAACCGAAGTCGCCTATGACGAAGTGGCTTCTATCCTTGAGAAGGCGGCTCAGATGCAGGGATTTCATCTTTCGCGACTTGTCGTGGAGGGGCGCGGTCAATGCCAAGACTGCGCGCTGGCGGCCTAAGCAAAAAAGAACAGGACATGAGAATGCGGGATTATTGGCGCGGCAGTGTCGAGGCGTGGGAATGCGACGAAATGGGGCACATGAATGTGCGCTTCTGGGTACGTCGCGCCTTAGATGGCATGATGCTGATGGCGACAGAGCTTGGGTGTGAGCGCGCTTTTGCGCCAGAAGCTACCGCCACTTTACTGCCTGTGCGCCAGCACATTCGGTTCTTGAAAGAAGCGCGCGAGGGCGCACCCTTATTCTTCCGTGGCGGTGTTATCTCGCTCGGCGAAACCGACATCACCTTCTATGGCGAGATTGTTCACACACTTGACGGGGCCATTGGCGCGACTTTCTTGACCACGATGGCTCATGTCGAAGCTAAAACGGGTAGAGCCTATCCATGGCCACAGCGCACGCGCGCCCTTACCGATGCCATGGTCGTTGAGGTGCCAAAGCACGGCAGCCCGCGTTCACTTACGTTCGACAGCCCGGCGGAGCTGTTTGAAGCCGAAACTTTGCTGGCGCGCGGCTTTCAACAAGTAGGGTTATCTGCCGTGCGCATCGAAGATGTGGATGTGTTCAACCGCCTCTATCCTGAGGGCATGATCGGTCGCGTCTCAACCGCTGTGCCCAATCTGATGACGGCTTGGCGCGAAGAAACCACAGCGGAACTCAGCGCCTTAGATGGCCAGCCCCGTAAAGCCGGTGCCGCAGTCCTAGAGTATCGGTTGGACTATTTGAGCTGGCCCGGCGTAGGTGACTTTACTGCCGTCTATTCGGGCGTGGCGGATGTGTCTGAGAAAACCAACACGCTGAAACATATCTTGACCCATCCGGTCACGGGCCAAGTCTTTTGTGTCTGCGAAGCTGTCGCGGTGACCTTCGATTTGGTCGCGCGTAAAGTCATTGCCATCCCACCGCAGGCGCGTGCGCGCCTAGAGGCAATCCTGATCAAACCGCTTGGATAAGTTCGATCAGCGCTGACGCGCAAACGTCTGGCTTTTCCATCGGCAGAAAATGGCTGGTCTCTGGGATCGTGTCGACTTGAATGCCACTTCGGGTTAAGAGTGGGATCAGTGTCGCGACCGTCGTGGAATGCCGCGCACCGCGCAACAAACGGCCCGGTACCTTCAGCGCTTTGATGGCTTGAAGCGGATAATGGCGTTGGCCAGCAAAGCACGCTGCTTCAAAGGCAGGGGCGCAAGACAGGCGGACGTGACCATCAGGCATGTCGGTGAAGCCATCCTCGCAATAATCCGCCAGCATCGTGGTGGGCCAAGACTTAAACGCCCCACGCCCGGTATAGGCTTCCAAAACGGCTTGCCGGCTCGGGAACACAGCGCGCCTGCGACCTGCCGCCTTGGCGAGTGGAAATTGGCTGCGCCACAGGCCAAACACCCAAGGCATGTGGGCATAAAAGTAAAAGGGGGCGGGTGCCAGCACAGGGTCAAACAGGCAAAGGCCTTTTACGAGGTCTGGCCGGAGCGCGCTGGCCAACAGGCTTGACGTGCCGCCCATGGAATGGCCGGCAAGGATAGTTCCTTCAGGCGCGATTTGGGCAAGCAAGGCCGCTATGTCGTGGGCAAAGCGATTCCAATTGTCTTGCTGGTCTGGGTCGTCTGGCAATTGGGTGCGGCCATGGCCCCGCAAGTCAAAGGCCGCGACTGGGCGGCCAATGGCTTCTGCCACCGGCTGTAACATGTGCCGATAGGTTGAGGCGCAAAAGCCGTTGGCGTGAAAGAAGACCAAAGCAGGGGCTTGATCCATCTGCGACGGAATGGCCCATTTCAGACCCGCCATCGTGCCTTCGGCCAAGGTTTGGACGAGGCGCGTTTCAACAATTTGTCCCACTCGCAATTTGCTTCCCGGGTTTCGGTTCGGTGCTTACAGGCTGCCAAACACGCGCTTTAAAAGGTCTGTCCCTCGACGGGCAGGATCACGACGGATCCCACGTTCCTCTTCGCCAATATAGACAAACAAGCCATCCAGTGCGCGGTCTACGGCAAAACCGATCAACTGGTTCTTAAGGGGGTTGTCTAAAACAACAGGTGGAGGTGGAGGTGGCGAAGGAGGTGGTACCGGAAGTGCGGTTACAGCTTTGGACTTTGTGGCACCAACTTTTGCTTTCGTGGCGACGGTGGCAGCTTTTGGTGGCAGCGCAACGGGCACAGGTGGTTCTGGTGGTGGCGGTGCGGGTAAGGTAATGGGCGCGCCGGAATAATTCTTCAGGCTGCCCCAACCGCCCAAACGCTCAATCTCTGGCCCATAGCGGGCTTGAATGCGGTCGAGGGCGGGACCTGCGCCAGACGCTTGCACCGCTTCTGCCATCGGTGGGGTCATCAAAGCCATCAGACCGGAATAGGATTTGGCCTTTAATAGCTCCGTGCCAGCTGTATCGCCGCCGCGCAGCACCTGCAAAACATCTTCAATGGTGAGACTTCGGATGGTGTCGACAAAAATAGAGCCAGCTTTTGGCATCATGGATTCGGCAGAACGATTGAGGCGCAACTGGAAATTGTCGAGCGGGACGCTTAGGCGCAGAGGGCTTAAGCGCTTTTGTAATGACGCCAAGGGCTCTGGCAAAGGAATGCGTACGCGTGTGTCACCCCAGAATCCATCTGCTTTACCCAAACGGCCAATCGCAGCACTGGCACCTTGCAACAGGGCAGCGCGAATCCCTGCTTCGCCTTCATTGCCAGAAGAGGCGCTCAATAAATCGTCGTCCAAACTCGGCAGAGCAGTAGGTAAACCTGCGCGCTTGGCTGCAGCAGTTTTGGCCAATTCTTCCAGCATCTGGCCGGCACTTTGGGCTTGGGCATGCGAGCCTAGCCCTGCACTTAAGCCCAGAACTGCCCATAAAAGGTTGCGGCGCTGAACCCCGTCTGGGTTTGACATTAAGCTATCTCCTCGACATGGACGACTTTAGGAAAACTTCTGGACGATGCTGCCGTGATTTTGGACTTGAACCAAGACGCAATTAGGGCACATGATGACCTCGAGCCAGACTTGATGTAGGCTGGTGTACTGCAAGACAAAAGTCCATTGAGAAGAGCTTAAGCTCTGACGGCCAAAGGGAACGCAACCATGTACGACACCGAGTCCACACCGACATCAACCTGCTTTGATGTCACCATCGCAGATCATATCGCCCATATTCAAATGAAGCGGCCTGAAGCCTTTAATTCGATGACTCGCGATTTCTGGAACGACCTGCCCAAGATCGTCAAAGACATCAATGATAATTCCCGCGCCCGTGTGATCGTAATTACCTCAACTGGAAAGCATTTCTGCGCCGGTATGGATTTGAGCGTCTTCTCCAGTGGCGACGGTGTCACCCAGGGTTCTGTGTCCGATCGCGAGACTCGTGGCGAAAGCTTCCGTTTGCACGTTCACCATCTCCAAAACACGTTTACCTGCTTAGACGAAGCCCGGATCCCCGTGCTGGTGGCCGTGCAAGGTGGCTGCATCGGTGGGGCCGTAGACTTTATTTCGGCTTGTGACATTCGCTGGGCCAGTGCGGATGCTTTCTTCTGTATCCAAGAAATCAATATCGGCATGACGGCAGACGTCGGCACATTCCCACGCCTGTGCAAACTCATCCCAGAAGGCTGGATGCGCGAACTGGCTTATACAGGTCGCAGGCTGACTGCTGCGAAGGCCAAGGAAATTGGGCTGGTCAATGAGGTGTTTGACACCCATGAAGCCTTGGTCGCCCATGTGATGGAAACCGCCCGCGAAATTGCCTCCAAGGCGCCTTTGGCAGTTACGGGCTCTAAGGTAATGATCAATTATGCGCGCGATCATTCGATCCGCGATGGATTGGATTATATTGCCACGTGGCAAGCTGGCATGTTTAGCCCGGCTCATATGGCAGAGGCCTTCCGCGCCAATGCGGCAAAGGAACCCGGGAACTTCCCCGAGCTGTTACCTTTGCGTAATCGGATGTAGCGATCACCATTAAGTATCAGAGCCTTAGCGTATTTTAGAGTGGAAATTAACTCAGCTTTGAAGCTTTTGTGCCATCATAAGTTATGACACAAACTCGTAACGTTCGTTCTTGGCTCTGGTCCGCTCTCATACTTTCGGTCCTAGGGACCATCGTTGGTGCGGCAATTGCTTTGTCAGCGGTACGGAATTTGTCCTTACAGGCAGAGCGTTTGGCCAAATTTGAGCGGACGTGGAGCGAGGCAACTTGGGTCGATCAGCGCGTTACCGAAGCTGCCGATGACTTTGCCCAAATGGGTCGCCCTGAAGACCGTGAGCGCTTTGTCGCGCTGAACGAGCCGCGCGAGGCTTTGATTGAAAAAGCCATTCAGTTGGCACCAAAATCAACGAAAAAGAGCGCGTTTGCAACAATTTACAATGCAACCCGGGAAATGGGTGCGATTGAGGATTCGGCCGTATTACTCGCCGCCGCGGGTCGTCACGCCGATGCGAAGGCGTTGTTGCAATCTCAATCCTACGCCATCGCAGGAACTCGAAAAGCACGACAATTGGAAAAGGCAAGGCGCGAAATCGCGGCCAGCCTAAAGGTGGAAATCGACGCAGCCTTCTTGTTGTTGAGTGGCGGCCTTGCTGCCCTCTTAGGCTGCATGGTGGGGGCAGGCTTATGTTGGGCTCGGGTCGCCGCATTATTTCGTGGCCAAGCGCAAGATTTGGTCGAAGCCCGCGATGCTTTGGCGCTGCATGCGACCACCTTGGAAGCCAGAATCGAAGAACGCACCCGAGACCTTGAAATGGCCAAGACTGCTGCTGAAGCTGCTGACCATGCAAAATCGGCCTTCCTGGCGCAAATGAGCCATGAAATTCGTACGCCCATGAATGGCGTTCTGGGCATGGCTGACGCATTATCGCGCACGCCGCTAGACGATCGTCAGCTGCGGATGCTGGCTGTGATCCAAGACAGTGGCGATACCTTGTTGGCCTTATTGAACGACGTGCTCGACATCGCCAAAATTGAAGCAGGTAAGCTTGCTTTGGAATCGCTCGATTTCAGCGTGATGGAGATCGTGCGCTCGACCGAGGCCATGTTCACGCTGCGCGCGCATCAAAAGGGCATCAGCTTTGCCGTGAACGTCGATGGAAGCGCCGAAATCTGGTGCTTGGGCGACCCAACGCGGATCAAGCAAGTGCTTTATAACTTGGTTTCCAACGCCGTGAAATTCACGCAAAGCGGCAGTGTCTTGGTCACAATCTCAGCCGAAGATGTGGGTGACAACCGCCGCGCCCTGTCCTTTGCGGTCAAAGATAGCGGCATTGGCATTGAGCCAGAAGTACAAGGTCGCTTGTTTGAGCGCTTCAGCCAAGCCGAAACTGCCACCAATCGCAAGTTCGGTGGAACAGGGCTTGGCCTTGCAATTTGTAAGCAATTGGTCGCGCTTATGGGCGGCCAGATTGATGTGGAAAGCCGCGTTGGCGAGGGCTCTGTCTTCCGTTTTGCCGTTAACTTGCCGCTAGGGGTCGCGCCAGAGCGAACTGATGCCGGCCAGTTTGAGGAGTCTCGTGCCCAAGGTGGGGAAGGCGCAAGCTCTGTCCGAGTGCTGGCCGCCGAGGACAACGCCCATAATCGCCTCGTGCTGCAGATGTTCCTTGAGCAAGTGGGCATCGAACCAGTCTTTGCCGAAAACGGCCAAGTTGCGGTTGAGCTTTGGAGCCAAGACAAGTTCGACTTGATCTTAATGGACGTTCAAATGCCGATCATGTCAGGACCCGAAGCGACAGCGCGGATTCGCGCGCTAGAGCGGGTGCAAAAGCGCGAGCGGACCCCAATCATCGCCTTGACGGCAAATGCCATGACCCATCATGTGCAGGAATGTTTAGATGCAGGCATGGATGCCCATGTCGCCAAGCCGATTAGACCCGAGGTCTTGTTTGCTGCGATTCATCAGGCTCTGTCCGGCGACGAAGAAGTCGAAGCACCAACTCAATTGGCAGTAGCTAGCTGAGCTAGCACAAGAAAAAAGGCGAACCGGTTAGGGCTCGCCTTTCTTAAATGCTGCTGATTCTGACAGCCAGTTGTGAGCGCCAACTCTAAGTCAGATCAACGCGTTGCGTTTATTTCGCTGTGGCATTGCAGGCTGCGATGCCTGCGTCGTCTAGGCTCGAGCTACCAACTGCGAAGCTGGCGACTGGGCCGAGAGCGCGGGCAACTTGGCGGCAGTCGCGGACTTGTGCGGTCTTGCGGTCAAGTACGGAAGTACAGGTATCGCCTGCGCAGCTCCAAGCAGCGCCCAAAACGATCACGCTGTCAGAAGCTTCAGCAACGGGGGTTTTCAGTTTCACAACAACGTTGTTGTAAGCAGCAAACGCTGCTGTGGCGGTCAAAGCAAACGCAAATCCGGCGACAAGTGTCTTGAAGCGCATGGGGAGGCTCCTAAAAAAGGTTTCAGAATAACGGGCTTTTTGTCCTCGTTGATGCAACCCTAGCCGCTGGTGTGAAAAGTTGCAAGAGAAAAATGAACATACTGTATTTTATTCAGCAGTCACAATTTTGTCAGAGTGCGTGAGCATGCTGGTGTGACGGCCCATAAATCAGTTGCAACCCCTCGCCCTGTCGATAAGGTCGTGCGTAAGGCCCGTAGACGGCCAAACTGCTGGGGAGGCATGCCATGGATTTCACCATACCTAAGGACATCGCAGATTATTTGGTTGAGCTGGATGAATTCATCGCGCGCGAAATCAAGCCTCTGGAAGAGGCCGACGACAATGTCCGCTTCTTTGACCATCGTCGTGAGTATGCGCGTACCGACTTTGAGAACCAGGGCTTGCCGCGCCACGAGTGGGAAGCTCTACTGGGTCAAGCTCGCCGTCGGGCGGATGCCGCTGGCCATTATCGCTTTGCCCTGCCGGCAGAGTTCGGCGGCAAGGATGGCAGCAATCTTGCGATGGCGATCATCCGAGAGCATTTGGCCAAAAAGGGCCTAGGCCTGCATAATGACTTGCAAAATGAGCATTCCATCGTCGGCAACATGCCGGGTGCTTTGATGCTGCGCGACTTCGGAACGCCGGAGCAAAAGGCCACTTTGTTGCCCAAAAGCCTGCGCGGCGAGTTCATCGCGACCTTTGGTCTAACAGAGCCCAATCATGGGTCTGACGCGACCCATATGGAGAGCACCGGAGTCCGCCACACGCGCGATGGTGTGGAAGGTTGGCTGCTCAATGGCGAAAAAATGTGGATCACCGGGATGCACGTGGCCACCCATTGCATGTTCTTTGCCCGCACGAGCGGAAAAGCAGGGGAAGCGCGCGGTATCTCTTGCTTCTTTGTGCCTGCCGACGACCCTGGCGTGAAGATCGAGGAATATTTGTGGACCTTCAATATGCCGACCGATCATCCACGCGTCAGCTTCAAAGACGTCTGGGTGCCAGATAGCGCGCTGTTTGGCCCACCCGAATTTGGCTTGGCCTTGGCGCAACACTTTGTCCATGAGAACCGTATCCGCCAAGCTGCATCGTCCTTAGGGGCAGCGGTCTATTGTATCGAAGAAAGTGTGGCTTATGCCCGCGAGCGCAAGCCGTTTGGCGAAGCCTTGGCGAAAAACCAAGCCATTCAATGGCCCTTGGTAGAACTTGCCACGCAAGCCGAAATGCTGCGCCTTTTGATCTACAAAACAGCTTGGGAAATGGATCAGATGACCAAGCCAGAAGTCGAGAAGCGCCTGTCGGACAAAGTGTCCATGTGTAACTTCTGGGCCAATCGTTTGTGCTGTGAGGCTGCAGATCAAGCCATGCAGGTTCATGGCGGCATCGGCTATTCCCGCCATAAGCCGTTTGAGCATATCTATCGCCATCACCGCCGCTATCGCATTACGGAGGGCAGCGAAGAGATCCAAAAGCGCAAAGTGGCAGCTTGGCTGTTTGGCTACGCTGGGCCCAAGAAGCAGCTCTTCACCTCGTAAGGTGATGGAAACGCAGTGAAACGCTGCGCGGCTGACTTGCGTTACGCGTGGGTTGAATGTTCCTTGCTCCCATGGGGTTGTTTGACGAGATTGAGCCAACTTACGACGCAATGCAGGCGATCAAGAAATTGCCGCCGGACGATCCTATCATTGTTTTGTCTTTGCTACGATTTCGCCATGACCTTGCCGATGGCCGCTCAGACGCCGCTTGGCGCGATTATCAAGATGGCATCGGCCCGGTCCTGACCGAATATGGCGCTAAGCGCGTGACACATGGGGTTGTGGCGCTCGATCTGGTTGGCCCCAAAGGGCAGTGGGATGTGGTTGGAGCTTTCTGGTACCCCAATCCCAAAGTTCTTTGGCGCTTTATGTCGGATGAGCGCGTGATTGACCTCCTCAAGATCCGCCGGAAGGCAGCCGATGATGTCACCATGATGATCTTGACCGATCAAACCAACGTCTTCGCGGGCGGTTAAGCGGCCTTCGCCGTTTCAAAAGCCCGTTCCAACACCGCGAGCTCCTCGGCCATCATATCGGCCAAAGGCTGCACATCTGGGAAGATATTGGCCCCGGCGATCACACCAACTTCCAACTGATCCTGATAGCCTTGAACCGTGATATTGATCGACATGCCGTGAGCTGGGATCGAAACCGGCCACAAGTGCAACATCGTGGCACCAGCTGCGTAAAGCGGGATCGGCGGACCTGGCACATTGGATACGATCACATTCGCGCTTGGTGGCAACACATCGGACAAGCCGGAGCGACCATAGAGGAGCGACCCGATCTGCATTGCCATGGGCGCACCCAAGACGGAAGCATTCGTAAAGTTCGGAATAAAGTCCTTCAGCGGGCTGACGACGGACTTGGCTTGCACCGAATCAGCAATGATCGCGGTCAGGCGCTCTTTTGGATCGGCTATATGGGTCGCAATTGGGCAGGACATGGCAAAGGCCTGATTATTGGTATCGGAATTGCCATCTTCACGCAGTGAGATCGGCACCATCGCCACCAAAGGCTTGTCGGGCAGCGCCCCAATGGACTGGAGGTGACGACGCAAAATCCCGCTGGCGAGTGCCAACACGACATCGTTGAGCTTGCCACCTGCCGCTTTCGCAACAGCCTTCGCCCGCTTGATCGATAAAGTCGCGGTTCCAAACGCGCGCTCGGAGCTGATCGCCTTGTTGAAAGGCGTGCTGGGCGGGATCAGCTTGGGCAATTCCTTCAGCTTGCTGACATCGAGTAGACCCGGCAGCACACTTCCGGCGGTCTTCAACATGGCGGGCAGATTGGCGACCGTCTTCATGCCCACTTCTACTTGATCCACGACGTGATCTAGCAAGGTGGAGCCAAAGTCCGTCTTGCCGGTGCGCTTGAGTGCAATCGGGCTGGCTGCTGCCTCTTTATCGAAGGGGCGCTGCCACAAATTGGCGTAGGTATTCATGACAGAGGCCGCAACTTCACGGGCTCGGCCCTTCCTTTTGGGCTTGCCACTTTGGTCCTCTGGTTCACCAGCCTTGGCTGCTTTCGACCGTGGGGCAGGGTTTGGCGAGAGGTCATACACGATCTGAGAGAGGGCAACGCCGGCGCCGCCGTCGATCAAAGCATGGTGCAACTTGGCATACAGGCCCACCCGATTGCCGGGCAGGTTCTCAAATACATAGAACTCCCACAATGGCCGGGCACGATTTAGAAGCTTGGCGTGCATCCAGCCGACAATCCGGCGCAAGGTGGGCATGTCGCGCGGTTCAGGTAGGCTGCCGCGAAAGATGTGGCGGTTGATGTCAAACTGCTCGTCATCGATCCAGGAAGGATGGTCAAGGTCCAGCAACGTGCGCGAGAGCTTCTTACGTAACATGGGGACCGCATCGAGACGGTCTTCGATCTGAGCCTTAAAGGCCTCAAAATAGTCGCCCGTATAACCATCGGGGAGTTGGAACAGCGACAGAGAGCCAACATGCATCGGCATTTCCGGTGTTTCCATATAGAGAAAGGAAGCGTCCAAGGACGATAGACGGACCGCGTCACCCATATTTTCCCCCCGTGGACCGTGCAGTTGCTCTGCTACTAATCCTGCTGCGCCCAAGTTTCATTAGGCTGACCTTTAGTCAACCACGGACTTGTGGGGTCTGCAAGCGATTCACGAGCCCCATTGCTGGCATTCGTGAGTGTATCAAAGATACTCATGGGGAATTTTTGCAATGATGGACTTGTTCTGGTCGAAAATGACATGCGGCAGGCGGCATGCTCTAATCCGAGAGGTTTTGATCTCGAGTCGATCAGGAACAACATCGCCAATTTCCCGTGCATTTCTCATGCGATTTGGCGGCGCAGCCCACGTCAGGTGGACGTCGGGCCGCAGTGTTTTGACCATGCTTACTGTCGGAATCTGGTCGGTGTCAGCAGTGATCAAGATCATTCGATCAAATACATGGGTCATCGCATCTGCAACGATTTGTACGCCCAACGCGACATCGGTTCTCTTTTCTTCCCGAAAGGTGCACCGCCGATTGAACTGAACACAATGCTTTTGTGACTTTTTGAACGCCCCGTATGTGATCGTTACGCCATTTGCGAGCAATGCTGCAACATAAGTCCGATGATTGGATTCCTTTTTTGGATTCCAGTTAACAAGACTTGTGAAGTAATGGCATTTTACGAGTATTTCATTCGGCCTAAGCAAGCTTGTTGATAATGCTTTGAGGTTCAACCTCTTTAATGTTGGATCATTTTGATCACTAATGGCATGATACAAGTTAAAGCCGTCAACATAGACGGCAACCCTAAGCTGTTTTTCCATTGACAACTCCAAGTGGCTTGTGTTAGAAATACACACATTCACCCGGCGTAGTCCGTCGGAAAAAGGGGCGCAGCCGAAAGGCTGGCCCCTTTAACGTTTTGCGGGCAGGCACACACGCACACCGCTCGTCTTGCAGCCGATCAATCTAAGATGATAGTTTAAGTCAATGGCAAGATCAAAGGTTTTTGGCTTCCTCTGTCTGCCAGAGAAAGTCTAGTCTGTTTCAAAGCCTGTCATTCAAGTCAGAGGCGGCCAGTCCTGGACCTCGTGCCGCACGGTCTAAGATCCCCGCTCCGCGCTTTCACGTTGACGGAGATCGTCAGAACACGTGTCACTCACCCATAGGCGAGGGCAAACGGTCCAGTCTTCGCAAAAGGCTTGAACGTGCCATCGGGCTGGGCCAAGCGGTCGGCCGTGGCCCAGAAGGCTGCTGGATTGACGCCGATCCCGACATGGCTTGCCAAGCGAATCTCGATCGTTTCGGCATTGTCGGCTGGCTTGGCGATACAAGTCTTCCAATTCACGATCCCGTCCAACTTGGTGTAGATGGACGAGTTTGGAACCGGTAGATCGCCTGCAATTCGCTCCAAATCGCCGGGGCGGGCAGGGCCTTCGTTGGACAGAAAATCATAGAGTTTCTTGGCGCTGGTCGCATGAATATCGGCAGCAAATGGGCTGCCCAAGGTGATGACGCTGCGCACTTTGTCGGGCATGACAAGCGACAAATAACGGGCAAATACGCCGCCTAAGCTCCAACCGACAATGGATATTTTCTGGCCAGACTTGGCGTGAATCTCTTCGACAAGGCCTTCGAGGACTTCGCGCATTTTATAGAACTTGCCGAGATTTTGCCCTTGGCCCCAGCCATGGGTTTCATAGCCCAGCTCGTCCAAGAATTGCCGGATTGGCTTAGTAGAGCGGTCACTGGCCAAAAATCCGGGCAAAACCAGCACAGAATGGCCATCGCCGCGCGGCGCGTGCCGCAAAATGCTGCGCGTTGCAAAAGTGGCGGCCAACTCAACGACCCCGCGACCCTCGACAAGCGTTAGCGCCAGTGGCGGTGGGCGTAGCTTGGTCGGAGCTTCAGATTTCTGGCTCTTTTGGGTTGAATGAACGCGCTTTTTTGGCGTGGCGGCATTAATCGCGGCAGCAACCATGGTCTTACACTCCCAGTCTTATCGACAGCCAATTGGCATTGGTCCGCCATTCTTTGGGGCAGTCTTGCCCAAAACATTTAACAAACGTGACACTGCGAACCCGCCCGGTCAACCAGTAGGGGCCCAGACTTAGAACGCGCCTTCTAGATTTTCGACCACTAGGCCACCTGATGGTTGGGGTGTTGGGCTTCTTTGTATCCATGCGCGTTGCGGGGCTTTCTTCGCACTGAGCAACGCATCTTTGCGCAGAGACCCCTTCAGTCCCTCACATCGTCATCCCGGACGGCGAAGCCGATCCGGGATCTTGTACCGAAAAGTCCAAGGAGGTCCCCGCCCTCCGCTTCGCTTCGGCGGGGATGACGTATGCAGTGGAACTCCCCTCTCCTTTTGGGAGAGGGGCGGGGGTGAGGGCTTACAATCACCTTGTTGACGTGCGCGTTGCGGAGGCCTTCATTGC
>VYMA01000099.1_pt1 | contig 25192 bp, 28 predicted proteins | sample 5109851 | NCBI WGS metagenome assembly VYMA01 (sample SAMN12291814, study PRJNA351875) | freshwater metagenome | isolation source: freshwater lake | place: USA: Michigan, Wintergreen Lake | collected 2011-08-02
CTGCGCTATGTTAACTTAATTTTATCGCAAGAGGGAAATTTAATCTCTCTAAGCGAACGCCTGTTCTCGTCGGCTTGTATGTAAAGTTTTATGTACGGATTCAACATTTCTGGGGCTATAAGTATTTAGCAAACACACCCGAATCAATGTAAGCTGTTCGTAATTTAAATTGCTTGTTGAGACGGGGCAAGGGGGGGTGGGCTAATCTAAGAATAAGCGGTTTAAATACGTCTTAGCTTAAAAGGCGGCGATTGCAATTTTTGTCGGGGTTCAATTATGTGTTACTCCAATCTGGTTGGTTCCCTAAGCAACAGCAAACCCCGTATATTGTCTGACCGCAGGTTCGTGAAATCCTAAGACAATATCTTCTTGATTGATTCCCGCAGCTATCAGTTCCTTGGCAATTCCATCTTCGGTATTGTCACACTGAATCCAAACTTTCTCGGCAATTATCTCCACATGAATTAAACAGCTATGAAGGTGCTGGTTTTTGTCCCAGCCTTCAGAGATAATTAGGTATTGATCAGTTTCGGTATCAAAGGCAGCACGGTTGCGGATGTTGGCGTTAGCATAAGATATATTAAGGTAAGGTCTTAAAACTTGGCGGATAATCTGGCGGTAGTTTTCTAGTTTATCCATTGGGTAATTACCTCCTGTTCGGGATTAAAGATAATTAGATTAAGACTGTTATCAGCTAATAAAATTTGACCAATTTCTTGACTAAATAACTGAGTGAATACTGTGGTGCGGATAGCTAAATAAAGTCTTCTGTCCGAGGCTAAGTAGCGGAGGATTTTCTGATAGAGGACATATTGGCCGAGGGCATTTTTCAGGTCTTCAATTTCGGAAGTTCCCAGAAAGCTCTTAATCTCAACGGCAATTTTTTGTCCTTGTTTTTCGGCGGCTAAAAGCTTGTGGGCGGCTAAGTCGATAAAGATATCTTTCTTGCCAATTTTCAGGCTGAGAGGGTCATGGGTAACTGTCCAACCATCTTTTATGAGAGCTATTTTGACACAATCATGATAGATGTCCTTGGCTGGCATGGTAATCTCCTCCAATCACCCTCATTTTAACGGCAATTGGGTAGTTGCGCTGCTATCCGACCGAATCCGCTTCAACAACTTCGAGACAGAGGTGAACGCAAAGACGAATCCGACAGACCGCGCCACAATAACTCAAGGAAGACGATAGTTCGCCTGAGAAGGGGTAAAACAGCGGAAAACACCTGAGACTCCCTGCTCTGTCAACCCCTAAGCTAGGGAGAAGAATGTAAAGATTTATTAAATTGTAGCGTAGCATACAGATGCGGGGGGGGGAGAAATTACAACCGCAATATGTAAACTGAATTGGAGTCTAATGAATAGCAAATTTACCCGTAGTTTCTTGGGTATCTTCGCCCTCGCTACCCTGGGAACGGCAGTTTTACCAACGCAAGTTCAAGCTTCTACAATAGTTCTAAACAGTGGCCAAGTGATTGGAGGTTCTGGAGTGCCAAGTAACACAGATATCAACATTACCTACTGGACAAAGGGGATAGCTGTAAATCCACTGTCACCAAATGCCTTCACCGCGGCCGATTTTGCCAAAGCGCAAGGGATAGGTTGTGTAACTTCCGGCCCTAACCCCGATATATGCGGTTCTGCCAAGGTAGTTGCAGATTTTCCCTTTGCTTCCCCTCCTTGGATTCCTTCTCTCCCAAGCGCTCCCAATGCGCGATGGATTAACTGGGAGGTCGGCCCGTCACCGACTTTTTATGGTTCTCCAGCAGCTTCGGTGCTATATGCCTATCCTTTTACCATACCTGAACCAACCATCAACAACGCTGCGATCGAGATGTATTGGGCAGTAGATGATATTTTGGGAGAAGTTCTTCCGGGATTTCCTGATCCCAACCCAATTGGAGTATATATTAACGGTAATCCTCTTAGTAGTAGTTTCAGCGGTGCGGGTCGTTTTCCAGAATATTCTGCTTCCCAATCTGGAATTGAGGGTTTGTTAAAGCCAGGACTAAACTGGCTTTATGTTTACCAAAGAGATGCTGGTGATGGGTTAAGCGGTACTATTTTCTGCGCAAGTATCAGTGTTAATGTTCCTTCTTCTGGGGGCAAGCCTTGCGCGGCTCCAGTTCCCGAACCCAATTCTCTTATTGGTCTTGCAGTCCTCAGCACTCTCGGCGCAGCTTCAACCCTGAAGCGCCAAATAAAATCATCTAAACCATCAGAAAAAGAAACCACAAAAGTCGGCTAAATTGCTTCTAAAAATACTATAAATATCCCTTCATTCAATCTTGAGGGGGTTTATTTTTTCTTCATCAACAATCTGTAAAACACTGCTGTATAAAGGCGCAGCAACCCAAAATCCTGCTTGATTGATCAAAGCGTCTAGTAGGGGTTTCACCTCAGAGATTAACCCTCGATTCTTCGCCTCAACTAAAATCCCCAGAATTCCTGTGTATCGAAGATTAAGTCTAGCAGCAATCCTACGACCACGACGCTCATCAATCAAAACTTGATCTGCTCCCAACTCAAGTGCTAAAGCAATAGCCTCAGCTTCTCCCTTATCTAGTTCACGACTCAAGAGCTTTAATCACTGTGCGGTTAGTTACCGTTCGAGTTTGAATCCAATCTAAGGTTTGGACTTCTATTGAACCTGCTACTGGAAAATCAGGCTCAGTTAATTCTCGATAAACTGCTTCAGGAATAAAAACTATTTCGTAAAGTTGTTGTAGCAGATGAAGTTGATTAATGGCGGCAAGATTGTTGATAGGGGATGTATCACTGACAACAATCACAATCTTCCCATCTCCCGCAAGTTCTTAATATCCTGTTCAAAATCTTCGACATCGTAGTGTACCGGAATTTGACGACTTGCAAGTAGGTGTTGAAAAGCAATACGATTCATTCGGGCAAATCGACTCGCTTGAGCAAGGGTGAGCTTCTCTTTTTGAAAGAGCATGACCGCAATTTCCTGCCTCATCTCAGCTTCAGTCATGCGTGTGGCACTGAGAATTTCATCGGAGATATCAATACTCATGGCTATAACCCTATCTATCCCTTCCTATTAGAATAATATCATAACCCCCTTCATTTAGTCAGTTGAGGGGGTTTATTTTTTGCGTCTTTTCCTCTTACACATTTTACACATTAAGAATCGGTTTGGTTCTTCGGCAGGTAGTATGCTAGGGACTCTTTGCTTATCCTGAAAACCTTACGCGTCAAGTCCAGTATTTGTGATTGCATAACAAGTACCGAAGAACCATCGGTTTTATGCTATTGAGTTACCAAAGCCAATAGAAGAGGCTTTATTATAGCGGTTCTCGCATCTGTGCGGCACACTTAAACCTTTGCTGATTAAGCTGTTCACAATCGTGAATGTACCTCTTGTGAATCAGAAACGCTATATCAGTTGCCAACTAAAACTCTGTCAATCCACCGAAAAAGAAACCACAAAAGTCGGCTAAATTGCTTCTAAAAATACCATAAATGCCCCTTCATTCAATCTTGAGGGGGTTTATTTTTTTGCATTCCTCCCTCAAAAAATTCTCAGGGACACTAGAAAATAACTAAAAACTCTGCTGGAGTAATAATTGGAATCCCTTGATAAGTATTGAGAATTAAAAGATCCTTATCGCCTGTTATGATGTATTGTGCCATTCCAGATACAGCTAATTCCAAGAATTTATTATCATCTAAATCGGAACAAACTCTCGTTTCATGCAATATATAAACAAATAAGCTCCTATTTTTAAGAGAGGACAAGAAATCTAACCTATCATCTTTTTCTAAATATTTGTCAAATTTCTTTTTACTTATTCTCGTTGCCAATTCTTGATAAGTTGCCTCGCTCTGGAGAATAGTAAATTGACTGACTGCTATATTGATTACTTTTTTGGGTGTTCCTAGGGGATTGAGTAAAGCACTAATAAAAACATTGGTATCTATAACAACTCGATTAGGATTCATCTACTAATAGTTCTGTTAGTTTATCTTCTGTCAAACCTTTAGCTTGAGCCTTTTTGCCGACTTTATCCATAATTGAGATCAGACTTTCTGAATTTTCCTCAATCGTCAGATTAACTTCTTGTTCAGGAGAAAGACCTAACTGAGCGATTAGTGTAGGAATCTCCGATACCTTAATATTTTTGAGAACTTGTTTCATGGCTTAACTAGGTAACTAGGTGTATCTCCAACTTTCATTGTACTCTATTTAATCACATTTAACAGTGTTCCTCAAATCGTCCTCGACCTCTTCGCCGCATCTTCAACCCTGAAGCGCCAACTAAACCCCTCCCAATCCATCAAAAAAGAAACCACAAAAGTAGGCTAAATTGCCTCTAAAATACCATAAATGCCCCTTCATTCAGTTAGTTTAGAGTGCGGAAATGCGGAATGGCAGCCAGTGGAGAAATGATGTCAAATCCCGTCATACTTTATCTTTATTTCTGACCAGCTGCCTAGACAAATCAGAAAGTAAAAGTCGTGCGGATAGTACCGATAACTAGGGTGGAATTGTTGTTATTTGAGTTAGGAGAAGTAATCACGATTACCCCCGGAGTAAGGGCAATATTATCGGTGATTTTCCACTCATAAAATCCTTCGATATGAAAGGAAGTATCGGGATCATTAGTGGAACTGCCATCATTTAATCTAATACTAGAACTAGATACCCAAGGCTGCATACCAACAATAATACCGGCGGTATTTCCTTCCTTAAATAAATCAGGAAAAGCCAAAGTTACCGCCCAATTCCAGATATCTAAATCCCCGCGTTCTAGTTGTCCATCTAAGGTGCTAAGAGTTCTCGCTTTTGTGTAACCCCCCCAACCACCGAGGACAAAACCATCGACAATTCGCCAAGTAAATTGTAAACCCAAACTATTATTAATTGTCGGGACAGCCTCCCCGAATAGTTCTTCGGTGAAAAATCGGAAATTCGAGCGCTGGCTTCCCGTTCCCGTATCTAATTGGTTATAACCATGAAGGTAGGATAAAGCAATGCCAAAATTCTCGTTTGGAACATAACCCACCTGTGCTAGGGCAGTATAGGAACCGTTAAATAAACCCGCGCCCGGGTTAGGATCGTTAGCATCTCCAGCAAGATAACCGGCGCTGAATTGGAAAGCCCCATAATTACCCTGTAAACCGAGTCCAGTTTGTCCGGGAGCAAAATAAAGGGGATTGCGGGTACCAAAAGCGGAAAGCGCACCACTAGCACCATCTCCATCCAAAAAGTTGAGGGTATTGGTAAAGTCATCTTTAGCACCTCCCGTCGCTTCTAACCAGAGGTAGATATTTTCCGTGACGGGGAAACTGTAGTTTAAAACTTCTAGCAGTAAATCGTTGCCGTCGGGTTGGGTAAAGGCTAAGGTACTTTCAAAAGTTCCGGTGGTATCGGCTAAATCGGCAATATTTCCCGTTGCTAGACGGGTATAGAGTAAATCTTTGCCTGTGAAGCTAGTATTTAATTCTAAACGGGCCCGATAACCAAAAGCTGGCACTTGGGGAATCCCTTCACCACCGTTTTTTTCTCCTGTGGCTACCCCATATAATGCCATTACCACTTCCCCAGTTAATTTAGTGGTGGTGGAAAATTGATTATTTTCCAGAAAAGCGACTCGATTTTCTAAGTTATCAACCCTAGCACCCAATGCCGCTAATTCGGTCTCGAATTCGCTGACTAATCGCTTGATTTTGTCTAGATCTTCTTTTAATACCGCTACTCCTTCTTGAATCAATCTTTCTAGGGTATTTAAGCAGGAATTCAACCCCGCGGCAAATTCCCAACGAGTTAAAGCGCGTTCACCGCGAAAAGTGCGGTCAGGATAACCTACTATACAACCATACCTCTCCACAAGACTTCCTAAGGCCTCAAAAGCCCAGGCGGTGGGAGAAACATCCCGCAATTGATTCACCGTCGTCACCTGTGCCATAGGGTTACTAGAGAGGTTTTCGAGACTATTAGCCAGTACCGGACTAGAAAAACCCAGTAATATCGCTGCTGTTAGGAAATTTTGCTTGATTTTCATTGCTGTCTCCCACACTTACAAGAATGATTATTGTTCTCAATATAATCAGGTTAGCAAACTTTTTCCAGTCTGGCACTATTGCAAATATTTTTCAAGTGTTATTTCAGATAAAATCTGAATTGTCTAGCATTTATTGGTTAAAATAAATCTTAAATGATAATAAAAGCAATAAGTAAATAATTTTATTGTTCCTAAAAATAAGATAGAGACGCTGCTGACAGCATCTCTAAATGATTATTTTTGGTTCAATTGAGGGTAAAAAGGAGGTGACTAGCGCAATTCAGAACGTAGGTTGAGTTGAAGTATGAAACCCAACGTCTGTGAAATTTGGCTGAATGAGCGATCGCTTGGTGGTGAGCAAGTGCGATCGCAAGTTGAGCAGAAAAATTTTCCCTTGACAAGCTCCCTCTCATAATGAGAGTATGAAAAAGAGAGTTTAACTTGCTCTTTGTTAGCCTACTGGGGAATCGTTTTGAGGATTATCAGCTATAAAACGCTTCAGGAGGCATTTGAAAAGCACGCTGACCTGAAAAAACCTTTAGATGACTGGTATCGAATTGCCAAAAGTTCACAATGGCTCAGTATTAATGATGTGCGTCAGGTTTTCCCAAAAGCTGATCCTGTGGGCAATTTTACGGTTTTTAAGATCAAAGGTAATCGTTATCGTTTGATTGTCGGGATTAACTATAAAAAAAGCAGAATTTACATCAAGTATGTTTTGACCCATGCTGAATATGACCAGGAGGATTGGAAAAATGACCCTTACTTTTAATCCCTCGACCGTAGAAACTTCAATACTTCCCTTTGTTATTCAAACGGAGGAGCAATACAACCAAGCATTGGCGATCGCTGAACAACTTTTTTTTAAGCAAAATCCCAATGAATTAGAGGAACAAATTCTCGATGTGTGGGAAGTATTGATTGAGATATATGAGGAAGCGCGATTTCAGCCAGGGTCAGCTTCTACTCCTGTTTCGATCCTGCAAACCCTTATGGAGGCAAGAGGCTTGATTCAAGCGGATTTAGTCAGGGCAGGGATTGGTTCTAGTGGGATTGTCTCAGAGATTGTTAATGGGAAGCGACAAATTAGTAAGAAACAGGCAAAAAAGTTAGCAGGTTTCTTTTCTGTCTCTGCTGATTTATTTATTTATTAAGTCTTGAGCTTTTTTCCCTATCGCCGATCTGGTAAATTGGGTTGAGAAACCCAACAAATGACATGAATAAAGCCGAAGGTCTAGGTTAAAATGGAGGGACAAAAGTTGCAATAGGGACAAACTGATGCGCCAATTTTAAGTTGAAAGTTGAAAAACACTAATTGAGGCAAGAAAATGGGTACAAGAATTCCTGTTGGTAACTTCTTTATCTAAATGCGATCGCATCGCCTTGTAAGCTGCCCGGGAATTTAAATTGCTGGTTGAGATTCAGCTAATCTTTAGCTTAGGCATTGAACCCCCTCAATTGCCGCTCCCTGGACTTTCCACTCCGCTACGCTAAGAGTGGGGTGGAAAGTGGGTTCGTTCAATTGAGGATAAAAAAGAGGTGACTAGCGCAATTCAGCGTTAAACTCGTTAAAAGAGCGTCTTTTTAACTCTACCGATTCTGATCGAGGCAAAAGATCAAAAACCTTTCTTAAGACATCATCCACATCTTCATATTTAACATTGCCCAAACCATCATAAACCACTTTACCCTGTTGGTCTAAAACCACCGTTTGGGGAACCCCACCGCGATAATAGTAACCCGGTTCATCGGCACGATAGGAAGACTTTAAGGGGATAGAATCGACAGTAACGGGGATAATACTGGCGGCGCGACCGTAAAACTCTTGAAAACGGGAGACAATCGCCGCAAATCGCTTACAATCACTACTATCATCCAGATAATAGACAATAATAGCTGGAATTTTCCTTTGAAAAGTTTCTGCTAAATTTAGACGCGGTGGCACGAGGGAACCATTACCCGCATAGACCACAAAAATATTACCATCGAGGCGATCATCATCGATCCCCGCATAGGCGCTAGGGGTTAGCCAAGGAGACAAACTCGTCAGGGCCATAATAAGAAAGACAAGACAGATCTGAAGATGCAGCCGATAACCAGATTTCATGATCAACAGGGTTAAAATATTAAGACAATTTTTAGTGTAAAAAATCTTGTGACCTTCGAGCGCGATAATTCCCAAACCACCCCGCGAGTCATTGCCGCTAACTCGCGCTTTGCCGATACCTATTATGCCATTCTCGGGCTACATCCGAGCGCCTCAGTGATCGAAGTGCGACGCGCCTATCGGGAACTCAGCAAACGATACCACCCCGATACTACCGAACTCAGCCCCGAAGTGGCAACGGTTAAATTCCAGCGTCTTAACGAAGCTTATGCCACCCTGAGTAATCCCGATCGCCGTTCCCTGTATGATTTACAGATAGGTTACTCCCGCTGGAATGTCATCCAAACTATCCCGGATAGCGATCAACCCATAGCTAATCGTAGCGCCTATCTCGATCCGACCGATCGCCCCCTATCTTCGGGAGAAATTTTCGCTTTGTTTATCTTGGGACTGACTCTGCTCGGCTGCTTGTTACTAGCGGTGATTATTGCTATGCTTCGAGGAGAGAATGCCGTCACTATAGCCCAATTATTTTTGATTTAGATGCGATGAAGATTCCCACTGCTGATACTCCCCTCTATAATCATCCCTTACCGGCGATCGAAGCATGGCTAGTTAAATTAGGTTGTCGGAAAAATACCGAGAATGTCCACTGTTGGAATGTGGAAAAACCGACATGGAAGGCGGAAATCTGCCTCGATATCGAAGAAATCACCGTTCGTTACTTTCGGGCAGCCAATGATGGCAGTGACATCAATCGCGCTTTTAAATACTCCCTTAGTCGTCAAGATATCGAATCGGCGGTTTTTTCCGGTCCTTAATCATCGGCCAAACTTTTGACTATATCCAGTACACTTGTTCAGATTGCAATCAAAGCTCCCCCACAACTGGAACCGCTGCCGGCAGTGCAACCGTAGCAATAGGAAGCGGTTTGTACCTCTGCAATTACATCTAAACTATCCGCTTGTAATAAATCCGGCAGGGTTAATTTTTGGCCTTGACTGGTGCAAGCGGCCAGATCCTCCATCTGATTAAAATCGCAGTCATAGATATTACCCAAATAATCAATGGAAAGCTGATTACGACACATCAAATGTTCGACAGTATCGCCGTTAAAATGGTCTTCGAGGAATTGAAGATAGGGTTGATAGAGTTGCCGGTGTTCCAGATGGAAGCGTGTCCTTCCGACGGGTAGGTTAGTGATAGTAAACAGATTGTTAAAAGAAATATTAAAATGTTCTTGCAAGAACTTTTTGTAATCCTGTGTTAAGGATACCTGATCTGGTGTGAGAGAAAAATTCTCTGACTTAGGAATCTGGGGATTATAGACTAAATCCACAATCAAATTCGGCTCTTGAGCGTAGCCGAGACGGTTTAACCATTGTAAAGCGGCGATTGATCGATCATAGACTCCCAGACCGCGCATTTTATCCACATTATCAGCAAGATAACAGGGTAAAGAAGCCACCACCCGCAGCTGATGGCCAGCGCAATATTCGGGAATATCAGTAAATCCTTTCTCGAAATAAATAGTTAAATTCGAGCGCACAATTACCTCTTTTCCCGCTTTTCTAGAGGTTTCCACAATTGGCTTAAAACCGTAGAGCATTTCCGGAGCGCCGCCAGTCAGATCGACGGTTTTAATTTGGGTAAATCTTTCGATCAATTTGATAATTTGTTCGCACACTTCTGGAGTCATTTCTTCGGAGCGAACCGGACTAGCTTCCACATGACAATGGCTACAGGCAAGGTTACATCTTTTCCCCAAATTAACTTGCAGAACCGAGATTTTTTGCTTAGTTAAAGGAGTTTTTAGTTTCTCAACAAAAGGAATCATGGGAGAGTAAACAGTAAATAGTAATCAGTGACCAATAACTAATCAATGATAACTGATAACTGATAACTGATAACTGAGGCTCTCCTAGACTGATTATAGCAAATTAGTAGCTTAAATGAGCCTAAACCCTTAAATAGCACGGAATCCAAGAAATCAAAAAGCTTTTTTTATTAAAATTGCGTTTTTAATTAGGGTGAGCCTTATTTGGCAAAGCTTGCGTGGATTATTTTCTGCTAATATATCATAACTACTCCAGAAGAGCCATAACTGATAACTGATAACTGATAACTGGTAACTGATAACTGACCGATCAAACTTGTCTCGACCGTGCTTTTTTAACAGCAACCGCCCCCGTTATAGTGCCAAGTGGACTCGGTGATGAGGATATCTTGGGGAGAGAAGCGAGCTAAGTTGCCCGCAGTTTGATCACAGACGGCCAATTCCAAAACAAAACCGCCCCAAAAGGGCGGTGTTTCAAACCGAAGACCTATGATGCCTCTCCTCATAGTTGTCCTGACACCAAGCTCAGTTATCTTTGTTGCCTGCGTTTCATCGCCAGACCTAAGCCACCAACAGCAAGAAGTCCAGCAACAGTACCCGGCTCGGGAACTCTGGTAGATTGGGCAAAAGTAAGACTGAACGACTTAAGTTGGGCAGAACCCGCCGGTGTAAAGGGAGGACTTGGTAATAACAGCCCAGTTATTGCTACGTTGATCGTGTCAGTAATTGGGTTGGGCAGGGCAACAGTAGCTGGAGAAGTTTTCACACCCAGATAGTCAGATATAATTGCTCCACTAGCATTCACCTGGATCCCCCTCGTTCCAGTCGGACTCAAAGGATTGCCAAAAGGAGTGGAACTGGATGTGATCAGGGCTGCTGTCAACGTAGTCAGCTGTATGTCGGGGTTGACGGCTGTAACATCGAAGAGGAACTGGTTACTAAGATTATCAGGTGGAACGTTCCATCCGGTGGCGGTTGAGAATGTTAACCCACCCGATAAAGGGGCCCCAAAAGCCGATATTTGAAGGTCGCTTGGTAGCAACCCAGATCCAGTTCTCGCCCACTTATCAAACTTCTTGTCAATTTTGCCATCCCCGTCCTCATCAATGGTGATACTACCACCACCAGTAAGCTCGGTGAATGTGCAAAAGCTAGTGCTTGCACAACCGTTATATTGTATGACGGCGGCTGCCTGTGCGGGGGCAGTGGCGAGGCCTAACGCAGTGGCAAAAGCCAGAGCAGTAGCACTGGGAATGGTGTATGTGCGTATTTTTGTCATCTTATAGAGAGTCGTTAGGAAGATTAAGGTTAGCGTATAGGATACTCCCACGAGGATAACAGTAAATCTCTCATCTGTCAACACATAATGGCCTATTTGTCAACCGACATTCCGCACATCTTCATATACCTCTATATATTTTTACATTCCCCAAGATGTTTTGACGAAAAACCTTCATTGTAGAAACTACTATTAAGAACATTTTCAATAATTGATTTGTTCTGAGAAAAAAATTTACAATTCTTCACCTTGACAAAAATCCATCATTGTAGCTATGATCCTTACTGGCAAAGGGTTGTCAGCAATATATTAGTAAAAGTTATCAATTGAATGTTAAGAAGTGCGGAAAGTGGGGTCAATGATCACGGGTGCATCTCATTTTTGTAAATCTAGCAAGTTGGGATTTTTCCGGGGAAACTCTCGGCTAAAATCGGAAGTAATGCCCGATTTTATCACTCAATCCCAGCTTTTGGGGGGTAGAACCCCCCAACCCCCCCGTTGGGGGCGTGGCGCGGCCACTGAGCCTTGACATTGAGCCTGTCGAAATGTGTCGAAGTGCCGCCCCCAAACCCCGGAGCGCATTAGTTTTTCGGTGGGATGCTTACAGGCAGCTGCTGATATATCTGTAATGATTTAAGATTCACTGATAATTGCTGATTGTCGGTATTTCTGCAAATGTCAGATGCACCCAATGATCACAGAAAAAAGCTTCTCCCCACTTCCCCACTTCCCCCTTACCGTTCTTTGTGGCCAGAAAAAGCCAGATCAGCAGTCTCGATTACCTTTAATAGCTGTTCGATGCGGTTTTCCGTCGGGGGGGCCAAACAGGGAAAAACGGCTAAACCGGGGATTTGATTGGCCACCTCGGTGACAGCTACATCAAGGGTGACTAGGGGTAAATTAGCTAGGGTTTCCGACTCGCTCAAGGTTTGCAGATAAGAGTATAAATCTTCTGCGATCGAACTATCGATTAAGATAGCGTCCACCTCCCAGACAGTAGCTAAAAGTTCCGCCTGTTCGCAACTATCGGCCTCGATAAAACGATAATTCTCCCGAACTAATTGATTATTCCAAATCCAGCTAAAGGAAGATAAATCGGAGAAATTGGGGGCATAATGACCGTGTAAACGCAGCAGAGTCGGAGCAGTGCGCCGTTTTCGGCTAGGAACGGGGGAAACGGTCAGATTCAGGCAAGCTTGCAGGGCTGCCGAGGTGATCGGCGGAACCAGAAAACTATCGGCCCCTTGCTGTTGACTGCGGTTGCGCTCGGAATCGGCGGCGGTGACAATAACTTTTATATCTTTGGTTTGGGGATGGGATTTGAGCAGCGTTAACACATCCCAACCGGACAAGAGGGGTAGATTGGGATTGAGAAAAACACAACGGGGTTTTAACTGACGGGCTTTTTCGATCGCCTCAGTGCCACTACGAGCGATAATGGCTTTTAATCCCAATTCACTCAACCGATCGACAAATTGTTCGATCACCTGAGGATTAGCTTCCACCACTAACACCAGACGTTGGGGAGGCGATTGTTCCCCTTCTGTTGCTTGGGGATGAACCGGCAGCAGTAAAGTAAATTCACTACCCTCCTGGGCCCTGGAGACAAAGGATAGATCTCCACCGTGACAGCGCGCTAATTTTTGGCTGAGGACTAAACCTAAACCTGCACCCTCAAATTGACGGGTGAAAGGACTTTCTAGCTGTTGGAATTTCTGAAAAATCAGATGCTGGGATTCTTCCGGAATACCGATCCCCGTATCCCAGACGGTAAAAGCCAGCCAATTTTCCCAACGATTGACTTTAATGCCCAAATTACCGCCATCAATGGTGAATTTAACCGCATTATCTAACAAATGCACTAACATCTGTTGTAAACGGGCTTCATCGGCCAGAACATAATCTAACCCGGATTCGATGTCAAGACGATAGCTGCCGGGGATATCTAGACGTTGGGGATACTTATCGACGATGATATCGTACACCCGTTGACAGAGGCGATCGATTTTGACTCTAGTGAAAGTTAATTTTAGTTGTCCTGTCTCTAAGCGGGTTAAATCGAGGAGATCATTGACCAGAGCCATCAACTGGCGACCGCTGCGATAGATTAAATCGGCATATTTGGACTGTCGGGGGTTAAGTTCACCGATTTTTTGTTCCCGCAGCAGACTGGAGAGACCGATAACGGCGGTGAGGGGCGATTTAAACTCATGGCTAACACAGGCGAGAAATTCATCCTTAAGACGATTTAAATGGACTAAATCGGCATTTTTAACCGCTAATTCCTGACAATATTGCTGTTGTTCCGTGATATCGGTGGCTAACAGTAACCACAGTTCGGAAACTTTCTCGATCAAGGGATAATTACCTGTCAATTTTAACGGTACGGACAAGAGGCGCCAAGTCTTGGCTAAACCCGATGTCACCGTTTCTAGACGCTGGGGAAACAGGGGGGGAGTGGGGGATGGGAGGGTTAAGGGGTCATTAACTAAAGCAAAGGAAGAGTTATCGATATTAGCGGGGAAAGCTGCCCCGATTTGTTGACACCAAGCCTGATTTTGGTATAAAATCCCTGCTTCTGGACTGTAGAGCAGCAGCGGCAGCGGTAATTGTTCTAGAAATTCCAGAGGACGATCGCTGCGGGGGGGTATGCGATCGCTGGTGCGGAGCTGCGGGGGAGGATCATCGAGAATCGAGCGCCCGAGACAAAATTGGAGAAGTTTGCCCGTGTCTAAGCGTCCTAACAGTTTGCCCTGAGTATCCACTAAAATAGGGACTAAGGCGATCGCTTCTCCCGTCAGGGTGGCCAGAAACTGACTCACGGCCATGCGCGAGTTAAGAGGGATAATCGGACGCAGCCAACCGCTCAAATCCAGGCAGCTGGGGGAGGGATTTCTGATTTCGGGGTGCTGTTGTTGATAGAGGAGGTAAGCAATCAGGGCTTGACTCTCAATCAGTCCTAGGGGACAATACCTCTCATCCACCACCACGATCGCTTCTGGATTGCCCGTGTTAATTAAATCTAAAAGACTAGCCCTGTCAATAATTAATTCACAGGCAGTGACGGATTGATTAAAGTGATGGAGACTGAGGGTAACGCTAGGCATGGGGATAATTGGGGAGCGGTGGCGGTAACTTTAGGGCATAATTAACAAACTGATGGCCAAACTATTAGTCGTCCTAAAACTTGAATTTACCTTGATTATGACGCTTGCTCATCTAGACGACCGCTCCATTGATTACAATTAACTACGATACCCACTGCCAAAAAGCCAAGTTAACTTTAACTTCCCTTAGCTGATGGCGAGGGGGTTGTCTTCTCAACAGAGAAAGCCTAACCTATTGTTTGTTATTCTCTATCTACCTTGCGAGTGAGAAAACGTTGCCTCCGAGACTGACTATTTATGCTTTTGTCCCAACGGACTCACCCTTGACGGGAGTGAGTTCACCCCCAGGGCTGGTTAATTCTTTGACGGCTTTATTGGCTAATGAACGATATAATCTAACCCTGGGGTCCTCTTCTAGTGAATTACTGGCTAATATCGAGGCAGAGAAGGAAAAAATCGATTGTTTGCTGGTGGTCTCTCATCCTTCCCTACAGCCGACTTTTAATCAACTCTACGAAGCGGGGATTTTACTGCCAGTAGTGATCATTGTCGCTGACAACAACATCACTGCCGGAACGAATGACTCTCCCACCTGTCTCTATCATAGTGCCGAATTACAAATCACCGTCAAGGAATTAGACAGCATCACCGCCGTCATCGACCAAGCGATCGCTCGATTTCTCCATTTAGCTCCTAATTGCTCTTTTTCCGAACCTACCACGATTGTTAATCAACCAAATCCCGTGGAAAATAATCACAGTTTTCTCCTCCTACAACAGCGCCGTTTAGCAGAAAAATTAAAAGAAAGACTCGGCTATTTAGGTGTTTACTACAAACGCAACCCGCAGCTATTCTATCGCAATCTTGCCCCAGAGGAAAAAAACGAATTACTGCGGGAATTCAGAAGAGATTATCGGGAGATTATTTTAAATTACTTCCAACAGGATTATCCGATTAATCAAGCGATCGATGAGTTGGTTAATAATGTCTTTTTTAGCGATCTTTCAGTGTCGCAAATTCTGGAAATTCACATGGAGTTAATGGATGAATTTTCCCAACAGTTAAAATTAGAAGGCAGAAGTGAGGAAATTCTCCTAGATTATCGTCTCGCTCTCATTGATATCCTTGCTCACTTGGGGGAAATGTACCGTCGTTCCATACCTCGCGAGGATATCCCTTATGATTTATTATTGGGAATAGACTAAAATATCCCCAATAAATAACAATGAACTCGTATCCCCAGCCCCTTTAATCCTAACCTATGAGCGTCTTTAAAAAAACCTATGTTTTAAAACTGTACGTCGCCGGCAATACCCCCAACTCCGTGCGCGCTTTGAAAACCCTGAAAAATATCCTAGAAGAGGAATTTCAGGGAGTGTATGCACTCAAGGTGATTGACGTGCTGAAAAACCCGCAACTAGCGGAGGAAGACAAGATTCTCGCTACTCCTACCCTTGCGAAAGTCCTCCCTCCCCCGGTGCGGAAAATTATCGGTGATTTGTCCGATCGAGAGAAGGTTCTGATCGGGTTAGACTTACTGTACGAGGAAATTCGTGAACGAGAAAATGATAGCTAGGCCTTCGGCCATAGGTGATTAGACGGGTTATATTTATTGAAGAAGAAATGATCGGGGCGTAATCTAGTACCTCTAGGGGAAAGTCAAGAGTCAATGGAAATCGAGATGGTGTAAAGTGTCTAGTCAGGCTTGATATGTTTCTGTGGAAAAATTAGATAAAAATCCTACTCTTTAAATATTCGCTGGATAAATAATGACTCAATCTAACTCTAATAGCCAATTGAATCCACCGATTAAACCCAAAGGTGTTCGCAAAATTAGAACCCTAATTGAAGGTTTTGATGAGATCACTCACGGTGGTTTACCCATGGGGAGAACTACCTTAGTTAGTGGCACTTCTGGCACGGGAAAAACCCTGCTTGCCGTGCAATTTCTCTACCACGGGATCAAGTATTTTGACTATCCGGGCCTGTTTGTTACTTTTGAAGAATCTCCCACCGATATTATCCAAAATGCCTATAGTTTTGGTTGGGATTTAGAAGAATTAATTGACCAGGGTAAATTATTTATTCTCGATGCTTCTCCGGATCCGGAAGGTCAAGAGGTGGTGGGTAGTTTTGATCTTTCGGCCCTAATCGAGCGCATTCAATACGCAATTACCAAATATAAAGCCAAACTGGTATCAATTGACTCTGTAACTGCCGTTTTTCAGCAGTACGAAGCGGTGTCAGTGGTGCGGCGAGAAATTTTTCGGCTCGTCGCCCGGTTAAAATTATTAGAAGTGACTTCAATTATGACCACGGAACGTATCGAAGAATACGGAGCGGTGGCCCGTTTTGGTGTAGAGGAATTTGTCTCTGATAATGTGGTAATTATGCGGAACGTGCTAGAGGGAGAAAGGCGACGCAGAACCGCAGAAATCCTCAAATTACGGGGAACAACCCACATGAAGGGGGAATATCCCTTTACTATCACCAATGATGGCATTAATATCTTCCCCCTCGGTGCGATGCGTTTAACTCAGCGATCTTCTAATGTCCGCATTTCTTCGGGAGTAAAAACCCTCGATGATATGTGTGGAGGCGGTTTTTTCAAGGATTCGATTATTTTGGCTACAGGAGCAACAGGTACGGGTAAAACTCTCTTAGTCAGTAAATTTCTGGAAGAAGGCTGTAGGCGCGGTGAGCGGGCGATTTTGTTCGCTTATGAAGAATCTCGCGCTCAATTGTCCCGAAATGCCTCTTCTTGGGGGATCGATTTTGAGGAGATGGAACGCAAGGGATTATTAAAATTGTTGTGTTCTTACCCCGAATCGGCGGGATTAGAAGACCATTTACAGATGATTAAGTCGGAAATCTCGGAATTTAAACCCTCTCGTATTGCTATTGATTCTCTATCGGCGCTCGCGCGGGGGGTGACAAATAATGCTTTTCGGCAATTTGTGATCGGGGTGACAGGATACGCCAAACAGGAGGAAATTACGGGGTTTTTCACCAATACCACCGACCAATTTATGGGAGCGCACTCGATCACTGAATCCCATATTTCTACGATTACCGACACGATTTTAATGTTGCAGTATGTGGAAATTCGCGGCGAAATGTCGCGAGCGATTAACGTCTTTAAGATGCGCGGTTCTTGGCACGATAAAGGGATTCGTGAATATACTATCAGTCAGGATGGGGCGGATATCAAGGATTCTTTCCGCAATTACGAGCGGATTATTAGTGGTTCCCCGACTAAAATTAGCGTCGATGAAAAGACTGAATTATCGCGGATTGTTCGCAATGTACGCGAAAAATTACAGGATGAATAATCGGGAGTTGACTGATTGAGATTATTTTGAAGAGCGATCGGGTAAAGTTGGTCTTAGGGAAAATAACCACCAGATCAATAAACCTAATATAATCCAGAGAATATCTTTAACCAGGCGAATTTTTAAAAACTGTGCTTTCTAGATTTTTTGTCCTCAATCCAGACTTTTGGGGGGTTCTACCCCCCAAACCCCCCGTTGGGGGCGTGGCGCCGCCCCCAAACCCCCGCGCATTAGCTTTTCGGTGGGATGCTTACACGCAGTTGTTCATATATTTGTACTAATTTAAAAGTTGCTGATAATACTAAATCTGGTTATTAAAGACTGATTATTTATTCCCCTTTTTGCATGAGCGCATCAGTACATGAGTGCCTCTCCTGATATGTTACCTATACTCAACGGATTTAGTATGATTGAGATTATTTTGAAGAGCGATCGGGTAAAGTTGGTCTTAGGGAAAATAACCACCAGATCAATAAACCTAATATAATCCAGAGAATATCTTTAACCCTGCGAATTACAGAAATCGTTAAACCTAATTCTAGACTACCAGTTAAGGAAGCACCCAGCAGCACTAAAGAACCTTCTAAAGTACCGATATTAGCGGGAATAAAAAAGGTTCCAGCGCGTACCAATTGGGCAACGGAATCAAATAACCAAGCATCGGCAAAACTGATCGGATGTTGGAGAAACTGCATTAAAACATAGATTTCTAAAACTCCGAGGGGCCAATTGAGAAAACCGACGATCAAGCCATTTCTAAATAGGGGTAGATTGCGGTAAAATTCTCCTAAACGATCATCGACACTGCGAAGATTTTCTAAAGGTTTAGCTAGGCGATCGCCTAAAAAAGAATGACCTAATCGATTAACTATTCGGGAGGATAAACGGAATCGCTGAATCAAGAAAAATATCAGGATACAACTGGAGAATATAGCAAGACTTAATCCAGTAAAAGTTTTAAAAGAATTGGAGAATTTTGGGGAAGCTAGGAGCAGAAAAAAACCGATAATTGCAAAGAAGACAAGGGAAGCAGTATTTAACGTCTTGGTCAAAATAATCGAGGCACTGGTTTCTTTATAGCTAATCTGATAGTGAGTTTTTAACATCACTGCTTTAAAACCTTCTCCTCCCAAAGAAGCGAAGGGAGTCACGCGATTAAAGGCTGCCCCTACCATGTAAATTAATAATAGGCGAATTGTCCATCTAGGTTGGATAGGAATACTTTTAAAAGTTAGTTGCCAAGTAAAAACATCGGTGAGGAATTCTAGGAAGTAAAAAATAATTACTAATGTCATTCCCCACCAACCGACTAGGGTGATTTGTTGCCAAACTTCTTGCAGATTTGTTTGGCGCAAAATTACCCCTAGTAAAACAAAACCTAAACCCAGAAAGATAAATTTAAGATATTTCATATTAAATTATGAATTATAACTAATAACTAATAACTGATGACTGATAACTGATAACTGATAACTGAAAAAGCTGATGATTAAAAATAATTCCAACGTTGAATAAATGGCAGCCAATGAGATTCGACTAACTCGATCGCTTTTGGTTCTGGGGGATAATTATTTTTTTTATATCCTTGCAGACTGCTGATATATTTCTCAAAGCGAGGCATAGATATTTTTAAGTCGGGAAGTTGCAGTTGATCGTAGATTTTCTCGATTTGTGCTAGGGGGTCTTTTTCTAAATCTTCAAAACGAATTTCTACAAAACTATCGGCGGGTAAATCGGCACTATCTCCCAGGAGAGAATTAAGCATTAAGGGATAACTTTTCAGAATCGCTTGCTCGATGACATCAATAGATAAATTATCGTAGGGTTGTAGTGCTAGTTCCGGTAGGATGCGGGTAAAAAAGTGACGGGTTGAGGGAAAAACTAGATAGGGATTGCGGTAGATATGAATAAATTTAGCATCGGGCCAGATAGCTCGCAATCTGGCAATGTGTGCCGTATAAACGGGGTTTTTGATTAGTAATTGTTTGCCTTTTTGATGGATGGAAACTTTTTTTAATAGATGAGTATGCCAACGTTGCCAAGTGGCGATTTCTTTCTCGCTGCAGCCCTGAAAAAAAACCCCTCGATCGAAATGATACTGAAAACGTTGGGGAAAGTATAAACCATGGTAGTAGGAAAGGGGGATCATGCTGGCCAGGGCGATCGAGTCTTCTTGGGGTGAATCGGGAGTAACGGCGACGTTATCCACATGGCGATCGCTAGGTAGGGCCAATTCTAGCAGCGGTTGAAATAAGCGGACGATACCGAGGATATCCCAGGGTAATCCCACCGCTAGGGGCGAAATATAGCCAAAATGCTCCGATTGACCGAGTAAATTGTGCAGATGGGTCGTGCCGCTGCGCCAATAGCCGACAATAAAAATGGGTGCTTTTACCTCCACGCGGCGCTCATAAAACCCTGTCATTAAAATCCGTTCTAGGGTAGAAAAAGGCAGTCGCGCTAGGGTAACTGCCAGCGCCAGGGTTGCTGGGGCCAAATTGGGGCGATCAATGCCGCCATTGGTCAAAAACAAACGAAGGAGAGTGCTAAGGTTACTACCGCAGAGGGGATGAAACAAACTGGACATATTAACTATTTTTTGGCGGTTTTTTGGCGTATAGCTTGGCTGGCCAAGGTTTTGCCGAATTCCCAAGCGGCCCCAGGGAGGCGGTGTGCATCAGCGACCACATCTTTAACGGCGGTAACAAGCCAACGGCAATCCTCGTCGGAGAGGGTGAGGGGGGGGATAAACTTAATGATATTCATGCCGTGGCCGGAAACCTGGGAGAGGATTTGGTGGCGGGTAAAGAGGGGAACGACGATTAACTGGGAAAATAGCCCTTTATTGGCGGTTTCTAGCATTTTCCAGGCGGCTTTTAATGACCAACTGCTCGGTTCGGCAAATTCCAAGGCCATCATCATACCCAATCCCCGCACTTCCTGCAAACATTCGTACTGATCTACGAGGGGCTGTAGTTCTGCGATAATTTGTTGACCCATCAAAGCCGATCGCTCGACTAATTTTTCCTCCTCAATCACCTGTAAAGTGGCAATACCGGCGGCCATGGCCAGATTATTTTTACCAAAAGTGCTACCGTGAACCACAGAACGATCCATGCGATCGAATACTCGATCGAAGATCCAGCGACGACAGAGAACCGCTCCCACTGGCACAAAACCGCCCGAAAGAGCCTTGGCAACACATAAAATGTCCGGTTCTACCCCCCAATGTTCCACAGCCCAAATTTTGCCAGTCCGGCCTAAACCGGTCTGCACTTCATCGGCCACAAAAAGAGTGCCATAACGACGACAAAGGGCAGCCGCCGCCGGGAGATAGTTCGGTTCGGGAATTCTCACCCCGTGACCTTGGATCGGTTCGGTAATAAAAGCCGCTACGTCTTGGTTAATTAGAGCTTTTTCGAGCGCGGCCAGATCGCCAAAGGGAATTTCCTTAAAATCGGCGACAAAAGGCCCAAATCCCTCGCGATAATGGGGATCGCCGGTGGCGGAAAGGGAACCCATGGTTAACCCGTGGTAGCCTCCCTGACAGTAAACAATTTGGCTGCGTCCGGTGGCGTAGCGGCTGAATTTAATGGCAGCCTCGACGGTTTCTGTGCCGGAATTAGCAAAGAAAACTCGTTCTAATCCGGGAGGGGCGATCGCCGCTAATTTTTCCGCCAGCAATCCCGCTAGGATGGAAGCATCTAATTGGACTAAATTGGGCAGTTCTGCCGTCAATACTTCCTGTAAAGCTTGCACTATCTTGGGGTGATTGCGTCCGAGAGCGAAAACACCAAAACCACTCAGTAAATCCAGATACTTTTCCCCCTGATTGTCGAACAAGTATGGACCTTGGGCTTTAACGTAGTGGCGATCGTAACCGATCGTTTTTAGTACCCGAACCATCTGGGGATTTAGATATTGTTCGTGGAGGGTAAAGTTTTCTTCTAGTCTTTTTTCTATCAGTTCTAAAATGCTCATAAATTCCAGATTTGATGACTGAAAAACTAATTTTGACATCCTCACCGCCGGGGCCGGACGGTGATGACCGGCAGATCAAACAAGCTTAATTGAATGATCTTCGGTCCTGTTGACGCTTCACAGGATACTGCTTCTTTAACAGAAGTCTTACGCTGTCCGACCCGTCCGTTTTTTGAGGTCTCCGATTGCCCACCGGCGACCTTGATATTAATTGCGGCGTTTACATCCCTATCATGGAAAGTTCCACAAAAAAGACATTCCCACTCACGGATATTTAACGCTTTCTTGCCGCCGATATTCCCACAACAGGAACATCGTTGGCTAGTTGGCTCCCAGCTCGTAATTATCCGAAAATCACGCCCATATTTATCAGACTTTGCTGATAGCATATCTCGAAAAGAACGCCATCCTAAGTCTGATATAGCACGGGACAACTTCCGATTTTTAACCATTCCTGATGTGTTTAAATCCTCTAAAATTATCCTTTGATTTTCACGAACAATTTTAGGGGATAATTTATGCAAGAAATCAGCCCGAGTATCTTTAATCTTTGCGTGGATTTTAGCCCCTCGTTTTCTGGCTTTTTCCCGTCGTTTACTTCCTTTCTGTTTTCTAGAAAGGTTTTTCTGTGCTTTTCTTAGCCGTTTTAATCGTTTCTTTAACGGTTTTGGTGCGTTGATCTTTTCCCCTGTTGAGAAAGTAGCAAAAGTGGCAATCCCTAGATCGATCCCTACGGTTTGCCCGTTATCTGGCAAAGTTTCAGGACGGATTTCGACAACAAAACTGAGAAAATAGCGATCCGCTGCATCTTTAATCACAGTGACGCTAGAAGGTTTAGAGGGTAATGGACGACTCCAAACGACTTTTAAATCACCGATTTTTGCTAAAGTAACGTGGTGTTGATTGACGGTAAAACCATTATCGGTAAATCTTAAAAAGTTAGAGTAAGCAGTCTCTAAGTCTCTCAAATACTGTTGTAAAGGAATAGAAGAAACCTCAGTCAACCACTTTTTTTCTTCTGTTTTTTTAATCTGAGTTAGCCTTTTGGACAACTCTGTATATTTTGGCTTTTTCTCTCCTTGTTGATAGAGTTCTTGGCAGTAAGCTAAGGTATTGTTCCAGACGACACGCACACACCCAAACAATTGAGACAAAAGCCTCTTTTGTTGGTCTGTTGGGTAAATCTGGTATTGATACCTTGCTTTCATTGAGTTAAAATGTATGTGTCTGCATTCTATTTTAACTAGAGCTGCCAATAATGTCAAGTCGGTCAGCAATCAGTGATCAGTAATCAGTGATCAGTAAAAAGACAGTAGGAAACTTCTATTTAATACTGCACACTTAAAAACTCACATCTGATAACTTATAACTTACCCACTGATAACTGATAACTGATAACTGATAACTCACATCTGATAACTTATAACTTACCCACTGATAACTCACATCTGATAACTTATAACTTACCCACTGATAACTGATAACTGATAACTGATAACTTACCCACTGATAACTGATAACTGATAACTTACCCACTGATAACTGATAACTGATAACTGATAACTGATAACTGAGAGGTGCGCCACTGGAAGTGCTTAAGTGTTATGTCAAAGATCAGAAAAAGCCGTCGTTTCACGACGGGGTTTTAAACCCAAATTTTCGATAAACTACCCGCCACTCACTGCTGAGTGGGGGGTTTCTGACGCTTCTTTGCCTCTATTTGCCTCATGCTTCCGCACAAGGTAGAAGCTCACCGACGGGAGCATCCCGCATAGGCTCGTTCCAAACCCCTTGCATAATTAAGCATGACCTGAGCGGCGGCTACATCTCTATCGCAAGAATAACTAAATTTCTCACAGCTATGAACTCTTTCGGCTAAAGATTTTTGGCTCTTCTCGTTTCTGTGTGGAAGTAAGAAGAATAGGGATAATTTTCCAGAAATATAGTCTTCAAAGCCTTGTCTAGCAAGACTCCTACGAATGATAAGCACTGATGATCACACAAAGTCGAGAAAAGCCAGATCGCTCTAGTTGACAATCCCCGAAGCGCTCAGGTGAGGGATTCTCGAAGCTCATCACTGCGCTTTCTGGTTTCCCCTACTCACGTCTTACACGATTATGTCCTATCCGAACCTACTAGAATATCACTTGTTATCTAGTTGTCCACTTGTGGATAGCTCTCCAAGCGTTTTGGTCTTTCAACCAACCTGTGCGTAGCACCAATCGGATCCATGACCCCGTTTATTAAAATATTAAAATTTAGACAAAGACATTCATTTGAGTATCTATTTTTCAAAAATATACAGCGCAGGGGTTGTAGCGAATTTTAATAGCGGTAATTTTTACCTTGAAAACACGGTATATAATACTAAAGCGGCGCCCCGAGCGTTAAGGCAACGCGGGAACCGTTGTCAGACCCTGTAGTAAGGGGGGGTCACTTGGTCAAAAATGCTGTTAACTTATGACGATATTAAAGATGATTTTGAAAAAATTTTCCAAAACTGGATAGACAAGCGAGAGAAATTTAAAACTATTTTTCAGGAACTCTTAATAAATATTTATACTCCAAAATTATATCGGGAATATAAATTTCTGAATATTGTGCAAGCGTTGGATATCTATCATAAACAAACTAAAAAAGGAAAACATAAGATCGAATATATGTCTCAAGATAGTTATCAAAATGGCATTAATCAACAACTTTCCGAAGTTATTCAAAAGTTATTCAAAATTATCCTATCCAAGAAGATTTCAAAACGTTTTTAGATAGCAAAGTTAAATACTTGTTTAAAGTTGAGATGAATCTAAAGGATAGACTGAGAGATATTATAGATAATATTTCCTATTTATTCATTGAAAACAATGACGCTACTAAACAAAGCTTTGCTGATACTTTCAACTCACAAGATGATAGTTTATTCTCTAGAATAACCCAAGATCAAGATTTAAAAGATAAATTTATTAAGCGAGTAACTGAGATTAGACATCATCTAACTCACCCAGACAAGGAAATCAAAATAAAAAATCAAGAACTCTATGATCTGTTGTGTACCATAACTTTAATATTACAAACTTGTTTACTGATAGAACTCGAAGTTTCAACCGACACCATTAAAGCTATTATTAAAAATAGAATGTGGAACCAAAATGAATGGCTTGGAGAGGATAAGTATAATTAAGCTAAAAAAATAGCTCACCTCTTATTTGTTGATGAGTGAAGGTGAATATAGCTTTTCTCATCAAGAGGAAGTGTAACCTGATTGGGTAAGTAAAACTTCCCACCTCACCAATAAGATAACTGCTATATAGTTAAAATTTACAACTTAGGTTAAGATGATGCTAGGTTTCACCAGTTAAAGAGCCATGGATAACAAAGTTCTCGACGTTCGCCATCTCACCGTTGAATTTTCCAATCAGAAAAGAACAACAGTCGCCGTTAATAACATTAGTTTTAGCTTGCAGAAAGGTCAAGTTCTCGGTTGTGTGGGGGAGTCGGGTTCAGGAAAATCCGTCACCTCCCTCGCA
>VYMA01000085.1_pt1 | contig 25145 bp, 20 predicted proteins | sample 5109851 | NCBI WGS metagenome assembly VYMA01 (sample SAMN12291814, study PRJNA351875) | freshwater metagenome | isolation source: freshwater lake | place: USA: Michigan, Wintergreen Lake | collected 2011-08-02
TATTCTAGCACGCTAAGAATTGAGTTGTCAATCGTGCTTCGCTATTTCTATGCTGGTCGGCTTTTCATCTCCGAGGTAAAACCGAGAGCCTTCAAGCCGACATTTCAGGTAAAACCATTTATACCGCCTGTCGGTGACAGCCCCGTTAGTTGGTAGTCTGCCCAGTAAGTTCCTGGCGCGAGAGTAAGACCAGAACCACTGAAATTGGCGGCAATGTTCATCACCGGGCGTGCGGCATCGTTTAACTGGCCATTTAAAGTGCGGTAAACGCCAGTCCAGTTGGTAGAGAGCAAAGTGGTGGACGAACCCAGTATATTACTCCCAGCAAGACCGGGGGCATTGTCCCAAATATTAACTGAGATGCCAGTAAAAGGTGAAGTGGGGGGAAACCCATAAGTTGATGCCATGTAAGCCATCACCGATACCGTATCGATCGCCCACAGTCCTGCATCAGAAATGGTAAAGCTTTGTGCCAAGCGCCGGCCATTGCTTGCATTCTGCCCCGCCACATCCACAGTAGCAGAGGCTTGACTGACATCTGATCCGTTGAATCCTGCGCCGGGGTTGGTGACGATATTTGTCTGGCTAAATAGAGTGGTTGCCTGTGCGGGCAAGCTAACTACCGTTCCGAGGGTGACAGCAGTTGCCATCCCGATTGTTGTACCGAGAAAATCTGAGAAAGGCTTTAAGGAACAGGAGCGGACGGGCAGAGTGGTAATTCTAGCGATCGCGCTAACTGTGCTGGCGAAGACAACACCGACACCAGAGAGAGATTTGAAGGTAGTTGTAGTATTCACGGGCAATTTTGAGTAAATTTTCCCAATATCTTCCCCCCCCCCGATTTTGTCAAATATCACTTTTTTATCGATTTTATAAGTTTTATCTATGTAAGTCCAGAAAACGGGTTTCTTCAAGAAACCCGTTTTCTAATAGACAAGTCTTGTCTATGCTTTCAATAGAATACCTAACTGACCAAAACGGACAAACCAAAGCCGTTGTTATTCCGATTGAAGGCATTGAAAAACCAGCCTGTTTATGAACAAATTTTACAGCTTGCTTTTACAATGAAGAGTGCTTTAATATATACTCATGTCTTTATCTGGTTAGCTAAGGATGACCCAATTTTGCCTGTTTCGCTGCGAGATAGGGTTTGCGGCAAAAAGTTTGTTGGTGGGGTTAGGAGTCAGTAGCCAGTCGTCAGGAGTTTCAGACTTTGTTGCCCTCCTTTTAGTACCAGTTTTTGTACTAAAAGAAGGGATGATGCAAGGTTTTTGAAGGTCTCAATCCTATTTTCGCAGCATGAACATCGGATTTAAACAGGTCAAAAGCTTTATTTTAAAAGGGTTTTACCATTATTCAGCAAGCCCTAAATAGAGTAGTTGCCTGTGCGGGCAAGCTAATTAATGTTCCGAGAGTGACAGCAGTGGCCATCCCGATTGTTGTCCCGAGAAAATCTGAGAAAGGCTTTAAGGGACGGGAGCGGACGGGTAGAGCGGTAAGTCTGGCGATCACGCTAACTGTACTGGCGGCTACAACAGCAGAGAAGGTATTCATGGGCAATTTTGGAGAAATTTTACCAAAAAGCCGATCACCCCCCCCGATTTTGTCAATTATCGCGTTTCTATCGATGGCGGTCGGCAGGGGGCAGGCTTCGGCCGTGAGATCAGCGTTCGACCGAGCGTTCGACAAAAGCTCACGCGGCGGTTCGACAGGCTCACCGTCCGCTCGACTGAGCTCGCCGAACGTCCGAAGTCTCGCCGAACGTCCGAAGTCTGACGGCTAAAAAGCTGATAACTGATAACCCACGAGAAAATATAATTGTAGCTACCTACCCATTCCTGATTAATTCCTATGGCAGAAGAAACCACCACCCCCGCAACTCCGGCAGCAGAAGCAGCAAAACCGGCTCAACCCGCGGCTGCTAAAAAGCCCAAGCAGCCTACCGTCGAGGAAAAACCCTTGGCTGAATTTATTGAGCAGCATTTTCAGCCGGCACTGGCGGCAGCCTTGCAAAAGCTGGGTATAACTGATATGAAGCTGTCCTTTAAACAGGATAAAATTCCTGTGTCTGGCGTTTCTAGCTCTCCCTGTTGGCAGTTAACCGGCAATTGGCTCGGGGGAATGCGTCAATTTAGCATTTATTTTTGGGAAGAAGACATCAATGGTAAAAAGGCTTTTTCGCAAGCTGAGGGCGGCGCTCAACCTAGTACTCTGGAATCATTTATGATCGATGAAAGGAAAGTTAGTCTTGATTTACTGTTGTTTTACACCCTGCAACGGCTTAACGGTCAAAAGTGGTTGACGAGAAACTAAAATTGCTGAGGATTAGCGATCGAGAAGGGGGGTAAAATGAGTATAGACGACCACCGCTTATCGATCGCCAATAGTAATTATGCGTGTATTTGTACTACTTTTTAATGCGGGTACAGAAAACGAAGGTATCCACACCATTCAAATGGGAGCTATCAATAAGGTGTTGATGTTTGAATCAGAAGATGATGCCACCCGTTATGCTCTACTGTTAGAGGCACAGGATTTTCCGACTCCCACGGTAGAGAAAATTGATTCGGAGGAAGTGGAAGAATTTTGTCGCGGTGCTGGCTATCAAGCGGAAACGATTGAAGCGGGTATGTTGGTAATTCCCCCCGAAAGCAACGCCGAGGAGTTGGATTGGCAAAAAGAGGAAGTCCCCCCCGCCGAGGAGGAGTTTTCCGAGATTCCCGATGCGGAGTTAGACAGCATCCGTCGTCGTCTAGAAGGACTTTTGTAATCCAGTGATTCAGTGAACAGTAATCAGTAGTTTGGAGTCAGTCCTGATGCCAAAGTTGGCACCGCCAAACATGAAAATATTCTGATTGACGAATTGGCGTTATTTCAGCTTCTATTTCCAAGTCAGTGCCTCTCCTGATATGTAGCCTATACTCAACGGATGGCCGTATTACTTCCGATTTTATCGCTCAATCCAAGCTTTTGGGGGGTTCTGCCCCCCAAACCCCCCGTTGGGGGCGTGGCGCCGCCCCCAAACCCCGGAGCGCATTAGTTTTTCGGTGGGATGCTTACAGGCAGCTGCTGACACATCTGTAATAATTTAAGAGTCACTCCTGCAAGGGGAGTGACTCTCCTGATATGTGGCCTATACTGAACGGATTTAGTATGATTGACGAATTGGCGTTATTTCAGCTTCTATTTTCCAGTCAGAAGACAGGATAATAAATCAATGTTGTTCCCTGTTCACTGATAACTGTTCCCTGTTCCCCGATAACTGATAACAAGGGCCGAATCTCAGACCTAATTGGTTAAGCTAAAAGCTTTGATGCGCTTAGTTTCTAACCCTCTTTTTAGGTAGGAGAATTGTCAGATTCTGTCTTTTGCACGAGTGCCTGTTGCCTCTTGCCTTCAGAAGCTGATAACTGATAACTGACCACTGATAACTGACCACTGATAACTGATAACTGACCACTGATAACTGAATATGACAACTGTGGGGGAATTGGGCGAAAATTTGGTGGCGGATTGGTTGCAATTACAGCAATGGCATATTCTCCAGCGTCGTTGGCGTAGTGCTGGCGGTGAAATTGATTTAATCGTCTTGTCTAAATCCCAGGCGACTCTCGCTTTCGTCGAGGTGAAAACCCGCAGTGCTGGCAATTGGGATTTAGGTGGCAAATTAGCGATCGATGACCGTAAACAAGGGAAAATTTACCAAGCTGCCCAGATATTTCTCTCCTTTTATCCCCAATGGTCCGATTTAAGCTGTCGTTTCGATGTGGCGTTAGTTAGTTGTCAAAAAAGTTCTCTATTAGCTTTACCTGAGTTTTCCCTTGATTATCCCTGTCAGCGACAGGCAGGTTATCAATTGCAATTACAGGAATATCTCGTGGCGGTTTTCTAAAAACATAATATGCCCGCCTAGGGAGGCGGGTTTCATCTTGTACAAACGATATGGACTCCTAAAAGTTTAACGGACTCAATATAATAGAGGTTTACGGAACCCACAACAGTCTATCTGTCAACTATCAAGATTTCTCAGTTTACCGACTCAGGTGCTGATTACGGCTCACTTTATCTGTCCTATATCGAGCAACAGAGGCGAAACCATACTTTACTTTACAAACTTTGAGAATCTGCGTCCGATTTAGCTGTTGCGTTGAGCTAGAGCAGGTGGCACAGGCTCTAGGTCTTTTTGCCTGAAAGGAAGTTGAGTCGCTTCCTTTGTGCCTTTATGTTTTTAATATAACACCTTTGTCGGGACTCGATCGACCTTGTGATTAAAGTTTACACTTATTGATTTTTAGCAAAAATTGCTGTTACAAAACTATAGGGAGAGGGGTGTGGGGTGTGGGGTGTGACCCCCCCCAACCCCCCCGACATCGGGGGGGCAGGGGGGGTGTGGGGTGTGGGGTGTGGGGAGAATAAATAAAATAATCTCCTATCTCCTGACTCCTATCTCCTGACGACCGACGACCGCCTCCTATCTCCTGACTCCTGATTACTGCTCACTGCTCACTGATTAGGGACTGAATCTCCTGTCTGTAGGCAAAAGGAGCGCGACTGAGAGCCTCTTGAAAGAGGGGTTGAGCCTCTTGATTTTTGCCCTGTTCTTTCAGGACGATCGCCGCCGCTAAAATTGGTCGGAAATCGTTCACATCCATTTGTTGAGCTTGTTTATAGGCTTTTAAAGCTTCCGGATAATTTTGCTGCTCGAAATAGATTTTGCCTAAAAGTAACTGAACGGAAACGATATCGATTAAACTAGCAGGATTATTAGGATCGGCAGCAGCTTTTAAAGCGCGATCAATCGTGTCTTTGACCAGACTAATCGCCTCGATATGGCGGTTTTGGCTGAGAAATAAATCAGTTAATCCAGTTAAGGCCCGTAGATCTTGGGGATGGGAGGCTAAAAGAGCGCGATAACTGCCTGTGGCTCCTGCATAATCCTCTATTTGCTGTTTCGCTTCTGCCAAAAGTAGTAGATAATCGGATTGTTGGGGGTTAAGTTGCGCTAATTTTTCTAAAGGTTCGAGCGCTTGCTTTAAATCGCCCTGCTGTAAGCGAGTATCTAATAATCCCCGCAAAGCCGACTGATTATCGGGTTCACGCTCTAAAACCATCTGATAACCCAGGGCTTGACTGGCTAATTTCTCTTGTTCCACTGCGGACAGATGACTCTGGTCCGAGGAGTGCTGACTCTGGAGAATAGAAGTCAATAGCGGCATGATCGAGAAGGACAGTAAAGCAAATAACATCAGGACGAGACCGATGGACAGCCAACGACGGTGAGAGAGAGAAGCTTTCATAGACTGGGGTGCGAGGGGACAGACAAGAAAATGTTATGGAAATCTGGAGATTTGATCAGGGGATCGATCGAATTCGCCGCTCTTTATTGAGTACAATGGGCAGACAGTCAAGACTCAAAAGGGTTTTGACAAGGTTGACAGTCAAAAGATCATGGTTCTTAATATATTAGATGCCAGTAGAGTCGCCCTAGAGGGTTATTGTAACCCCCCAGATCGCGCTTTTGACTTGCTTGATTACTAATTTACTATGTGTCTCCGCCGCTAGGAGTGTGATATGAATCGTACTGGGAATCGGTTTACCGAATCACCGAAAACCCCCCCGACTCCTGAAGTGGAAATTCAGGAAGTCCCCGTTGAATCCCCCCATACTGAGGCTGATTTAGCCGTAGAGTCAGCCACCCCCGCAGAAGTCAAACGTCAACAACCGATCCCCCCTCCCAGTCATCTGCGGCAGTATCGGGCAATCGGTCTCGTCTATGGCCATTATCAGCGCTCGGAGGAACAATTAACTAAAGGCAATATTTTAGCTGCCGATGGTACTCTGATCGATTCTGTGATTCTCGGTCGGGTGATCAGTTTGGTTAAAAATCATCTCGATCTAGAAAAACCCCATCTGTGGGTGGTTTATCCGCGCACCCGTCAGGAAAATGATGCCCTTCATGTTCAGATTGTCGGTGTTTGGGAGCCAGCAACCCTGAAAAAAGAGGATGATCGAGAGATAGAACCTCTCCTCGCTTCTACCCCAGGTTATTTCTCGATTCGAGGCGAAGTCATCTTTACCGAACGGGAAAATCAAGCGGTAGTGGTCAAAATCCGACAAATGCCTAAAACTGAAGCGGAAAAACCCAAGTTTTTTAAACTAAAATTGCGCGGTACTTTACCCAGTAAACCGGTCAGTCGTTTTTGGGATTTTCAGGTACAACTTAAAGGGGATGCCTTAACTATTTTGGAAGGTTTAGACCTAGGTTTTGCCAGCAAGAAAAAACCGACGGGTAAGGGAGGTTTTAAAAAGCCTTTTGATAAAAATCGTCGTCCCTCGGCCGATAGATATTCTCGACCGGAAGGGGAAGGAGAAAAGCGACCTTTTACCCCCGGACAATCCCCTATCCCTCGGCCTTCCCGACCCAAACCCGTATCGGAAAACTAATTTTTTTCTAAGGATGGGTGAGAAACCCATCCCTAGTCTAGGACTTGGTTTTGGGAGTTACTTGATAGTTAGTATTGGGAATATAAGCGCGAATGTTATAACTATAATCTGTTCCCAAAATCTCGGCGATAAAAACCGCTAACTGAGTGCCTAAAATCGCTTCATCGGCAGAATTGAAAGATTTATAATCTTCTATTAACCATTCTTGACCACCATTAACTAAAGTACATCTAAATGTACCAAGAGATTCGGCAATTTCTGGATTTTCTGTATAGTTTCTCGTTTTTACTTTCCCCGCACTATCTGCCCTCAAACACAATTGATTAAGTTCTGCATAAAATTTGGCAGGAATTTTGTCTAAATCACCCCCTTTAGTCACCCAACGCAGAAAAAGATGAAAAGACCAAGGAAGATTGAGGTAAACTAGATAAGATAAATAAAATAAACCCAGAATAATTGTTAAATATAAGGAGGAAATCAGGAATTTATTATATTTCTTTTTTTGGTAGCAATTTAAATGTTTAGCTAAATCTAGCTTTGATTTTCTCATGAATTTTAATTAGTCAGAAGTAATTGGTAAAGAATAAGATGTATAAAAAAATCCTGCGTTTTGCTCCAATTATCCTATCCTTGAGTTTATTTATTCTAGCGGTCTCGGCAATTAGTCAAGAATTTAAACACTACACTTTTGACCAACTGTGGGCTAGTTTAAATCATACTACCACAAGTCGTAAGCTAGAAGCTATTTTTTGGATGGCTTTGGGTTATTTGTCGATGACGGGTTAAGCTGTTGACTATCTAAATTACTCGTTAAGATTGCAGGGGAGCACCGGAGCTGCGGAGCAGGGAGAGGCAGTTTGAGCATTTGTACTAAAAATTTTAATACGCAGTTTAAATTCAGTACAGCTTATGATCAGCTAGGTTTTTATTATATTAATCATCCCTTAGCTTTAGGCACTATTATCCGCAATTCTATTAGCCAATCTTGACCACCATTAATCAATGTACATTTAAATGGACCAAGAGATTCAGCAATTTCTGTATGGTTTCTCGTTTTTACGTCCCCCGCACTATCAGCCCCCAAACATAATTGATTAAGTTCTGAATAAAATGTGGCAGGAATTTTGTCTATGCCTACATCACCCCCTTTAGTCACCCAAGGGATAAAAAGACGGAAAGTCCAAGGAAGATTGGTGTAAACTAGGTAAGATAAACCCAGAATAATTGTTAAAGATAAAGAGGAAATCAGAAATTTGTTATATTTTCTTTTTGGCGGTCGTTTTAAATGTTTAGCTAAATCTAGCTTTGATTTTTGCATAAATTTCAATTACCCAAAAGCAATTAGTAAAGAATAAAATGTATAAAAAAATCCTGCGTTTTGCTCCAGTTATCCTGTCCTTGAGTTTATTTATTCTAGCGGTCTGGGCAATTAGTCAAGAATTTAAACACTACACTTTTGCCCAACTCTTGGCTAGTTTGGATCATATTACCACAAGTCGTAAGTTAGAAGCTATTTTTTGGATGGCTTTGGGTTATTTGTCGATGACGGGTTATGATCGCCTAGGTTTTTATTATATCAATCATCCCTTAGCTTTAGGCACTATTATCCGCACTGCTTTTATCAGTTATGCCCTTGGTAATACCATTGGTTTAACCTTATTTTCTGGGACAGCGATTCGTTATCGTTTCTATACTCCGGCGGGGGTGGGGGTGGTGGATATTGCCAAAGTTATCACTTTTACCCATTTAAGCTTTTGGTTAGGAATGTTAGGGATTGGTGGTGTAAGTTTCCTCCTCGATCCCCAAAAGATTCCTCAACTTTTAAAATTACCTTTTTTAACTACCAAACCTTTAGGAGTAATTTTTTTATTGCTGGTTACGGGCTATTTTTTCTTGACTCTCACCTATAAAAAACCGATAAAAATCGGCCAAGAAAACATCTATTTACCCTCTTGGACTCTTTCCCTGGCTTTGATTTTGGTGACTTTTATCGATTGGATATTAGCCGCTAGAGTTCTATATCTTCTTCTCCCTGGCAACTACAATACTTCCTTTTTAGGATTTTTCGGTCTCTATGTATTTGCCATGACGGCAGGGGTATTAAGCAATGTGCCGGGGGGAATAGGTGTTTTTGAGTTTATCATGCTGAGATTACGGCCAGAATATGTATCTAATGCCGAGCTTTTAGGTTCTCTAATCGCCTATCGAGCTATTTATTATTTCCTGCCTTTAATTGTCGCTTTTGTCTGGTTGTTGGGTTACGAATCTCGCAGAAAATAAAGCCCGCAAATTAGCTTAAACGGACAAAAAGTCCCCATGCCGTCATAGCTGGGGAGCATCAATCTAGTAGGCTAAAGTTTCTAAAGTTTCCCGTAGATAGGAACAAATGCGAGCATCAGCATCGTCTCTATTTTTACCCGATTCTAGTTGTTCTTGCTGCCAACGCCGAAAACCGGAACTGGCGGCGATGGCTTGTTTTAAATGCTCCCAAGTGTGATGATCTTTGTGAAGTGGGGTGTCAGAAAATGTGGTAGAGTTGCCCATCTTTACCTCTGGTGGTAGGGTTGCACTTTTTAACATAACTTAAAAATGGCTGGAAATTCTGATAACTGGGACACAATTAGGCAGAAAAAGGTGTTGCCTAGCTGGAAAGCTGCGGGGATGCCAACACCTTTTTTCGGTAAATATAGCGGATTTTTAGGAGATTTTGCTGGTTTCTGCTGCTTCTTCCACTTCCACTGCCGCGTTTAAAGCTGCGGGGGGAATGGGGATAGGAAATACCGACGGCAGCTTAGCGGCGGCATCTTCAGGAGGCTGCCCGGGGTGAAAACGACGGTAGCTTAAAACACCAGCTACGGTGATTGCTCCTGTAGCGGCGGCAACCCCTAAAATAAGTTTGTTAGGATCGACATGGAGGGTGGTATTGCTGCCAAAAATGCTTTTACCTTTAGCGAAAGCACAAGCGGAGGCGCTGCCAGCATCAAGAGTACCCAAAACAATGCCACTGACGAGGGTGGCACTAACGGCGATGGAGGTGAAAAAAGTTTTCTTCATAATTGCCTTGGGGATAGGTTGTCAATAGCGATTATCCTTGCATTATAGATATCTAAATCACAATTGTCTATTTTATTTCTGTTGGTGACATTAAAATAATTTTGTTTAAGGATAATGAATTATCAATATCGTGTCGGGGGTAGTCTTGCCTATAACCATCCTACCTATATCGAGAGAAATGCCGACCGAGAACTGTTAACGGCGTTGAAAAATGGTCAATTTTGCTACGTTTTCAACTGTCGTCAGATGGGCAAGTCCAGTTTAAGGGTACGAGTGACTCATATTTTACAGCAATTGGGTATGGATTGCGCAGCCGTAGATATAACCAGTATTGGTAGTAATGATAATTTATCCCAATGGTATAACGGCGTGATCACCCGTTTGTTTTTAGGATTTAATCTGACGGGAAAAATTAATCTTAAATCCTGGTTGCGTGAGCGAGAGGATTTACCCCCCGTGCAGCGTTTGGGACAATTTATCGAGGAAGTTTTATTAGTTTATTGTCGGGGAGAGAAAATATATATTTTTATCGATGAGATCGATAAAATTCTCAGTTTACAGTTTTCTTTAGATGACTTTTTTTCCCTGATTCGTTATTGTTATAACCAAAGGGCGGAAAATGCCCAGTATGAAAGAATTACTTTTGCTTTATTCGGTGTTGCTACCCCGGCAGATTTAATTCGCGAAAAGACCCAAACATCTTTTAATATCGGCCAGGCGATCGAATTAACGGGATTTAATCTGGCAGAAATTGCTCCTCTAGCCGCGGGATTATCCAGTCAAAGTAATTATCAACCCGACTGGTTAGAAAAAGTTATTTTTTGGACGGGAGGACAGCCATTTTTAACCCAGAAAATCTGTCAGCTATTGCTGGAAAGTGATTTAGATATTGAGACGCTGATCAAAGAGAGAATTATTAATAATTGGGAATCTCAAGATGAACCAGTTCATCTGCGAACTATTGCCGATCGCTTGTTAAGAAATCAAGACAAAGCGGGTCGTTTGTTAGGTATCTATCAACAAATTTTAGAAAAGGGGGCAATTCTGTGCGATGATAGTCCAGAACAAGGGGAATTAAGGTTATCGGGATTAGTGGTAAAAAAGGATAATCAGTTAGTAGTTTATAATCCTATTTATCGAGAAATATTTAATCTCAATTGGGTGGAAAAACAATTAGAGCAATTGCGTCCCTACTCAGAAGCTATTGCCGCTTGGCAACAGTCTAATTATACCGATGAATCGCGGCTTTTACGCGGAAAAGCGTTAAATAATGCTCTCGATTGGTCTCAGGGTAAAAGCTTAAGTAATCTTGATTATCAGTTTTTAACTGCTAGTCAAAATCTCGATAAAAGAGAGGCAGAAATTAGCCTAGAAACTCAGAAGCAAGCTAATAAAATTTTAGCAATTGCTCACCAAAAAGCCACCAAGAGAATTAAAATTGGCTCAGTAATTTTAATTGCTTCTCTTTTGGGTTCTCTCTTAGCTTTTGTTCAGGTAAAACAAGCGTGGCAGCAAGTAGAAACCGCTCAAATAGGTATTAAATTACAGCGCCAGGGTGATAGTTATTGGCAACAATTTCAATTTGAACAACTAGAATCTTTAATTGCGGCCATGCAAGCAGTAAATAGTTTAAAAAATATCGTTACTGATGACCAAACCCTAGGTAAATATCCTGCTACCAGTCCCATTATTACCCTACAACAAATTTTAGATCGCATTCAAGAAAAAACCCAACTGCAAGGACACCGGGGAACTATTTATAGTGTTAGTATTAGTCGTGATCGTCAAAAAATTGCCACTGCTTCTCAAGATGGGACGGTAAAAATTTGGAATCAAAAAGGTGAGAATATTCAAACTTTGACAGGTCATCAAGGAGCAGTTTATAGTGTTAGTTTTAGTCCCGATGGTCAAATAATCGCTACTGCTTCCGAAGATAAAACCGCAAAAGTTTGGAACTTGCAAGGGCAAAATTTAGTCACCTATCCTGACCATCAAGAATCAGTTTATAGTGTTAGTTTTAGTCCCGATGGTCAAAAAATTGTCACCACTTCCAGGGATAAAACCGCTAGATTGTGGAATTTATCAGGTGAAACTTTACAGGTATTTAAGGGACATAAAAGATCGATAGATGCAGCTAGTTTTAGTCCCGATGGTCAAAAAATTGCCACCGCTTCCCGGGATGGTACGATTAAAATCTGGGATTTATCAGGTAAAATTATCTTGAGTTTAGGTCAAGAAAATATTGAGGCTTTTTATAGTGTTAATTTTAGTCCCGACGGTCAAAAAATTGCTGGGGCAGCGGCCGATAAAACTGCTAAAATTTGGGATTTACAGGGAAATTTAATAGCTACTTTCCGGGGACATCAAGATTTTGTCAACAGTGTTAATTTTAGTCCTGATGGCCAGTTTTTAATTACTGCATCTAGTGACGGTAGTGCTAAAATTTGGGGAATGCAAGGGGAAGAAATAACTACTCTCAGAGGACATCAAGAATCAGTTTTTACTGCTGTATTTAGTCAAGATGGAAAAGAGGTGGTAACTGGATCGAGTGATGAAACGGCTAAAATTTGGCAACTGAACAATTTAAATCAAGCTAAGGCCGATAATATCAGTGTTAGCATTAATTACCAGGGAACTATTATCGCTATTGCTAATAAAGATGGTCAAATTACTTTACTCGATTCCCAGGGAAAAAAAATTAGAGAATTTGCCACAAAAATGCGCTCAATCTATAGTATAGCTTTTCATCCCGATGGTAATCAGATAGCGATTACAGGAAGAAATGGAAAAGTACAAATCTGGAGTCAAAAAGGAACAATACTTCAAGAATTTACTGCTAGTCAAGTACCGATTTATAGTCTTGCTTTTAATAGAGAGGGAACAGCAATAATCACGGGAACAAGCGAGGGAAAAGTTCAATACTGGCATTTAAGCGATCATCGGCCTCAATTAATTAATTCCTGGACAGCCGATGATAATATTATCTATGATTTGGTGTTTTCTCCCGATGATCAAAAAATTGCTACGGCTGCTCGGGGAAAGATTAAAATTTGGGATTTGCAGGGCAATCTTTTTGAGGAGATTAAAACCGATTCTTTTCCCGTTTATGGAGTTAGTTTTAGTCCCGATGGTGAAAAAATCGCCGCTATTTCAAGGGATGGTACAGCTAGACGCTGGGACATGGACGGAAATTTGCGATCGGAGTTTAAAATAGAAGAAGATATCGTCTATGGGATCACTTTTAGTCCTGATAGTCAAGAGATTGTGATTATTGCTAGGGATGGTCAAAAGCATCGATGGCCCTTAGAAACAGAATATAATTATTTACAAAAATTGCTCGATCGAGGTTGTCTTTGGTTAGAAGATTATCTCAGGACTCGTCCCGAAAAACGAGAAGCGCTATCCCTGTGTACTGGGAAAATAAAACCATCGAATTAAATTAATTCTTCAAGTCACATTTTAAACTTGGTTTTATACCAAATCCGTTTTTAATAGTGTGATTAACTCCCAAGTTATGAATAGTTTCTCCCCGCTCCACTATACCTTTTAAACAGCATTTAGTTTTACTGGGTGGGGGGCATAATTATTGTCTAACCCACCCGCTAAATAATCTTAATTTTTAATCCGATGGGGGGGGATTTTCTGCGCTTGGCGATCGAGTTTCTGGGGGAGTATCTTCTCCGATAGTTTCTTCTGGGGGCAAATCTTCCTCGGTAACTTCAATAATCACCGTTTCGCTAACGGCAATAGTTTCGACTTCAACAGTTGCGACAGGTTCAGTCGGGGGAATTTCTGGGGGATTTTCGGAAGGGTTGATCTCTTCTATTGCCAAATCAAAATCATCGAAATCATCGAAACTTTCCCCATCATCAATAATTTCTGCGGCTTTTTCCCCAATTTCTGTCACTGATTCTGTAATAGTTTCCCCGATAGCTGCCGCTTTTTCTATAACGGGGTCCACCGTTTCTTGAGCTTTTTCCGCAATTTCTGTCACTGATTCTGTAATAGTTTCCCCGATAGCTGCCGCTTTTTCGACAACGGGGGCAACCGTTTCTTTAACCGTTTCTTTGACTTTTGCTGCTACTTTCTCAGGTTTAGCTTTAGTTTTAGGGGATTGGGAGGGAGTAACTTTCCCCAGACGATTGCCTAACCAACCGACAATAGTAAATAATTTAACCGGTTTGTCGGGATAAAAAAGTGCTTGTCTGAGTTTGAGAGTTTGCCAAGCAAAAGCAATAAATAATATGGCTGCGGCAACTTGTCCCAGGAGGATAGCGCCTGTAATCCTTCCCGCGCACAACCAGAGGACAAGGGCATAGAATAATCCTACCGCACTCCAGAGAAAATCATCTTGACGGTGGCGATCAGGGGCGATAAAAGCGGTGGTGAGGAGGTACAGACTACTCAATCCCACAAAGACCGCTAGGATATAGGGCAACATTTGCGATTCTCCTTTGACATTTCCTTTTTTATTGTGCGTTATTTGGGGTCGATCGAGTCTATTTTTTGATTAATTTTCAAAATTATCGAGTCAGATCGTCTTTAACTGTGTTGATGAATAGCCATAGTTAATATTAGGAAATTCTTGGTTTATCCTCTCATGCTTGTGCCGATCAGATTAAACAAGCTTTCAGACCAAACGATTAAGTTTTGATATTTAACAAGCAAAGAGGAATTAGGAACCCTTGATCAACCCACAGACAAACTGTTATCTTTAGCAATTAGTGCCGATGGTAAATATTTAATTATTGGTATTGCTGACAAAACTGTAAAAATTTGGCAAAATGGGTAATAGTAACAACTCAATATAAGTAAGTAGTTATAATTAAATTGAAGATAAATTTCGCTTCTGATCCCCCCTGCCCCCCTTAATAAGGGGGGTGCCGATTACCCCTTAGTCCCCCCTTGATAAGAGGGGTGTCTGACAACTTTTAACACCTACCTACTTAACTGCTATAATTAGAAACTTATGCCGACAATATTTTATTGGGGAGAAGATGAATTTGCTATTAACCAAGCGGTGAAAAATCTGCAAACAAAACTTCTCGATCCCAATTGGATACAGTTTAATTATGATAAAATTAATGGCGATCGCAATGAAGCAATTATCGAGGCCCTCAATCAAGCGATGACTCCAGTTTTCGGCATGGGAAATCGTTTAGTTTGGTTAGCTGATACGGTTATTTGTCAACAATGTTCCGAGGATATTTTCCAGGAATTACAGCGCACTTTACCCAATTTACCCGAAAATTCCTATCTGTTATTAACCAGTGCCAAAAAACCAGACTCCCGCTTAAAATCGAGTAAGTTTATCCAAAATCAGGCAGAGGTTAAAGAATTTGAACTAATTCCGCCTTGGAAAGTCGAGGAAATTGCCCAAAGAGTTAGGGAAATTGCCAAAGAAGTGGGGGTAAAATTAACTCCCGATGCGATCGAACTCTTAGCGGAAGCGGTGGGAAATAACAGCCGCTTGCTGTGGATGGAGTTAGAAAAACTGCGTTTATTTAAAAATAATTCGGCCGGAACTATTGACAAAAAGGACATTTTAAGCCTAGTCAATGCCAGCAATCAAAGCAGCTTACAGTTAGCCAGTGCTATTTTAAAACGGGAGACAGGCAAGGCCCTCGAATTAGTTAATGAATTATTAAATCGTAACGAGAACCCCTTGGCTATCACCGCCACCCTAGGGGGTCAATTTCGCACTTGGGCAATAGTAAAATTAAAAATTGAAGAAGGAGAAAAAGACGACAAAAATATCGCCGCTGCCGCCGAAATTGCCAATCCCAAGCGACTATATTTCATTCGCAAAGAGATACAATCCTTTTCTTCTAAGCAACTTCTCGCCACCTTGCCCATACTTCTCGAATTAGAATATCGTCTCAAGCGGGGTGCAGAACCTTTGGCAACTTTGCAAACCAAAATTATTGAACTTTGTTGTTTATTGGTGACTTAATACCCTTCCTTGCTGTTCAGAAATCCTCTAGAATCTTATTCTAGAGACTTCTCAAGAACCACCATGACCGATGATGCCATCCCTAGTCTAAACTTAGCGATCTCTAGTTTAGCCACGAGTAATAATTTCGCCCGTTGGGTGACGAAAGCACCCCTACCGGGGGGATATGTGCATCATGACTGTGAATGGACCGAGAGTCTAACCACGGAATGGATGGCATGGCAGGAAATGTTCTGTCTGGAAAAAATGCCCACCTTGCCGATGTTAGAGCAATTAGAAGCAAATTCTCGACCTAAACTGACTCTTTCGGGAGAAGGCGGCAGTTATAGCGGTCAATTGATGCAGAAACTAGGTATTAGTCTCTGGCAATGGTTATTTCAAGCATCAATTAGTCAAAGTTTTGCCCAAAGTCAGGGAATCGCCCTCGGCAAAAATCAGCCCCTGCGAATTCGCTTGGAATGTCGCAATCCCTATTTAATTCTGCTGCCTTGGGAAATTATGCAGCAAGCCGGTAAACAGGCCATATCTTTGCATCCGAATATACTCTTTAGCCGCACCACCAGCGATGTGGACCCACTGCCACCGATCAAACCAAGTAATAGTCTCAATATTCTCTTAGTTATCGGCGAAAAACAGATTAAAACCGCCGCTAGTTCCCTCAGCCTCACCGCCATTAATACGGGTGGAGAAACTAATCCCGACCAGGGACTCGAATCCGAGGCCACCAATCTCATCCGGGCCATCTCCCCCAGTGGTTCCCTCCAGAATTGGGGAGTGAAAGTCAAAGTCGATACCTTAATTCGACCGGGGGCGAAAAAACTGACCAAGGCCTTGGATACGGGTAAATATCAAGCTTTTTTCTACGCCGGTCACGGAATGACCGCCCCCAATGGCGGTTCCTTATTTCTGCGGCCGGGGGAACAACTAAATGGGACGGAGTTAGCCCAAGCTTTGGTGAGAAATCAGGTCATTTTAACGGTTTTTAATGCCTGTTGGGGTGCTTATCCCGCTAAATCAGGTCAGGAGATGATTCCCCGCAGCAGTCTGGCGGAAGTCTTGATTCACCACGGCGTTCCCGCAGTTTTGGCCATGCGAGATGCGATCGCAGATCGCGAGGCCTTGAGTTTTATCGAAGTTTTTACCCGCACCCTCTTCGGGTTCAAAGACAAAGAAGCGCAGATGTCCAAGTTGTTTCCCGGTCCGAGAGTCCCTATCGATCAGGCCGTTCGTATCGCCAGGCAGCAGTTATTAACCCTCTACAAGTACAATCAACCCGCTTGGACTTTGCCGATTCTCTATATGCACCCGGAATTCAACGGGCAATTGCTGCAAACCCTTGATGAGACTCAATCACCGACGGTTATGCCCAATATCTCCGGAACTATGCCCGCCGCTTTCTTATACTATCTCGATCGTCCCGAAAGAAAATGGTCAATCCGTGGTGGTGCCATGAATATAGGACGGGACAGGGAAAATGATCTACAGATTGCTGAAAAATGGGTTAGTAAAAACCATTGTCGGATAATTTGCCGTAAAAATGCCGATTATCCAGACTATCAATACTTTCTCGAAGATTTCTCCCGTTTTGGTACTTTTATCTACCAAGATGGCCACTGGAAACAAGTTCATAACCAAGAATTTCCCCTAGAGTCCGGTTTACAGATTCGCTTCGGCAGTTACCAAGGCCAAATCCTCGCATTTGTGGTCGAATAATTAGGGTTGGCTGAAAAAGTTTGTCGTCGGGGTAGGGTGTGGGGTGTGGGGTGTGGGGTGTGGGGTGATGGGGTGATGGGGTGATGGGGGAGTGGGGTGTAGGGTGTCGGAAGAATAAATAGAAATAATCTCCTGTCTCCTGTCTCCTGTCTCCTGTCTCCTGACTCCTAACCCCACCAACAAACTTTTTGCCGCAAACCCTATCTAACTTTTTGCTTCCTCTTTCAGGGAATAAATTGGTTTAAACCAACCCTTGCGCCAGAAGTAAAAAATCAAGCCCCCCGCTACGGCTAACATGACTAACCAGACCATGAAATAACTCCATTCTCCTTTTAATTCTGGCATATTCTCGAAGTTCATGCCATAGACACCAACGATAAAAGTCAAGGGAATAAAAATGGTTGAAATTACGGTTAAAAACTTCATAATTTCGTTTAATTTATTACCCATAGTGGACATATAAACATCCATCAAACTCGCCGCTAATTCTCGATAAGCTTCGATAATTTCCAGAATTTGAATGACGTGGTCGTAGGAATCACGAAAATAAATTTGTACTTCATCGCTGACTATACCATGATGGTCACGCATCAGTAAATGTAGGACATTTCGCATCGGCCAAATTAAGCGACGCAGTGCTAATAATTCTCGACGAACATCATAGATTTCCTGCATTGTATCTCGATCGGGATTACTAATAATCGCATCTTCCAACGCTTCAATCCGATCTTCGTAGTGTTCTACCACGGGAAAATAACCATCGATAATCGTATCTAATAATAAATAGGTTAAATAATCCGCCCCCGATTTCCGTACTCTTCCCTGGGAAGTGCGAATTCGATCTCTCACTATCTCAAAACAGTCCTGTAATTCCTCCTCTTGAAAACTTAAAAGATAGCGTTTCCCTAACACAAAACTCACCTGTTCCGTATCAAAACCGCTTTCATCTTCTTTCAGTCGCACCATCTGAGAAATCACTAACAATTGATTGTTATAGTCCTCTAACTTCGGTCGCTGGGGTACATTAACCACATCTTCTAATAACAAAGGATGTAGATTAAAAATTTCCCCTACTTGTTTTAAAACCGTCTCACTACCTAACCCTTGAATATCCATCCAAGACACGGTATTTGTGCCAATATAGGGGGCGCAAGCATTGGGGGTAATATCCACCTTGCGAATGGCGTTATCTTCATCGTAGTCGATTAAAATAATCCGCGAGGGTTTGGCATCCGGTTCGATAATTAATGTCCCCGGTTCACTACCCGGTTCATCATAAAAATAATCGAAGTAGTCTTCTTCCTCGTCTCCATCGGTATCGGGACGGTTATTAACGAATATATCGGGTTGTAGTTGGGTCATAAGCTTACAACAATCTGGCTAATTTGGGCAATAAGAAAACAGAAAAGTTGAAAAATTTAATTTGCCTAAAGTTACTATCTATCGCCATGAGATTACAGTAAACTGAAAATTGTTTACTGATTTATTCCCTCCTGATAATTATCAACGATGAGATTAATCGGGAGAATTAGCAATATTGACGGCCAAAATTTATGGAATCCGCCTCTTTTATTCCCCGTCTAGTTATCCCCGTCGGTGATCCCGCCGGAATCGGCCCTGAAGTGGTGTTAAAAGCGATCGCCGATTCCCCAATCTCGTCCGGTTGTCAGATTACTCTAATCGGCACCAGAACGCTTCTCGAAAAAGCCTATCACGATCCCCATCTTCTCGATCGCTTTTCTCTGATCGATTTGCCCTACAATCAAGAAAAAATCGTTTGCGGGCGTGGGGATGCCCACAGTGGTGAAATTAGCTTTCTTTACCTGCAAGAAGCCATAAAACGCACCCTCAAGGGCGAATTTGACGGTATTGTTACCGGTCCGATTGCCAAATCCTGTTGGCAGTTGGCCGGTTATGATTTCCCCGGTCAAACGGAGGTTTTAGCTACCATGGCGGGAATTAACCGTTATGGGATGCTATTCGTCGCTAAATCCCCTCACACCGGCTATAACTTACGCACTCTCCTCGCCACTACCCACATCCCCCTGCGAGAAGTTCCCGATACTCTTAACCCCGATCTGATGACCCTAAAACTAGACCTATTGATCGAGTCTTTAAAGCTAGATTTCGGCATCGATCGCCCAAAAATCGCCATATCCGGCCTTAATCCCCACAGTGGCGAAGCGGGAAAGCTGGGAAGGGAAGAAAAGGACTGGTTACAGCCTTGGCTAGAGTCAATGGGACAAAAATACCCGCAAACCCAATTAATCGGCCTTGTCCCCCCCGATACGCTTTGGGTGGAACCGGGGCGCGCTTGGTTTAGCGGTCAAGGACAACCCGCCGACGCATATCTGGCATTATACCACGATCAGGGCTTAATTCCCGTCAAATTAATGGCTTTTGACTGTGCTGTTAATACTACCATCGGTTTACCTTTTGTTCGCACCTCTCCAGACCACGGGACGGCTTTTGATATCGCCGGTCTTGGTATCGCTAGGGCCCAGAGTATGCAAGCGGCAATCCAATTAGCGATCGAATTATGTCAGCAGCGGGACAACCGGAGAACTAAACTAGAGATATAGCCCTCGATAGGAGACAATTGGGATATGGGTATCGCTTCAGTCAACCCTGCCACGGGAGAAATTCTCAAGACTTTTACCCCTCTAACCTCGGAGGAATTGGCGGCGAAATTGGCCCTAGCTGACGCAACTTTTCAGCAGTATCACCGCACCCCCATCAGTGAACGGGGACAGTGGTTACGGCAAGCGGCGGATATTTTGGAACGGGATCAGGTGACATTGGCTAAAACCATGACTTTAGAAATGGGGAAACCAATCAAATCAGCGATCGCAGAAGTCCTCAAATGTGCCTTGGTTTGTCGTTTCTATGCCGATCATGCCGCCGGTTATCTGGAAGATGTGCCGATCGCCACCGATGCTAGTCGCAGTTTTGTCCGTTATCAACCTTTAGGGGTGATTTTAGCGGTTATGCCCTGGAATTTCCCTTTATGGCAAGTATTTCGCTTTGCTGCCCCCGCTTTAATGGCGGGAAATGTCGGCCTACTCAAACACGCTTCTAATGTCCCCCAATCAGCTTTAGCGGTGGAAAGAATTTTATTAGAAGCTGGTTTTCCCGAAGGCGCTTTTCAAACTCTTTTGATCGGGGCCGATCGCGTTAGTGATTTAATTAACGATGAACGGGTAAAAGCCGCCACTTTAACCGGTAGTGAACCGGCGGGGATGAGTTTAGCAGCCGCCGCCGGAAAACAGATCAAAAAAGTGGTTTTGGAGTTGGGAGGTAGTGATCCTTTTATCGTTTTAGATAGTGCCGATATCGAGGCGGCAGCGGCTACGGCAGTGACGGCGCGATTGTTAAATAATGGTCAGACTTGTATCGCCGCTAAACGGTTTATTGTTATGGAAACTGTCGCCGCTCAATTTGAACAGTTATTAGTGGCTAAATTCCAAGCTTTAAGAGTGGGTGATCCTCTCGATGAAACTGTTGATATCGGTCCTTTGGCCACGGTATCGATTGTCTCGGAAATCGCCGCTCAAGTGGAAAAAACTGTCGCTATGGGTGGTAAAGTTCTTGTGGGAGGTCAACGTTTAGAGGGAAAAGGTAACTTTTATCTACCAACGATTTTAACCGATATTCCTGCTGGTTCTCCGGGGGAAAAAGAGGAATTTTTTGGACCGGTGGCTTTACTATTTCGAGTCAAAAATATCGAGGAAGCGATCGCTTTAGCTAATGATAGTCCCTTTGGTTTGGGTTCTAGCGCTTGGACGAATAACCCCGAAGAAATTGAGCGTTTAATTACCGAAATTGAGGCCGGTTGTGTGTTTATTAACGGTATGGTTAAATCCGATCCTCGTTTACCCTTTGGGGGGATTAAACGTTCCGGTTTTGGACGGGAATTAAGTGTGGAAGGTATTCGCGAATTTGTCAACGTTAAAACTGTTTGGATTAAGTAAATCAGTAGGGTGGGTTAGCAACGCGTAACCCACCATCATAACCAATTAAAAATATGCCGCGCATTTTTGATAATATTGAGTCCCATTTATTGCCAATTTTACAGGAAAGTTTATTAGCATCCCAACGCGCTGATTTTTGTGTGGGTTATTTTAATTTGCGCGGTTGGCAATCCATAGACACCTATATTGATCACTTTCTCGGAGGTGATTTGTCCTGTTGTCGTCTCCTGATTGGTATGCAGAAAGCACCCCAGTAATTACTACAGCAATCCCTGTCTTTATTGCCTAGATCAAATGGTATAGATAAGGCAACTTCTGCTCGTTTAAAAAAACAAATTGTTCAGGATTTTTGCCAGCAATTAACTTGGGGTAATCCTAGCAATCGCGATCAGGCAGCTTTGCAACGTTTGGGTCAACAAATCCAAGCGGGTCAGCTAGTAATTCGCCTATTTTTGCGCTATAATCTCCATGCTAAATTATACCTTATTCATCGAGATGATGTCAATAACCCAACGGTGGGATTTTTAGGTAGCAGTAATCTAACTTTTGCGGGATTACAACAGCAGGGAGAATTAAATATTGATGTGCTTGACCATGATGCTTGTGCCAAATTACAAAAGTGGTTTAATGATCGTTGGTCAGATACTTGGTCTTTAGATATTTCTGCGGATATTGTCGAGGTAATTAACCAAAGTTGGGCCAGGGAAAGTCTGATTCCTCCCTATCATATCTATTTAAAAATAGCTTACCATCTTTCCTTTGAAGCGAGAGCCGGTTTAGCAGAATACAAAATTCCCCGACAGTTTGACCAAGACTTACTAGATTTTCAGAAATCGGCCATTAAAATTGCCGCTCGTTATGTGCAAAGACGCGGTGGGGTTTTAATTGGCGACGTGGTGGGGTTAGGAAAAACGCGCATCGCTTCCATTCTAGCATATATTTTGCAAGAAGACTACGATTTAGAAATCTTAATTATTTGTCCGAAAAACCTCCTAACTATGTGGGAGGATTACAGCCATAAATATAAATTAAGAGCGAAAATTATCCCCTTAAGTCAGGTGATGCAGGAATTACCCAATCTGCGGCGCTATCGGGTAGTAATTATCGATGAAAGTCATAACCTGCGTAATCGGGAGGGTAAACGTTATCGGGTGATACAGGAGTACATTAACACCAATGAAAGTCGCTGTATTCTCTTGACTGCGACTCCCTACAATAAAAACTATCTTGACCTGTCCAATCAACTGCGTTTATTCATTCAAGAGGATACTAATCTCGGAATTCATCCCGAAAGACTACTGGAATCTCTGGGAGGAGAAATCGAATTTAATCGCAGACACCAATCTCCGGTTAGGTCCCTAGCTGCCTTTGAAAAAAGTGACTCTCCCGACGACTGGAGAGACTTAATGCGTCTCTATATGATTAGACGGACTCGCGGTTTTATCAAAAATAATTATGCTACAGAAGACGAACAGGGTCGCAAGTATCTAAAATTTGCCGATGGGTCGAGGGTATATCTTCCCCAACGACAACTAAAGACGATAACGTTTGACCTACAAGACTCGGTTTATGCGCGTTTATATTCGGAAGCAGTGGTGATAACTCTTAACGGATTGAAGTTACCCCGTTACGGATTGGGAAATTATCTAATTAAAGGATGTAAAGGGACAGGAGAGGAGGAAACTATCTTAAAAAGTCTCTCCCGCGCGGGTAAAAGATTAATGGGTTTTTGTCGGACGAATCTATTTAAACGTTTGGAGAGTGGGGGGTATGCTTTCCTACAATCCCTTGACCGTCATATTCTCCGTAACTATATTTTCCTTCATGCCATGGCCAATAATTTACCCCTTCCCATCGGGAGTCAGGATCTAGCTTTGTTAGACACTCGTTATCTGGATGAGGATTTAGTCACTCAGGGAGAAGAAGACAGTATAGAAACCGAGGACACCACCGGGATAACCGGGTTAGAAAAAGAGTATCAAAAAAGAGCCGAACAAGTGTATCAAAAGTATGTCAGTGATTATCGCAAGCGCTTTCAGTGGATTAAAACCGAGGTCTTTAAACCCGCATTGAAAAAAGACTTACAATCCGATGCCTTGGCTTTAATAGCATTATTGCAGACCTGTGGGACTTGGCAGCCAAAGACCGACGAAAAACTAGAGAAGTTATGGCAGCTGTTACAGGAAAATCATCCCCAAGAAAAGGTGTTAATTTTTAGTCAATTTGCAGACACGGTGACTTATTTAGTTACTCAGTTGCGAAATCGGGGAGTGGATAAGATTGCGGGAGTGACGGGAAACTCTCCTAATCCTGCGGAAATTGTCCATCGTTTTAGTCCCCGCAGCAATTCTCAGCAAGTGGAGGAAGAAATACGAGTCCTAGTCGCGACGGATATCCTCAGTGAAGGGTTAAATTTACAGGATTGTGCCATTATCGTTAATTATGACTTGCCCTGGGCAATTATTCGTCTCATTCAACGGGCCGGAAGGGTAGATAGAATCGGTCAAAAAGCAAGTCAGGTTCTCTGTTATTCCTTTTTACCTGCGGAGGGAGTGGAGAGAATTATTAAACTACGGACGAGACTATCTCAAAGACTGCGAGAGAATGCGGAAGTGGTGGGGACCGATGAGATATTTTTTGAGGAGGAAATGGATAACCAGACTTTATTAGATCTGTATCATGAAAAATCTGAGGTTATCGAAAATTTGGGTTAAAACCCCGTCGTTTTACGACGGCTTTTCTTGATCTTTAATATAGCACTTAAGAACTTCCAGGGTTGCACCTCCTACAGAAGAAACAAAATAACTAGAGACCAAAGAGCATCTTTCCCATAGGGTTTAGGATAGCCAGCTTGCTTGTCCATACCTGCGACTAGAAACCCCTTTTAAAGAATTAACCATTACAGAAATAGAAAGTTTCGGTGGGTATTCAATTAGAGCGTGTACATGATCAGATTCCCCGTTAAATTCTAGCACCTGAAAATTCATCTTTTCCGCAACTTCCCTAAAAGATTTCTCGATTAAAGCTAAACTTTTACCAGTAAAAACCTTCCTTCTGTATTTTGTCACACAGACCAAGTGTATTTTTAGGTCAGAGACAGAGTTTCTTTCATGAGCGCAACCGACTTGACATTATTGATAGATCTAGTTAAAATAGAGTACAGACAGACACATTTTAACCCAATGAAAGCAAGGTATCAATACCGCCTTTACCCAACTAACCAACAAAAGAGGCTTTTGTCTCAATTGTTCGGTTGTGTGCGTGTTGTCTGGAACGATACCTTAGCTTACTGCCAAGAACTATATCAACAAGGAGAAAAAAAGCCAAAATATACCGAGTTGTCTAAAAGACTAACTCAGATTAAAAAAACCGAAGAAAAAAACTGGTTAACCGAGGTTTCTTCTATTCCTTTACAACAGTCTTTAAGAGATTTAGAGACTGCCTACTCTAACTTTTTTGCATCTTGTAAGGGAGAAAGAAAAGGAAATAAAGTCAAACCTCCTAAATTTAAAAAACGTAAATCTAAACAATCAGCAAGATTTACCGATAATGGTTTTACCATCAATCAACACCACGTTACTTTAGCAAAAATCGGTGATTTAAAAGTCGTTTGGAGTCGTCCATTACCCTCTAAACCTTCTAGCGTCACCGTGATTAAAGACGCAGCAGATCGATATTTTCTTAGTTTTGTGGTTGAGATTCAACCGGAAACTTTGCCAGATAACGAGCAAGCTGTAGGAATCGATTTAGGGATTGCTACTTTTGCCACATTAGACACAGGGGAAAAGATCAACGCCCCAAAACCGTTAAAGAAACGATTAAAACGGCTTAAAAAAGCACAAAGAAACCTTTCTAGAAAACAGAAAGGAAGTAAACGACGGGAAAAGGCAAGAAAGCGAGTAGCTAAAATCCACGCAAAGATTAAGGACACTCGCACTGATTTCTTACATAAACTGTCCACTAGAATTGTTCGTGAAAATCAAACGATAGTTTTAGAGGATTTAAACACA
>VYMA01000113.1_pt1 | contig 25096 bp, 26 predicted proteins | sample 5109851 | NCBI WGS metagenome assembly VYMA01 (sample SAMN12291814, study PRJNA351875) | freshwater metagenome | isolation source: freshwater lake | place: USA: Michigan, Wintergreen Lake | collected 2011-08-02
TCCCGCCAAAGAGTTTAGCATCATGATAATAGTAATGACAATTTTGATGTGACTATAATACCATATTTGTGTCGCTTTTTTGCCTTATGAAGCTATCGTTCAACACTTCTGCATTAATAGTATCTTGCTTTTTCTGCTCTATATACAACGGCAATTCTACAAAAGTTAACACCTCTTGCTGTCTTTTTAGAGAAATCTGTGTAAAAACTATTTTCTAGAGTTGTCTGAGAGATAGGAACAGAAACCATAGTTTTAGGGAATAATTTTCATTTTTGTCTATCGAGGTAACACCTCATCTAAACACAGTTGCAGGTCAGGAAATAAAGGCGAAAAAATCCCTTGACCGAGGCGATATTGCTGCTGCTGATAATCTTCCCCTAACAGTTGACAAACAGTAAAGGTCGGCCGTTTGGGTTTACCGATAAAAATAGTTCCTCCCAACCCACGATAATCGACAATCCAATATTCGGGAATACCTAATAGGGCGTATTCTTCGACTTTACGAGCATAATCCGACTCCCAGTTGCTACTAACTACCTCTACCACAAGCTTAATGCTTCTACCGAGAGTAATCACTGGTTCTCGTTCCCAGAAAGGTTCATTATCGAGAACAGTTTCATCCAGAACAATAATATCAGGACGGCGCGCCGTAGCTTGGTCGCTAAAGGGACGAATTAGACAAGTACGGGGTATAAACCAGGGCAATTGTCGGTTATTAATGGCGATAGCGATTTTGCTGGCGAGTTTGCCGCTAACGGTTTCGTGGGGGCCCGTAGGTTCCAAATCGATTATTTCTCCCTCAGCAAGTTCGTAGCGGGGATTATTGCGGTACTGACCGAGAAAATCTTCTAGGGTTAGAGTCTGGAAAAGGCTAGGAGAAAGCATATTTTTAGGGAATAATTTTTATCTTTGTTCATTTAACCAACTTAGCAATTCCTCACGGCTGCCCAAGTCTAAAATTCTATCTCCTAAGGTTTCTAATTGCGGGATAGATAGAGATTTAATTTTTTCAGTTATAGCTAAATCTATACTGCCAAACCGTCGGGTAAAAAGTCGGATAATCAGTTCTGCTTCTCCCTCTTGTCGTCCCTCTTGTCGTCCCTCTTGTCGTCCCTCTTGTCGTCCTAATTGAATACCTCTCTGTTCTCCTAGCTGCAATCCTTCTCTGAGGATTTCTTGATACCAGGGCGATTCTCTTAATACGGTCATATCCCACCTCATAATTTCTTGAACTATTGGTATTTCTAAGACAAATGATGCAAAAAAGGAAAGTAAGGGTTCTAAGTCCTGTAGGCTTTCATTTGCCCTTAATTCTCCCAGTGCTGTGCGAACGACGGTTTCTTCTCCTCCTCCTTTTAGTATAGGAACGAAAGGCAAAAGTGTCGATATTTTTTCTCGAAATACTATTTCTGCTGATACTTCCCAAAGGTTAATTACTCGATATTCTTGATAGGCACGGATTCCCATAAATTCTGAGCTATAACGGCTAGGAATGCTTGAGTTAGTTTGATGGGGTAAAATGTTAACTAAGACGGGATAAACGGGCAAATTGTAGCGTTCTGTGGCTAAGGCTGCGTAAGCTCGGATTCTTTGGGGCATTTGCTTTGTGTAGCGCAACTGGATTTCGTTAAGGAGCAGAAATTCTCCCTCGTGGGGGCTATAAACTTTTAGGAGAACATCGTTGGCACGACTTACCCATTGAAATTCTGAGTTAAGAAATTCCTGCACTTGTACGTCGGGTTGTTGGGTTAACCATCTTGCCCAATTATCAGGGGCTAAACTAATTAGTCTTTTACTACCTATATCGGCTTTTTTGGTCATAGATTACGGTTATTTTTGGGGTATTTGTAATCAAAAGTTAATGACAATAAACTAGATTTCAAAGAAGGATATTAAAACCCTCTTGACTAAAGTGTTTATCGTGGGTAATAACTTCGCTTATATCTCGATTTTTAATGGCAATCATTGAGATACAATCGACCATACTATAACCCTTATCTAGTCTTTGTTCGTACAGGTTTAATCCCGATAAAAACAGCGCTGAATTTATGGGCAGCACCTCTATATCTCGATCATCAAGAATATCATGGGGAATTCCTGCTACGGTTTGACGCATGAAAGAACCAAAGGAAGAAAAATAGTTGAGAAATTCAATTAAAACTGCTTCTGTGGTGATTAAGCGGTGATTGGATACAGTTTTTTGTAACTCAATTGCTCTTTCGTGCCATTGATCCCTTGAGTTAGCTAAGGCTACCCAGTATAAAGTATCGACAAAAATTAATTTCACTTTTTGGGTGCTCCGTATAGATAATGATCGAGGTTTTCTGAGGAATCAGTGGGGAGTTGCTCGATAACTTCGGGGGGTAGTTGAGCGACTCGCTCGGCAATTTTGTCCCAAATAGTCTTTTTAGGTTGTTTTTTGTACTGGAGAAATTCGACAAAGTTAAGAACTTCTTGCTGTTGAGAGGGGGAAAGTTGGCTGATTTTTTCGATGAGAATCTCGCTGAGAGTATTTTCTGCTTGGGTTTGGGGGGAGGTGGTAGCAACCATAGTTTTAAGCGCGGGAATATGTGTTCTTATATTATACTTGATCGCTTTCTAGAATGACCTAGATATTCTGGTTAATTTATGATTTATTGCTCTGATTATTATCAGTCAATTGACTGAAAGTATATTTTCTTTTGGAAACGAAATTTAATAATTCTTTTCCAAGACCAACCTTTTAGGTAGTCAATACAAGGAATAGAAAAATTATTAGATTTTAAAATATTCAGGTTCTCGTTGAGATATTGGGTATAAATTTTGTATAATTCTAATCCTTGCTGTCCGATCGAGTAGTTAACACATAATAATAATTTGTTATAATTCAAAATTCTTAAGCTATGGAAATGGTAAAAAACAGGCTGAAGATTTTTACCTAAAATATTTTCAAAAAACCTGATGTTCCAAGGGGCTAAAGTTCTTTCTTTTTGTTGAACTATCCAAATATCATCAGGGAAAAGTATCGGCCAAACATCTAAATACTTTTGATCACCAAATTTACCATTTTCTAAGCGATTAAAACACCAATCTAAACACTTATCTTGCCACCATTGTATCACATTTAATCCCCGATAATTATTTTTAGCTGTGAGAAACTGTACACAAAACCTACCGCTGCTTAAAGTTTGATCATATTGCGGATCATAGGCGTGTTCGGTAATCAAAATAGATCGTTTATTTTCGTCTAATTCTTGTAGCAGGCATCGAGGATTATCAAAGAAGAATAAATCGGCATCCAGATAAGTAACTTGTTCTATGTCTGGTTGACGAGTAAAAACGGCTGTAAAAGTAAATGGGGTAATTGTCCAGCAGTATTCCCCTTTACTTCTTGAATCTTTAATTGCTAATAATTCGGGAGTTTCTACCTCTGGCAGTGGGATGAGAGTTACGAAGGATAAATTAATAAGTTTTAGCTGGTTTTCTACCTTTTTATCCATACAAATAATCCAGAGGTGGAAAGGTTGAGCATGAAGCATCAGGGAGGAGTGTAAAGTCATTCCTATAGGCAGAAAATTACTATCAAACAAGGTGCAAAAATGTTCTACTTGGGTGTTATTTATAGTCATTAATTACCTCGATAATATAATTAATATCTTGATCGTTGATTTGGTGATGGCAAGGAATAGATAGACATTGTTCGGCATAATATTCAGTATTTTTTAAGCCCTGCGGGTCGGTTTTCAACTCTCGACAAGGTGGTTGATAATGGACAGGAATAGGATAATGGATAAGAGTATTAATGTCATATTCTTGAAGATATCGCATTAAAGTTTCTCGCTCCTGGGTGAGGATAACAAATAAGTGATAAACATGGGATTCTAGGGCTTTTGGTGGGGCTAATAGTTTAATCTTGGCATTATCAATACCTTGAAAATAAGCTTGAGCTATTTGCTGTCGTCTTTGAGTAAAAGATTCCAACCATTGTAAGCGCACGGAAAGTAAGGCTGCTTGTAGTTCATCGAGGCGACTATTTAAACCTAATTCGGGATGATGATAACGCTGACTTTGACCATAGTTTCGTAATATTTTAGCTCGATTAGCAATGGTTTCTGAATTGGTTACTAAAGCACCCGCATCACCGATCGCTCCTAAATTTTTGGTAGGATAAAAACTATAGGCCCCCCAGATGCCAAAACTGCCTGCTGTCTTTCCCCGCCAACGGGCAAGATGAGCTTGGGCGCAGTCTTCTAATAAAATAATATTACGATTATCGCTTAATTCTAGCCAGCGATCGATTTGAGCAATTTGTCCATATAAATGAACTAATAAAATCGCCTTAGTCCGATTAGATAAACAGCGTTCTACACTATCAGGATTTAATAATCCGGTCTGAGGGTCGATATCAGCTAAAACTGGTACTAAACCTGCTCTTATAATTGCTAACACTGTAGCAAAAGCGGTCATAGGAGTAGTGATAACTTCATCCCCTGATTGTAAGTTTAAACAACGCAAACCGATTTCTATGGCATCCATACCGTTGGCAACTCCAACAGCGTGGGAAACCTGACATCGTTGAGCCCAAATATTCTCAAAGTTACTAACTTCTTTTCCTAAAATATACCATCCTGACCTAATAACTTTTTCCACAGCGTTTATCTGTGCTTGTATCAGTTCTTCGGGTTCCGCTGCAAAATCATTCATTAAAATCATAGCTTTATAGTTCCCAATAATGGCGATAGTTTTGACGATAATAGTTCAAGGTTTTGCTTAATCCTTCTTTTAGCGAAACTTGTGGACTCCAGTGGATAACCTGATTAATTTTGGTGTAATCACTATAGTAATCGCCAATATCAATTATCTTTCTTTCTGGGGGAAAAGTAATTAGTTCATAGGTTCCATCTTGATAAAGTTCTACCAAGAGAGCAGCTAAATCTTTTAAGTTGATATAGCGGTTCTCGCATCTGTGCGGCACACGTAAACCTTTGCTGATTAAGCTGTTCAGGATCGGAAATGTACCTCTTATGAATCAGAAACGCTATATATTCGGAACTACCCAAATTAAATACCTCTCCATTGGCTTTGTCATTACCAGCGACCATTAACAAAGCATCTACCACATCATCCACATAATTAAAGTCTCTTAATTGAGTTCCTTCTCCGAAAACTTGTATCGGTTTTCCCTCAATTAATTTCCGAATCCAAATTCCTAAAAAAGTTTGCCGCGCATCCTTAACTCTCATTCCAGGCCCGTAGGTATTAGTTAACCGCAAAGCACAAGCACGAATCTTATGAACATTATTATAAAGAAGATGATACCATTCTCCTGCTAGTTTATTAATGCCATTAACGTCAACGGGTCGAATTGGATGATTTTCGTCCACGGGAAGATATTCCGGTTTGCCGTATAATTGACGGGTACTAGCAAAAATTATGGTAATATTTTGGTTATGTTTACGACAAGCTTCTAGAATAGATAATTGAGCAGATGCGTTAATATCTAGGTCAGTTTGTGGGTCATTCATCGAGTCAAGATGACTGGTTTGACCTGCTAAATTAAACAAGAAATCTTGACCCTGTACAAGGTAAGCCATGGCAAATGGATCGCGAACATCGGTAATATTTAAGGTAACTTGATTTTTAATGTCGTGAATATTGAATAAATTACCTCCGTACTCAGGAATTAAGCTATCAACAAGGGTAACATTTGCTCCCAAGTTTACTAGCTTTCTAGCAAGGTTGGAACCGATGAATCCCACCCCTCCAGTAATCAAAATATTTTTGTTAGTAAATTGTTTAAAGTTGTTCATGATGGTTTAGTTTTGCTGGCAAGAATAATATTGTCTAGGTAAAGGTCATCATTTTTAGGTGATATTTTTGAAAGAATTTCTCCCAAAATATTAAAGGGGGAGATTAAAAACAAGCTAACGAGCAAATTTGATGACCTGCTTTTAGGAGAGATTATTTGGGAGCATCTCACCTTTGCAATAAACATAAATACTTAGTAGAAAAATAGGCTTTTCGAGGGTAATTCTTGTTTTAATTCTCCATGTACGCGGTCTTTAAAAGCCTCTATTTCGAAGTGAGATGCTCCCGATTATTTTATATAAATAGACATTAATTAACTGAAATATAGCTCTAATATCATTCATACTCTTTCGGTGTTCTCTAATTTTAAAACCGTGTTTTTCTAATAAAAACTTTATACCGAAAGATGAATAACGAGCGTAATCATAGGGCTGTTCGTGTTCATCCCAAACAAAAGGAACAGTCATGAGAAATATTCCATCTTGTTTTAAAACTCGATGAATTTCAGATAGAAAAACTTCGGGATTAAATATATGCTCAAAAACTTCGTTAGTGATGACAGAATCAAAAGAATTGTCAGAAAAAGGGAACAAATCCCCTTGATAAAAGTAATCGGCTTTTTTTCCAGCCCTATTTTCTGGAGTATCAATCTCTAAACCAATATACTCAGATACTTGAAACAATCTTTCATAGGGTTTACTACCACAACCTATATCGAGAGTTTTTCCCTTGATATTGTAGCTGAAATCTCGGATATTTTCTAGGAGTCCTTTTCTGGCAAAATAGAAAGGATTAACAAATAATCCTAGCCAAGTAGGATAAAATTGCTGCCGTTCAATAATAGATATTACTTCGCTTCTCTTTAGCATCTTATTTACTTTGAAAAATAAATACTTTATAATCAGATTCTAGATTAACTTTGTCCACACCATCACCCTCACTGATGAGATGATATTTTTCTTGAAAGTAACCCACGAATTTCTTCCTATTTAAAAACCAAGCAGGATAACTAGCAGGGTAAATACTGGGGGTAACTTTTTGTAGGGTTAAAATTTCCTCTTGATTGTCTTTCACAAATGCAGTTCTATCAAAAACAATATATTTAAAGTCTTTCTCTAAAATCTGCTCCAACATCTCATAGGGTTTTTCTAAACATTGAATTACTCCCGATAAAAGAATTAACTGAGGATTTCTCTCCTGTAAACAACTGTCAATATCATAGTAAAATTTTAATTCATTGTTGGCAAAAAATTCTTGACCGCATTCAACGAACTTTGCTTGTTCGACAATACTCCACTGAAGTTCCTTAACATCTGCTAAAAAATTTCGATATTGGAAATAATGACTCCCCAAAGAACCACCGAAATCAAGAACACTAAGTTTACCCTGATTCTCTAGGGCAACTTTCAACAGCATAGTTAAAACGGGGAAAGAATACTCTATTTTGTCGAATAGCACCGAGTCCCGTTCATAAACTGCTTTGCCTTCTTTCACCTGTAGGAGTGAATTTTTCACTGTTTCGAGGATAATATCTTTATCATACCCCTCTGCGTCTTTCATGGCGGCTTCCCAGTTAGGATAGTTGCCAAAAAATCCGTATTCTGATGGATTATTTTTGTAAACTTTCCAGAAGATAGGGGGAATGAATTCTTTGATGAAGGATTTTATGTTCATAGGGTTGATCGGTAGTGAATGGGGTAAGTAATTGTATCTTAAAGAATTCAGCGTTAAAATTTGTAGGTTTTCTGATTACAGTATCTCACCTTACTACCTGATTTTTGAGCAAGTTTAACCATTCCATGAATCTCGCTCCTCATTGATATACATTTGATTGTCAATTCCTTGCCAAATTTCTTGCCCTAATCCATCTAACTCCAAAATACTGCGTCGTCCAGATTCCTGCGAGATGGTACTAACTAGATTTTGATTTTCAGAATCTAGTTCTGGTAATTGTTGCAATAGATGGGAAATAGCAGCAGATAAAGAAAGCTGATGATTTTTTGCCCATGCTTCTGCTTTTCGCATTAGGGAAGGGTCGATTTCAATGGTAACAGTAGTTAGCATGAGTTTTTGAGTTAGGGTTGTTTTCTGTCAATATAATTGAAAGTTACTATTACATGATTATCAAGATAAATGATGTTTATATTGAAGTCTATTGTCGAGAATATTTTATAAATAACTAATTTTTTCATGATTTAATCATACAGTTTTTACAATATAGTTAAGGATTATTTTTCTATAATTATTGCTGGTTTTTGAGTTTTTCTAAAATTATCAACTCCTGCAAAATAGACGTTAAAAATTTTAAGTGCATCTTCTTCACTATAGTTTCCTAACTGTACTTGTTTCCACTGATGACAATTTTGTTCTTTAATTGTCTCGAATAAATAGCATCTGACTACGACATCACTATGTCCAAGAGCGACTAATGAACTTAATCTATGATTTCCCTCTTTGACAATAAAAACACTTTGACTATCTTGTCTAGCCAATTTCCAAACCTCTATGTAATCGTATTTTTGTGGTTGATAACCAATACTGGATATTGAATGATATGCACCTTCTAACCACTTGTATTCTTGATTAATTTGAGAACGTTTAACTCCTTGATGCGAGAAATGTGTGATGATATCAATAATATCATCAGCATTTTCTAACCATCCGTTATTGATATTGAAATTATCTCCTTCATGCCAAGGATAAATCCAAAGAGGAATATGCTTAGATAGTTCAATTCCAAAAACTTCTCCAAAATTTTGAGGACGATAATATAATAAAAATTCTTCAAATCTTTTTCTAATTGTTTCCAGAGATTGCTTTTGATGTAATCCAATAATATACTGTTCATAAGGATTCAAAGAATTACAACCATATCTAAATCCGCAGTAATGCCGACATTGATTGATAGGAATAGAAATAATCTGTTTACTTGACTTCAAGCAAGCTGTATTGAAAAAGTTTCTAATCTTTTTTAGAGAATACTGTGGCTCTAACTTCAGAGTTTTCATATATATCTAGTAGCTGAGATAGGGTAGGGAAATAATTATGTTTAGCAAATTCCGAAACAATAAATTTTTGACTATGTTGATAGGCTTGAATATGAGACCATGGAGTTGAATTATTAGTATTTTGTGGTACTATTTTTGTTCCAGTGAATTTATTAGTTATTTTCCCTAACAAACGGCGAAATTTACCAAGAGTCACATAGCTTTGTACTACAACATCTTGACTAGATACTCGACATAGTTCTTTAATTGCTTTTGCTATAGATTCTTCGGGCATTAAATGAAATAAACGAAAAACTATCACACAATCAAATTTATGATCATTAAAATGGAGATTTAATACATCACCTTTTTCAAGAGAAACGTTGTCTTTAAATGATAAAGTTTCAACTTTTTTATTAGCTTCCGTTAACATATCCTCCGAAATATCTACCCCAATAATTTCACCTACTCCATCATAATGATTTAAAAAACGTCCTGTTCCCACTGGCAAGTCCAAAATTTTGCTAATCTCGCGTTTTTGAACATATTGTTCAATAAATTTATCTTCTCGTTGCCAATGTATTTCAATTTGTCTTGATTCTTCATAGGTAGTTGCCACCTGTTGCTTATACTTATAATATCCATCATAGTTATGTAAGTCTTTTTGTTGTTGTTGGTAATTATTCATGATTTGTACTTTTTAGTAAATTAGTGAAAAATTGGTCAGTTATATCAGTTATAACGGATTCTAATTTAAGTTCCATTGATAATTAATAAGGCACATAGACCAGCTTCTGGGAGGTAATTTACCTGATGGATAAAAATTACTAGCTTCTACGGTAAAATTAAGGGCATTTTGAATATAATCAATCATTGCCCCTCCCTCTAGAATACCTCCTTTAATTAAAGCGACATTAACATAACATTGTCCGGGGGTTAAATTAAGGGAATTAACCAAGCATTTCACCGCACCTTCGGCTGGTAAAATATCGGGAAGTTCACGAGTAGAATCACTATCTATAAAATAGATTTCTACATTAGATATGTCGAAAATACCAAGAGCAAATGTAGCATTTTTTAGAGGTCGATCACTTTTGTATTCAAGAATAATTTCTAAATTACTATCACAAAAAATAATGCCACTAGGATCAGTGCTTGTAATTTGTATTGATGTAAACTTAGCACTGCCATCACCTTGTCTATCTCGTCTATCTTTCAAAGGAACGGAAGCAATATCTAAAGTAGATTCAAGGTATTTATTGATAACTAATTGTGCGTTTCCTTGTTCAATAAGTTGACCTTGATGTAGCAAGTATCCTCCCTTACAGAGAGATGCAATAGTAGTCATATTATGACTAACAAATAAAACCGTTCGCCCCTCCTTACTGGCCACATCACCCATCTTGCCTAAACACTTTTTTTGAAAAGCCGCATCCCCCACCGCTAAGACTTCATCTACTACTAAAATCTCCGGTTCTAGGTGTGCCGCCACCGCAAAAGCCAAACGCACATACATCCCCGAAGAATAGCGCTTAACGGGAGTATCGAGGAACTTTTCCACCTCGGCAAACGCCACTATCTCATCGAACTTGCGATCGATTTCTTGCCGCATCATCCCCAAAACTGCACCATTGAGATAGATATTTTCTCGACCGGTTAACTCCGGATGAAAACCCGTCCCCACCTCCAACAAACTCGCTACCCGTCCCTTTAAGCGGACTCGTCCGGTGGTTGGTTCCGTAATCCGGCTGAGAATCTTTAAAAGAGTCGATTTTCCCGCACCATTGCGGCCGATAATTCCCACCACTTCGCCGCGCTTGACTTCAAAAGAGACATCCTTCAGCGCCCAAAATTCCTCCTTAGTCTCGGTTTTTTTGCCACCGAAACCCTTTAACGCCGATTTTACCCCCTGGGCAATCACATCGCGTAAAGCAGTGTACTTTTCTCGTTCCTGTTGATGGTCGAGAACATAGCGCTTACCTAAATTTTCCACCTCGATGATTGTATCCGTCATGATCTCAGGGAAAATACTACCATGTTATTAGTCTACACCCTTAAGATACCCAAGCGACCGGCAAAACTATCACCCCCGGCAGAAAAGAATTATTTTTAGGTGTTTTCACCAAAAATTATTATATAAGAATATACTGAGAAGATATGAAGGCTCAAACAATTTAACAACAATCATGAAAACTCTGACGCGTATCACTTTTAATCCGGAAGTCATGGGAGGTAAACCCTGTATTCGTGGTTTGCGAGTCACCGTGGGAACCCTAGTGGGATTAATCGCTGCTGGTTACTCCAAAGAAGACATTATTAACGCTTATCCCTATCTAGAATTAGCTGATATTGATGAAGCGCTTACCTATGCTGCTTGGCGAGTAGAAGAAGTGGAAATTCCCCTATCTTTGCCATGAAAATTATCATTGATATGAATCTCACCCCTGAGTGGGTAACGGTGTTGGCAAAATACGATATTCAAGCAGTTCATTGGTCAATGGTAGGCGATCCTCGCGCTCCAGATCATGACATAATGGAATGGGCAAAAATCAACGATTATATTGTTTTTACTAATGATCTTGACTTTGGAACCATACTAGCAGTTACTGCCGCTAATTCTCCTAGTGTTATTCAATTTCGCACCCAGGATTTATTACCTGCTAATTTAGAAAAATTAGTAGTTGAGGTGTTGCAAAAATTTGAACCCCAATTAAATCTAGGAGCTTTAATAACTATCGATGTCAATCGCTCTAAAGTTAGAATTCTTCCGATCAAATCAAAAAATTGACTATAGATAATGATTCATAGCCAGAGGAAGTATAAGACTCGATTCTGTCAATTCAGCAATATTACTCAGGTATAATCGATCATTGATAAGTAGGGAGGCACAATTATCTGTAGGATGGGTTAGCGCACTTCGTAACATGAGCGGGCGTTGGGTTTCATACTTCAACCCAACCTGTTGATGGTCGAGAACATAGCGCTTACCTAAATTTTCCACCTCGATGATTGTATCCGTCATGATCTCAGGGAAAATACTACCATGTTATTAGTTTACACCCCTAAGATACCCAAGCGACCGGCAAAACTATCACCCCCGGCAGAAAAAATTTATTTTTAGGTGTTTTCACCAAAAATTATTAGGTAATAATATACTAAGAAGATATGAAGGCTCAAACAATTTAACAACAACCAGCGGAAGTCATGGGAGATAAACCCTGTATTCCTGGTTAGCGAGTCACCGTGAGAACCTAACTAAAAAACTTTATGAACACACCCGAATTAGCCATTGCTACCGTTGGTTTAACCAAACAATTTGACCGCCATGGGGCCGTTAATCAAGTGGATTTACAGATTGAAGCGGGGGAAGTTTACGGGTTAATCGGTCCAAATGGAGCGGGAAAAACCACTTTAATTAGGATGTTAGCGGCAGCGGAAGAACCGACAACGGGAGAAATATATCTGCACGGAGAACGTCTTTTAAGAGATGAGAGTAATCCCCGTCTGAAAAGAAATTTAGGTTATCTACCCGATAATTTTCCCCTCTATGATGACCTAAATGTCTGGAATTATCTGGATTATTTTGCCCGTCTTTATCATATCCCTCGCTCCCAACGTCATCGCCGCATTTATGAGGTTCTAGAACTGGTACAATTAACCGGTAAAAGCCATAGTTTTATCGCTACTTTATCCCGGGGGATGAAACAACGTTTAAGTTTAGCCCGAACAATTATCCATGAACCTTTAATTTTACTTCTCGATGAACCGGTTTCTGGATTAGACCCGATCGCTCGTTTACAATTTCGTGAGATTATTAAAGTCTTACAATCGGCAGGTATGACTATTTTAATTTCCTCCCATGTCCTTAGTGATTTAGCCGAACTTTGTAGTTCTGTGGGCATCATGGAATTAGGTTATCTAGTGGAAAGTACCTCTTTAGAGGAATTAAATCAACGTCTAGCTGGCCAATACTTGCAGATTACGACTCTAGGCAATTTAGAAGCCTTGGAAACGGCTCTTAAACAATGTGTTTTTGTGGAAAGTTGGCAAAGAATTATTAATACTAATACTCTTCGAGTTAAATTTACGGGAAACCTAGAAGATAGTGCCGAATTGTTGAAATCTTTAGTCGTTTCTGGCCTGACCTTAAGCGAGTTTTATACTTGCCGCGAAGATTTAGAAACTATTTTCCTAAAACTGGGACATCGACAGGCATCTTAAGAGTAAATAATATTTTTTAAATCTGGGATAGTAACTTTTCGACTAATTTAATTTGCTCCTGACTAAAACCAGCTTCCTTCAGGTGCGCCAGAAACCATTTTTGTCGATAACGACCGTCTAAATCCACAGCCTTTCTATAGGTATCATGCGCTTTTTTACTATCACCTTGCTCTAAATAAATCATTGCCAAAGCCACAAGAGGATGGGGATTATTTGGCTCTAATTTAACTGCTTTTTCAGCGTTAGTAATAGCTGAATCAAAATCTTTTAAGCGATGATAGGCGAGGGATAAATTATAGTAAGCAATTTCATTATCGGGTTTTAAATTAGCGGCTTTAGTATGAGTGACTACGGCTTTTTCAAGATGACCCGCCACTAGATAAACAATACCCAAAGCATTATAAGCAGCCACATGATCGGGAGCAATTTTAATCGTTTCTTCGAGAGTTGTTTGTGCCGCTAAAGGTTGTTTAGCTAGGTGTTGTGTCCAGCCTAAAATTACTCTCCCGTCCAGATGATTGGGGTTTAACTGTACCGATTTTTTAAAAGCTTCAATACTTTTGACAAAATCTCCCTGTTGACGATACTGTAATCCCAATTGACGATAACGATTAGCGGCCTTAATGTCTGATGCGGAAATAATCGGACTGGGAGAAGCAGAAACGAGCATCTCGGCCGTAGGTTCTTTTTTAGGGGGAGAGGGGGGACTGCAGCCCCAAAAAACCGGGGAACTAAACATGATCGAGATAGTCAGGAGTCGATAACTATTCATGGGACAATTAATACCAGTCCAATTGTTAAGGGTGTCATCAAATTATGAATTATTCCCCCGAATCCGTGCAACGGCTGCTCGATTCCGATGATTATGGCCATCGCTTATCGGGAGTTAATCAACTGCGTTATTTAGACCCAGAAATCGCCTTCGAGATGTTACAGCCTTTAATTAACGATAGTAACGCTAGGGTGCGTTATTCGGCGGTAAGTCAGTTAGATATCCTCGGTCGTCAGAATCTTGATCTGACCTTAACTATTCTGCGCGATCGCTTGTTGAATGATCCGGAAGGAGACGTGAAAGCAGCCGCGGCCGATGCGATCGGGGGCTTAAAATTAACGGCAGCCTACGATGATCTGGTGGCTGTCTATCAACAATCCAGCGACTGGTTAATTCAATTTAGCATTGTGGCAGCTTTGGGCGAATTGGGGGAACCCCGGGGCTTTGAACTGCTGGAAATCGCCCTTAACTCCGATAATGAATTGGTCAAAACGGCCGCCGTTAGTGCTTTTGGGGAACTAGGCGACCCTCGCGCCGTCTCTTTACTCGTTCCCTTGGCTAATGATGATGACTGGCAACTGCGCTATCGTCTCGCTCAAGCTTTAGGCCGCTTAGGGGGACAGGATGCGATCGCTGTTTTGACCCAGTTAACCAACGACAAAAGCGCCCAAGTCGCCCAAGAGGCCCGCAATAATCTCGTTCAAGGGTGATGCAGAATAGTTGATTTTTGTCAATACTATTTACAATAAACTTTAATTAAGAATCGTTAACAAAGGTAAAGCGATGAAACAATTTACCCGTTTAATCTTGCTCATCGGTCTTCTCGCGGGGGGCTGTTTCTCTCCCTCAATTGCGATCGCTGATAATCCGGCGGGGGCAATCGTGAGCAAGGATTCACAGGTTAACGAACTACTGCGTCAAGCGCGGCAATTGGTCAAAAATGGCAATTATGGGGAAGCTATAGCCGTTTACGAGCAGGCTGCCGCCCTTGATGGCAATAATGCCAAAATTTTCTCCGGAATTGGCTTTTTACAAACGCTGCAAGGGGATTATAACGCCGCCGCCCAAGCATACCAAAAAGCTTTAAGTCTCGATCCGAGTAATCCCGACTTTTTCCATGCTCTCGGTTATAGTTTGGCTAATATCGGCGATTATGACAATGCAGCCACCGCTTACTACTACGCTATCCAAATAGAACCGAAAAACGTCCAACACTACCTCGGTTTAGGGGTGGTATTATTACGGCAAAAAAACTATGCAAAAGCGGGCGAAGTTTACCAATGGGTTTTAGCTCTCGACCCCAATAATCAGCAAGCCCACGAAATCATGGGCAAAGCCTTGATTGAACAGAATAAAAGCAGCGAAGCCCTCGATTTTCTCCAAAAATCCCTGCAAAGATTCCCTAACAATAGTGAATTAAGATTGCAACTGGCCAGCCTTTTGCTTAAACAGGGCGATTTAAATGGCGGAACCCAAATTTTAAAAGAAATAGAGCGACAAAGTGCAGGAAATTTTTTAATTCAGCTAAAAATAGGGATTTTACTTGAAAAACAAGAGCGTTTTGACGAGGCTCTCCCCTTTTATCGTCGGGCTGTTTTCCTGCAACCCCAATCTTTGGAAGCACAAGCGGGAATCGGTCGCATCCATCTGGCCAGAAAAGATTATCTTGCAGCAATTATCGCCTATCAAGATTTGGCCGAAATCGCCCCCAATAACGCCGATGTCTATCTTAATCTCGGTCGCGCCTACGCGGGCCGCGGACGAAAAAGAGAGGCGGAGGAGGCTTTTAAGCAAGCGCGAGCGGTTTATGTCCTAAAAAATAATCAATCCGGCCTCCAGGAAGTGGATGCCCTGCTGAAGAAATTGCTTGAGTGAGCCCAGATCAGTGATCAGTTATCAGTGATCAGTTATCAGTGATAACTGATCACTGATGCGATCACGGCAAGAGGCTCCTTTCTCCCAACTCCAGTGCAGTCTTCAGGAGTGATAAGCTGTACTGAATTTAAACTGCATATTGGAAATTTTAGTACAAATGCTCAAACTTCCTCTCCCTGCTCCCTGCTCCCAACTCCGGTGCAGTCTCAACGAGTAATTTAGACTGATTATCTATTGCCCCTTTTGCCCCTTGCATGAGTGCCTGTCCTCATAAATAGCCCATACTCAACGGATTTAGTATGATTTAGACAGTCAACAGTTTATTACCACTCGATCGGCAGCCAGGATCTTCTCGACTTTGTGTGAGAATTTTTGCTTATGGAATCCTGAAGTGCTTATGGGGCAAGACTTTTAGGACTATTTCACTTATGGTGAGCAGCAGAAGTTATTCAAAGAGGGCGAAGGCAAGGAAGTGGTCACTGATAACCGAAAAGGCTGAGGACTGACGTTCAAAAAGATCGCACTTAATTACAGTACGACCGCTTTTAATTATCGATTTTTAAGTAGCGAATTTCTCAGTCAGATTCCTACTTTAATAATTTGCGTTGCAAAACTGAACCTGCACCCAAAGCACTAATGGCGAGTAAACCGATTACAGACGTGGGTTCGGGAACCGTAGTTTGGGGAGCTAGGGTAAATTTAATGTCATCGAAGACAATTTGATTGACAGTACCACTAAAGTCAACGGATTTAGCAATTCCATTAAATGGCAACCCTATAGGTTGGAAAGGACAAAAATTCTTACCGTTACAGCCGGGCACCGACGCACCATTAGGAGTCTTGGGTAAATTAATTGAACCCAGCAGGTTTCCTGTAGCATTCAGTCCATCATATATTCTCACAACACCGGGTTGGAAGGGGGCAGAGTAGGAAAAAGAAAGCTCGGTACTAAACCCATTCGCAACATTCATGGTATTTGCGGAGCCACTCAGGAAAAAGGCACCCGTCACTGGGGTAGGTAAACCTCCAATATTACTACCAGGAGCGCCTTGAACAATTGCTAAAGAATTAGGACTGAAGCTGACACCGTAGTTAATACCGGAAGAACCGAGGCTCCCCGTACCACCGTTGTAAAAGTTAAGAATTTGCTCTGTATCTTTCAGCCCCTCAAAATCAAGAAGGATTGTCTGGGCATTAGCTCTATCAACGGCTAAAACACAGGTGGAAAGAGCCACTCCAGAAGCGATTAGTGACAATTTCTTTATTGGGCTTGAATTCTTCATAACTTACCAAGTTCAAATTCAATTTATTTCAACGGTTAAAGAAAAATATTTGAGGACTTGTTCTGCCCTACAAAATAATTCTTGACCTAACCCTAAGTCTAGACACTGCAATTTTAAAAGTCAAGCCGTTTTATGTGTTTTTTTGTTGAAGGTTAAATCTTTTTTTGGGGAGATTTGATCAAAAAAAGTGGCTGAAAATGGCTGAAAATGGCTGAAAATTGAAAATTTTAGCACAAGTACTCAAACTGCCTCTCCCTGATCCGGCACTCATAGACAATCTTAAAAAATAATTTAGATAGTCAACAGAATATCTTCTCAATCTTGTCGTCAAGGAAACGCAGAAAATCTCCCCTTTTTTGTTAAGATTAGTTCCAAACAACATTTCGCACATCTTCATATACTTTTATATATTTTTACATTACCCAAGATGTTTTGACGAAAACTTTCATTGTATAAACTACTATTAAGAACATTTTCAATAATTGATTTTTTCTAAAAAAAAGTTTACAATTCTTCACCTTGATAAAAATCCATCATTGTAGCTATAGTCCTTACTGGCAATGGGTTGTCAGCAATATATTAGTAAAAATTATCAATTGAATGTTAAGAAGTGCGGAAAGTGGGTTACAAAACTTTAGCAATAACTGAACTTCCCCCACACAGAAATACTAAAAAATTGACAAAATCCTTACTGCCTGGAGCTTCTCAGAAAAAATTGACAAGCCGCCACTGGGGACATTTTCCCCTTGAAAATCGACGTTTGGACGTTCGGCGATGCTCAGTCGAGCCGCTGTACCGTTGACTGTATCTAGAGTAGAGCGATGACCTAGAGTTGGCTGTATAGTGATCGCTAACCTGATGATCACAGTCGGGGGGGGCAGGGGGGGTAGGGGTAGGGTTGGGGAAATAAATAATCAGTTTTTAATAACCGGATTTAGTATGATGTCATTAATCTCTAGAGTAAGCGATTCCCTCTGTAGCCATGTTTTTGATGGTTTTCTGCCCCGAAACAAGCTATAATGGTCAAATTGAAAAAATTTGGCTTCAAACCCTAATCTTCGTAAAGATTTCAGGAGTTTGTACCCAGTAGTCCATTGGTATTACATAGTTTTAACTCAGGCTCTGTAAGACTTTTAGCCATAGCTAGTATATTCATACGGGGGAAGTTCAGTAATAAACCCAAAAAAAAAGAGAGCGCAAGCTCTCCTTTTTGGTTATTTGCTAATTTTACTAACTAGCGACAATATATTCCTTGACGTTAGCCCGGCGACGGCGTAAATGGGCCAGGGCCTGGTGTTCTAATTGTCGCACTCGTTCCCGACTGATGTTCATTCTCTGACCGATTTTGGCTAGGGATAACTCCTTGCCATCGGTTAAACCGAAACGGAGGGAAATCACTTCCCGTTGTTGGGGGGTTAATTCGGCCAGGAGATTGGCTAAGTCTTGCCGTAATAACTCTTGGGTGATGAAGGTATCGGGAGAAACTCCGCTATCTTCTAATAGTTCCGACAATTCCGTATCTTGGTTATCGCCGACGCGCACATCAAGGGAGATGGGTTGACGGGCCATACTGAGATATTCGCGGATTTGAGCGGGTTCTAGCTCTAATTCCAGGGCAATCTCGGCAGGGGTGGCACTTCTGCCCAGTTTTTGGGCGAGTTCGCGCTGGGTTCTTTTAATTTTATTCAGTTTTTCGGTGATATGGATGGGTAAACGAATGGTGCGGGCCTGTTGAGCGATCGCACGGGTAATCGCTTGTCGAATCCACCAGTAGGCATAGGTAGAAAATTTATAACCTTTGGTGGGATCAAATTTCTCTACACCTCTTTCTAATCCCAGACTACCCTCTTGAATTAGATCTAGGAATTCCATGTTCCGCTTTTGATATTTCTTGGCGATCGCAACCACCAAGCGGAGGTTAGCTTCAATCATTTTCCGTTTAGCTCGATCGCCAGTTTTCAAGGCGCGATCCAGTTCATTTTCGCTTAAATTCACCGAATCCGCCCACTCCAAGCGCTGTGGTTCCCGTCCTAATTGTTTCGATAGTGCTTCTTTCGCTTCCAACAGGCTCATCATCCGTTGGACTTGTTTGCCGTAAATAATTTCTTGTTCGTGGGTTAGGAGGGGAACTCGCCCAATTTCGTGCAGATAGGTACGCACCATATCGGCATTGAGGGTGGGCTGTGGTTGAGTTTGGTTGGTTTTTGCGGTGGGCATTGGTTTGGTGGTGACTCCTTGACACAGAAAAAGTCTGTTACTATTCCGACTCGCGGGTGAGTCTGGCTTATCTGAAGTCGGTATGAGTTTGATTCGGAATTTCTTTGATTGTATCCTGCGCTTTTAGACGCAGGCAATCCCCTAAAGGTTCAAAGCTAATTCATTCTTTGGTATGATGTTAAGTTTATCCTTTTTTTTCAACATCTAGAACAAAAGTATTACAGCCTAGAACTATCAACTACAATTGCTTGTTTTTGGGTCGCCTTTTCCTGAATCCTCGGCAGTGCCGCTGATACTGTTAGGTAAGATTACAAGACAAAAAGGTGATTTTCCCGATTAGCTGTCAACAATCTAGCTGACTTCCGACCCTTTCGCCCTCAGCCTTGAGAGGGAAACTGACAGCCGAGAACCGACTTCTATATATATAATGACCGATCAACACCAGCAAAGGGAGATGTAATTATTGCGGATTCCCGAACTATTTTCTGTAGTATTTGCTACAAAATTTAAAATTTTTTCCGATTCTCAATCGGAAAAAATTGTTATAAAAATTAGGATTGCTAGGAGGGTAATAACTATCATAGAAACAGCAGGGCGGAGATCGAGATAAATTATCTTTGAAACCAAGCTCGATCGCACTCTCCACAATGCCGTTCTGTGGAACTCCTGAACAATGAGGACTTACTATGACTAAAACCGTCGTTATCGATCCCGTCACCCGGATCGAAGGCCACGCCAAGATCTCGATTTTCCTTGACGATGGGGGGGAAGTGGATGACGTGCGTTTTCATGTGGTCGAGTATCGTGGTTTTGAGAAATTCTGCGAGGGACGGCCGATGTGGGAGATGGCGGGAATTACTGCCCGAATTTGCGGCATTTGTCCCGTTAGTCACCTACTTTGTGCCGCCAAAACCGGCGATAAAATTCTAGCGGTGCAAATCCCCCCCGCGGGTGAAAAACTGCGGCGCTTGATGAATTTGGGACAATTAACCCAATCCCATGCTTTAAGCTTTTTCCATCTTAGCAGTCCCGATTTTCTGCTTGGTTGGGAAAGTGACCCCGCTAAACGGAATATTTTCGGTTTAATCGCCGCCGATCCCGACCTAGCGCGAGCGGGTATCCGTTTACGTCAATTTGGACAGAAAGTTATTGAACTTTTGGGAGCAAAAAAAATTCACCCCGCTTGGTCCGTCCCGGGAGGTGTGCGTTCCCCTTTGAGCGAAGAAGGGCGACAATGGATTAAAGAACGACTGCCGGAGTCTAAAGCGACTCTTTACACGGCTTTAAACCTGTTTAAAAGACTTCTGGACGATTTAACCATAGAAATCGCCGCTTTTGGTAATTTCCCTTCCCTGTTTATGGGATTGGTCGGTAAACGGGACGAGTGGGAACACTACGGTGGTCATATTCGTTTTACTGATAGTCAAGGCAATATCGTGGCCGATAACCTCAGCGAAGACAATTATCGCGATTATATCGGCGAATCAGTAGAAAAATGGTCTTATTTGAAGTTTCCCTACTATAAACCCCTCGGTTATCCCAACGGTATCTATCGAGTTGGTCCGTTGGCCCGCTTAAATGTTTGTTCCCATTTTGGCACGGAGGGGGCGGATATCGAGTTACGGGAATATCGCCATCGGGTCGGTGGTGTAGCCACCTCTTCTTTTTACTATCATTATGCTCGTTTAGTGGAGATTTTGGGCTGTTTAGAGCGTATCGAACTTTTAATCGACGATCCTGATATAGTTTCTCCACGCTGTCGCGCCGAAGCAGGAATTAATAATCTGCAAGGGGTGGGAGTTAGTGAAGCGCCCCGGGGTACTTTATTCCATGATTATAAAGTGGATGAGAATGGTTTGATTGAAACGGTGAATTTAATTATTGCCACGGGTAATAATAATTTAGCCATGAATCAAACGGTGAAACAAATCGCCCAACATTATATCCATGGTGGTGAAATTCCTGAAGCGATGTTAAACCGGGTGGAAGCGGGTATTCGTTGCTATGATCCCTGTTTAAGTTGTTCCACTCACGCTATGGGACAAATGCCGCTACAGCTAGAGTTAGTTAATGCAGCCGGTGAGGTGATTAATACTCGACAAAGGGGTTAATTATCTTAAGTTGTTAGGGGTTTAGGAAATAGGGCAAATTCTTCCTAACACCTGAACCCATTTGACTATTTTTACGGTCAAAATTCTAGCTAAGAATTTCTAGGTTTTGATAAAGAATTTCTATCGGACAAGAAAAGTTAATACAGTTAATAGTGATTAAATCTCCCGCTTGATAAATATGGGGAATCCAGAGGTTATTAGACTGACGTTGATATTGTTCGATTAGGACTTGTTTTTGCTCAATCAATAGATATTCCTCTAATTCGGGGATAGTTTGATAATCGGCAAATTTATCGCCTCTATCAAAGGCTGCCGGGTCGTCGGATAAAACTTCGATAATCACTCGCGGATGCAGGATAAAATCTTCCTGAGAAACTCGATCGAGTTGGTCACAAGTAATGGCAAAATCGGGATAATAGAAGATATTTAAGCTAGGGAGACGCACTTTCATATCGGTAGCGAAGGCAAGACAACCACTACCCCGTAAATGATTAATTAATTGGGCCGAAAGATTACCTGTGATGATAACATGGGCTTTACTGGCCCCGGCCATCGCCAAGATTTGCCCTTGTATATATTCATGTTTAATGGGACTAATTTTCTCTATTTCTAGATAGTCTTTTGGGGTAAAATAAGCGTGACTTTTACCGGCTGTCATGGTGTTTACCTCGATCATTGATTGATCGAATAAAAAGAAATTATACCAACTTTAAAAACCCACTGCCCCCTTTCCTAAACCTTTAAAAATTCCACATTTCTAACACTTTTCCCGTAATTGTTTGATTTAACCAGAAAGTATTATGACTGAGGGAGTGAAGATTATTTGCCGTTACTTTCCAGCTTGCTTGGGGATGGAAAAGAATTGCTTCCGCAGGATTGCCGGGGTTGAGAGATGCCGGTTTTTGTTGTAAACAATGACAGGGATTGAGACTAAGCGCTTGCCATAATTGTAAAGCTGATAATTGCCCGGTTATTACTAATTTTTCCCAGAGTAGCGGTAAAGCTAATTCTAACCCGATCGCGCCGGGGGGTGCTTCTGCAAAAGAGACGGTTTTTTCTTCGTAGGTATAAGGACGATGATCGATCGCGATTGCATCGATAATTCCCTCTTTAATTGCCGCAATTAACGCCTTGCGATCGCTTTCGTTGCCCAAGGGTGGAGCGAGGTGTAAACTGGGATGGTAGCTGGCGATCGATCCTGTATTTAAGAGGAGATGCAACCACGTCACACTAGCGGTTATCGGCAATCCCCGCATTTTTGCCTCCCGAATTAATTCCACTCCTCGACGGGTAGAAATTCGCATTAGGTGAACAGGTGTATTAATTTCGCCGACGATTTCTAAAATTGTGGCTAAAGCAGTGGTTTCGGAAATAGTAGGATCCCCGGGTAAACCGAAGCGAATCGAGGTTTCTCCCTCACGCATGACTCCATTACCCTTTAATTGCTGATTTACCGGGGAAAGGGCGATATTTTGACCGAAGGGTTTTAGGTATTCCAATAAGTGCCGCAACAGTCCCAAATCTTCCAGACCGCGATTATCGGTAAAACCCACCGCTACAGGCATTAAATCAGCTAATTCGGTCATTTTTTGCCCTTGCCTTCCCAGGGTGAGACTTGCCCAAAAATGCAGACGAGTCGATTTTGAGTCAAAAAACCCTTGACTTTTTTGCTGTAATGTGCTAATAAGTGCAGGGTGATCGAGAGGGGGGAGAGTATTGGGGAGAATTGCCACCCGGGTGCAGCCTCCGGCCGTGGCCGCTTTAAGCAAAGATGCGAGGGTTTCTCTGTCCTCGTGGCCGGGTTCCCCAGAATGACTGTAGAGATCGACTAATCCGGGAGCAAAAATACAGTTTTGACCAGAAATATAGTTACTATTTTCTCTCGGGGGAAGCTGAGATTCGATCGCTTTAATTACCCCCTCCTCAATCCAGACATCGGCAATGCGATCGGTTTGTGTCAGGGGGTCAAGGACTCTAACCTGTTCTATAATTGTCGAGGATTGGCTATTCACGCAGACTAATTAAAACGTCATTTTTTCCTTTGGCAGTATATCACGTTAAGTAAAAAGTAAAAAAGCTGAGTTGTCGGTTAGGTTAGGGGACGATAAGTTAGAATATTGATCAACTACGGTTTTAATCTTTATTTTAATTGGCTGGCCTACCCTAGGGAGAATTGATAGCCGAATCATGCAGCTAGAACTTTTTACTTTTAATCATCTCGAAGAATTTAATCGGGGAACCCCGCGATTAGTTTCCTTTCGAGATTTAGTGCCAGAAATCACCAGCACCAGTTATCTAACCCATGGCATCTATTATTATCCTGCCAAATTTATTCCTCAAGTGGTGAGATTTTGTCTTGATAATTATACTAAAAAGGATGATTGGATTATCGATCCTTTTGCTGGTTCGGGGACGGTGGGTTTAGAGGCTAAACTTTCTCAAAGAAATGCGGTTTTAACTGACCTGAATTATCTTTTAAACCATATTATACCGATTAAGATCACAGAACACCAAGAACTATTGAGTTACTCAGAGTTAGATAAAAAAATCTTAGAAGTTTTTGCCAGCAAGGATAAATTTATCCCTCAGTGGTCAAATTTAAACTATTGGTATCCAGAGGAGATTTTAGCAGTTTTACAGAAACTTTGGGCAGGTCAAAAAAGTCTAGAACCTGATTTGTATTCCCAGATAATTCAAGCGGTTTTAGTGAAAGTTAGTAAACAGTTTTCCTATGCAGAACATACCAAACCTAAATTATTTCAATCGAAATACAAAAAATCAGATATACAGGAACTATTACAAAGAAATTGGCAAGAGGAATTAAAACGAACGATTAAAGAGATGAGTTTTGAAACTTTAACCAGCGTCAATCAATATATTACCGTAACTTGGCATAATTATAATCAAGTGCTTTTTTATGGGGGAGTAGATAGTGCCACTTTTGAGATCGAGCAAAATCTAGAGTTAGATTGTTTAATTAGTTCACCTCCCTATCTGCAAGCACAGGAATATATCAGAACAGCAAAACTAGATTTATATTGGTTAGGATATACAGAAAAAGAAGTGCAAAAAATCTCTAAGCTAGAAATTCCCTACCGACAGGCTACCAGATTAATCGAAACCGAAACCTTAAATCAAGTGAGAGCGAGTTTAGAGAAAGAGAATTTACATAAAATACTCGATTCCTACTTTTGTCATACTATCAACGCTTTAGAAAATGCCACCATAAAATTAAAACAAGCTGGGAAAGCTTGCATTTTTGTCGGTAATCCGAAAGTGGATGGAGTGGAAGTAGAAACTTGGCGAATATTAAAGGAATATTTTCAGGAAAATGGCTTTATTTTTGATACCGTCTTTGAGGATAGAATTAAAACCAGACAATTATTCAAATCTCGCAAGAATAAAAATCCTGATGGCATGAAATCCGAATATTTACTAATCTTAGAGAAAAGGTAGGTCTAGTTTAGTCAAATCGAATACAAAAAATATCAACAACTTCCCAAAGATAGCACTGATTTGCAAGGTTAAAACATCGATAAATCTACAGTGAAATAGCTAAAGGCTGAGGACTGATTGCTAACTGTTGTAACAAATTTAGTTTATAATTAATTATCAACCTATCTCTGTTGGAAAACCATGACTATCGCTGAAAGCTTACCCCTAGTCGAGTCTCATGTAAACCCTGAGATAATCTTCCCAGAAGGCCAATTTTGGAGTGATGAACCACCCTTGGAAAGTAACCTACATCTACAACAAATTATTTTATTAATTCAGTGTTTAGAATGGTGGTGGCGCGAGCGAGAAGATTATTTTGCCGCCGGCAATTTAACCATTTATTACAGT
>VYMA01000132.1_pt1 | contig 24916 bp, 17 predicted proteins | sample 5109851 | NCBI WGS metagenome assembly VYMA01 (sample SAMN12291814, study PRJNA351875) | freshwater metagenome | isolation source: freshwater lake | place: USA: Michigan, Wintergreen Lake | collected 2011-08-02
AAAATCCCTTGTTTATTGAGAATAGAGTCATTAACTGCTCAAATTTTGTATCATCAATGCCAATGCACAACTTGGACAATATCCTCAAAATCTTAACATTCAACACTTCTGATTTTGATGTGACTATAATACCATATTTGTGTCGCTTTTTTGCCTTATGAAGCTATCGTTCAACACTTCTGCTTTAGAGCATTGCTCGGCAGAGAGGGAGCTTGAGGGATTTTCGACAGTGTAAGTTCGGAAGAACCTTAATTTTTTATGACAACACTTAGTTTGCCCCACGCCAATGCGCTAATGTTGAGGACAGTTAAAAACTAATCTCAAGTGAGTTACTTTTTATGACAACAGTTAGTTTGCCCCACGCCAGCCTGACCATACCCCTAGCCCTAGCTCTCACTTCTGTGGGAGCCGCTCCCTCACTAGCTCAGTTATCTTCGCTCCCAGGAGTTGGCAGTGTCACAGGACAAACCACGTTAATTAATCCGCCCTTAAACGCTACTCTCAATCCTTTTACGACTAGCGGCGGCGCTGTTGTCCCACCTCTGGAAAGTGATGTCACTGCCTTCCTCTGGCTCGAGCAAACTGATTTTAACCTGACATCAAATCTGTTAGCTGACATTACGGTTCCCGGGTTTTACAACCAACAGTCTCAGCTACCCGCCGCTAATGGCACAATTGCAGCAGGAACCAAGATCAACAGCTATTACCTCTATACCAATGCTGTCGGAACACAGCCCCTTGGACCTACTAATCCAACCTATACGGGGGTTATCAACTTTGAGGAAGAAATTATCGGCCTATTTACCACGGCTGCGAATGTTACTCTTAGCGGTGACATATTCGAGCTTCCCGGTACTATATACCTTCCTGATAATGCCCAAGGGTTGGGTACTACTCTCTCGCCACTACGAGATCAGCTTAATTTAAGTGCCGACCTAAAACAACTTGCTTTTACTTTCACCACTGGACCGGCAAGTGATCAGATTCGCATTCTTACTAAAGCAGCGACGCCATTCGTCAGCACTCCTGAACCATCCAATTTAGTCGGTTTAGGATTAATCGGACTCGGTGTTTTCTTCAAGGGAAGATTGACCAAGAAAAAGCAAGCACCAAAAGACGCTTAAATAGCACTTTTCAGTACAGACAAGGGGCTGCTATCCCCTTGTCTGTGAAGATTGAGATGTATCTTCACTTACTTGAAAAACCCTATATACTGTGGTGATAGGTGATTAATAGCTTAGACTAGGGATGGGGTTAAATTCATCAGTTTGAGATAAGGTTGTTGAAAAGTATGAAGACGGCGCTCGTCACTGCTAAGAATTCCTTGTTTATAATCCCTTGAGTTATCGATTGAAACCATTCCTAGTTGGACTGATTCGCAGACAGGTTTGTCTTCATCCCAAACTTGAGTAACTAAGTTAGCTGAGGCTTTGCTACTCATATCAAATAGAATTTTCTCCAAACTGGCATTATCAAGTTTTCCCATAAAGGTATAGTTAGTAACTTTGGTTTCTGTAGAACTAAGAGGCGTGAAAACGTGCATATTTAAAGACATCCCAAACAGAGTGGACAGGGTTAACAGTGGGAAAATCAAATAATGCTGGTAGCCATCTATCTTCAGTTTTCGATCTGCAAAAGCTGTGGTAAATTTTTTGACTTTTGCATCTAGTTTTTTCGCCCGACTCAGATAAGTAGAATGAAAGTCATCATTCCAATAATATCCATCAACTGCCCCATATTTACCAAGAGAATTAGGATGGACATCCCAGATGTGGTAGCTATCTAAAGTATTTTCAACGATAATTTTCCAGTTAGCTTTAATGATCATTTCTTGACAGTCAACTTTCTCACCCATTGACTCTGAAAAATCTAATAACTGACTATACATCCCTCCTAAATACTCTTTGAGGGTCAGACCATCATCATTTTTTTTCACAAAAACAAAGGAGCCACAAGTATCAACTAACCATTCTTTTAATTTAAAAGATTCCGGTTTAGAATCGGAAAAATCAAAGCGGGACTGTAAAGGAATATTAATCGGGATGCCAGAACAGTCATAAATCCATCCGTGGTAGGGACACCTAACTGGGCCATTGCCTTTATCCCCTTGATGAATCTTACTAAAACGATGGGAACAGATATTATCAAAGGCTCGTAATTCTCCGCGAAAATTCTGGACAAAAACAGCTTGTCCTCCTAGATATTTAGCAATATAATCGTTATGATTTGCTAAATCGGTGGTCAATCCGACAAAGTTCCAAAGGTTTTGAAACAGAACTATTTGCTCTTTTTTGAAAATCTCGGGATCGGAATACCAAGAAATCGGCACAAGGGTTTTCATTGTTAATTCTCCTAAGATTCTAGTTTCTAATTATAAACCTCAATCTTTATGGACTTTCTGAAGTATGAAAAAATTAAGCTTGTTTTTATAATTCATAGGTAATACAAATTAGTTTGAGTTCTTTTTCTGCATCTTCAAGTAGCGTTCGCAGCCAAGTAATGCGATATTCAAGCTCCTCCTTATACTGGACAATCTCTTCTAGGGAACTGGAAGTCAGAGAAGCAACCGACTTAGGGGCCTGTTGAAATTCGCCTTGCATCTGAGCGATAAAATCTCCGACTTCCCCTTCGGGTTGCTCGACTTCTGCTCTCTTTTGACTCACTTTTCTTGCTAGTGCTTGATTTTCTTCGAGAGCCTCTTCAAGTGCTTGTTGTATCCGACTTAGTCGAGATTGCAAACCTTCCTTGGCGAGCTTCTGCTCTGCAAGATTATTCTCAAGTCCCGTCAGTTCAGCTTGCAAGCTTTCTCGGATTGTTCCTTGCTCCTCAAGTTTTTGTTGTAGCTCGCTCAAGCTTGTTGAGAGAGCTAACTTCAGATGAGGGAAATAGCTCCCTACTTCCCTCATCTCTTTGGGCAAAGCTAGTGACTCTAGATGAGTGGAAGGATTAAAATCTCCACTCCCTAATGCCCTCAACTCAAGCTGAATCTGATTGAAACCCCGCTCCATTTGATTAATTGTTATTAATTCCAAAGCAAAAGTAAATCCTCCTACAAGAATAGCCACAAGGGACGCTAGGAAAATCTGCCACGGCAGCTGGGATGGGAGAAGATTACTAGACTGCTGCTGAAGCTGGAGCGAGGCATGAATTGCTAGAAACACGGCTATAAAGACAGATAAAGTAACGATAATAGCTATCAATATCTGTTGTTTTTTGAGAGAAGCTCTCTGAAAATCACGAAACATTATTTGGCTTTTTTACTGGAACTAACAGTATAGTCTTTAAAGACTATACTGTCTGGGGATTTAGGGATTTTTACGAAGTTGGGTTTGGGCAATTTGCTGAGTTGCTTTTTCTTTGTAGGTCTCGAGGATTTATCCTAATTTATCGTCATCTTCTTCTATCAGCATATCCAAAGTGGAAAGTTCGCTGGCGACCTCTCCTTGTTCTGCCGCCAGTAAATTGGCTGCTCGATAGGCTTCTGCAGCTTCTTTCGTAAATCCTTGACGAGTATAAAGATCCCCCCATAATTTTTGTTTTTTGGCTTCTATGGGTTTTTTGTTCGGCAGCTCCCGTAAAATCTCGGCTGCTTCATTGAGAGCATTGCTGGCAATTAAAGCCTCTATATAACCCATTTTGGCAACCACAGGAATTTTAGGATTTAATTGCTGAGCATCTTCAAAATTTTTGCGGGCGAGGTTATATTGTTTTTGTTTTAGGTAGATATTTCCTAGGGCCTGATAAGCACTCCAAGCTGTGGGATTCATCCTCAGTGCAGACTCGATTTCATCAATTGCTGCCTTTGTATTTCCTTGTTCTTGGTAAATCTGAGACATGAGCAAGCGCCCTGGGGTTAACTGAGGGTTAAAGACCAGTGCTTTTTGAACTTGCTCTTTAGCTTGAGGGTATTTCTTTTGCTTTAATAAAACTCTACCCATCCCCAGATAACCAGCAGGGGTACTGGGGTCGATATTAACAGCATCTTTAAAAGCTTCAATGGCCGAGTCCAGTTCATTTTGCTTGTAGTAAACATTGCCAACGGCAAGAGCAGCTTTAGCCATCATTGGGTCAATTCTCCTCGCCGCCCCGAAGTGGGTCAAAGCTCCTTCATAATCTTTTTGTTTTAAACAGATGCTGCCTATACCAAGATGAGCTTGCTTAGAGACTGGGTCTTTTTCAAGGATTTCTTCAAAAGCCTCCCGAGCTTCCTCATAGCGCTTTTCTTTCATCAGTTGAGACGCTGTTTTAATTGATGGGCTTTTTTGAGTAGGCTTGGTAACTCGCTTGACTTGGGGCGTAAACGACATTGAAGGATTCCTCCACATCAAATATTCACCTTCCGATTATACCGCTTCTTTTCCGAGTAATGCAATACCCAAGATTAACAAGGTCAGCGCATCTTAACAATTATTAACAAAATGAACTTTATGTGATGTAAGTTGCCTACCCATAATTCAGGCATATTTGAGGAGAATTTGCCATCTCAGTTGTTAAGCAACAATCGACTAAATAGGTTAGGCTTAGGGTAAGCCTAACCGTTATCTCTTGACATTGCAGGATTTTTCAACTACATTGGTGGGGAACATTTTGTATATAGATACACATGATTAAGCATCTCATCTATATTGTTATGGATAGCTGCCGTCATGACAGCTACTCTGCGGCATCAACTCCCAATATGGATCGGCTGGGTAAGGCTGAACGCCGCTATAGCTACGCTTCCTGGACATCCCCTTCCCACTATGCTATGTTGATGGGCATGGTTCCTCACAAAAGTCCTCGGGGTGTGTTTGCCTCGGAAGTTTATAAACAGGAATTTGCTAAATGGGTAGATCGCTTAGGAATCCCAGACTTATCCTTTAAAACCTTTGTTCCCCAACTCTCCTTACCGAAAGTCTTAAAAAACCAAGGTTATAAAACTATTGGCCGAGTTTCTCTACCTGTTCTCAACCAATTTACAAGTATTAATAAGTACTTTGATGACTATCGACTAATGCCCACTCACAATGAATTTGCCAAAATGGTTGAGGAAGTAGAGTTTCCCGACGAACAGCCTCGGTTTTACTTTTTTAACTTAGGAGAAACCCACTATCCTTATATGCTGGAAGAGGATGAACTGCCCCATATATCTGGAGTGCATGGAGTTTTTAAGAGAATGGACGATCTGCTGCAAACTGAAACCGAGACAGAAAAAAAAGCCGAAAAGTCATTTTTCAATTCAGCAGAAATGGAGCAGCTACACAAACAGCAAATTCGTTGTGTTGAGTATGTCGATGGTTTGCTAGGTGAGCTATTTCGTAAATGTCCTGCTAACACTCACATTATTGTCACCGCAGATCATGGAGAGTTGTTTGGAGAAGACGGTTACTTCGGGCATGGTCCCGTGATGCACGAAAAATGCTTTGAAGTTCCCTTCTTAGAAGGATTATGTCCCAAAATTTAAAATAAAACCAAGACAAGGAATTGTTATATGCCAGTCATTACTTCTTATGAACCATTTTCCCTGCAACCCGAATACCTAGAAGCAAACCGAGAATTTCTACACAGTTTGCCCTTAGAAAATGTCAGCCAGGTTCTCGATCTTGCTTGCGGTACAGGAACTCTCAGTGAATTGCTCCTAGAAATCAAACCAGAGGTAGGGATTGTTGGCATAGATATTTCCACAGAATCTCTCGAGATTGCGCGGGAATTATTTAAAGAAAAAAAGATGCTCGTTCAAGACCATGACGCACTTAATTCAGCTTTAAAATCCGGGCAAAGTGCTGTGCTGTTAAAAGTCGGTAGTGCTGATGATTTTGACTTAGAACCGGCAAGCATGGATCTCGTCCTGATGGGCAATGCCATCCATTTACTTCCCGACAAAGAGAAATTAATCCAAAGGATCAGTCGAGTCTTGCGTCCTGGCGGAATTTTTGCCTTTAATTCTTGCTTTTTTATCGGCACCTATCCCGAGGGAACAGAATCGGTCTATACTGAATGGATGAAAGAAGCCTTAGCTATTGTCTCCGAGAAATTGCTCCAATTGCAGCAAGCTGGTCAAGAAGGCATCCGCAGAAAGCGAGGCAAGGGGAATCGAGCTTTCGGCAATGAATGGTTCTCTCCACTTCAATGGCGGGATTTGCTCAATAGTCACCATTTAGAGATTATTCAGGATAAGCAGCGTACTGTTATGCTGACACAGCAAAGTTTGGAAACCATTGGTGCCTATGCAGGGTTTGCTGAAGTCGCCCTAAGTGGCTATCCGGTAGAGATAGCTAGTGAAGCTTTGCAAGAAGCGGCGGGAGTTACTTTAAACAATCTACAAATCAAAGAAATTCCCCGACTTTGGTTGGAGATAGTAGCCATGAAAAACTGAACTTTCTAGAGGTGATTTGTGACTATTAATAACCTTAGATATTTAGGAAAATTGGTTTATGCTTAAAACACCTTGCAACGCAATCGCTGGCTTTTTAGGAAGTGGCAAAACTACACTTTTAAGAAATTCCCTGGAAAAAGTCTTTCAAGAGAAGCGCGTGGCGATTATCATGAATGAAATTGGCGACTTGGGAATTGATGGTAAAGTAGTATCAGGATTTGAAAATATAGATAAAGTAGTAGAATTGAACAGTGGTTGCGTCTGCTGTAGTGTTGACATCTTCTCTTTACACAACGCCTTTCGGGAAATTCAAGAACAAATAAAGCCCGATTTAATAGTCATAGAAACCACTGGACTGGCAAATCCCTTTCCCCTGATCCAGCGCCTCCACTATCTCGATGTCGTCCTCGATTCAGTAATCACCTTAGTAGATGCTTCAGAGTTTTTGCGGTTGGCAGCCGAAGAAGAAGTACTCAACGAGCAGGTAAGAGCGGCAGATTTTCTGATCTTGAATAAGACAGATTTAGTGACAGAACTAGAAATTGAGCAAGTCGAAAGCCATCTCCGTCAATTGAATCAAAGAGCCCCCTTATTTAAAACTACTCACAGCAATATCGATCCCAAATTATTGTTCGCCCTAGGAGCTAATCTTTACAGAAGACAATCAAAACTACTGGAAACTCAAGTAACCAAATCTGCTCAGGGTTTCCGCGACAGCCATCAAGATTTTTCCTCTTTTTCTTATCAGACAGAACGATTGGTGAACTTGGATAAATTCAAGCAATTTCTCGGAGAACTTTCCCAAAAAGTTTATCGTGCCAAAGGAATTCTCAATTTAGATGATAGAGCAACATCCTGTCTGTTTAATTTTATTTGCGGTCGTTTTGATTTTCAGGTTGTAGCCCCGGAGATTTGCGGAAAAATGCCAACGCAAGCGGTTTTTATCGGTCGCAACTTAGAACAAGAGCAAACAGCTATCATCCAGCAATTACAGGCTTGTCAAGATAGTTAAATTAATCAAAATTAGAGGTTATGATGGATAAATTCAACTGCTTTTCTCTGAGTCCCATTGAGCTAGAACACCCTGGTTTAGCCATCGCCAGCATTCGGGCTGGGGGAATCGGGATACTCGATCGAGAATTTTGTCAACCAGAAAATCTAGAGCGAGCAATTAGTAATCTAGAGCAGGTTTTAGCTTTAAAAAATGCTCCTGGAGCAGCCGGACTGAGACTGAATTTAACACAGATCGAGCAGAGCAGCCAACTTTTGGCTAGATTGGAACTAGAATCTCACTGGTTGATTCTCAGTGGCTGGCAAGAGGCAACTGCTGAAACGCTCAGAGAGAAATTACAGCTTCTTTCAGGGGAAAATCGCCTAATTTTGCTGGAAATAACCGATGCCAATCAACTGGCTCTCTTAGCTTCTCTGTTTCCTTTCCTGGCTGGATTGGTAGCCAAAGGACAGGAAAGTGGCGGTTGGGTAGGAGAAGATCCCGCTTTTATTCTCACTCAGAAATTATTGAAAACCTCCTCCCTACCCATCTATGTACAAGGAGGAATCGGTATTCATACCGCGGCCGCCTGTCGGGCTGCCGGTGCAGCAGGCGTTGTCTTAGACGATCAATTATGGCTGATGCCCGAATCTCCTCTGCCTGGAGAATGGCAGGAATACTTACGTTACTTAAACGGGCAAGAAGCGATCGCCATCGGTGAGAGGTTGGGGCGCGCTTGTCGTGTCTTGTCTCGTCCCGGTTTTGCTGCCGTTGCCAAGTTGCAAGAAATGGCAGCACAGATAGAGATTCAAGAAGAAACCTCAGTTTCTGGCCAGATCTGGCGGCAAAGAGCCACCTCCCTAATTGGCTGGGCAAATCCTGCTACTCAAGCTTGGCCAATGGGACAAGCGAGCGGGTTAGCGGCTGATTTTCGCAAGCGTTACCAGACCACAGGTAAATTTCTACAAGCTCTGCTCAAGGGCAGTCAGGAACAGGTGCAGACAGCCCTTGAGCTAAAACCTCTACAAGCGGAAACTCCCTTGGCAGTTTCCCACGGCACCAAATATCCTATTGTCCAGGGGCCAATGACTAGAGTCAGCGATACGGCAGAATTTGCCCATGCAGTTGCTCGCTCAGGCGGACTGCCCCTCTTAGCTTTGGCTCTGATGCGGGGAAAACAGGTCGGGGAACTGTTGCAGAAAACCCAAGCCCTTCTAGGAGAGCTACCTTGGGGCATTGGTATCCTTGGCTTTGTTCCACAGGCAATTAGGGAAGAACAACTGCAAGAAGTCCAGAAAATTAAGCCGCCTTTCGCCTTGATTGCTGGGGGCAGGCCAGATCAGGCAGCGAGGTTGGAAGCCCAAGGAATTGCCACCTACCTCCATGTTCCCGTGCCAGCACTCCTGAAAATGTTCCTCGAACAGGGGGCGCGGCGGTTTATTTTTGAAGGGCGAGAATGCGGAGGACACGTGGGGCCACTGAGCAGTTTTGTCCTCTGGGAAAGCATGATCGCTACCCTGTTAGAGAAAGTCCCAGCCGGAGCAGAGCAGCAAATTCACGCCATCTTCGCCGGTGGGATTCATGACGCCCTCTCGGCCGCTATGATCAGTGCCATGGCCACTCCTTTGGCAGTAAGGGGCATGAAAATTGGCGTGTTAATGGGCAGTGCCTACCTCTTTACGGAGGAAGCAGTGGCTTGTGGAGCAATCCTGCCAGAGTTTCAAGCCCAAGCCCTCAGTTGCCAATCGACCATCAACTTAGAAACCGGACCGGGCCATGCCAGCCGTTGCGCTGTCACCCCATTTGCCCGCGAATTCTACGACACCCGCCGGCAAATGGCAGCCCGGGGCAGTTCTGCCGAAGAAATTAAGAACGTTTTGGAAGACCTGACTCTAGGACGGTTACGCATAGCTACCAAAGGTTTGCGGCGCGATGAGACAGGGCAAATAGTCTCAGTCAACCAAGAGCAACAGGTTAGCGAAGGGATGTACATGATCGGTCAGGTGGCAACCATGCGCCATCAAGTGATCAGCGTCAGCAGCTTGCATCAAGAAGTAGCTGAAGGCAGCGGGCAACTCCTGACTTCTCTTTCTCCAGCGGGTGAAGAGAAAGTCCCCGCTCCAACCCGCCCCTCAGATATTGCTATCGTTGGCATGGCGACCCTCGTTCCTAAAGCAGACGCACCGGAGACTTTTTGGAAAAACATCCTCTCCCGGGTAAAAGCTATTGGCGAAATTCCTCCTCACCGTTGGGACTGGCGTTTGTACTACGATGCTGACCCACAAACACGAGATAAGGTCTATTCCAAATGGGGTGGTTTCATCGATGAGGTTCCCTTCGATCCTCTGCGCTTTGGGATTCCTCCCGTATCTCTCAAGTCCATCGAACCACTACAGCTATTGACTTTGGAGGCTGTGCGAAGAGCCTTAGAAGATGCGGGTTACGGGGGAGGAGATTTCGATCGAGAACGTACCTCAGTCATCTTGGGTGCGGGTGGAGGGATAGGAGATCTGGGCGGGCAGTATGCAGCCCGAGCAGAAGTGCCGAGGGTGGTTGAAAATCCCTCCCCACAGATATGGGATCGTCTACCGGAATGGACGGAAGAAACTTTTCCAGGGTTACTGTTGAATGTGGCAGCTGGCAGGGTGGCTAACCGTTTTAACTGTGGAGGCTCTAACTTCACTGTTGATGCGGCCTGTGCTTCTTCCTTGGCTGCCATTGACCTAGCAGTGACAGAATTGGAAACGGGACGAAGCAATCTCTGTATTGCAGGGGGCATTGACACCGGGCAAAGCCCTTTCGCTTATTTTTGCTTTAGCAAGACCCATGCCCTCTCTGCCCAGGGTCAGCCTCGCTCCTTCGATCAAGCTGCCGACGGGATTGTCATCAGCGAAGGTATTGCCATCGTTGTTCTCAAGCGTCTGGCAGATGCGGAACGGGATGGAGACCGAATTTATGCAGTTATCAAAGCGGTCGCTGGTTCCAGCGACGGTAAGGCCTTGGGTTTAACTGCTCCCCTGCCGGCAGGACAAAAGCGAGCGCTACAGAGAGCTTACGAAAAAGCGGGATTTTCTCCCGCTAGCCTGGGACTCTATGAAGCCCACGGCACGGGGACGGTGGCCGGCGATCGAGCAGAATTAGAAACAATTACCAGTTCTCTACAAGCCTCCGGGGCAGGGCAAAAATCCTGCGCTATTGGCTCCATTAAAACCTTGCTCGGACATACTAAAAGTGCCGCCGGGGTCGTTGGACTAATGAAAGTAGCCCTCTCCCTACATCACAAAGTCCTACCCGCTCACTTTGGGGTTGACACCCCCTTAGACCCGATTGTGGAACCAGAAAGCCCGGTCTATCTCTTAAAAGACAATCATCCCTGGCTGACTAATCCCAAGCAACCTCGCCGGGGAGCAGTCAGTGCTTTTGGCTTTGGGGGGACGAATTTTCATGCCATTCTCGAGGAGTATGGGGGAGCAGTTCAGAGACCAACCGTGGGGGGAGATGACTGGCCTTGGGAATTAGTGATCTTGGCTGCCGAGAATCGCCAAGAATTATTGCCAAAAGTGCGATCTCTGCTGACAGCTTTGCAAGAGGGAGCAGCACCGCAACTGGGAGATCTGGCCTACAGTTGCGCTTTAACAGCGACAAACCACCTAGGCAGGGGAGCAACCCTAGCCATCGTGACCAGTAATTTGTCAGAGTTAATCGCCAGCTTGGCCCGGTCCCTTAGTTATCTGGCAGGGGATTCTGCCAGTCCCCTGCCCCCTGAGATTCAGTTCTCCGAAGGCCACACCCCCACTGGGACAAAAGCTCTCACTGCTTTTCTCTTTCCGGGGCAGGGGGCGCAATATCCCGGCATGGCCAGGGAAGTTGCTCTCTATCGGCAAGAGATGCGCCAAGCTTTGGAATTTGCCGACAGCCATCTGGGCCATCACTTCCCAAAATTGCTGAGTCAGTATATCTATCCCCCCAGTGCCTATTCAGAAGCGGCCGAAATTAGCAATGAACAACAGCTTAAACAGACTCAAGTAGCTCAACCCGCTCTAGGAGCCGTGGAATCGGGCTATCTAGCCTTGCTGGCCAATCTGGGCATTAAGGCAGATTTGGCAGCAGGACACAGTTATGGCGAATATACAGCCCTCTACGCTGCTGGTGTGCTATCCCAAGCTCAATTTCTCAATCTTTCTGCCCTTAGAGGCCAGATTATGTCCCAAGCTTGTCAGGGGGTTGAGGGAGCTATGGCTGCCGTGCAAATCACCCGCGAGGAATTGGCACAATATCTTGACAGTTTTCCAGGAGTTGTGGTAGCCAATCACAATGCTCCCCTTCAGTCCGTCATTTCTGGACCGCAAGCAGCGATCGAACAAGCAATCAACAGTTTGAACGCCAACGGCATTACCGCTAGAAAGCTGCCTGTGGCTGGAGCTTTTCACTCGCCCTTGCTGGCAGAGGTTCAGGAAGAGTTGACCCGTCAGTTAAATTCTGGCTGCTTTGAGTCCCCCCAGTTTCCTGTCTATGCTAACGCTACAGCCCTTCCTTACCCTTCAGATGCCGATGGCATCCGTGGCCAGTTAAGCCAACAGGCTCTCCGTCCAGTAGAGTTCGTCAGTCAAATTCAGGCTTTATATGAAGCTGGCGCTCGCACCTTTATTGAAGTCGGTCCAAAAAGCATCCTGACCAAGTTCGTCGGTCAAATTTTAGGAAACAAAGAGCATACTTGCGTATCTTTAGATGGGCAAGGGGGAGGACTGCGAGGCTTTCTGCTGGGCTTAGGGACTCTAATTACCAGAGGGCAAGAGGTGCAACTCCTTTCTCTGTTTGCTGGTCGCCAAGTCCAGCAGCTGGAATTATCTCGACTGGCAGAGCTAACGGGCCCCTCTCAATTAGCACCCACCACTTGGCTGGTCAACGGTGGTGGTGTCAGGTCATTAGGAGCTACCAATAGTTATAGCGGCAAGCTCCCCCCCCTATCCTTGGCAACGTCTATCCTAGGCAGACAAGACAAAAAAGGGCAAAACGGTAACACCGAGACGAAGCCAGACTTAGGGATAGAGCGATTTGAGCCAGTCAAGCCGCCTAGTCCTGCCCCTCATGCCCATTCCCCTTCCCAACTCACCAGGTTAAACCCCATAGTTCCTACTAATTCAAATCCGCAACCCAAAATCCAGCGAACAATGTCTGAACAAAATTTTCCCCCGCTCTCCCAACCAGCAACTCCACAGACTTATTCTACTAGCCAAGAACCCTCAGTTGCTGGCTCGGTGGCTTTACAAGCCTATCAAGCTTACCAGCAGACCATGCGTCAGTTTTTGACTCTTCAGGAAAAGGTAATGCTGCAATTTCTCCAAGCCAGTCAGGTAGAAGGAATGACTCCTTCAAGATCGGTGGCTATGCCAGAGCGGAGCCTGCCAGCAGCCCAACCTGTACTTTCCCTTGGCTCCAATGGAGGGGGAAGTGCTAACCTGTCCCCTGCTTCGCCGCCAGTACCCCCCCGAATTTCCCCACCCCCTTCCCGACCTGCTGCACTGCCTCAGATATCCGTTAGTCCCACATCGGTTAGTCCCACAATTGAGCAGCAAGAGCCTGTGCTCAAGGCCCAGCCAGCAGCAGCACCTCCCAATCTGCCAACCCCCGCCGATGCCGTTGTCCCCTCTGTGCTGCTCGAACGGGAGAGTTTGACCAAAACTCTCTTGCAATTGGTCAGTGAACGCACTGGCTACCCAATTGATATGTTGGGCTTGGATCAGGATTTGGAAGCAGAACTAGGAATTGACTCGATCAAGCGAGTGGAAATTTTGGGAGCAATACAGAAAAGTTTGCCGGCTGCTGTCGCTGAAGGTATGCAGTCCCAGATGGAAAATTTGACCAAGGTTAAATCCCTTAACGGCATTGTTCAACAAGTCTTATCCCTCTCACAGTCTGGGACAGTGGAACCCTCAAAAAGCTTGGGAAAGTTCTAGCCCAGGGAGAATCGATTCCACGTTACCTGATGCAAGCACAGGCAGACCCCCTACCTACCGGTCAGTGGCCGCTTCCCCAAGGGCTTTTTCTTATTACTGAAGACGAACTTAGCGTTGCTCCCTACTTGGCAGAGTTTCTGCGGCAAAGAGGGCTGGCGGTAGCACTGATTGAGCGAGCTAGTTTGCAAACACCAAAGGCGTTAGCTGAGGCAGTCAGCAGGGAACGGGAAAAACATGGGCCGATCGCCGGGATTGTCCATTTGGCTGCTTTAAGCCAAGCGGCTGAGCCAACTACCCTATCTGGGTGGCGGCAATATACGCAAATACAGGCTAAGAGCTTGTTTTCCCTGCTCCAGTTGTGTGCTGACGACCTCCGCAAAGGGCAACAGCCAGGCCGGGTTCTGATGGCTTCCTGTTTGGGGGGACAGTTTGGCCGGGATGGTAACTGGGGGACGAGTTTGCCAATTGCCGGTTGTGGCAACGGGCTTTTGAAAACCCTAGGGGCTGAGTGGCCTAACCTCCATGCCAAGGCAGTAGATCTCGATGCCCACCTTTCCCCAAAGGTGCTGGCAGAATGCCTCGTCTCAGAACTGTTATTACCTGGGGGGCGCATCGAAGTGGGCTATCCCCAAGGACAACGTACCACTTTCCGCACCCAGCCGGCTCCTTTCTCATCCCGGGCAACTGTTGCCAAATTTACACCCACTCCCGATTGGGTCGTTTTAATTACAGGCGGCGCTCGCGGCATTACTGCGGAAATAACCAGCGATTTAGCCTCCTTTGGCCTGACGATGATTTTAGTGGGACGGGCTCCTCTAGAGAACGAAGCAACAGCCCATATTGAGGATGTAACTGGCTTGCGTCAATTCCTCCTGGCTCAGGCTCGTTGCCAAGGCAAGTTGCCCACCCCCGTTGAGATCGAGCGCCACATCCAGTTAATCTTGAGGGAGCGGGAAATTCGGGCTAATTTAGCACGATTCCGACAAGCAGGGGCAAAGGTGGAGTATATAGTAGCAGATGTGAAGGATGAGCAGGCTTTTGCTGCCGTTATTGAGGGCATTTACTCCCGCTACGGACGGTTGGATGCTGCCATCCACGGGGCGGGAATTATTGAGGACAAATTGATTGTCGATAAAGAACTGGCTTCCTTTGAGCGGGTCTTTGATACGAAAGTGGATAGTGCCTTGCTCCTCAGCCGCTATCTGCGTCCAGAGTCTTTGAAGTGGCTGGTTTTCTTCAGTTCAGTTGCCGGTCGCTACGGTAATCGTGGGCAATCTGACTACGCATCTGCCAATGAAATTTTGAATCGTCTGGCCTGGCAGCTTGACCAGCGCTGGTTGAATACCCGCGTAGTCGCCATCAATTGGGGACCCTGGGATACTAAGGGCATGGCCTCTGAAGAAGTGAAGCGTCAGTTTCGGGAACGGGGAGTAATCCCAATTTCTCTAGTCGGTGGTCGCCGCTTTTTCCAGGAAGAATTGAGTTATGGAGATAAGGGAACAGCAGAAGTAATTGCCGGGGAAGCTCCGTGGGAAACCCATGAAGCTGAGGCCGGAAAACTCGATCTCCTTCCCGCTAACCGTCCTTTTCCCTTCATTTCTACTGTCCCTCAACTGCAATCTGACAGCAAAGTGACTCTAGAACACATCTTTTCTCTAAAGTCAGATCCCTATCTTGAAGATCACTGCTTGGATGGCAAAGCTGTTTTGCCGGCAACCGGGGCCTTGGAATGGATTGCTGAATTTACCCAAGCTGCCTGGCCCGACTGGCAAGTTTGCGAAATCGTTGATCTGAGGGTCTTGCGGGGAGTATCCATGGCCGTCGAAGGGAGCCGTAAAGTTCTCTTCGTCGCCCGTTCTTCTAGTCACGCAGATGCAACGACCTTGCAGGTAACTGCCGAAATCCTAGAGCCTGAGACTAGGATGCCACTATATCGCGCTCTTGTTATTCTGCGCCCAGAGATAGAAGCTCCTCCCTCTCTTCATCCCGTCAAGCTCAAATCAGGCAGGAGTCTAGACCCTCAATTTGCTTACCTAGAGTATCTATTTCACGGCAAGCGATTTCAACTGATCAGTGAGATTATAGCGGTTGACGAACAGGGAATTGATGCTTGGGTGAAGCCCAGCCAGCCTTCAGCTTGGGTAGGGCAAGATTCTTCCACTGCCGTCCCCCCTTGGCTGTTCGACCCAGGCTTTATGGATACTATCCCACAAATGGCTTTAGTCTGGTCTCGGCTCTATCAGGACAGTAGTGCTTTGCCTTCCAAGCTAGGCAGAGTCATCCGCTATGGTAGTTCGCCCCTAACAGGCAGGCTACGGGTAGCTTTTCGAGTTGTCAGAAGCGATGCTCAGATAATTGTTTACGAGGCATCTGTCTTTGATGAACAAGGTCAAGTCCGCTTTTACCTGGAAAATCTTGAAAGTACCTGTAGTGCTGCCCTGAATCGCCTGAATGTTCAGTGGCGAGAGTCCCTTGAGAATCCTTCTTGATTTATCGGAAATTTGGGTTGAAAACCCCGTCCTAAAAGGACGGCTTTCTATGGTAAAATGGCTTTAGGTGGTTCCGACCGTGAGAACGTGAGGAAACAGGTTAAACGTCCTACTCCGTGATCTCAAAATTTCTAACAGTCAATGGTGTTCAATTAAGTCCAAACTGTCAGAACGCAAAACAATTAAATACTGTGGGACACAAAGAAATTTACGCTTGGGGAGTAGTCTTTAAGAGTGCTTGCCTTATAGGTGTAGTCGGACTCTAAGTACAGGACAAAAATTGTAGGGAATGAAGAAAATCCCGATGATTGGGCAAAGAAGGGTTAAGAATTAGATGACGAAGATGGTCAAAACCTAAGGGAAAAAGACTCTTAGTAAAGTTAACAGGGCAAAAAGTTGACGCAGGCGATCGGGGTCAGTAAAGCGGGTTGATTGCAAGCAAAAACCACGAGTCTTGAGAATCCCAAAAAGAGTTTCAGGCGTTGCTGAATCAAGGTATGAATCAGGCAGGAATAGGAACTTCCCAAAACTTAAGATAATGGATTAATAAACGTATTGAATACCCTAACATTTCAATAGACTTAGTGGGACTTAAACAAATTTCAAGCCCAAATAAAGCCTAAACTGGCTTTGTAAGCGGCAAACACGTCCTGATTGTCGAGCAGCCACTTAAAGAAACGGAAAGACATCGCTACTCGAAAAGCTGCCAAGGCTTCCACAAAAGTGTTTAAAGGTCGATTCGCCCACCGCCTTTGCAGTCCCCCAGTTAACTTATGCCACAGGATTGTAGAATACTTCGACCCAGGGTAAGAGCATCTCAATTAGGCTTGACAAAAGGCTTTCAGCACAGCCATCATATACTGTAGTTTAGACTAAAAAATTCGCCTAAAAATAATCCAGCCTTATGAAAATAGCTGAAATCAAAAATCTTGAAGCAAAAAGTAGAGTTAGGATGCTTTTGTTGCCGATTTTTTAGGGGTTGAATGTCGTTTTTTCACAGTAGGATAGGTCTTTCTTTTACTGCGAGTCTTCCCTTTTTCCCAGCCAGGAGACTTTCCTCTAGTTTTAGGTGGTTGAGCGGGCGAACCAATCTCTATCAAAAGGGAAAACAGAGACTGTGCTACCCTTTCAGGAGTTAATAGGGTTTGCGGTTTTTGCCAAGGAAGATGATAATCCGCTACCAAATCTTTGGCTAACCATAATTGCCAAGTCATCAACGGCATTAAATCACTCCATCTCTCACATTGAACAGGTGTACTCAAAGAAGGTAAAGTCCAATGTAATCTTTGCGAGCGCAAAGCGATACCAATGGTCAACTCCAAAACGACGTGCATATTGTGACCAAACTTTTTCTAAGGATAAAAATGCCTCTCCCACCCAAATTAACCATAAGGGGCGATGTGCCTCTCCCGTTTTTTTAGGATTCAACCTTTCCACTTTAATTAGACTTAATTTCTGCTGAGAAGCTGTTTTAAAATGTAACTGTTGCCATTGACTCACTCGGATTAATCCGAGTTTCGGATCATTGATTTCCACTGTTGCGTCGGTTGGCCACCATGTGGATTTGTCATTGATTTTAAATTGTCTGCCATGTTTTTTCGGTCTTCCCTTACCCCCATAAGCTTCTGGTTCGCCATATAGACAACAATTAGAGCGGATTCTCATCAGTTTACCCAAAATGTCGGCTTGAAGGCTCTCGGTTTTACCTCGGAGATGAAAAGCCGACCAGTATAGAACGGCGAAGCACGATTAATATTCTGGGGAGTCTTGGCTCTCCACATATTTTTTAAGTTGATCTATCGTAACGCCACCACAACTAGCCACAAAGTAAGCTCCTGTCCATAATACTCTCTTGTCTTTCCAGTAAATCTTCTTTAAATGGTCACTGTAGTTATCCCACAAAAGCTTGCTTGAAGTAGATTTCAAATTAGCAATTAACCCGCTTAGTAATTTATGGGGGGGATAAGTTAAAAGAATGTGAACATGGTCAGACTCACCGCTAAACTCTACGATACTGGCATCCCATTTATCAGCAATAGACTTAAAAGCCTCATTTAAGAACTCTAAATGTTCTTTCTTGAATACTTTTCTCCGATATTTAGTCACCAACACTATATGAACAGTAAGATTAAACGTAGCCCTGCGGGTCTTAAAGTAATTGGGTTCCATACCTATTGACAACTTGTACGGTGAGATGATATAGTGATAACATAACACATTGAGAGGTCGGGTCAATGCGAGTCATAGAGTTTAAGGTTAAAGCTACACAACAACAACAAATAGCTATCTTAGAAGCTATTAGAATAGGACAGTTCATTCGGAATAAGTGCCTTAGACTCTGGATGGATTCTCACAGAGAAGATAAGGTAAATTATGCTTCTTTTTGCAAATTTGTAACAACGTTGAGTAATGATTCAGACACTCCGTTTGTAGGTAAACTTAACTCTATGGCTCGTCAAGCTAGTGCTGAAAGAGCTTGGTTTGCTATATCCCGTTTTTATGACAATTGTAAGAAAGGTTTAGCTCAAAAAGGCTACCCTAAATTCAAGAAGTTCTCAAGGTCTGTGGAGTATAAAACTTCTGGCTGGAAACTGTCAGAAGATAAAAAGTCTATCCACATAACAGATAAAACTGGAATTGGTAAGTTAAAGCTAGTTGGCTCTTATAATCGTCAAATTTTAGATAAGTCGCTAATTAAAAGAGTTAGGCCCCTTAAAAGGGCTGACGGATTTTATTGTCAATTTGTTCTAGACCTTGAGCGAGTAGAACCCCTTGATTCTACAGGAAAGGAAATAGGAATTGATGTTGGCTTAAACCATTTCTTGACTGACTCCAATGGGGAAAAAGTAAATAACCCTCGATTCCTTCGTCAAGCTGAGAAGCGTTTAAAGAAAGCGCAACGTAAGCTATCTAAGAAGAAAAAAGGAAGCAACAAGCGTCAAAAGCAGAAGTCAAAAGTAGCCCGCCTTCATTTAAAAGTCTCTAGACAACGTCAAGATTTTGTTGTTAAGACAGCAAAAGCGTTAATCCAATCTAACGATTTGGTAGTCTATGAAGATTTGAAGGTTTCTAATATGGTGAAAAATAGAAAGCTTGCTAAGTCTATTAGTGATGCAAGTTGGTCTATGTTCACCAATTGGTTGGACTACTTTGGACAAATACACGGGAAGTTCGTTATAGCGGTCAATCCACAATATACAAGTCAAGAATGTTCTAATTGTGGTTCCATTGTCAAGAAAACATTGTCTGTTAGAACTCATATTTGTTCTTGTGGCTGTGTTCTAGACAGAGATGAAAACGCCGCTATCAACATACTTCAGAGAGCAAATACTGTCGGGCGGACAGAAATTCAAGCCCGACTACAGGCCGACCCTCTGTCTATTAGGTGAAAGCCTAATAGATAAGGTAACTGGATGAACAGGGAATCCCTCGCTTGAGTGCGATGGGAGCGTCAATTGCTTGGATATCTGCTGTTTGATTTACCCATGAACTATTGCCGTATTCACAATCTAATACTACCAAAACTTTTTGTTGAATTGTTTTGCAGACTTCTTGGAGTTGCCATTTGGCTTTAGATATCGGTGTTTCAAAGGATGTGATTCTTTCATGTCTTAAGGGTAATGCCCAACTTCTTTCCCCTTCGGGTAGCCAGACAATGGTGCTATAGCCTTGTCCTAATACTGTTCCATTTTTTGATGCCGCGCTATGTTGATAGCCTCTATCTTTCATCGTTTTAGCATCCTTCAATTCCCATGCTGTATGATCTATTGCTAACAAAACATACTCCAGTTCTGGTATTTCCTGAACATACCTTTTCATTAACTGGTTTCGGTTGGGACGACAATCTTCAAGAGATTCGTATGTACTATGCCATTTCCTTCTGAAGAAAGGGGACAGTGACAAGTCTCCCAAGCAATAGGCATTTCTGGTGGTCATGATGCTATCCATTAAGTCAAAGGTGGCATCTTTGGCATTACCTAACAGTTGGTAGGTATCTTGGCGAAATCTGGTATATCTGTTATATTTGGTCATAGAGAGAGGATAAATTCTTTAACATCTTTTATTTTCTCTCTATTTTGCTTGATTCTTCCTCTTTTTTCTTTTTAGGTTTCTCATTTAGTCTAAACTACAGTCATATAGTTATTATCCATGGCCGCCCGTTTACTTTTTTGTGCCAGACTACGTCGGTAAGTCGATTCTTGGTTAAGAGCGTTAAGTGCTACTCGTCTCAAGAAGGCTCCCATTACGAGGGCTGTGGCCGGAGCGAATCCGACATTTATCTTCATTAAAAGTAACATCTAAAATCCAATGAGCCTGATTTTCAATGCCCCAATGTTTACGAATAGCATTACCTATTTTTTGAGCATCAGCAGGGAGAGAACTGAGATAAAATTGGACTTCACAAGTGGTTTTATGACCAGGATGACGAACTCGTTTAACCATGATAATACTTTGAAGTCCTAGCCATTGAGCTTGTTGATAAAGACCGCCGAAAGCTTCTAAGGGTACAGCCCAACACCAACGTTTTTCGAGGCGATGATGACCTTTTGACCGGCGGTAATCATAACTAAATTGAATACCATCAAATTGATGTGCTTGAGCTTGCTCAAACCAGTTTTTGACCTGAGTATAAAGAGTCGGATGATTGGCTTTAAGGGCGACAACGTAGTCAGCTTTTTTGGCTTGAATATGATTAATAATCGCCGTTTGAGTTCCCATAGCATCTAGGGTGATAATTGCCCCTTGAAGGTCTAACAGTTCTAGTAAAGCGGGAATAGCGGTAATCTCATTGGATTTATCTTCCACCTTGACTTGTCCTAAAACTAATTTCTGCTCCCCCGCCCAAGCCGTCACTAAATGCCAGGCTTTAATTCCTTGATTACGGTCGTAAGAACCTCTGAGACTTTTCCCGTCTATGGGAACTATTTCCCCCGAAAGAGAACCGATTAAATGGGGCAGCCATTGAGACAAAACTTTGGCCAAAGCGAACGGGTTAATCCGTTCAAAAACCCGCCGAAAAGTATCATCAGAAGGAATGCCATTAGGTAATTCTAAAAACTCAGATAACCAAGACTGCTTACTGAGTCCATAATTTTCCCTGTCTTCCCAACCTTCGGCTCCTGCTATAACTGCTAAAATAGCAATGACTAAAATATCGGTTAATAAATGTTTTTGGGTTCGGGACAATCTCGGGGCAGGAATATCTTGAAGATAAGTCAATAAACTAGCTTGAATTTCATTGATTGATGTTAAAGGAAGCTCAGGTTTTAGTTGAGCTTTATTTTCGGTGGGGAGAACGGGGGCAAAACCTTTACCCATGAGCTATTTCCTCATTAATTTTCATGAACAACAGTGAGACTAAGGCTTAATTATAAATTATACAGAGGTAGCAGCGGCTAAGTCTGGGTACTGGCAGTGAGGGACGGTGCTATGGCGATTTCGTTACCCTATTCAGAAATCTTTGTCAAGTACAATTTATACCAAATTAGATGAGCTTACCCTGCTCCGGAAAGAGGATTTTCTTTTCTCAAAGACCCCAGCTTTTTTGCCCACAGTGTCTTTCTCAAATCTCCCCAGAGAATTGAGGTCATGGCCCTGCTCATGGGCTTGTGCCTGCTGGTTTATACTATTGGTCAAAGACAACTTCGTTTAAGTTTAAAACAGCAGGAGACGGGACTGAAAAATCCGTTGGGTAAGTTAACTGACCGACCAACATTACGCTGGATATTTCAGGGCTTCCAAGGGATTCATCTCCGACCTATTCAAGACAATCAAAAGATTAGTAACTTAACGGATGAGAGGCGCAACATTTTGAGATTTTTTCCCAAACCTTGCCAGGAATATTATCTCTTATCTTGACCAGATGGATTGACTTCAAGGGGTGACAAAACAAAGCGAGCAACTCGAACATCTCCCGCTAGATGTTAAGTCTGATGGACCGGTTATTCTCAACACGCACTGTTTATTGAGAATGCCCGGGGGAACCCTGAAATTTTCGGCTTAGTTGGCGGCAGCTTGCCGCCAACTCACTCCTCTAGATAAGTATTTTGACTCACGCCCCTTCCTCTTTTGAGACGTTGTGATACTTAGGGGGCGGAATGTGGGTTCAGGAGTTTGTACCCAGTAATCCGTTAGTATTGTATTGCTTTAACTCAGTCTCTGTATTGTTGGCTCCGTCCATGAGAGTATCCTTTGGCTTAATTCCCGTCAAGCTATCTGGATTTGTCGTTTCTTGGATCGGGTTAACTGGATTGGACAAGAGGGAAGAAAGGGCATAAATATATATAGAACCAGAACTCAGAAAGCGCAAAATTAGTCAAGCCAAGGCTACTATCTAGCTGAACTGGCAATTGGACGCTTGCCGCGCCAATCTCTGCCAATTTTAAAGAGTTATCTTCGATAGAAGTATTGCCACTGTCACCAAAGCCAGGAAAAAATTGTTCTGAGAATAGCCTATCAGCTCTCATCTCGTCAATTGAGCGATCGCTGAAAGTCGGCGGAGAAAACCGAGCATCATCAACCCCACCGAATAGGTTGTCATTGCTTGCTCCACCAGTGAGAGCATCCTTTGGCCCAATTCCCGTCAAGCCATCTGGATTGGTCGTTTCTCGGCCCGAATTAACTGGATTGGACAAGAGGGAAGAAAGGGAATAAATATACACAGAGCCAGCATCAGGCACTGGAGGAACTTCGTTATCATCTTGAAAAGCAGTAACGGCTAGGGTATCGCCATCAATTACTACCCGCTTGCCAAAAACATCACCCGCTTTTCCATCGATAGCGGTAAGTTTGTAAACTTGGGTCCAAACCCCATTGATTTTCCGAAAAATATAAACCGAACCCGAATCTACTCCTCGATCATCATCGTGGCGAGGACTGACGGCGATCGTGTTACCACTAATAGTAACAGACGTACCAAATTCTTCCCCTACTTCTCCATCGTTAGCAGTCAGTTTAGCTGTTTCTTGCCATTCTCCGTTTACTTTCTCAAAAACGTAGGCTGCGCCCTTGGTTTCATCACTTTCAGATGCTCCGACAACAATGGTGTTACCCTCAATAGCCGCCGGTGTTCCAAACTCATCTCCATTTTTTCCATCGCTGGCACTCAATTTCGCTGTTTCTGTCCAAAGGCCATTAAGGTTTTCATAAATATAAACCGAGCCAGAGTTGGGTTGCTGTCCATTGCTATTGACTGCTCCGATGACAGCCTGATTACCATCGATATCGACATATCTACCAAAAAAAGCACCTGGTGAGGGATCGCTGGCATAAATTTTGCCGGTTTCTGTCCAAATCCCATTAACGACGTTATAAACGTAAACACAACCTGAATCCAAGCCTTTCTGATCTGCGCTAGCAGCTCCGATCAGGATAGTGCCACTATCGGTGGAATCAAAAGAACTGCCAAAGCGATCTCCTTGTTTCCCATCACTCGGTCTCAGTTTAGCTGTCTGCGTCCACAGTCCTCCACTCTCCCTGAAAATATACACGGCACCAGAACCTCTCTTCCAAGAGCCGACAAAAGCTCGGCTGCCATTCAGCCTCAGGGTATCACCAAAGAGGTCGCCTGCTCTGCCATCTTTTGGATCGAGTTTCGCTTTCTCTGTCCATACACCATTAATGTTATTAAATATGTAAGCTGAACCAGAGTCCAAGCCATTGTCATCATCTTGAGCAGCCCCGACTAGGAGAGTATTGCCATCGAGGGAGACATTTTGTCCAAAGGAATCATAGGCTTGTCCGTCGCTGGCCGTGATTTTAACTGCGGATGGGGATGATGACAAAGGCATCATTGATGTATTCTCCTGCATTTCTCAATAGTCTGAATTGTACTTTGACTCTCCCCCGCTAACCGCTCGCGCGGTGTAGCGGGGGATTCTTGGTTCATAGGCTCTTGACTAGATCAAACAGGTTTAACTGAACGACCCCCGACAGACCGCCTCCGCGAGCATTTTCTAACACGGTCAGTCCGACCGCGTTTTTTCCTCGATTCTCGATTACCTTCGCCGATGCCGTATCTCTTGGTTCGATGTGACCGCAAGAATCACACCGGTGAACTCTTTCCGATAACGCTTTTTTACCAGTAATCGCGCCACAATTCGGACACTCTTGCGAAGTTCCGTTTTTATCAACCTTAAGATAATATTTCCCCCGTTTCCAAACAACAAACGGTAGTATCTCATTAATAAAACTACCAATGCCTGAATCCAGAGATTGTTTTCTAACGATCCCTCTAGACCAGGAAACAAAGTTAATATCTTCAACGAAGATATTATCGGCAATATCACAAAGGTAATGAGCTAACTTGAAATGCCAATCTCTACGAGTATTAGACACTTTTTCGTGTAATCTTCCTATCTTCTCCTGAAGTTTTAACCAATTGTTCGAGCCTTTGACTTTATGTTTCAAGCGTCTTTGTAGCAATTTAAGCTTACTCTGTACTTTCAACAAAAATCGAGGGGCTTTGAGGGCTTTGATTAAATCTCCCCGAGAAGTAGCGACAAAACTTTCAATTCCCGCGTCAATTCCTAAACAGGTCTTCCCAACTGTCATATCGGGAACTAATTCCGGAGATTGGAAAGAAACTGAAACGTAAAATACCGACGCTTTTTGGATAATTCGAGCTTGTTTAGGCTCAAACCCAGACGGGTACTCCCTAGATTTCCTAATCCGAATTTTTCCCAATTGTGGAAAATTCAAGCATCCATCCCCTAGAAAGTTTTTCGAGAGCGCAGGAAAAACAAAACTTCGTATCTTTTTCTTGAATCTAGGAAAGCCGAAGCCTTTCGACTTCATCTGCTCAAATGCTTTATCTAAAGTTTTTAAGACTTGCTGTAAGACTTGAGCGTTAACCGTCTTTAATATCGGAGAGAATTTTTTAGCTTCCGTTAGATTTTTAGCTTGAACGAAGTAATTAGGATAAGGTTCATCCGCAGGAATTATGTACTCGGAAACTAGCGAACAGCGATCCGCAAGACACTTTCGAGAGTTCAACCAATCTTTCCGTTCTGAGAGAGCGTAATTATAAACGCTCTTGCCAACATCGAGAATGTGGGCAATATCTTGCTTTTGTCTCTTGTTTACCTTTAGTTTGTACTGGTAGGTAAGCGTTATCACTGTCGTT
>VYMA01000081.1_pt1 | contig 24146 bp, 24 predicted proteins | sample 5109851 | NCBI WGS metagenome assembly VYMA01 (sample SAMN12291814, study PRJNA351875) | freshwater metagenome | isolation source: freshwater lake | place: USA: Michigan, Wintergreen Lake | collected 2011-08-02
ATTAATCGAAACCGTGAAAACCTATCAAGATAGTTTTAACTCCGAGTCGAAACAATTAGGAAACCAACTTATCAATAGTCTCGATGAAAGACTCTCCCAAACCTCCGATAAAATTCTCACTGCTTCCCATGGGATTGAGCGCTCTAGTAATAATCTCGATGTGACTAATGCTAACCTGTCTCAGTTAATTGATACAGTGACAGAGCAAGTTACTCAAGTCAAGGAAAGCTTACAGTCTGAGTTAAAACTTTTAAGCAATAACTTAGCGACAGTAGTGGATGATAAATTAACTAATAACTCAGAACAATTAAAAGCAGTTTCCCAATCTATTGAGAAAACAGCCAATCAATTTGGCAGCCTTAAATCAGATTTTTCTCAAGTAATTAACGCAATGAACACCAACACCAGTCAATTAACTGCTAACTTAGAATCTTTGCGAGATAAGTTAGAGAAAGTCGTCGCTCAGGAAAATAAATCGAATCAGAAAATGATTGAACACATCTATGGAGAAATTCAAAAATGTTTAGCACAACTGGAGAAAATTAACGATATGCGTTCTGAATTTCCTAACTTAAAGGATGAGATAGAAAAACTTTTTGAGACAATACCTAATCTTACTCAAAAAGATGTTCAGGATGACATTTATAAGTTAAATGAGAAGATAGAAAAACTTTTTGAGACAATCCCTAATCCTACCCAAAAAGATGCTAAGAAGGGGATTAACACCATATTTGATAACTTCACCAACAAATTCTAAGCAATTATGTCTAGACGTACCCACTACCGAGATGAAGATAAATCGGTGGATGTTTATCCCGCATTTACCGATTTAATGTCCAATGCTTTCATGATTCTGAGTTTATTTCTCCTCTTGGCACTTTTTCAGTCCTATAATCTCATCAGCAAACTGGAGGAAGCTAACCGAAAACTGCAAAAATTGCAAGCTACCAATCCTCGACTGATTAAAGAATTAGAGAACACTAAGCAACAACTACGAAAATTGCAAGCTACCAATCCTCGACTGATTAAAGAATTAGAGAACACAAAGCGAAAACTACAAAAACTGCAAACAGCAACCCCGATAGTTATCGATGAAAAATCAGGAAAATTCAAATTTCAGTCGGGAAGTGCGGAATTAAACCCCGCTTTAAAAACCTATATTCGTCAGCGCATTATTCCCGCTATCGAAACCATTACCAAAGACAGAGAAATCGACTTTATTCAAGTAATTGGACATACCGACGGACAAGGAATACAGCAGACAAGTAATCTCGATAAAAATATCGAATCGGTTGCCAGCAGAAAACAATCTGTTAAAATGCTAGTACCCGGTTCTAACACTGATTTAGGATTAATGCGCGCTTTAGCAGTAGTGCAAGAAATCGAAAACACTGGTAAACTCAAAAACGTCAAATTTCGAGCTTTTTCCGCAGGACAGTTATACCTCCCATCGGGTAACTTAGCCGCGGTTAATCGTGACGCAGATGCAAGCAGACGCAGAATTGAAATCCGTTTTATTCCCCCCGGTAAAAAACAATAAGACAAAAAAATCTAGAAATTTGTTTTTTTATCTTTTGCTTGTTACACTGAGGAAATAACGAAATTCAAATCAATATCTATGGAACAAAACACTTTAGAGGGGACTTGGGAAGAAATTTTACAGCATAGTGCTAAATTAGCAGGTCAGCGAGTGAGATTGACCATTCTACCTAATCAATCTGCCAATTCTTCCACTCCAGAAACTCTAGACCAAAAATTAAAAGGAAGAGTTGGACGAGTTTATTTTCAGCCATCAGATTTATCTGAGCGAGTAGAACAAGTTTTTACAAATATTTTAGATGATAAAGACTAATCAGCATTACACCAATGACTCTTTGCGACGCTTCTCCACTTATTGCCTTAATTAATGAAGCTGATAAAAATCATCAGCGTTGTGTTGACATTTTATCTTCGCTATCGGCCCCCCTTGTCACGACTTGCGCTTGTTTTACCGAAGCAATGTATTTATTGCGTCGATATGGTGGTTGGTTCGCACAACAAGAATTATGGGGTTATGTGGTAGATGAAATACTGGTAATACACCATCATACTTCAGACGAACTAAAAAGAATGGAAACCTTAATGATACAATATCAAGATGTTCCTATGGATTTAGCAGATGCTTCTTTAGTAGCCATGGCTGAAGTTCTTAATCAAAGACAAATATTCACTCTCGATAGCGATTTCTATATTTACCGACGGTATGGAAATCAACCTTTTGAGGTTGTACCTTAATGATTTTTCATTCCCTATAGGGTGACATCCTCGTATAAATCCCGAAAAGATGCCGTCAGATTAATACTCTGTAAACTAAAACTTTCTTGCTGATAGGTTTGCAGAATCCATAAACCCTGTTCACCCCTGCGAAAAGTTTCTACTCGTTGGTGTTTACTATTCACTAAGACATATTCCTCTAAACTTTCTAGAGTTTGATAATCATTAAATTTATCCCCCCTGTCAAAAGCTTCTGTAGAATCGGAGAGAACTTCAACAATCAATTTAGGAAAACTTTTGTAGGTAGCAGTTTCTCTATCTCTGTCATCGCAGGTGACAATAATATCGGGATAATAAAAGTGATTGCGTTTCTCTAATCTGACTTTCACATCGGCAAAATAAACCCGACAATCGGAACCCCGCAAATGATTACGAATGATAAAAGTGAAATTGAGTCCGATAATATTATGAGTATCCGTCGTTCCTGCCATGGCGTAAACTTGTCCATCGATATATTCGTGTTTAATGGGACTTTTTTCTTCAAACTGAAGATATTCTTCTGGAGTGAGATTATGATAGTTAGATAAAGCAATCATCGTTTTTTATGCTAATTACAACTATATTAAGTACCTAAGCAAAATTAATTATACATCTAAGCCGTTAACCTTTTCCGTAATCAGTAAGCAGTATTAAGTAACAGTAACATTCCCTGATTACTGTTCACCGATAACCGAAAAGTCTCCTCTTTCCGAGTCTCGACTAGGAAATTAACTTTGCAGGACAGATACCTGTTGAAATACTGTCTAGGAGAACCGGCAAAAAGAGCCTCGAATGGTTAATCTATATGCTATGACCCTTGTAACCCACTATAACTACTGCTATGACAACCCTAATTGACTATTCAAATATTCAATCTTTACCCGAAGTTTGGTCAATAGTTGCCCAACGTTTCCCCAATATTATCGCTCTGCACGATCCCCACAGTAAACCGGAAGTAATTCTCACCTATCGGGAACTTTATCAACAAATTCAGCAATTTGCCGCCGCTTTGCAAGCATTAGGAGTCACAGAAACCGAAAATGTCGCTTTATTTGCCGATAATAGTCCCCGGTGGTTTATTGCCGACCAAGGTTCCATGGCAGCCGGGGCCGCCAACGCGGTACGATCTGCTCAAGCAGATGCAGAGGAATTAGCCTATATTCTCGCTGATAGTGACAGTCAGACGCTGATTGTCGAAAATAAGCAAACTTTAGGGAAATTGCTGGCGAAAATCCCTGAATTGCCCCTAAAATTAATCGTGCTGCTCACCGACGAAGACCCCGCTACTGGGGCGATTTCCGTGCAGACCTTAAATTTTAAGCAACTAATGGCGATCGGGGCTGAGAACACCCTTAAACCCATCACCAAGGGCGAAAATGATCTGGCTACCCTCATCTACACATCGGGGACGACGGGACAACCAAAAGGGGTGATGTTAAGTCACGGTAATCTGCTGCATCAGGTACGCAACTTAAACGCTATCTTTCAACCGGATCCCGGTGATCGAGTTTTAAGCATACTACCTTCATGGCATTCCTACGAGCGCAGTTGTGAGTATTTCAGTCTAGCTCAAGGTTGCACCCAGATTTATACCAGTATTCGCACTTTTAAGCAGGATTTAAAGCAATTTAGTCCGCAATTAATGGTGGGAGTTCCCCGTCTTTGGGAATCTCTTTACGAGGGTATCCAAAAACAATTTAGCGAACAATCGGCCACAAAACAGAAATTGGTGCAATTTTTTCTAGAAAAATCGGAAAAGTACGTTATTGCTAAACGTATCGCCGATAATCTCAGTCTAGATCATCTTCATGCTTCCCCCGGAGAAAGACTAAAAGCAAGAATTCAATCCCTCTTACTCTATCCCCTCCATGCCATCGGTGACAAGCTAGTTTATGGCAAAATTCGCCAAGCAGTGGGAAATAAAGTTAAAATCTTGGTTAGTGGCGGTGGTTCCTTAGCCAGACATCTAGATACTTTCTATGAGATTGCGGGAATCCCGATTTTAGTTGGTTATGGACTGACAGAAACTTCTCCCGTCGCTACCGTCCGTCGTATCGATCATAACCTGCGCGGGTCTGCCGGTCGTCCCGTCTTTCAGACAGAAATCTGTATTGTCGATTTACATAGCAAAGAAGTCTTACCGACGGAAAAACACGGTTTAGTCTTGATTCGTGGTCCGCAGGTGATGCAGGGATATTATAAAAAACCAGAAGCAACCGAAAAAGCGATTTCTCCCGATGGTTGGTTTGATAGTGGTGATATTGGTTGGTTAACCGCTGCTGGGGATTTAGTCTTAACTGGACGGGCCAAAGATACAATTGTTTTGAGCAATGGTGAAAATATCGAACCGCAACCGATTGAAGATGCTTGTTTACGCAGTCCCTTTATCTCCCAAATTATGCTAGTGGGACAGGATCAAAAAGCTTTGGGGGCTTTGATCGTGCCTAATCTTGATATACTAGCCAATTGGGCCCAAGAACAGAAACTATCCTTAAATTTACCCGATTCTCACAGCGATCGCTCCACGATTCTTTCTAGCGATCTCTACAGCAAAAAAGTCTTAAATCTCTACCAACAAGAATTAAAGCGCGAGGTCAGAAATCGGCCCGGTTATCGTGCCGATGACCAGATTAAAGCCTTTGAGTTAATTTTAGAGCCTTTTTCTCAAGAAAACGGCATGATGACCCAAACTTTAAAGATTAAACGACCGGTAGTAACGCAACGCTATCGCGATATGATTAACGAGATGTTTGCCAAGTAAATATTTCTGGCAAATATTCTCTAACCCCTTGACAAAAAAACCTTTTTAGGATAAGCAAATCATGGATGACGCACAAACCAGTTTATTACTGAAGCGCCCGGTGACAATTAAAGTAATCGTGACCCCGCGCTGGAAAGAAGAAGCACAACAGCAATTACAAGCACAAATGGTTCAAATTGATGCACAAATTCAACAATTAGAAACCCAAGGACAAAGAGCGATCGCCGAAATTCAGCGTCAGAGTCTGATCCCCTTACCCCCCGCGGCTGCCCAACAGATTGACAATATTCAAATCCAAGTCAATCAACAGAAAAGTGAGTTTCTCGAACAAAAAAACCAGTATCTGCAACAATTGCAACAGGTACAACTGTTGGAACTCAATCAAGAAGTCGCCCAAGCACAACTAGAAAGCTTTTTCCGCGTCGAAAAAGGCGACAACTTAGTGGCCAAAATGAATGTGGAACTCGTCCTTAGAGATGGCATCGTCGAAGAAATTCGCGGCGAAATTTAAAGCTAGGGTGAGCAGTTACGGGTCATTGTCAACTTAACCCTTAAAATCGGCAATAGCAAGGGGTATTCTCCCTTGCTCACCCAGAAAACCGTCCCTAGCTCACATCACCTCTGACAGGACTTGATCAGACCTTAAAAATATATTAAGATGCTTTATCGATCGCCAGGACAAACTCGCCTATATTGTTGTATAACTTCAACTCTCCATCGACTCACCCTTAATTAGGGTTTGCTGAAAAAGTTTTTCGTGGGTGTGGGGTGTGGGGTGTAGGGTTTTACCGATTTTGAGGTAGTCAATTACCTAATTTTCAGGGAAAAAGTCCCGGAATTTCCCCCCCCGATCACTCCCATACTTGGTACTTTTTGATTGCCAAAAAGTCTAAAAGTCTTACCCAACAACGTTTTTAGATTTATTCAGCCAACCCTAATTAGATCCTATAAATATAGAATCTCTATGCTTTCTTTCTTACCCACTATTCTTTTAGCTCAGTCCGCCTCGGTTCTGCCCCAGATAGAGAGGAAATTAATCACCCAATATCAGGAAGTGCGTCAGTTGCCCGGTCAATTGAATGATGTTCTAGTTTTTAATAGCAATAGTCCCGAAGTGGTAGAAAAAGAGGGAATTCTCCTCTCCACTTTCCCCGGTAAAGGAAAACGTTATCCCATAGCCCATCTCAATCATCCCCTACAAGGACGTTTTGACGTTTTCACCCACCACATCGCCCGTCAAACCGATCCCAATCGCGACCTACACCAGGGACTGATCGTTACTAATCCCACCTCCAAAAACCTCGTTATCCGCATCCTGCAAGGAGTCAGTTACGTCACCTCCGCCGATGCCCCTTTTGTCGATTTACCCTCTCTGGTGGAAGATCCCAATGGCCGGGTTTTTTCCGGTCCCGGTTCCCGTTTAGCCAGCGATATCATGCGTCGTCGCCATGATACTCAATTTCCCACCCAGATCGTCATTCCCCCCGGCGAAAGTCGGATGCTCTTCGATCTGGTTATCCCCAGAAGTAGCGCCCGATCGACTCTCCTACGTCTCTACAGCGATGGACCGATCTATATGGCTAATTTGGCCCTCTACGAAGTTCCCCAAAAAGTCACCATCGAAGATCGGGAAATAGAAACCTTTCGTCCCCCTACCCTAGAGGAATGGCGTACCCTATTAGTTAGAGGTGATTTGGCCGCCCCTCGCGATTTTCCCCCCACTCCTCCCGATCAATGGTCCCCCGGCAGAAGAAATTTTTATGGTCGCGTGGCTGGAATTTCTGTCGGTTCGGAATGGGCAACCCGCATTGTCGATCCCAAAGGGGGAATTAATCTCACCATTCCTCAACCCGGTCAAGCTTTTGCCTATCCTTTAAGTACGGTGACAGCAGCTACTTTCGGAACCAGACAAATTCAAAGCGCCCCCATGTTAGTGCGTTATCCCGATACGGCTTTCAAAGCCCACGGTAATTACGGTGTTCACTACTATCTGACTTTACCTCTATATAACAACACTAGCAAGACGCAGGTGGTGGCTTTGAGTATTCAAACCCCAATTAAAGAAGATAATTATCTCGATCGCTTGCTATTTGTTGAACCCGTCCAAGGACCGGTATTTTTCCGGGGTGCAGTGCGCGTTACCTATCGTAACGCAATGGGACGCACCGAGGAACGTTTTTTCCATCTCGTTCAACGGGAAGGACAACAGGGAGAAGCTTTAGTACAGATAGAACTTCCCCCCGGCGCCCGACGCGACGTTAATCTCGATTTTCTCTATCCCCCCGATGCCACCCCCCCCCAAGTTTTGAGCGTTAAAACGTTGGAATAGATAGGGTTTCTCGAAAAGTTAACGGCTGATTGTCGGTAAAAATAAGTAAGATAAGTATGTGGATATTAAAAACTTTCAGATGCCCCCCTTAATAAGGGGGGACTAAGGGGGGATCGAACCTAAAATCCATTTTTAATTTAATTATAACCAGCTACTTATACTGATATTAATCTCTCTCTGGGAATTAGCCGATGGATATTAGCAAAACTTGCTTTATTTGCTGCTTATTATCTCAATTTTTTTGCAATGCAGCCGCGAGTTTAGCCCTGACTAAACTCGATTTTGATACCAGTCAACCCCTAAGAAATCAAGTGATTAAATCGGGCAAAATTAAAGTACAAGTTAGCTATAAACCCATCGACCTAAACGAGAGAGTTGATGACAATTCTGAGATTAATAATGTTTCTTATCAAATCTTTTATAACGAGCAACTTTATCAGCAAAATAGCGAGTATAGTGCCTTTGGCTCTGGCTATGTGGAATTAAGAGATTTAGATAATAATGGCATTGATGAGATTATCGTCTCCACCTATAGCGGCGGCGCTCATTGCTGCACATCTTTGGTAATTTATACTTGGCAAAAAGATAAATTTATTAGAGAAGAAACGGGTTTTTTAGATGGTAGTGGTGGTTCCTTTGAAGATTTAGATGGAGATAATAATTATGAATTTGTCACCGTTGATAATGCTTTTTTGTATGCTTTTAGTTCCTACGCCGCCTCTTTTCCTCCCTCGAGAATTTATACTTTTCAACAGGGTAAATTAGCAGATGTCACTAGAAAATATCCCCAAGAATTAAGAAAAACTTTAGCAACCATGCTGAAAGCTTTTCAGTTAGCTAAAAAAGAAAAAGCCGAAGTTAATGGCATTTTGGCCGGTTATGTGGCACAAAAAATTCTACTAGGAGAATACGAAGAAGCTTGGCAATTTCTCCTCGCTAATTACGATAAAAACTCCGATTGGGGACTAGATATCTATGGCGAAAGTACAGTGATCGGCAAATATCCAGACTTTCCCACCGCCCTAAGCGCTTTTCTCCTGAAAAATGGCTATTTATCTGAAAATAAAAACAATGAAAAATAGCAAACGCTGTGATACTAAATCTGGTTATTAAAAACTGATTATTTATTTACCCTTTTGCCTGTTGCCTGTTGCATGAGTGCCTGTTCTGATATGTAGCCTATACTCAACGGATTTAGTGTGAACAACTATGTTAAAGAAAGTTAATTGTCTGCGATCACTATCTTGTTTCCTCGCTACAATCCTCTGGAGTAGTCCTCTAGGGATTAACTCTAGTCTCGCTGTCAATGATAATTGTCAATTGTCCGAATCAGAAATCCAACAACAAGAAAATCTCCGTCAAACTTCCCCCCAAGAATATAACATTTTAGTACAGAAATATGCTGAACAATTGCGCTTTTGTCGTTCCCGACACTGGTTACAGGAACAGGCGATCTGGTTACGTCTCTACTCCTGTGATACCCGCCCCGGATCGATCGAAAGCATCCTTGATCGCATCGTGGCCAAAGGTTATAATACGGTTTATCTGGAAGTTTTTGCCGATGGTCAAGTCCTATTACCTCCTAACAATAATCCTACCGTTTGGGATAGCGTCATTAAAAATCCCAGTGCCGGAAATGTGGATTTATTAGCAGAAGCGATCAAACAGGCACATAAACGCGGTTTAAAGGTGTATGCTTGGTTATTTAGCCTCAATTTTGGCTATGCCTATAGCTTAAAACCCGATCGACAGGAGGTGTTAGCACGCAATGGTAAGGGACAGGATAGCACCTCTTTTGTCGATGATCGATCCCAAACTTTTGTCGATCCCTACAGTAATCAAGCGCGACAGGATTATTTAATTCTCCTAGAAGCCATTTTACAACGTCGTCCCGATGGAGTTTTATTTGATTATATTCGCTATCCGAGGGGAACAGGAGTCGATTCCGTTGCCGATGATGTCAAAGATTTATGGATTTTTAGTCCGGCATCCCGACAAGCTTTAATTAATCGAGGATTGAATAATAAGGGCAAATTTTTAATCGATCGCTATCTGACTCGTGGCCAAATTTCCCCTAATGATATCGTCGAAGCCGATCATCTTTATCCCCAAGAAACTGCCCCTCTTTGGCAAGGAAGAATACCTTTAGAGGAGGAGATGAAACAATCAGTTCAAAGTCGTTTTTATCGCCTCAAATTAGAACTTTGGTTCCTAGCAGTTGCCCATGCTGCCCAGGGTGTCATTGATTATATTAGTTATTTTTCTGCCCTAGTGGAACGGCAGGGAATCCCCGCCGGGGCAGTGTTTTTTCCCGATGGTAATCGTCTTGTGGGTAATCAAGGTTTTGATTCCCGTTTACAAGCTTGGGATAGTTTTCCCGCTTCCCTAGAATGGCATCCCATGTCTTACGCTAATTGTAATGATAGTACCTGTGTAGTTAATCAGATCAAAAGAGTAGTGGAAAGCAGGGGAAATCAAACTCCCGTTATCCCAGCTTTAGCCGGTTTATGGGGACAAACCTATAACAATCGTCCCTCCTTAGAAGTGCAAATGGAAGCGATTCGCCTAGCTTTTCCCACCATAGATAGTATCAGTCATTTCGCTTTTTCTTGGCAAGAACCACAATTCGATCGAGCCAGAAGATTTTGTCAAATATAACCCCATTTACACCTCCACTTTCACTTCCTTTGTCTCTGTTTTTTCCTGTGGTGGGGTAACTATCACAGGTGGCACTGGTTGGGCGGTGTTGAGAGTCGGTGTAATATCGACGTAGTTAATCACCGCCCCTAAAATTTTCACTTCCGCTTCTGTTAACTGGTTAATTGCTTCACTCAAGAGACTAGAACGAGTTATGGCCGGGCGCGTTACCAGAATAATCCCGTCCGCTAGTTCCTCTAAGAGAAGCGCATCATTACAGCTAGACAGAGAAGGAGTATCAACAATCACCAGATCGAAACGGCCGCGAGAATCTTTGAGAATTAATTGTAATTCACTCGATTCAATCAGAGCTGCCGCTTGTTTGTGCGGACCGGGACTAGGCAAAATGGAAAGGTTTTCAATATTTGAGGCCAGCCGGATCGATTTACTTTTTGCCCCGTAGTAAAGTAGGGGTTCTTCGAAAGAATTGGGATCGGGAGTGACTCCGATTTCTTCGGCCTTAGAAGGATTTCTCAGATCTCCTTCTATTAACAGAGTCCGTCGGCCCGCCAAACCAGCAGCGATCGCCAGATTATAGGCAGTGGCGGTTTTACCTTCTCCGCCAGTAATGCTGGTGACAATAACCACTTTCACCTTTTCGCCGCCGCCAATACGTCGCAGGGTACTGCGTAAACGTTCGTAGTAGGGGAGATAATTGGCATTAGCATCGGCGAGAATCGGATCGATTTCCTCGCCCTCTAAATTCCGGATAATTGGCAATTGTCCCAAGAGCAGGATATCCCGACTGACCAAAGCTTCCCGCAATTCTTGGGTACTGTGCAGGCGATCGTCGATCACTGCCAACAGGATGATCGTACCCAATCCGGCTAAAGTTCCCAAACCAGCCCCCGCCAAGAGAATCAAGAGACGATTTTTGCGGTTATACACCTGTTGGATCGGTTGAGCTACCGGCGGTTGGGCGATGGTGAGACTACCCACGGTTTCCGCTTCTGCGGCCTGAGCATCCACCAGAGCATTGAGAATATTCTCGTAGATACCCCGTTGAAAGGCGACGGCTTGGGTTAAACGAGCTTGCTGTAGCTGTTTATCGGGGAATTTCTCGTATTGGGAGCGTAATTGCTTTTCCTGAGTCACTAAGGATTCTAATTGTTTCATTAAACCCTCGCGCTGGGTTTGCAGGGCGACTAATTGAACCGCTAGTTGTTGACGGGTGGCATCGAGATTACTTTGCTGACGGATGCGACTGCTGGGAAGATCAGTCAGGATGCCATCTTTTCCGATCACCTCGGCGGCTCTTTTTTGTAAGAGAGATTCGTTAACTTGCTGTTGTTTGCGTAATTTAACGACGGTGGGATGTTCGGGACGTAAATCCTTCTGTAGTCGATCCAATTGGGCTTCCGTGTCCAAGATCTGCGCTCGGATACTGGCAATAATCGGGTCGGCACTAAGGGCCGAGGAGGTGTAAGCTTGATCGGGGGTTAAATCGAGTTGTTTACTCAGACTATTAATTTGTCCTTGAATACCTTGCAGTTGTAGGCGAATTTCTCGCTGTTGCTGTTGACTGCTGGTGATAGCGGTGAATAAACTCCCATCTTGAATCGCCAATAAATCTGAACCCTGGGTACTAATGTAGCGATAAAACTTTTCTTCGGCTCTGGTTAAATCTTTTTGGACTTCGTTAAGTCGGACACTGAGAGCTTCTACGCGGGCGCGTAACTGGGAAGTATTAAGCCAGCGACTGTATTCCACCATTTCCTTCATCAAGGTTTCGAGAATTAACTCCGCCCTGGGTTTGGACTCGGACGTTAACTCTAAAAGTATCTCTTGGGGTTGATCGCTATTATTTTTTCCCTCCGCTTCACCGGGGAAGGTAATTTTTAGCTCTCGATCGCGAACTTTAATGATCTGTTCTTGATTAAATTGCAATTTTTCGGCGGTACTGAGCAACACCCGGGGAGACAGCAGTAAATCGAGATCGATGGTTCGTCCCGCTTGTTGCAGTTGGGTTCCTGTACTGGTAAAAGCTGGCGGCGGCACCCGGTAGGCTAATTGTCCCACGGCACGATAAAAGGTGGGGGGTTTCTCAGGATCAGGTAGAAGAGCAAAGCCCACAGAACCGCCTAAACAGACGAAGAAGACGAATATTCCCACAAATTTGTTTTGATTTAGCGAGATGAGAAATCGTTCAACAATTGGTAGAGCCATAGCTTTTTAATATATTCCCAGATTCTTTACATTTTAGCGGTCAAGAGTTATTCTCGGCCTTGAAATCCTAGCTTATGAAGTTGTGTTAAGGAGTGAGGGGAGCGAGTTGCCCCTCAATTATTGGAAGTTATCGAATTGATTGCTAATGTTGAGAATTGTATTGGTAAAACTGGTAATATCCCGGATGGGTTGGGTAATGATATTAAAAGCGGCGAAAATTTTCCCTAATAGGGTGCGGCTGACAATAATTACGTCTTGATCTTCTAAGGGAACATTTTGGGAGATATCCCCCCTAACTGCCGCGATCGGACTCAAAGTTTGACTAACAATTCCCCCTTTGGCACTATCAAAACGTAGCAGGGACACTTCATCGACATTAATCCGCAGGCGATCGGAAACCGGTAAACTAGCCACCACATCGAGGAAGGTACTGCCATTAGGAATCGAAACATTTCTCAGGGCAATTCCCGAAGGAAGTAAGGGAGCTAAAACCCTGATCGTGATATTCTGCTGGGTGAGGGTGGTTCTAGCCACTAGGGTGCGATTATATCCCGTTTCTTGCCCCGCTTCTAACTTGGAAACAATCACGGCATCGCCCCCTTGCAGACGCAGATCTGGCAAGCGGTCTCCTTTAACTAAGGGAGTATAAAGATCAAGTTTCTCCTCTAATACTGTACCATCGACTAAAACCCGACGAACAACGATCGAACGCAGATCGGCTCTGGGAGTGCCACCACCCGCCGCCAAAAGTACCTGCGCTAGGGGAGTATTAGGAGCAACACTATAAAACCCCGGTCGCTGTACCTCTCCCAGAATGGTTAACTGCACGGGACGCGGACCGGTTAAAACGGCAATGACTTCTGGTTCCTCCCGCAGGTATTTTCGCCCCAATTCGAGACGGATTTTAGTTTGTACTTCGTCTAAAGTCAAGCCGATCACTGGAATACGCCCTAAAATCGGCACCAGAAAATTACCATCGGGATCCACTGGACCTGCGGAATTAAATTCGGGAAAATCGGTAACCGAGACACTAATTTGGTCGCCGACATCGAGTCTATAGGTCTGAATTTGTCGGGATTGGCGATCATTGGGAGAGTAAACCGGTGGACTGTAGCCGGTGGGGGGAATCGTGTTTTCAGGAAAGGTGGGATTAGGCGGTTGGGGGGGCAAAAATTCTAACCCAGATCCGGGTTGAGTCTGGGGAATGGACAAAGGACCCTGGGCTTTGAGGCTCTCGGAGTGAATTACCCATAAGAACCCTGTCAGACTCAACCCTGATAAGACTATGACCCTGGTTCTGAATAAACTAACTGGCAAAAACTTGTTGAGCATGGGTGGAATCATACAGGTCTATCAATTTTTGGGTTCTGACGATGATAATTTATTTTCTGGGAGTTTATCTAGTGGGGCAGGCACAAAGAAGCCATTAGGGGCGAGAAAAGTGCCTTGAGCTAGTTTTTTTAAAGAGATGGTTGGGAGCAGCCAAATTACTTTTCTTTTTTGGTCCCAGGGAGAGAAGTTAATTGACTTAAGACATTTTGTTCTAAGTAACTTTGAACTTCCCCGGCGACACTGAGAGCAAAGGGAGTGAGAGTTGGCAGTTTTTTCGTCGGTTCTAAAGGAATAAACAAGGAAACGGCTATCCAGGGTAATCTTTGTCTTTTTAATTGCGCCCATTGGTCAAGCCAATACCACACAGAGGGATCGTAATGACCACCACCTAGCCAAGCATACCACTGCACCACGGCAAAAGTGTTTTGTTTCCAGGCACGATAGAATCGAGCCGTGGCCTTTCCCCCCGACTGGGTGGGAATTCTTAGCTCGGTTGTTTCCCCCTGATTCCAACGACCAATCGCATTGATATCTGACCATTCTACTGCTGGTTGATTTTTATAGTAAACCTGTGGCTTTAAAAGCACGGTGATCCTCTTGCCATCCGGACTTTCCACCACTTGTACCGACCATTCTCCCTCACCGATTTGGGCTTGGCTCTGGTTGATCGTTTTCAGGTCAGACAACTTGATTCCCGATTTTTGGATGATCTTCATTTTCTGAATATTACCGATTCTCGGTTGCTCCAGCCAAGACCACTGGCCAGAAATTAAATTGGGCAAGATACCGCCTAAAATCAATACCAGCAGTAAGCACAACAGCAGTAAATAATTACCCGGGAGCTTTTTTTTGACTTTATCTAACACTAAAGTTACCTCGGCTGGAATTTTTCGACTAATCATCCTGGTTACCTTCCTCTTGAGCTAGGGACTGTTTCTTGGCCGCCTCCCGATACTGCATAATTTGGAAGACCAAAACGATCAGTAATAACATAAAGACAGAGTATAAATCACCCCCCCAGCTATCGTGGAGTAATTTAAAGTTTTCCTCTTGTCCTGTGCCGTGAAACCAAGCTAAAAGCGCGTTACGAATGATATTAGCCCCGATACTAATTCCAAAGGCACTGAGGAGCATAAAGCAGGTTTTACGACCGTTTTCGATGGTATTAGTCCAATGAAGCAGCAAGAGCGTGACGTAAAGACTGGTGAATAACATTTTCAGCCCCGCACAGTAGGGAGCGACTTCCACCATCCGACCTTCTACCGCTATATAGATACCGTCAACAGAGACATCTAGGCCCGCTTGCTGGAGAATAAAACCAGAGCAAGCGGCAATAAAAACCTGTAGGGGTAGGGTATAGGGAGCGATCAGGTAGGGGATGGGATTAGGAGTCGCTAAAGCTGTTAAAAGTAGGGGAAATCCCTGTAATTTAAAACCTTCTCTTCCTTTTAACCAGAGACAGATTCCCGTTAAAATAATCGGGAAAGACATACTAACCCAAAGGGAGGAACCGAGGAGATAAAAAATCGCTCCTAGGGTTAACAAAAACGCTCCGAGGGGGTGGGAGCGATCTTCCAGACGTTGCCATTTTTTACGATTCTGCCAGACAATATAGGCAGCGTAGGGAAGGCCAATCAAGCCGTGGCTAAAGTATTCGTGTTCGGTGCTGATCGATTTATTCAGCCAACCATCGTACCAATGAAAGATCACTGGACCATAGATAACCGCCAAGAAACCGATAATCAGCCAAGATTGCCGATTTTTGTGGGAGACAGGGGATAAGGAAGGACTAACACCCATAGGACGGAGCGATATAGTGGCAAATTCTGAATTTATGTTACCCGATGATCGCAGTGATCTGTTCAACAACGATCTCAATCTGCTCCTCGCTGATACCGGGGTACATGGGGAGAGAGACAATTTCTTCACAGAGAATCTCTGCATTGGGAAAGTCTCCCTGTTGATAACCCAGGTAGCGATAGGCCGGTTGCAGATGACAAGGAATCGGATAATGAATACCGGTTTGAATACCGACGGCAGTTAATTGATCTTGTAGTTGTTGGCGATCAACGGGACAATGGGCAAGGATGCGAATAACGTAGAGATGATAAACATGACCGGTCTCGGTTTCGTCTCGTATGGGTAAAATGCCTTTATCGGCTAAAGGGGCCAACAGCTGATCATATTGTCTTGCCGCTCGCTGACGGGCCTGATTCCAGCTTTCCAGATGGGGTAATTTAATGTTTAAAATGGCGGCTTGTATGCTATCCAAACGGCTATTAGTGCCGATATCGGTGTGGAAATACTTGCTCGGTGCGCCATAATTTCTTAAACTTCGGGCTTTTTGGCTAATTTCGGGATCATTGCTCACTAACATTCCGCCATTGCCAAAAGCACCTAAATTTTTACTGGGATAAAAACTAAACCCCGCCGCCACACCGATGCTGCCGGCGCGATAACCTTCTCTACTGGCTAAATGGGCCTGGGCCGCATCTTCAAAGATAATCAGATTATAGCTGCGGGCAAAATCCTGTAATTGTTGGGGTGATACCATCTGTCCGTACAGGTGTACGGGGAGAATGGCGCGGGTATTGGGGGTAATTCTTTGGGCGGCCGCCGCGAGGTCAATTAAGGCCGTATCGAGGTGACAATCAACTAAAACTGGTTTGGCTCCCGCTTGTATAACACCCATGAGGGTAGCGACAAAGGTATTAGCGGGGACTAGCACTTCATCCCCGGCACCGATGCCGTAAGCTTGTAAAGCCAGGGCAAGAGCAGCAGTGCCAGAAGCTACTCCCACAGCATACTCGACTCCGCAAGCTTGGGCGAAGGCGGTTTCAAATTCGGCTAAAGCTTGGCCTAAAACAAAATCTCCCCGGTCGATAACTGTTTGGATTGCCTCGGTAATTTTTGCTTGTAGGGGCTGATTTTGCCAAGTTAAATCGACAAAGGGAACTTTGATTAAATTGGAATTCATCTAGTGCTTGTTTATGGAGATATTATTAAGTATCAAGAGACTAGCATAGATTTGAGCAAGTTGGCTAGATTTGTAGGCACTCTTGTCCTTTGTGTGATGGGTAGGTTTTACTCATTGAATCTGTCCTCTTCTCTGTGTTCTTCGTGCCTCTGTGGTTTATTTTTAACCCTTCTGGGATAACCCGAGAAAAAGTATCTAGGGGGCTAAAGCAAGAGAGCCGATTGGTATTGGGGGGGGGTTTGGCCTTGACTTGGCCAAAAGAATCAAGTTGACTGCCTAGCTATTTATTTTTGCCGCCAAACTTTGAAGATAATTCCTAGGCAGAGGAGAATATAAGCAGAAGTTAATAAACCGTTTAAGTATAAAAAGCGAAAACTCAAGGTTTGGTCACTGAAAGTAGCCCCAGTCCAGAGGAAAGCGTAAAAAAGTAGCCATCCTAAGGTTAAATTAACCGATAAGCGACTAATTTGCCGTTGTTCCCCGTTACCGATACCTCGATACAATGTCCAAGTAGAGGGAATCACTCCTAGAAAGGGGATTAGATATAACATTAATTGCAGTCGCTCTAATTTGCGATCGCCGAAAGGATCGTGATTAATCATGGTATTTTTCCGATAGAACTGGTTATTATGAGTGATTTTCCCGCTTTAACGGCGTTAATTCTGGCTGGTGGTCAAAGTTCCAGGATGGGACGAGATAAAGCATTGTTATCTTTTCAGGGTCTCTCTTTTCTGGAGAATATCTGTTTAATTGCCCGAGATTGTGCCGTACAAGTGTCTGTGATTACGCCTTGGCCGGAACGTTACGATCTGATCATTCCCCAATACTGCCGGATAATCAAGGAACCTCTCCCCACTAGGGGACCTTTATTAGCCTTTGCCTTGGGATTAACTTTTGTATCAACCGATTGGGTTTTATTACTCGCTTGCGATTTACCTTTACTAACGCCCCCAATTATTCAAGCATGGTCAAGATTATTAGCCACTGTACCAGAAAATGCCATCGCTTTGGTTCCCCGCTGCGGCGATCGTTGGGAACCTCTCTGTGGTTTCTATCATCGTCGTTGTTTAGAATCTTTGCCGACTTATATTCAGCAAGGGGGAACTTCTTTTCAAAAATGGTTAAATGTCTCTGTGGTGGAGGAATTAATCATCGATAATTCCGAGATTTTATTTAACTGTAATACCCCAGAAGATTTAGAGATAATAATAAACTCCCCAGATGTTGACAGTAAGAAACCCTAGCACAAAAGGGATTAAAAGTAAAGAGATCGGCCAAGGAATGTTGGATAAATGGCGATAACCATAGTAGAGCATTCCGGTTAGATAACCGCCGGTTACACCGATAATTGCGCCGATAATATCGCCATTTATGGATAAATAGGAAGTGAGCAAAATGACGAGGGAAAAGGGCAAAACTATTAGGCCAGCTAAAAATATATCGCCAGTGAGACTACCATATTTATTACTTAATTTTCTGCCTAACCAACTAGATAAAGTCAGAACAATAAAAGGAAATACTGCCCAGCCTAATAACAGCAAAAACTCAGATTTAACTGTCCAGTTTTGCCAAGTAAAAGCGATGAAAAAACTGCTGATGATTGCTGCCAATACACCCGTAGCCAAAGCCTGATTACGGTTGGACTTTAAAAAAGCCTCTGCCATACCAGTCTTAGGTTTGAGCAAAGATGAGCAAGATATTTTCAGCAAATTAAAAACAATAAAAATAGTTTTTGACCACTTGATTGATTGCTGTTGTCGATAACTTTTCTGAGGGTCTCTTAATTTATTTTCAATGGCATAATAGCGGCGAAAATTTCCCTGTTGCTTAAATTTCTTGGCCGCTATTTGAAAATCTTTTCGTGCTGCCGGCAGTTCTGAGAGTTCTTCTAGAGCCAATCCTCTTTGATAATAGAATTGGGGGTTATCTGGGTCAATGGCGATTGCTTTGCCATAAGCTTCTAGGGAGGATTGGGTGTAACCGAGTCGTTGACGGGATAAACCGAGGTAATAGTAAGCTTGGGAACAATCGGGTTTTAACTGCAAAACTTGCCGACAATCGCTTAAAACTTGCCTATCCTGCTGATTATGGTAGTAAACTTCCGCCCGTTGCAGATAGGCCTGCCAAAATTGCGGATTAATTGCGATCGCTTGCTGGTAAAATGCGATCGCTAGTTGATAATTTTTCTCTTGAGCGTAGTGCCATCCCTGTTGATAAAAATCCTCGGCACTGCGGTGAAAAGTGGGCATTTCCGGGGATAAACTGCGATCATACTCTTTTCTTTTCTCTTTATCGCTCAAAACCCGATAAGCTTGTTCAATTTCCCGAAATTTTCTGACTGCCTCTGGATCATGGGGATTATAATCGGGGTGATATTGCCGGGCCAGACGACGAAAAGCGGCTTTTATCTGATTATTACTGGCATGACGGGGAATTTGCAGGATTTCATAGTAATTTTTCATACTTGAATGGGGGGGGAATTTTCAACTACTGAAAATTGTTGCCAATGGATCGCCGAAACGACTATCATTGTCAATTAAATAGCTTTTATTGAGAGTCGATCGCTTATGTCTGCCTACACTGCTTCCTCCCTGAAAGCGGAACTCAACGCGCGGGGGTGGCGCTTAACTCCCCAGCGAGAGAAAATTCTGCACGTTTTCCAGAATTTACCGAAAGGCAATCATCTCAGTGCTGAGGAATTGCAGGAATTACTGGACAAACGGGGGGAAGGAATTAGTTTATCGACGATTTACCGCAGTGTTAAACTAATGTCGCGGATGGGAATTTTGCGGGAGTTGGAATTGGCCGAAGGTCATAAACACTACGAACTCAATCAACCCTATCCCCACCACCATCATCATTTGGTCTGTATTCAGTGTAATAAAACCATCGAATTTAACAATGATTCCATTCTCAAACACAGTCTCAAACAGTGTGAGAAAGAGGGTTTTCAGTTAATTGACTGTCAGCTAACGGTGATGGCCATCTGTCCGGAAGCTTTGCGGATGGGTTGGCCGTCGGGAATACCGAGTAATTGGGGTTGCACGCGTTCGCTGGTGGATACTCGTTTCCAAAACTGCGAGATTCCCGAATCAAAGGAACCGGAACCAGAAAACTAGACATCTAAGCGGACATTCCCAACTGAAAACCGAGAGCCTTTTTCTGCATTAATTGGAAAATATTATAAAAGCCGTTGGCGCGGGAAGGAGTAAGACTGACTTTTAAACCGGTTTCTTCGATAAAATCCGGGGTGACTTGCAGGATTTCTGTGGGAGTCAGTCCATTTAAACCCTCGATTAACAAAGCAACTAAACCTTTGACTAATTGCGCGTCGGAATCACCTTTGTACCAAACCTGGCCATTTTCGAGGTCGGCAGTGATATAAACTTGGGATACACAGCCGTGGACTTTATTGCTGGGTATTTTGACAGATTCTGGTATTGGTTCTAGTTTTTTAGCAAAAGCTAGTAATTGTTCGTATTTTTGCTTAGGATCGGTACGACGTTTGAGGCGTTCGACGATGCGATCGAGATTAGACGGGAGCATATTGCGAGTTAAAATAGGAAAAAATTAGCCAATAGCTTTTTCATATTAGCATTCTCGCGGAAGTTGAGCGCTGTGGTTATCGATGCCAGGACTGCCTTGGTCAAAGCGCATCGAGGCTATCTGCTAGAATTGGCATCAATCAAACACCACGCTTGCAGGAGCTATGGTTAACCTTTCCTACGATAAAAATCGCCTTCTTCCCAGTGCCGAAGAATTGCCCTGTTCTGACGAAACACCCGTGGATAACCAGTTACAGAACGATATTCCCAATCTATTACTTAGTTTATTAGCATTTATGTCGCGAAGGCAACCCCAGATGAAATGCCCATAATCGTTAGTTTCATGTAAAATCAAGCTCTTTGAGCGTTGTAAGGATTATGCAAGTTTTGGAAAAAATGAATTCCAAGAAAAAGTTACCCAACCCCGCGCATTTGTCAAGTCTTTTACATAATTCTTAATATTTCTTTCCGTTTTGCTCTCTGGCTCTCGTCCGGCTTCTCGACGGAATCGCTAAAATGATCAAGGGTGTTTTAGAGGCAAGTCTATGAGTGAACCGGTAACTCTTGAGGATATTTACCAGCTATTCCGCGCTTCCGCCGAGGAATATGATCGCCGGGCTGAGGAATATGATCGCCGGGCTGCCCAATCCAAGGCGGAATATGATCGCCTAGTTGCCGAATCCAAGGCGGAATATGATCGCCGGGTTGCCGAATCCAAGGCGGAATATGATCGCCGGGCTGCCCAATCCAAGGCGGAATATGATCGCCATAGAGTCCAAATAGAGAGCCTCCTCGCCGAATCTAAACTAGAAAGCGATCGCTCCATGGCAGAACTGAAACGCACGGTTGAACGAACCAGCAAAGCGGTAGATAGTCTCACCACTCGCTGGGGTCGATTTGTGGAAGAATTGGTAGAACCGGCGGTTTTACGGCTTTTTCAGGAAAAAGGCATTGATATTAAGGAAGTTTATCCCCGTGCCAGAGTCAAGCGTCAGGGCATCGCCATGGAAATTGATATCCTAGGGGTGGATGATACCGATCTTGTGGTGGTGGAATGTAAATCGAGATTATCTCAAGATGATGTAGATGAATTTATCGAAAAATTGACTCGTTTTAAAATCGCTTTTCCCCATTATCAAAACTATCGAGCTTACGGTGCAGTGGCAGGAATTGAAATCAACGAGGGAATCGATCGATACGCTTATAAAAAGGGTCTATTTGTGATTAAACCATCTGGGGATACGGTGGCAATTATTAATGATGCTGACTTTCAACCGAATACTTGGTAATTTCCCTAGTCAAAACAATCGCTATGGTTAACCTTTCCTACAATAAAAATCGCCTTCTTCCCAGTGCCGAAGAATTACCCTGTTCTGACGAAACACCAGTGGATAACCAGTTACAGAACGATATTCCCAATCTATTACTCAGTTTATTAGCATTTATTTGGATGGAGCGGGACGACTGGTATTTTGGTGTCGATATGGGGATTTATTACAATCCCGACCAACCAGCAATCATACCAGATGGATTTTTGGCAGTGGGAGTCAAACACGATACTGGCGAAAGGGGAAGATTAAGCTATGTTCTCTGGGAAGAAGCTTATATTATGCCGATATTGGCCTTGGAAGTGATTTCTGAGAAATATAATGGGGAATATGAGGGAAAGTTAGCGGATTATCAAACCCTAGGCATTCTCTATTACGCCATTTACAATCCCTTGAGCGGTAGAAGGGGAAGGTTTAAAAATAGACAGAGATTAGAGGTTTATAAGCTTATAGCAGGGAAATACGAGCTTTTAGAGCCTGAAAATAATCGGGTATGGTTGCCAGAAATCGGGTTAGCCTTGGGATATGAGCAGGGAGAACATATCGCTTGGGTGCGAGAATGGCTGTATTGGTATGATCGATCGGGAAATCGCTATTTAACCGCAGAGGAAAGGGCGAGGGCAGCAGCGGCAATGGCCGAGCAAGCAAGTTTGATCGCCCAGCAAGAACGTTTGACTGCCCAGCAAGAACGTTTAGCCAAAGAGGAAGCAGAAGCGATCGCCCAGCAAGAACGTTTGACTGCCCAGCAAGAACGTTTAGCCAAAGAGGAAGCGGAACAAAAAGCCCAACGACTAGCGGAAAGACTAAGATCACTGGGTATCAACCCCGATGAAATGTAAGGGTGAGTTTCCCCTCAATTTTAGGGGATTAATCGCGTAATAATTCCGGTTCGGTTAATTCGTCGGTCATTTCCATCAAGGCCCGTTGGACGGGTTTAATCATCGGGTCATCGATATTTTCTACGGTATCGTAGCGGACGCGTTTGGCCCGTCTAGCGACTTGCACGACGATCGAGTAACGATTGCTGGCCGCATTCATCAGTTTATCGGTGAGATAAATCATCTCGGAGGAGTCGAATTTAAACCGTTTGGACATAGTTATATTTAGCCTTGTCTGGTGAATTTGGCACTTGTCACTGATAGTAGTTTAGTGATAAGTTTTATTACTCAGCCTACTTTACCATATTTTGTCAACCTTAAGGATAGGGTGATCCTTGATCTCGATCGGATTTTGTCAACTACTTTTAACAAAACTTAAATCAATTTTATACAAGTTTAAAAATATACAAATAAAGAGATATATTTTGAAATAAATAAACCCAAAAAAGGGACACAATCCCGGGGGCTGTAAATACACTTGAACATATAATGCAAAGATTACTTTGCTACATATATACCCAATTAAATGGCTGAGTTATTTTATGTCCACCACTATCAGAACTCAAGACAATCTCTCCGCTTGGGAGCGGTTTTGTCAGTGGATCACCAGCACTAATAACCGTCTCTATATAGGTTGGTTCGGTGTCATCCTGATCCCGACGATCTTAACCGCTACCATCTGCTATATTATCGCCTTTATTGCCGCTCCTCCCGTGGATATCGACGGTATTCGCGAGCCGGTTTCTGGCTCCTTACTCTACGGCAATAATATCATTTCTGGTGCGGTAGTCCCTTCCTCCAATGCTATCGGTTTGCGCTTCTATCCCATCTGGGAAGCGGCCAGTTTAGACGAATGGCTGTATAACGGTGGTCCCTACCAATTAGTGGTTTTCCACTTCCTCATCGGGATTTTCTGCTGGATGGGTCGTCAGTGGGAACTGAGCTATCGTTTAGGAATGCGTCCCTGGATCTGTGTTGCTTATTCGGCCCCTGTATCGGCTGCCACTGCTGTTTTTCTAATCTATCCGATCGGACAGGGTTCTTTCTCCGATGGTATGCCTTTGGGAATCTCTGGAACCTTCAACTTTATGATCGTGTTCCAAGCAGAACATAATATCCTCATGCACCCCTTCCATATGTTGGGTGTTGCGGGTGTTTTCGGTGGTTCTCTTTTCTCCGCTATGCACGGTTCTTTGGTGACTTCCTCCCTCGTCCGGGAAACTTCCGAATCGGAATCACAAAACTACGGTTATAAATTCGGTCAAGAAGAAGAAACCTACAATATTGTCGCCGCTCACGGTTACTTTGGACGCTTAATCTTCCAGTACGCTTCCTTTAACAATAGCCGCAGCCTACACTTCTTCCTGGGAGCTTGGCCGGTGGTGGGGATCTGGTTCACCGCTATGGGGATCTCAACCATGGCTTTTAACCTCAACGGTTTCAACTTTAACCAGTCAATTATTGATTCCCAAGGACGTGCGGTCGCAACGCGCTCGCTACGCGAGACCGCCACTTGGGCGGATGTGATCAACCGCGCTAACATTGGTTTTGAAGTAATGCACGAACGCAACGCTCATAACTTCCCCCTCGATTTAGCTTCCGGTGATGCTATCCCCATGGCCTTGACAGCGCCGGCGATCGATGGTTAAAAATAAACAGATGTTGGATCCCCATCCAACATCCGCGTTCTAACTCTGCACACATTTTGCTAAGTCCTCATGATAAGTTAAAAAACGCTTCCTTTTTGGGGGCGTTTTTATTTATTCGATTGAAAAAACCAATGACAATCATTACTAAAGCTGATAAGAAAGTGGGGTGTGGGGTGTGGGGTGTGGGGTGTG
>VYMA01000087.1_pt1 | contig 23876 bp, 25 predicted proteins | sample 5109851 | NCBI WGS metagenome assembly VYMA01 (sample SAMN12291814, study PRJNA351875) | freshwater metagenome | isolation source: freshwater lake | place: USA: Michigan, Wintergreen Lake | collected 2011-08-02
CGGATCAAAACGCGCTTAAGATGGAACCTTCATGTACAGGCGGGGGAAATGTCACCACAGAGGAGGGCTCATGATCTTCCCTTGGGCACGCGTACTTATTTCAGCCGGGGCGCACGGTTTGCGTCGTATTCCGGGCCAGTCCGTTAATCTGGCCCACCCCCTATTTGGCGCAACCCATGCGCCCCGGCCCCTCTTTAAGGTCACCCCCGGTGGTTTTCCGCGCGGGGCTATGGGTGCTGCGCGTTCCATTGGGTGTGCATTTAGGTAAAGCCAGCGCATCTGATTGATGCAACCACTTAGACGCGCTTTGGTGCCCATTCTGGTCACCTAACCGCTGTCTCAATTGTTTGTGCGACCTCTGAGTAGTCAAGTGCGCAGCTTCGCTGCGTCGCGACGCGATCCGTTTTCAAAGAAAACGGACACTTGACAACACAGATGTCGCGCTCATCCTAGACGATCTATTTTGGTGAAACATGGTTTCCACCAAAATAGGTCCAGACGAAAAGGAATGTATCCCGTGCCCACTTTCTGAAGGTAGAAGTGTCGGGTGACCCCAGTCGTGCAGAGCCAACCCGAGAACCGCTCCAAAGCAGATGCCGATATGCGGAGCGTTCACTTATGCCCTAAGCACAAAAATATGTCTCGGTGAACAGTGGTTAACCCTTGCCGAATGAGGCCCTTGCGCGCATGTTTAGGTTCGGGACGGGCAAGTGGAGAGATGCGATGAAAACGCTTGTAACTTTAATTGCCCTTGCTGCAACAATGGGCCTATCGGCTTGTGCCACGACAACGACAAAGTCTGGCCCTACGCCCTATCAAGCCGCAGCAACAGGTAAATTCGGCTTTACGGATCAACGGATTGAGGCCAATCGCTTTCGTATTACGTTTGACGGCAATACGAAAACCACGCGCCAACAAGTCGAAGATTCGCTTTTGTTGCGCGCCGCAGATGTGACCATCGACAATGGCTATGATTGGTTTCAAGTCGTCCAACGCGCGACAGATCCAAAAACCTACAGCCGCCCTCGCATGAGTTCGCGTTGGGCATTTGGCGGGGGCATTGGCTATTCTTCATTCCGGACCTTTCACCCGCGCTATGGCTGGGTGAGTTATTATGACCCCTTCTGGTCAAATAGCTTCTATGACCCGTTCTTTGACCGGTTTGACAGCGAAGAAATCACGCGCTTTCAAGCCACGGCCGAGATCATTTTGGGCAAAGGGCCGAAGCCAACGGACCGGATCGATGCGTTTGACGCGCGCGATGTGAAGGCGAATTTGGGCGCACGCATCACGCCTCCGCCGCCTCCAGCGCCGCCCGTCGCAAAGCCCTAATGCGGATCATCCTGTTCCGCGATTCCAAAGAGCCTGTTGAGCCTTGGCAGCCAGAGCCCGATCGGGTTGTGGTCGCTGGGGCCACAGGCGGCACGCAGAATCTCTATGAAAGCGGCGATGGGCGCGTTTTCGCTGGCGTTTGGCACGCGACACGCGGGGCGTGGCGGGTCGTCTATGACGAAATGGAATATTGTCACATCACCAAGGGCCGTGCCCGCCTCACATCGTCAACTGGCGTGGTGACTGAGGTTCAAACCGGCGACGGTTTCGTGATCCCAAACGGCTTTGAAGGTGTTTGGGAGGTGCTCGAAGACATGGAAAAGCATTATGTGATCGTACTGCCGCCGGCGGGGTAACAGGCGTATTCAGAATTGAAAAAGGCCGTTGGTGCGGCAGTGCCGTCACCAAAGGCCTTCTAGACTAGGTCGTTCGACGATCCAAACTCTGATTAAGGTTTCACCGCCTCAGCATAAAGCTTGGACACGTGGTTCCAATTAATCACGCTCCACCAAGCATCGACGTAATCGGCGCGCTTATTCTGATATTTCAGATAATAAGCATGCTCCCAGACGTCATTGCCAAGGATGGGCTTGCCGCGGAAATCGCCAACATCCATCAGCGGGTTGTCTTGATTTGGGGTAGAGCCGACGGCCAGCTTCCCGTCTGGTTTGACGATCAGCCACGACCAACCCGACCCAAAACGCCCCATTGAGGTGGCACGGAACTGGGTCTTGAAGGCATCGAGTGAGCCAAAGTCGCGGTTGATTGCGGCGGTCAGCTCAGATGAGGGTGCACCGCCCGTTCCCAGAGGGGCCATGATCTTCCAATAAAAGCTATGGTTCCAGTGCCCGCCCGCATTGTTGCGAATGGCCGCTGGCGCGGTTGAGGCAGTGGCCAAAAGTGCTTCAAGGCTCTTGCCCGCATAGGCCGGATTGGCGACGATGGCAGCATTGAGGCCCGCGACTTGGGCACCATGGTGACGCTCAAAATGGATCCGCATGGTCGCCTCATCGACGATCGGCTCCAGCGCGCCGTAGGCATAGGGCAGGGCCGCTTGTGTGAAGGCGGGTGTTGCGGGGGGTGCTGGAGCGACCAATGCGGTTGCGGCTGGTCCAGGCGGCACAGCAGGGGTCTGTGCCAAAGCGGCGGAGGACAAGAGGCTGAAGGCGGTTATGGTCAGGGCGAGGCGCATGAATTCTACTTTCATCAAGACGTGGAGCGAACATGGTCTGCGGCATGGGAAGAAACAAGGCAGGCCGCGCTGACAATTGTATCACCAGACACTTCAACTTCGTCTAAAAGGGTAAAGCACATTGAAGGCATAGGCTATGGATAAACGCGTTGAGGCCTTAGAAGTTCACGTGATGCATTTGATGCGCACAGTCGAGGAGCTGTCGGATCTGTCGCATCAACAAGCCGATGAGATTAAGCGCCTAAATCGTCGGCTGGAGTTGATGCTGGAGCGGGAGGCGCAACGCCAACACGACAGCTCAGAACCCCCACCGCCTGACCAAAAGCCACCCCATTATTGAGGTAAAAGTTGGTTAGGCCCCATGCCAATGAACATAACGGCCATGGGGATCAATGTCCGCGAGGACACGCCTGCGTCCAGACGGCCATTCAATCAGTTCTAAGGTCATGCTCGCCCCATCTTGCGTGCGCCCCAAAATGCTGCCTGTTTCATAGCGTAGCCACGCTAAGGGTGCCTGCGCTGTTGCACGCGCGCCCTCGGTCTCGACGGCATGCTGGATGGCCTCGCGAACGCTCTGCGGCGGATAGATGAGGAAAACGGAGTGATAGATAACGGTCAGCGCGTCTTTGGCGCGGGCTGCGAGCTTGGCTTTGATCCAGTCCGCTGCATCGCCTTGGTCTGGCGTTATTGAAAGATTTTGGGAGATCTCCATGGCCGCATTCAGGCGCTCTAAACGCTCCGGCTGGTCTGGCCAGATATAGGACCGCAGCCGCAGTCGGTCCTCAGGCAAAGCAGCATTTAAGGGATTCTGGTCACAGGCCGCACGGTTGCGGATGGCGGCATGGGCGGGAAAGTGGGGCACAGGGCCACTCCACCGCGTTGATAGTGCCACGCGCGGCCCGGGGATGGGGCTGTCCCACTGCCATGAGCCACCTTCATAATGAAAGCGGTCCATGCTGAGATTGAGCCCAGCCGATGCACCTAGCTCTAGCACGTCCATCGGCCCATCAAAGGCTTCAGCGGCCGCACATAGACCGGGCCAGAGGCCAACGGCGCGACGCACCTCATTGGTTTGGGGTGGGGACTTCAAGAATTCGCAGACCCAGTTTTCACGGGTGCGCAACGTCTCTGCCGCGACCGGCCAAGCTTCGTCCATGGTCCAGTCACGGCCGTGCTGCGGCCAGACTTGGGCTAAGCTGCCTTCGGGTTCGGTAAGGACAATCGCATGCAGCGCGCCTGCCAGTCGCAGGGCCAAGGCGTCCTGAATAGGATGAGTTATCCACCCCCGCGTCAAGTCTGCGATAATGCCACCCGCTTCATAATCATCTGCCATCACGTCGCACAGTTCGGCGGTAAAACGGGAGTCAAACGCTTTGCACCAAATCGCTTGCTGCCGAAGTGCTTCGGGGACGGTCACACCTTTCATTAGATCGCACCCCGCTCTTTCAGGGCGGCTATGGCACCGGGTTCAAGACCTGCCTCTTGAGCCAAGCTTTCAGAATCTGCGCCATAGTCTGGGAGAGTCAGGTTTGCCTGCCCCGGTTCATCGCGGAAGCGGATGGGAATGCCCAAATGCTTGTTGCCTTGGTCATCGGCCAGCACCATGCCGCGCGAGATTGTATAAGGGTCTTCCATCGCGTCTTTCAAACTGCGGACGGGCGCCCAGCACAGATCGACGTCTTTTAGCAAAGCGCTCCATTCGTCCAAGGTTTTGCTGGCAAATGTCTCTTCAAAATAGCGCTTTAACGGGTCTTGTCCGGGGCCGGGTTCGAGCTTGGCATAGTCCAAGAGATCGGGTCGACCCAAAGCGTCGAGCAAATTCTTAGCGAAATGATGCTCCGACCCACCCAATACCAAAAACTTCCCATCCTTGGTTTCATAGGGCCGATACATGGCCGCTCCACCAAAGGGCCGCATTTCTTTCGCGACTGGATGGGCATGATCGGCAAAGACTGGCCCCAGTACATTGGGCGTCCAAGACAAAAGCGCGTCATACATGGACAGGTCGATATAATCACCCTTGCCGGTCTCTGCGCGACGATAGAGTGCCATCATGATGGCGGCGAACGCCATGAGGCTCGCGGCCATATCCGCAGCCGGGATGGAAGGACTGGCGGGCTTATTGTCGGTTAGGCCCCGGTTGAGGTCCACAAGCCCTGCCATGGCTTCCATCGTCAGATCATGACCAGGCTTGTTCACATATTTCCCGTCCTGGCCAAAGCCCGCGATGGAGCAATAGACGATGCGCGGATTGATCGCAGCGATGGCATCATAATCGACGCCCAAGCGCTTCACGACACCGGGCCGGAAGGCCTCGACAATCACGTCGGCTTCTGCGGCGAGCTTGAGGAACAACTCACGCGCTTCCGGGTCTTTCAGATTGATCTTCAAGCTGCGCTTGCCACGGGCGATATTGCGAAACCAGACCGACACACCGTCTTCGGTCTTATAGCCAATCACCCGCGTCGGCTCCCCCACACCGTTGGCAGGCTCGACCATCACGACATCGGCCCCATGGTCGGCCATCATCATGGTCATATGTGGGCCTGGCAGAAAGGCCGAGAGGTCCAGAACTTTGAGGCCTTGGAGTTTCATGGGGTCACTTTAGGAATTGATTGTGTTTTGGGCTGCGTAAACCAAACTGCGACTAACCCTGCAGCAAGTCCCAAGCATAGCGGTGCATAAAGCATACGATCAAGCTCGTAAAATGCTGTACCGCGCGCGCTGAGCACAAGTGGTGAGAGATACGTGGACAAGCCACGTGCAAGAAATACCAGAGCAGAAAACCACAAGACTGCCGCCGGAATCCAAGCCAAGAATTTGGGTAAAGCGGACGTGACCCGAAAAGCAATCATCATGCTGGCTAAGGCGGGGAGCAACAAACAGACGGCTACGACTAGGCAAGCCCAAAACGGCGGCACGGGCGTGCCCGGGCGCGAACCAACGACCATATCCACCAAAGACGCAGCGTCATGACCAGGCCAGAAACCGCCAATCCCCCAGTACAAGTGTAAGCCAGCAATTGCCGCTAGGGCGCAGCCAACGACTATAGCCAGTCCTTTGTTCACAAGCGCTCTCCCATTTTGGGGGCCCGCTTGCCAGCTGGCCGCTTACCATTGACCTTGATCGGGCTCGCCAGCATCCGCAAGCGGCCATCCTTGGCGTCGGGATGGTCGACCGTATCAGTCATGCCGATAGCCTTCACATGAGCACTATCAAGCGCTCGGCCAATGTCATAAATCGGCGCGACAGGAACATGCCCGCCCAAAAGCGCGATCCAAGCAGCGGTGGATTGGGTGCTGAGCAGCGCATCCAGAACCGCCGTCAATTCAGCCAGATTCTCCCGACGCGCCGGGATGCTGGCAAAGCGGGGGTCGGCCAACAAGTCCGCGCGACCCACTTTGGCGCAAAAGATCTCCCAGAACTTTGGGGTCTGACACATCAGCATCAGCCAGCCATCTTGGGTCTTAAAGGCTTGGCTGGGCGCGATGGAGGGATGGGCACCACGGGGCAATCGGCCCACTTCCACACCTTCGTTCAGATACCAAGTGGCTGGATAGGACAGCTGATGCAAAGCGGTGTCAAACAGAGCCACATCAATATCGCAACCTTGACCCGTGCGGTGTGCGCCCAGAATGCCGGCCAGAAGGCCAACAGCTAGTTGGCTGCCAGTGTGAAAATCAATGATCGACAGACCGCAACGAACCGGTGGCCCATCCGGTTCGCCACTCATCGACATCAAGCCCGCCTCAGCCTGCATCAAATAATCATAGCCTGGCCAAGAGGCGCGATCATTATCCCGGCCGTAGGCGGAAAGATGGGCGCAGACGATCTTGGGATTGATGGATTTGAGGTCGTCATAAGTGACCGCCATTTTGGCAGGCTGATCACCGCGCAGATTATTGGCCACCGCATCGGCTTCTTTGACGAGTGCTTCAAACTGGGCCCGACCTTCCGGGCTCTTGATCTCCAGCGCGACCGAGGATTTGCCGCGCGAAAAGGTTTGATAGAATTGGCTATCCTGCTCGCCCAGAAAGTAAGGGCCGGTGGCGCGGCTGACATCGCCGCCCATGCTGGGCGCTTCGATCTTGAGAACCTCTGCCCCAAGGTCCGCCAACAGCATGGTGCCATAGGGGCCTGCGCCATATTGTTCAATCGACAGGATTTTGATGCCCTTGAGGGGCAGGTCAGCCGTCTGCATCAAGGTTGAACCGTCTCTTTGAGGAGGTCTGTGCGAAAGCCATTGCGCTCTGCGGCGGCATTGAGGGCAGCCCGCTGGTCGGTCGTGATCGACTTGGTGCGCGCCAAAAGCCACAGATAGGCGCCATTAGGGCTTCCGACCAAGGCGGTCTGATAATTAGGGTCGAGATGGAGAACCCAATAATTGCCCTGCCCTTTTGGCAAAGGAATGGGCGCGAAATTGACCGCCAACTTGGTATTGTTTGAGCCCGCGATAACAGCCGCTACGCCTTGTGCACTGCGCGGCTTACCGTCGCTGGTGCCCGACGCACAGGTATTGGTGACGCCAACCCGACCATCAGGCCGCAGGGCATATTCGGCGGTCACACCTTCGCATTTCTTCTGAAAACTGTTGGGATAGCGCGCAATCTCGTACCATTTGCCAGCATACTTATTGAGGTCAACCGAGGCGACTGTGGTCGGGGGCGCAGCATCCTTGGCCCGCCCCATGGTACCGGACATGCAGCCCGATAGCGCGATGCAGCCAACCAATGCGCTGGCATAGAGTGAAATTTTCATGCTGTTTCCCCTTTCGTGGGTGGAGCAGACTTATGAGCCAGTTTGGCAGCATTGGCTTCCCAATTCTGGCCATCAAACGGCACAATTGAGAGGATGGGCGCTTCACCGGGATCAAAGCAATTGGCGTTTACGCTGACCCCATCGGGGTTGGAGCGCGGCGTATAGAACGCCTTCACGCCACATTGGGTACAAAAGGTGTGATTGGCGACGCCAGTGTTGAATCGATAAGAGGTGAGATTATCGGCCCCGGCTGTCAGTTTGAAATCGTCCAGCGGCACAATGAGATGCACAAAGCCCGTGCGCGCGCAGATGGAGCAATTGCAGGCCTCCACCTCGACCTCCTCCGCTGTTTTCACAGAAAAGCGCACATCTCCACAATGGCATGAGCCTGTTCGCCAACGAATGCTAGGGCGTGTAAAGTTTAGGCCAGACATCCTATCCTCATTGTGTCGCGCTCGACGTTTCACTCCGAAGCCTCGTCATTGCTACTTCGTCGCGACAGAGGGTCTCGCTATTAACAGCCTGCAAAATGCCGCCTTTAACCAAACCGGGGATGAAGCAACCCAGAGGCAAATCGCGATCAACTGATTTAAGAGCCAGAGTTGCGACGGTATTCTTTTTCTCAGGCTTGGTGACACTAAGTGACAGGCCGCCAAATCGCTTTGTTACAATTGTATCGGTTTCAGAGAATTTGAACTCAGAAAAGCCTGCCGGCATGATCTCTTTGTCCGGGTGAACGTACGCCCAACTAATCCAATAATTCCAGTCACCGTAGCCTTCTCCAATCCTGAAAATGAACTCATCTGGATCGAATGCCGAACGCTCTAACGGCATATAGTTCGGTCTGTTTTTGCTTGAAAGTTCTACACAAGTGCTAATCCCGAGCACACCATAACGCGAGTAATCACGGAATGTGGCTGCATCCTTCCCACCTGTACCGTAAGCCAAACAGATATAATCGAGAGTACCGCTATTCTTGGAGTCACCAAAACAACGTCTAGGACGAGCTATGGTGCCAACGACTTCACAATAGAGCTCGGTTGACTCTCCAGCTCGCACCAACGCGAGTTTTGTTCCTGTGGGCATCGCGGGATCGAGGAATTCGGCCTTTCTGTCGGAAGTTAGCTGTATCCCCCGATCTGGAAGAACACGGATGACAACGCTGACAGAAGATTGCTTTGCTTTCTTGGACTCCGGCGCTTCCTGTCTTTCCTCAGCAGAGACAATCCAAAGGACTGGAAGGACAAAACGAACCTCCCGGTCGCTAGGAACCTGAACTTTGTCAGACGCTAACGACGCAGCAGGCAGAAAAAACCCAGTGACGACGAGAAAAAGAAACAAGACTCTCGAATTTAAGAGCCGAGAGCTCAGTTTCATTCTGTTGGTAATCATTATTACCTCTCCAGTAAAAGTGAACCTAAATATCTGCCTCACCGAGCCTGAAACTACATGGGGCATTCTGGGCCAATGTGCTGATCGCGAAAAACATAACCGCTCTAAGTAGGAGGCCCAATCCAATATGAACACACGACTCCATTCATAGATATACTACCACCCAATCACCTGTAAGTCTGTGATTTCGTCAAAGTCTTGCGGATTGAGGGTCACTAAGGTGGCACTTGCATTGAGGGCTTGGGCGGCAATCATCCGGTCGAGGATTTTGCGGCGGGAAAAACCGCAAGATTGCAAGATAACCCCATATCGATCCGCATCTTTCTCCTCGAAAGGGAGTACCGGCATATGCGAAAGGAATACGTCAAGTCGCTGACGCCTTAAGGCGGCAGACGCTGGCTCCCGATGAACGCCACCTTCTAGCTCCACCCGCGTGATCACAGAAATCGCAAACCGTCCGCTCAACTGATCCAGCTCATCAAGAATGGTTTGACTGCGATCGCGTACTTCAATTGCGACGCTGGTATCGAGCAAATAAAGTCCGCTCATAGACCCTCGCGCTCGGGAAAAATGTCAGACTCGCGTACTTCAATATCGGTGACGTCAGGTAGTTTGCGTAGCTCAGCCATCATCTGCTTGAAACTGATCTTGCCGGAGCGCAGCGTTGGCCGCAGGGTAACAACATCCCCATCGCGGTCCATTTCCAGCTCGGTGCCGTCTGGAAAGGCCAGCGCTTTGGGCAAGCGCACCGCTTGGCTATTGCCGCTTTTAAACGTCTTCGTTTTGTGCGTTGCCATGTCTGCCTCCAATGATCGTATATACGTGTATATACGATCATGATCCGCGGTTCAATCAAATTTTAAGCCCAGCTCTAATTGCCCCACCCTAAATCGGATTGCGGGCCACCAATTGCTTCGCGATGATGATGCGTTGCATTTCATTGGTGCCTTCGCCGATGCACATGAGGGGCGCGTCGCGATAGAGGCGTTCGATGACATATTCTTTGGAATAGCCATAGCCGCCATGGATGCGCATCGCCTCTAGCGAGACTTCGACAGCGGTTTCAGAGGCGAAGAATTTCGCCATGCCGGCTTCCATGTCGATCCGCTCACCCCGGTCAAAGGCGGCGGCCGCATCTTGGGTTAGAAGTTCTGCGGCGCGCGTCTTGGCGGCCATCTCACCTAGTTTCAACTGAATGGCCTGATGCTCGCAAATCGGCTTGCCCATCGTTTTGCGCATTTGGGCATATTTAACGCTCTCGGCCAAAGCGCGCTTGGCAATGCCGACAGAGCGGGCAGCAATATTCACCCGGCCGATCTCTAAGCCGCCCGTGGCCATAATAAAGCCCTTGCCTTCTTCGCCACCAACCAAGCTCTTCTTGGCGTCGACTTCATAATCTTCAAAGATGAATTCGCCAGAATCAATGCCCTTATAGCCGAGCTTTTCCAGCTTCTTGCCATTCTTGACACCCTTGAGCGGCACCTTGGTTTCCGGGTCGATCTTGGGTACGATCAGCATGCTCATGCCCTTGTGGCGGGGCTGGGCATCGGGGTCGGTCTTGACCAACAAGGCCACGCAATGGCCTTCAATGGCGTTGGAGATCCAGGTCTTGGTGCCATTGACGATATAATTGTTACCTTGGCGGCGGGCGACGGTGCGAATGCCTTGCAAGTCTGTGCCGGCATCAGGTTCCGTCAGGCCCAAGCCACCGCGCATTTCGCCAGTCGCGAACTTAGGCAGCCAATATTCCTTTTGATAATCGGTGCCAAAGCGTTGCACGACAGTGGCCATCATCAAATGCGAATTGAAAATGCCTGTCAGGCTCATCCATTCTTGCGAGATCATGGTCACGATCTTGGAATAGGTGGTCGCCGACAGGCCAAGCCCGCCGTAATCTGGATGGATGATCGCGCCAAATAGGCCCAGCTCTGCCATGTCATGGACAAGGTCGGCTGGCCATTCATTGTCATGCTCCAGCTTCATCGCCACGGGGGCAACTTTCTTCTCAATCCACTTCTGGATGGCGTCCAGCATCTGGCGCTCATCTGCTTCGCTGATATGTCCAAAATTTCCGTCTGCCATGACGATGATCCTTAAGTCAGAGTTGAGAAAAAGGTTTGGTGATCCAAAACAAGCCATAGCCCAAACCGAGGCAGAGCGGTGAATAGATCAATAAGTTCAGTTTGAAGAAAGGTGTTCCCTTGGCGTAAGAAAAGACCGGCAGGAAAAAACCAAGTACGCCCCGGATTATGAACGTAATGGCGGCAATCCAAACCAAGAACGCCGCCGATAGATTCACTTCAGGTGGAAGTACGATGACGGTGCATCTCACCATGACCGCCACTGTCACAACTATCATTCCAAGTGCAACCAAAAAACAGGCGACCGGACTAGGTGGCTTCATTCCAGGAGTTCGGCCCACAACGCGTTCAACCAGAGTTGTGCCATCTGTCCCAGGCCAAAAGCCGCCCAATCCCCAATGTATATGTAGGCCCGCTATTAGCATCAGAACAACCACAAGCACGCATTGAGCCCCAAGCAGTCGGATCATATCTGGATCAAGCTCAAGAGTTAATGTCATCTCCAAAAACCCATTAACAAAGTGCCCTTATCCCCGCTCAGCAAAGACCCAGCCGTTGTGGTCCTTAAAGCAAAAGGGCGTTCCCCGCTGAGAACAGATTCAAACGGGGTTAGTGTCAGCTCCATCAGTAATTGCCCACTTTGTCCTCGACCGCATGGCCGCGGGCAGGGATCAGCATGTTGCGCTTGAAGGTGCATACCATGACGCCATCTTGGTTAAACCCTTTGGTGACGATGGTCACAATGCCTTGGCCGGGGCGCGAAGCGCTTTCACGTTTGGCCAGCACTTCGCTTTCTGAATAGAGTGTATCACCTGCAAACACAGGGGCGGTGAACTTTACTTCATCCATGCCCAAATTGGCGATCGCCTTCTGGCTCGTATCGGTCACGCTCATGCCGATGCAGAGCGCCAACGTATAGGGCGAGACGACGAGGTTCTTCTTGAACTCGCTGGCGGCGGCAAATTGCGCGTCAAAATGCATCGGGTGCGTGTTCATCGTCATCAGCGTGAACATGTGGTTGTCATATTCGGTAATGGTCTTGCCGGGGCGATGCTCATAGACATCACCGACGACAAAGTCCTCGAAATAGCGACCAAATGTTTCGCGGTAGCGCTGAGGGCCAACTTCTTTCACGTTTCGGACCATGGTTAGAACTCAATTCCTGCTTTAGACAAAATGCGCTCTGCACGCAGATAGACGGGGATGTCGAGCATTTTGCCATCAAGTAAAACGGCGCGGCCATCCTGCGATTTGAAGGCTTCACTTACCCGCTTGGCCCAGTCTAACTCGGCCTCAGAAGGCGAGAAGACTTCATTGACGATGGCGACTTGGCTGGGGTGGATGCACGCCTTGCCGTCAAAGCCTAGAGCCTTTACGCGCACGCATTCAGCCCGCAGACCCTCCTCGTCTTGCACGTTCAAATAAGGCACATCCATCAAGCCCCCATTGGTGACACGTGCCTCTGTGGCCAATGTCGAGCGGGCATGAAAAAGCGCTTCCCAATCCATACCGGTGCCGATGGCGAGGGAATAATCGGCGCCACCGAACAAGACGCCACCGCGCGAGCCGCAGGTTTCGGCTATGTCAGACGCATTTTTAAGCCCCACCACGGTTTCGATCACAGCCCAAAGCGCCACGTGCTTCTGATTTAGGTCCCGCAAATGCAGCAATTGCTCGAAGTTGGCGAGGGCTGAATTAGAAGACGCTTTTGGGATCATGAAGAAATCTGGGCGGGCCGTCGTTTCACTAAATGCGATGATGTCCCGTAGGCCATCCAAAGTGTCGAGACCATTCATGCGGACGCCAATCGCGCAATCGGGGTAGCTTTTTGAATTAGCTCCCAGCCAGCTGATCACCCCGGCGCGGGCGGCGGCTTTATCTTGCGGCGGCACAGCGTCCTCAAGATCAATACAGATGGAATCAGCCCCTGCCGCCAGCGCCTTTTCAAAGCGGTCTGGTCGGGAGCCCGGAACAAAGAGGAGTGAGCGAAACATTTTCATTTGTCCGGACATTTAACCCGATATCCGCGCACGTCAATTCGAAACCGCGCGGCGGCATGACTTTGCTTGAAGTGCTCCGGGTTATGGAAACCCTCGGGATCAGCGTAAACGCGCGCCCAGTTTCGCCGCTGCAGCGATAATCTTTGTACTGACGGCTTCGATCTCTGCATCGGTCAGCGTCCGTTCGCGCGGTTGTAGGGCGACCTCCAGCCCTAACGACACTTCGCCTTCGGCCACGCCTTGGCCCTGATAACGGTCAAACAGACTTACGTCTGAAATCAGGGCCTTATCGACTTGAGCAACGGCCCGGATCAGGTCGCCCGCGGGCAAATCAGCCTTGGCAACAAAGGCAAAGTCGCGGGTTAGTGGCATGAGGGCAGACGCCTCCAGCTTGGCTTTGGTCTTGCCGGCTTTCACTTTGGCAGGCGGCAAGGCGTCCAAAAACAACTCAAAGCCATAGACCGGCCCATCCACACCCAGTTCTTTTAAAACGCGGGGGTGAAGCTCGCCAAACTCTGCCAAGATCGTCTTGGGGCCGAGCTTGAAACTGCCTGAGCGGCCAGGGTGCCACCAAGCGCGTGCACCTTGAACCGTTTGCATGCCACCGGTTGAGGCTCCCATGGCATCCAACATGGCCAAAACATCTGCCTTTACCGTGAACACATCCGGTTTCTCGGTGCCGCTCCAGTGACGGATGGCACCACGCGTGACCCCAGCGATGACCATTTCCTGATCCTTGGGCCCGTCGCCCTTATAGATCGGGCCGGCTTCAAACAAAGCGAGGTCACCAAAGCCACGGTCTGTATTGCGTTGTGCAGCCAGCAGCAAATGGATAAGCGCGCTGGGCCGCATGCAATCGAGGTCGGAGGCGATGGGGTTTGCCAAAACCAAGGCTCCGCCGCCTTGGGCTGTGCCAAACAATTCACACGTCGCGCGGCTCGCGAAGCTCCAGGTCACCGCTTCCATCCAGCCGCGAGCGGCCAGACTGCGACGGCCGATGCGGACACGGTTCTGCGCTGGCGTCAACAAGGGTTCTTTCCGGCCTTTGTGCTCTGGCAATTTGGCTGTGGGCAGGCGGTCAAAGCCTGCGATACGGGCAATATCTTCAACAAGGTCAGCAGAACCGGCTACATCGCGGCGCCAGCTTGGTACGCCGACTTGGCGGGTCCCTGCACCTGTCACTTCAGGAGAGAAGCCTAAAGCGGACAAGATGGTATCAATCTCGCCGTCGCTAAGCTCTAGACCCGTCAAGCGGTGAACTTCTTTGGTCGCGAAAGGCACGGCCTGCGGTAGAGCGGGAACTTCGCCCGCTACAACCACTTCCGAAGCTGTCCCGCCACAAAGCTCCAAAATCATGGCGGTGGCCAGCTCGAGCCCATCGACCATGAAGCCAGAATCAACGCCGCGCTCAAACCGATATTTGGCGTCTGATTGAATGCCCAATGCGCGCGCGGTTTGCGCGATATTGAGAGGTGCAAACAAAGCGCTTTCCACAAAGACATCAACGGTCTCTTCCGAACAACCCGACGAGACACCGCCCATAATGCCGCCCAAGCCCAAGGGGCCGGATGCGTCGCCAATCACGCACATAGCAGGGGTTACTTCATAGCTTTTGCCATCGAGCGCCACAAAGTTTTCGCCAGCCTGACCCATACGGGCGACAATGCCGCCCGAAAGCTTCGCCGCATCATAGACGTGCAACGGGCGCGCCCGGTCGTAGGAAATGAAATTGGTGATATCGACCAAAATATTAATCGGGCGCAAGCCAATGGCGCGCAACCGATCTGCCAACCATTTCGGGCTGGGGCCGTTCTTGACGCCCTTGATCAGGCGACCCGCGAAGGTTGGGCAAGCTTCAGGTGACTCGATTGTTACGGTCACGGGGCATGGGAATGTCCCCGCTACCGACTTAACTGAATGATCTTTCAGTTGACCAAGACCTGCCGCAGCCAGTTCGCGCGCAATGCCCACGACGCCCAGCCAATCGGGGCGGTTTGGCGTCACCTCAAAGTCGATAACGGCATCGGCGAGGCCAAGTGCCGCTGCAGCTGGGGTGCCGACAGCCAAGCTCTCGTCCAGTTCAAGAATTCCATCGCTTTCTTCGGCGGTTTCAAGCTCGGCCGCCGAACACAGCATGCCGTTTGATACCACGCCACGCACGGCACGGGGCTCCAAGGTGATACCGCTACCGGGGATGTAAGTGCCCAAGGGTGCATACACGGTCGTAAGACCCGGCCGCGCATTGGGTGCGCCGCAGACAATTTCCTTTGTACCCTCAAAGGTTTCGACTTGGCAAACCTGCAGACGGTCGGCATTGGGGTGGCGCTCGGCTGAGATAATCTTCGCAACTGAAAAAGCTTTCAGTTTATCTGCTGGGTCTTCCCAATGCTCAACCTCAAGGCCCGCCATGGTCATGGCGTCCAGCACAGCAGACAAGGGCGCGTCGGTGGCCAAATGATCCTGCAGCCAAGACAAAGTGAATTTCATCGGTACAAATCCCTGGGGGAGCTAATCTGTTTAGTGGGCCTCGGCCCAGTTGAGTGCGGCGCGCGCCTCGACCACCAATGGCACAGACAAGGCCACTGCCGGCAAAGCAGCCTTCTCCATCACATCGGCTACCAGAGCGCATGTCGCATCGGCTTGGCTTGAAGGCGCTTCAAATACAAGCTCGTCATGCACTTGCAGCAACATTTTGGCCTCTAAGCCCGCATCTTTGAGGGCGTTTGGCAGGCGGATCATGGCGCGCTTGATGATATCGGCTGCCGCCCCTTGCAAAGGCGCATTGATGGCTTGGCGCTCGGCAAAAGCCTGTTCAGCTTGGCTCTTGGCGTTGATGCCCGGAACCCAGCATCGTCTGCCAAAGATGGTTTCGACATAAGTCTTTTCTCGGGCCATCGCCTTCATCTGGTCCATATAGGCCTGAATGCCGGGGAAGCGTTGCTTATAGGTAGCGATATAGTCGCGTGCTTCGCCTTGCGGGATCGATAATTGACGCGCCAAGCCGAAGGCGGAAATGCCATAAATAATGCCAAAATTGATCGCTTTAGCTTTGCGACGGATCATTGGGTCCATGCCTTCCAGCGGCACGCCAAACATTTCCGACGCCGTCATCGCGTGAATGTCATAGCCTTCGATAAAGGCCTTTTTCAATTGCGGAATATCGCCGACATGGGCAAGCAGACGCAGCTCAATCTGGCTATAGTCCGCCGAGATCAGGACGTGGTCTGTTTCTGCCACAAAGGCGCGGCGAATCCTGCGCCCTTCTTCGGTGCGGATGGGGATGTTTTGCAAATTGGGATCGGTTGAGGACAGTCGCCCGGTAGCCGCACCCACCATATTGTAAGAGGTATGGACCCGCCCCGTTGTGGGGTCGATCGCGTCTTTCAGATTGTCGGTATATGTGCTCTTAAGCTTGGCCAAAGTGCGCCAATCCACCAAGGTGCGCGGCAATTCATGGCCTTGGGCGGCGAGATCTTCCAGTGCATCGGCCCCCGTCGCCCATTGGCCGGTCGCGGTCTTCTTGCCGCCGGGCAAAGCCATTTTGCCAAACAAGATGTCACCCAATTGCTTCGGGCTACCCAGATTGAAGACCTCAGCGGCTTGTTCGTGCGCTTGCGCTTCAAGGCCAATCATACGCTGGGCAAAGTCGAGAGACAGGCGCGAAAGCTCGGCCACATCGACCTTCACGCCTGCCTGCTCCATTCCGGCAATCACTGGCACCAAGGGCCGCTCTAGGGTTTCATAGACGGTGGTTGAACGTTCCTGCACCAAGCGCGGCTTTAAGATGTGCCAAAGTCGCAAGGTAACATCGGCGTCCTCAGCGGCATAGGCGGTTGCCCTGTCCAGGGGCACTTGGTCAAAGCTAATCTGCGACTTGCCGGTGCCACACACATCTTTGAACGCGATCGGTTGATGGGCCAGCAAGCGCAATGAAAGATCATCCATGCCGTGGGAATTGCGACCCGCATCGAGGGCAAAACTCATCAGCATGGTGTCGTCGATCGGGCTGATGGCAATGCCATGCTGGGCCATAACCGAGACATCATATTTCAGATTCTGGCCGATCTTAAGGATCGCATCATCTTCCAGAATAGGTTTCAGGCGAGCCAGAACATCGGCCAGATCCAATTGGCCGGGCAATTTCGCGACCGTGTCTTGGCCCCCGCCAAAGAGGTCACCCGTCACGCCCACATCGCCCGCGCCGCGATGCTCCACGGGGATGTAACAAGCAATTCCGGGCTCTACCGCCAGAGACAAGCCCACCAAACCCCCACTAACACTATTGAGGGAGGCCGTTTCGGTATCAAAGGCGACATAGCCTTGCGCTTGAATGCGGGCGAGCCAGTCGTCAAGTCGGGCAAGGCTTGTAATGGTTTCATAGGCCTTGGTATCGATTGGGCTATGGACGGCTGCAGGGATAAATGCTTGGTTTGTGGGCGCGCCGTCAGCATGAGGCGCAGAAACGGGAGCCGCACTTGTGTCGCGCGCTGCAGGTAGGTCACCATGATCGGCCTTATCCGCCACATACCCATCCCGGCGAAGCCCAGCTTCAACCCGGCCCGTCAGCGTGCGCAATTCCATCTTACGCAAAAAGTCGAGCAGAACTGTCGGCTCTGGTTCGCGCACCCCAAAATGTTCCAGATGCTCTAGTACCGGCACATTATCCATCAAAGTCACAAGACGTTTAGAGATTTCGATCTGTTCGCGGAATTGGATCAAGGTCTCGCGCCGCTTAGGCTGCTTAATCTCTTGGGCGCGGTCCAACAGGGTTTCCAGATTGCCATAGATGCCCAATAATTCTGCGGCGGTCTTCACGCCAATGCCGGGTGCGCCCGGCACATTATCCGTGCTGTCGCCAGCTAAGGATTGCACGTCGATCACTTGTTCGGGCGCAACGCCGAATTTTTCCATGACCGCTTCGGGGCCCATAGGCCGGTCCTTCATCGGATCGTAGAGAAAGACCTTATCGGTAATCAGCTGCATCAGATCCTTATCCGACGATAAGATGCGGACCTTCGCACCCTTCTCAGCGGCCTGCCGGGCATAGGTGGCGATTAAGTCATCGGCCTCGTAGCCCGGTAGCTCGATCGAGGGCAGACCAAAGGCACGGGTGGCTTCCCGGATCATTGGGAATTGCGGCACTAAGTCCTCGGGGGCTGGGGGCCGATTGGCTTTGTAAGCGGGGTAAATATCGTTGCGAAATGTCGGGCCCGAAGCGTCAAAAATCACGGCCAAATGGGTGGGCTGATCACCATCGCGCTCATCGGCCAACAACTTGAAGATCATGTTGCAGAAACCCGACACCGCGCCAATGGGCGCGCCGTCACTTTTGCGCGTCAATGGCGGCAAGCCATGAAAGGCGCGGAAGATGTAACCAGAGCCGTCAACAAGGGTTACGCGGGAATCGGGGCCTACAGGATGTGTCATCCGTCGATCTTAGGCCAGCGTGCTGCGAGTTCCAAGCCGAAGTCGCGTTTAACTCTCATATGAGACTGGCACTTGCCAGTTCAGCTTATCCGGCTACTCATATCCAAAGTAGTAAGCCGCTTGAACGATAACAATTGTTGGGCAAGCTCAGCCCTTGTAGCCATTATATGAATGATCAAACGCCGCCCGTTTCGTTTTTCTATGCCCCAGAGCCGGCTTGGGCCGACCACATCGATTGGACAAAGCTGACGCCTGGTGCGCCATCAGAGGGCGTGATCTATCTTCTCAGCGAAACACAAGTCTTGGTTGAAGGCGATAATATCCATTGCTTTGTGCGTAGTGCTTCCAAAGCCGCATCGCCCGCCGGTGTTGCCCGGATTGCACCTGTGTCGATTACGTTTGATCCCTTGCTAGAGAAGATTGAGCTCCATCGGGTTGCTGTTTGGCGCGATGGCCAAATGATCGACCGGACACGGGTTGAGGATTTTGAGCTTTTGCGCCGCGAAAAGGGCCTGGAGCGCCGGGTCTATGATGGTCGCTTGACGGCTGACATGATTTTAACCGATGTCCGCCCCGGTGACATTGTTGAACTATGCTATTCTTGCATCCAGCGCCATCCCGTCGTTAAAGGGATGATCGACCTTCGGCCTGATTTGGGTTGGTCAGTCGCATGCGGCATGACCCGGTATCGCCTCGTGTGCGAACAAGGTCGAAACCTCATCATTATCGAGTATAACGACCCGCCGAAACCAGAAGTGCTTGAAGTGGATGGTCGCATCAGTCGCACTTGGACCACGCGAGATACACCCGGAATCAGTTTCGAAAGCTATACGCCCCCTGGAACCAGCCAAGTTCCGTCGCTTCATATTGCTGACGTCAGGACTTGGGCCGATATCGCTGACCTGTATCGGCTGGGCTACGAGGCCGAACAGGCGATCCCAGAAGACCTGCTAACTGCGCTTCAAACGATCAAAGCAAGCTCACCGACCGACACATTAAGCCAAGTGATGGAAGTCTTGCGTTTGGTTCAACGTGATGTGCGCTATTTGGCTTTCTCCATGGGCGTGGGTGGTCTTGTGCCAAGGTCGCTGCCGGATATTTGGTCTAATCGCCTCGGGGATTGCAAAGATAAGTCCCTGCTGCTGAGTCGCTGTCTCAATCATCTTGAGATCGATGCGGCACCTGCCCTTGTAAACACCTATTTGGAGCAGCGGGTCAGAGACCTAGTTCCCTGCGCTTATGCGTTTGACCACTGCATTGTCGAGGTTAGGATTCACGACGAGACATACTATCTCGACCCAACACTCCATGAGCAATCTGGGTCCATTGGCTCACTTGAACCCCTTGCTTATGGCGTGGCCCTACCACTCCGACGGGGCGCAACCTTAGTAAATCTGCCAGCCTTGCCTGTTCAGAATCTGGTGCAAAGTTTTGAGGAGTGGGAATTTGGTCCAATGCCTTCGTCCCCAGCTAAGGTGACCATACGGACGATTTGGCGCGGTTTGCGGGCGACATCAGGGCGGATGGCGCTTCTTGAAAATGGTGAGGAACAAACTGCCGACCAATATGCCCAGTGGTATGATCGCCAATATGGCGGTGCCACCCGATTTGCGCCGACCAAGTTCATGGAAGATGTCCAGCAAAACAAGCTCGAGATTGTCGAACATTATATGATTACAGCGCCCTACACGATGACGGCAAGCAATCATGCGCAATGGGTTTTGAAGCCTGAAGAACCACTCCCCGATTTTCCTTTCGGTCGAACAACCGGCCGCCGGTTTCCGCTTGCCTTAGGCATTCCACGTCAGAAATCGCGGGTTGTCCGAATAAGGCACCCAGAAATCCAGAACTGGACTGCCAGCCTATTCAAGGAATCCAACGAGACCTTCGCCTTTTCCAGCAATTGGAACACTGAGGATGGCACTACGTTGCGAGTTGCATGCGAGTTCACCTGTGTCGGAGGCGATCTGCCGGCAGATCGGGTCGACACCTTCTTTGATGCGCTGGAGACATGCGATTCCCACGGAGGTATCCTGCTGAGCTTGGAGACCAAGGGTGATATGTTCAAGTTGTCAAACAGCCAATCATTCTGGAACAATGTACAGAATGGTTCAAACATCCTGATCTGGGCACTTCGCGCCTTTGCAGTCTTGTATGTGCTCAGTCTTTTGATGAATTACGCTCCCTAGCACCCGCTCCCTCAAGGCCGCATAGGGGTGGCGACTGGCCCCGTTTGCAGGACGCGGCGGGCTAGGCCTGCCCACTCGCACAAAAGAGGACGCGTATCGCGTGGGTCAATAATTTCTTCGGCATAGAAACTTTCAGCGGTGCGGAACGGGCTGCGCAAGCCTTCCATCCAAGCTTTGATTTCTGCCAAGCGTGCGGCCGGGTCAGGATGGGCTTCCAACTCACGGCGAAAGGCGGCCTCTACCCCGCCATCCATCGGCAAGCTGCCCCAATCCCCCGAGGGCCAACAGAAGCGGGCCTTGGCGCGCGAGGGGTTGAACATGGCAGAGCCCGCTAGCCCATAAGCCTTGCGCATGACCACCGCACAGAAGGGCACGCGCGCTTGATAAATTGCGCTCATCGCCCGAATGCCCGCACGGGTGACGCCCGCTTGCTCATGCTTACGACCGACGGCAAAGCCCGGACAATCGACGAAGTGGACGATGGGCAAGTGGAAGGTATTGGCGAGGTCAACAAAGCGTTCGACCTTGCGGGCAGCATCAGCCGTCCACGCCCCGTCAAGCACGTAAGGGTCACCCGCCATGATGGCGACGGGCCAACCATCGATCCGCGCTAGGCCCGTAATAATGGATCGGCCCCACGCTTTACCCATTTCAAAGAAGGTGCCTGCGTCGACACAGGCTTCGACAATCTTGCGGCTCTTGTAAGGCGTCACCCGGTCGCGCGGCACGATGGAGAGGAGGAATTCTTCCTTTCGATCAGCGGGGTCCAAGCTGGGCGAACGCGCTGGCAAATCATCGACCGAGCCCGGCAGATAGGATAGGAATCGCCGCGCATAGGCCATGGCTTCGGCTTCACTATCGACTGCTTCGTCGACGACGCCATTGCGAGCTTGGATTTCCCAGCCACCAAGACCCTCTTTATCGATGTCTTCACCAATGGCCCGCGCCACAGGTGGGCCCGCGACAAAGACTTGGCTGAGGCCCTTGACCATCACCGAATAATGGCTGGCCGCCACCCGACCTGCGCCCAGCCCGGCACAGGGCCCCAATGCCAAGGAGACTACCGGGATCTGGCCCATATTGGCGACGACAACTTCCCAGCCCGGCGTTTCTGGGATGTAGGTGCGGGGGTCTTTTTCCAGCATCTTCACGCTGCCGCCACCGCCTGTTCCATCCACCATTCGGATCAGAGGCATGCGATACTCGCCAGCGAACTTTTCAGCCTGCACCATTTTTTGCCAGATGGCCGCATCTGCCGCCCCACCGCGCACGGTGAAATCATCGGCAATTACGCCAACCGGGCGACCGTCGATCCGTCCACGGCCTGTCACCATATTGGACGGCAGAAAACTCTTAAGGGAGCCATCGAGATTGTACTCTGCAACGCCTGCGATCTTGCCAATCTCATGGAAGCTACCAGGATCTAACAGCGCATCAACCCGGGCGCGTGCCGTGGATTTGCCTTGCGCCATTTGACGGGCCACCCGTTCTTCCCCGCCCATAAGTTCGGCTAGGGCCTCGCGGGCACGGAGGTGTTCGATCTCAGGTTTCCAGCTCATCATTAGACTGTAACCAGACTTTTCAGCTGTGCAAACAACCAACCCATCAACCTGTTAGCAAATAGTCCGCCAAAGCGCGCTTCTTGGCGGCGTCGACCCCAATTCGGTCGAGATAGCCATCAAGCCCACCATCGCGCCGCGTCATCTCAGCCCAAGCTTCAGCCAAATAGTCTTGATGGACACCAATCATCGGCGTTAGGGCTTCAGGCTCAATGTGCTTATCAAATTGGCTCCCCATCATTGCGGCATATTGAGCCAGTAAATTGGCGTCGTGCGCAACCTTGTTGGTCAACAGATAGTCATGCTCAATCCGCTCAAGATCGACACCCAGGGCGTAGAGGATGAGACCACACAAAATCCCCGTACGATCTTTGCCTGCTGCACAATGGATCACGACAGGGCCTTTGCCTTCTGCCAAGCGCTCAAAGGTCTCGGTAAATAGCGCTAAATGCGGAGGTTCCCACGGGATACGCCGATAAGTCGACAACATATAGTCGTGGGTCGCTTTTGGCGTCAGGTCGGTGTCGCGTAAAAATTGCAGATGCGGTGGCAGGGTCTGCCCATCACCATCCCCCAAAGTGGAGGACAAGATTTCAACCGGCAACCCATCTAACTTGCTTGGTTGCATGTCGCGCTCAAAGCCGTGACGAAGATCAACAACGACTTTGATCCCTGTCTCGCGGAACGTCGCTTTGCCCGCCTCGGTCACTTGCGCATAATTGGCAGAGCGAAAGAGTTTTCCTGCTTGCACAGTCTGGCCGGATTGGGTTGGATAGGTGCCAAAGTCGCGAAAATTGCGTACGCCTTCGACGAAAATGAATGGGGGCGGTAAAGGTGAGGTCATCAGACGGACATGGACTACAGAACCGCGCGCTTCAAGACATTTGACGGCCTAAATCTGGCTTGGACTGAAACTGGTTCGCCAAATGGACGGCCAACATTGGTTCTGCATGGCTTTCTGGCCAGCGCACAGCTGAACTGGATAGACCCCGGCCTCGCCGCCGCGATGGCCGCAACCGGGCGACGCATCATCCTGCCAGACCTGCGCGGTCATGGGCAGTCGGACGCCCCGGGCGAAGCGGGCGCTTATCCAAAAGACGCACTCCCCCACGATCAAGAAGTGTTATTGGCGCAACTCGGCATTACGGACTTTGACCTCATTGGTTATTCTTTGGGCGCTCGCACGGCCGTGCGGATCCTGGCGCGCGGCCATGCCCGTCCCGCTAAAGTCTTCTTAGGCGGCATGGGCGAAGCCGGCATCACAACGGTCGGCACGCGTAAGGACTATTTCGAAGATGGCATCAAAAATGGCCCGAATGCCAAAGACGCGCGCGCCGGGGCCTATATCCAAACGATCCTAAAACAACGCGGCATGCGGCCAGAGGCAGCCTTAGGCGTCCTTTCTACCCAAGTCTCCACCCCACGTGACGTGCTGGCCACGATCAGAACCCCAGTCCGTGTCGTCAATGGCGATCAGGACCGCGACAATGGCGACCCCATGGCCTTGGCAGCAGCACTCGGCAATGCCACTTGTCAGCTGGTGCCAGGCAATCATTTAAGTGCCGTGGGAGAGCCCGCATTTCGGGACGCGCTGGTGGCGTTCTTGAGTTAGGGCATGGTTTGAGCTGCATCTGGGTCTGTGCAAGACCAAACTCTCTTGACTTGGAACGGCTCTAAGCTTCGCTTCGCTCACCTTAGAGCCGCCCGACAATTCTCAGTGCGCAAGATGGGGTGTCAAGGGGCCTCTAACTCACAACACCCATAGCCCCGCGCGGAAAACCACCGGGGGTGACCTTGTAGAGGGGCCGGGGCGCGTGGGTTGCGCCAGATGAGGTGGGCCAGATTAACGGACTGGCCCGGAATAGGACGCAAACCATGCGCCCCGGCTGAAATAAGTACGCGTGCCCAAGGGAAGATCATGAGCCCTCCTCTGTGGTGACATTTCC
>VYMA01000085.1_pt2 | contig 23512 bp, 9 predicted proteins | sample 5109851 | NCBI WGS metagenome assembly VYMA01 (sample SAMN12291814, study PRJNA351875) | freshwater metagenome | isolation source: freshwater lake | place: USA: Michigan, Wintergreen Lake | collected 2011-08-02
CCGATGGGAACCAACGTCTCAGCGATGTTCCTGTTGCGGGAATATCGGCGGGAAAAAGGCGTTAAATATCCGTGAGTGGGAATGTCTTTTCTGTGGAACTTTTCATGATCGAGACATCAACGCTGCGGTAAATATCAAGGTCGCCGGAGGACATTCGGAGACTTTAAACGGACGTAGAGGAAAGCGTAAGACTTCTGTTAAAGAAGCAGCATCCCGTGAAGCGTCAACCCCATTGACGCGACCATTCTAAAAAGGTGGCGTGGTGAGGAATCGCCGTCCGTTTTACGGCGGCGAGGATGTCAACTACCCGAAATTGTCGAGTCAGCTATTGCTATTCAGGCTGCTACTCTTTGGACACAATTAAAAATTTATCACCCAGTTGCCGAAAAAAAAGCGATCGAGGCGGGTTTAAATGTGATTATGGACGCTTGTATCCAGATAGAATATCAGCGTTTATTTGCCTAAAACAAAACCCCACCATCGGTGGGGTTTTGGGTTTAATTTAGGAAATCCTAGAAAGTAAAGGTTCCTCGGAGAGTGCCAATCCACTCGTTACCAGTGCCTTTGAACTGTTCAGGTGCAGAAATCCAGATGACACCGGGGGTGATAGAAATATTGTCGGTGACTTGGTACTTGTAGAACAATTCAACGTGGTAGGGAACGATGTTAGATACTTTTAGCCCCATGTCTCGGAAGCTTAAGTGACCGATGTAGGGCTGCGCACCAGCAAATAGACCTAAGATATTTCCTTCTTTACCTAAGTCGGGGAAGGCAATACCAGCACCGTAGGTCCACACTTCCGCATCACCGAGACCGAGTAAACGCACGGTGGAGTAGGAACCGAATGCACTCAAGCTGGCGAAACCAATATCCACTGCACCGGTTAAACCGTAGCTATTGGATACTTTGGCTCCGAAGTTGAAGAAACCGACTTCATCCTGTAGGGTGACGCTATCAGGATCGTTGCCGTTGACGTTGAGCAGGGTATTTAACTGGGTTTGGGAAAGGTTAGCGGCGGAAGTCCCCGTTACACCGAAGGAACCACCGTTACCGAAGATGGCGGTATCGGCACCTTGATAAGCGTTAACGTAGGTGAAGCCGACGTTGAGGAAGTTAAAGAGGTTAGCGTTAATCTGTGCTAAAGCGGCGTAATCCCCGTTGAAGAGACCATTACCCGGGTTAGGATTGGCCGCAGAACTAGAGCCACCACCACCGGCTAAGTAACCCAAGGATAGGGAGGTCGGACCGACAATGCTTTGGAGGAAGCCTAACTGTAGGCTAACACCAGCCCCAGAACCACCACCGATGCGATAGATGGGGTTTTCGGAAGCGAAGGTAGATAGCGCACCATTACCACCGTCAAAGTCTTCAAAGAAGGGGTTAGTGGTGGGAACGAAGTCATTCCAAATACCACCCCAAGCGGCGACGTAGGTATTGAAGCGACCAAAATAACCTAAGTCAATGGGGGTATAGTAGGCCAACCAGTCGAGAACCACATCGCTACCGTTACCGGCGGCGGTCCATGTTTGGAATAGGGAAGGGCTTTGCAGATTATCGAATCTGACGGAAGCGGGATCACCATTTTGTAGTGTGGTGGTCGATTTGTAATCAAATCCGAAGGGAGTGGCACTACCCGCCGCTAAACGAGTTTTCAACACGTCCTGACCGGTGAAGCTCGTGTTTAAAACTAAACGAGCGCGGTATTGCATGGCTGCCTGGGAGGCGGGGCTACCGGCACCAACCGTATCGGTAACGGCGAAGATAACTTCCCCAGCTAATTTGGTGGTGGTGGAGAATTGGTTATTTTCGAGGAAAGAAACTCGGCTTTCTAAGTTATCAACTCTAGCTCCTAAAGCTGCTAACTCGGCTTGGAACTCGTCCATCAGGCGCTTGAGGGCATCTAAGTCTTCCTTGAGGACGTTGACACCATCTTGAATTAAACGTTCCATGACGTTTAAGCAAGCGTTTAAACCAGCCGCAAACTCCCAACGGGTTAAAGCTCGGTCGCCCCGGAAGGTGCGATCGGGATAACCAACAATACAACCATAGCGTTCAACTAAACTTCTTAGGGCCTCATAAGCCCAAGCGGTGGGGGAAACATCGCGCAGTTGGTTAACGCTGGTGACTTGATCGATGCTGTTCCCCTGTACGGGTGCCACTTGACCTTCGTTACCGTACCGCTCGATCTGATTGAGCAATTCGCCAGTTTCAGCACCGGTGTTCTGCACTTGGGCGATTTCTAGACTGTTAAATTCGGTAGAAACACTGGTAGATTTTACGGGATCGAAGCTACTAGCATTAGCGGAAGCTACTAGGGTAGCCCCTAAAATCGCTGGGCTAACCAGCAATGATTTCCAGAACATTCTTAACATGATGGTTTTTTCCTCACACCTTATAGGTTGACTACACAGTTTGACGACGCATATAGCCTTGCTATTCTTCTGCCATTATACACAATTTAATTACTTAGGGAAAGATGCGATCTCATTTTTTTCCCTTGACCGGTTGATAAAGTGGCCACCCTGTCGCTCCTAACGGCAGTTAAAGAAAAACTAAAGTAGGTTAGAATCCTTACAGAGAGAAAACTTAAGCTCAAATAACAGGCTCATCTAGACGAGTCGGGCAAGGTTCTGTGATTTTGATAACGACGACTGAACTGGGTTGTTGTCAGGTTAATTGATGATTTCTATAGTGGCACTCTTATAAGGGGTGATGTCTAATGGGCAAAACTTAACGCCGATAAAAACAGAGACAAGACCATGAAAAAAAGAAAGATAGCCAATACACTGCGTAAAGCCTTGCTACAAGATGGCAAGATGGAACGCGCTCTCTATGAGTACGAATTAGAAGAACACCTAGACTACTGGTACGAAGGTCTCAAGTCCGACCGTGATCAGTTTGTCTTTGCCGTCACGGAAAACTCCGGTGATGTGGCAATGGTATTGATTACGCCAGATAAAACTATCTATGTCAATGAGGAGGCGAGAGAGAAACTCTCTGAATTCTGGCCAAAAGCTTATGAGAACAATATAAATCAACTCCTTCCCATGATGGCAGAGAATTTGGCCAATGATATTATCTCGGTGACAGGCGTTAAAATGGTGTCCCCAAACCAGAAGCGGCGCTGGGTTAGTTTGCGCTAGTTAGGGTTAAAGTGAAGAAAGGCTCCCTTAGGACAAAATCAGGGCAGGTTGAGACAATACTGACGGGAAACCCTCAAAAACTATCCGCCCTTACCAATTGCTCGGTAAGGGCGGTGTAGCGGGTCATCGGAATCGACACCAGACTGCCGGAAGGAACTCCAGCTAGTCTAAATCTTGTTTAGACGTGGGGTCTAGAGAACAGCCCCGGCGCACAGCCGGCTATTGTCGATTAGGAGACCCATGCTTTTACTACTTTCTACCATCGACATCACCTCCTGTATCCCTGAACGGATTGATTATCAAATTTATCTGCAATTAGCTTAACGCAGCTGTTCGGAAAAAATCAAGGCCAGCAGCTAAGAATTTTTTCGGCAGGCTTAGATTCGCTCCAAAATGGAGGTGCAGATAGGAAGCGTGTAGATTTTTACCTTGCCACCCTTCGCCATTGATAGCACTTTTGGGGAATGCTTGCAGTTGATAAATCGGTGCGTCGCTCACCCCGCTTAATTGGGAGCGATGGAATTCATGGCCGCGCACTGGTTGACCTGCTTTGAGCAGGATCGTCTCCTGTTGGGCAATGGCTTGTCGATAACCTAGGGTTAACTTCGGGGACATTATAGCAGATTGGGGGATTATTTGCAACATAGAATGATTTTTTTGCTCAAAATCAACTATTTTGTCACATAAATACATTAATCCGCCACATTCGGCGTAGGTGGGCATTCCGGAGGCGATCGCTTTTCTCACCTGGGTTAAGATAGGGGTGTTAGCTGCTAATTCTGGGGCAAAGATTTCGGGAAAACCGCCACCAAAGTACAATCCTTGTAGGTTTTCGGGCAAATTTGCCCCTTGCAAGGGACTCCAAAAGATTAATTCTGCGCCTAAATTGGCTAAAATATCGAGATTGTCGGGGTAATAAAAGTTAAAAGCCTTATCTCTGGCAATACCGATACGGATAGGGGGAAAAAGCTTATTTGCTCCTGGGGAATTTTTCGGGTTCTCTTGGGGAGAAATAGTCAGTAAAGGCAAGATAATGTCCCAATTAAAGCAGTTTTGGGCAATAGAAGCCAGTTGATCTTGCAGTTGCCTAATTTCTCCTAGTTCATCCCTGGGAACCAATCCTAGATGGCGATCGGGAATTGTCAGGGAATCTTGACGACGCAAAACCCCGACAATCGGCATATTGATCGATTCTAGGGCGGTTTGCAGTAATTGCAGGTGGCGATCGCTACCAACCCGATTGAGAATAACTCCGGCTAGATGGAGATTTTTGTCTAAAGATTGATAACCGCGAACAATAGCGGCGACAGAGGTAGATAAACGACTACAATCGATAACTAACAGCAGAGGAAGCCCTAAAATACGGGCAATATGGGCGGTACTGGCATAATCGGGAAATTGAGTATCGCTTAATTGAATACCATCAAATAGCCCCATTACCCCTTCAATCAGAGCATAATCGACATTTTGACAATGTTGGGCAAAACAGGTTTTTACATAGTCTTCAGAAGTCAAAACCGGATCGAGATTGCGACAGGGGCGACCGGTAAAATGAGTATGGAACATGGGATCGATATAATCGGGCCCGACTTTAAAAGATTGCACTCGATCGCCACGACTGATTAAATAGGCCAAGATTGCCAGAGTAATCGTAGTTTTACCGACTCCGCTTCTTTCTCCTGCGATGATCATTATTAGTTGTTTTTTTTTCGAGATCGAGCTAGACCTAACTAACTGGTTACACAATCAATTCTAAGGCTTGCCAACGGCTAATAGAGTCAATTTTCGCCGCTAACTGGTTCCTGTGTCAATCGACTTTTTTTATTAGCGGCGAAATCGATTTGACCACTTTTAGGATTATTGTCATCATCTCTAGACAACCAGCTATTGTTCTGACTTTCCCAAAAACCAGAGACTTCCTAACTCACCATTAAGATAACTGCTAGATTAGCTGACCAATTTTGTTTAGCTGTTAACTTTTGTAAAAAACCTCGTCTGTATCCTATTTTATAGATAGACTGAAGGTAACTAGAAAAAGCAGTTAGATCGGCAAGAGGGAAAAAGGGAAACCCTGACTGGGAGATGAAGGGTAAATAAACGAATAATCCTGAATTACCGCTCTAAAATTGGCTTTACCGACAGCGAAAGACCAGATTAATCAGGAAAATATCGTCAGATAAACTAATCAATATAGCTTCTTAGGTGTCTGGGAGTGAAAAAGACAGAGAACGGAGTTTTTCTAGTTTCTATAACTGCACTAATCAGAAACTTGGAACTTAGCTCTAAACCGACAACTAAATTATCAGGAGAATTGGGATTATGCTGACTCTACAGACGCTGACCAATGATAGTATCTCTTGTCCCTTGTCCGATCGCGCCGAAAACGTCAATTTCTACTACGAATTAGAAAATCAATTTCATTCCACCTACGGCCTCGAAAACCTAGGCATGAAAAATCTCGGTCGCGTTTATCGCAATCTTTCCGTACCGCAATTAGTCGAACAGGCGATCAAAGGTCATGAAGGCGTTTTAGCCGATAATGGGGCTTTAGTGGTGGAAACGGGTAAATATACCGGTCGTTCCCCCAAAGATAAATTCATTGTCAAAGAAACCAGTAGCGAGGGAGAAATCGACTGGAATCAGCATAACGCCCCGATTAGCGAGGAAAAATTCCAGCAGTTATACCGAAAAGTCCTTGCCTATGTGCAGGGAAAAGACCTATATATCTTCGATGGTTACGTCGGGTCCGATCCTAATTGTCGCTTTGGCGTGCGCGTCGTCACCGAAATCGCCTATCATAACCTCTTTGCCCATCAGTTATTCCTCCGGCCCAGTGCGATCGAACTAGCTGCCCATCAAACTGATTTTACCGTGATTGCCCTGCCGGGGTTACAGGGAGATACCGAGGATGACGGACTGAACAGCGAAGCCTTTATCGTCCTCAACCTAGCCAAAAAAATCGTTCTCATCGGTGGCACTCGCTACGCTGGCGAAATCAAAAAATCCGTCTTCTCGATGATGAACTACCTGATGACCAAACAAGGGGTTTTACCGATGCACGGTGCCGCTAACATGGATAAACACGGTCATACAGCCCTCTTTTTCGGTCTTTCCGGTACGGGTAAAACCACCCTTTCCGCCGATCCTAAACGCAGCCTCATCGGTGATGATGAACACGGTTGGTCAGAAGACGGCATTTTTAACTTTGAAGGCGGTTGTTATGCTAAAACCATCCGTTTAAGTGCCGAATACGAACCCCAAATCTGGACGGCGATTCGATTTGGCACTATTCTCGAAAACGTTATCCTTTCCGCCGATAATCGCCTTCCCGACTACGATGATGGACGTTTGACCGAAAACACCCGCGCTGCCTATCCCCTGCGTTATATCCCTAATTGTGCCGTATCTGGCATGGGGACCCACCCAAAAACTATTATCTTCTTAACTGCCGATGCTTTTGGGGTACTGCCACCAATCGCCAAATTAACCACGGACCAGGCGATGTATCATTTCCTCTCCGGTTATACTAGCAAGTTAGCGGGAACGGAACGGGGAATCACCGCCCCACAGGTAACTTTTTCCAGTTGTTTCGGTCAATGTTTCTTCCCTCTGTCGCCCCTCGTCTATGCCCAAATGCTAGGGGAACGTTTAGAACAACACCCCGAAACCTCCGTTTATCTGATTAATACTGGTTGGTCCGGCGGTCCTTATGGAGTCGGCGATCGCATTTCGATCAAACACACCCGCGCTATGGTTTCTGCTGCTTTAAATGGCGATTTAGAGGAAGTCTTTTTTCATCCTCATCCCATCTTTCAAGTTTTCGTCCCCGAAATTGTCCCGGGAGTTCCCAAAAAAATCCTTGATCCGCGACAAGCATGGCAAGATGGCGAATCCTACGACCTACAGGCGCGAGAATTGGCCCATCGTTTCGTGGAAAATTTCCGTCAATTTACCACTGCCTCCCAAGAAATAATTGCAGCCGGTCCAATTTGGGAATAACAGCATCAAGGAATCGGTTATCAACTATCAGTTAAAGTGAGATTTTCTCGGAGTTTGATTTTCAGGTGGCGTATGTTGGTATCCCACTTAATCCACAAAAATACACGGAGATTCGGAAATTTTTGTCCAATCAATTAAGGTTCTTCGTTACTTGGTCTGGTTCGATCAGGTGCGACTAAATCCTTATTGGGCAAGAGACTTAATTGATTAGTTCGTTCTAGATCGAAACCAATGGACAAAAATCGCCGAATACCTTTCTCCGTAAGGGTTTCACTCCTTGTGAATCCGTCTATTGCATAACACAAACCGAAGAACCTCAATTAATCGGTGAACTTCAGTAAAAAAGACATAAAGGTTGTTTGATTAATTTTTAATCATTATGCTAACCGAATCACAGCAGAAGAGCTTAGATACTTAGGGTCTGCTGAAAAAGTTTTTCCTGGGGGCAGGGTGTGGCCCAGGGAAAAAGTACCTGAATTTTACCCCTGATCACTCCCATGCCGGGTACTTTTTGAGGTCAAAAAAGTCTAAAAGCATTATCCAACAAGGTTTTTAGTTTTTTTCAGCAAACCCTACCTAAAGCTGGTAAAGTAGCAGTAAATCCCGTGACATTTATTAATAAATCATTGCTGGATTGGAAGCCCGCCGGCTCTCTTGGGTTTGCTGGGTAAAATGTACTCTAAGATACAGTCCTGCTGGCGAGCGCGTGGAACGAACCACAAAGACACAAAGGACACAAAGATTGATCGCTCCTATATAAGTTAAACTTATCACACCAAGAATAAGAGCGCCGCCATCTGTGCTATCATTAGATCTCTGGCAAAAATCAAAAATCTGACCTTAGGTGAGGAGTCAGGAGTCAGGAGCCAGTAGTCAGGAGAATTAAGAATGAGCATTAATCAATTAAATACTCTATTTATGGATTTTATGCAATTTTATGCCCATTTTTTTTATTTTTGCACTCTCAAAAATTAATTATGCAAGAACTCTATTAATCGGAAACGGCAATAAGTCCTGTGGGACGACATTCGGCCTGGTGTATCGCGCTGGGGGAAGCCCAAAGGGGGGCGATCTACGCCGATCCGCATTGGCAAGGGGGAAATTATTGGCTCGATCGTCCCCTGGGCCAGGGTTTATCGGCAGCCCAGATGATGGCGATGACTACCTACCGATCGCACGCCAGTTTCGAGTCTCCTTTCGGCTGCGAGTACGGAGAGGGGGGAGAGTTAACGATCGCCCGCTATTAAAGTTAGTCGAATCACCTTAAGTAGGGCGATGGATCGTCATGAGGTCACCCGGACGGGAAAAAGTTACGCATCGGTTTTACAGTCGATTGATCAATTCGGCTCTTCTCTATCCTCCCGTAGAACAAGAGGAGTTGGCGAAATATATCCCCAATTCGGCATTGTTCCAGTTGCGATCGCATCACGGTCACGACGCGTTTTTAATGGATGGCGATATGGATGCGCTGAATGATCCTCTCGCGACTTTCGGGAATGGGTGGGAAATGGGAAATGGTCGCGGGTTGGGGATGGTCGGGCAGAGAGGGCAGATCTATGCAAAAAATTATCATTAAACCTTTCTGCTTGTACTCGACAGAGTTGCTATCCATTTAATGACCGACCAGGCTTCGCCAGGAGATCAGCCCAACGGCAACGATGCGTATCTTACCCGATTTTCGCGGCAAGTTTAATAGTCTTCGGCTTTTGAGGTCTAATAGGTTCCAGTAACCTTCTAGATTGTACCATACATAAGACTACTAATTACAATACTTATCTCGGTTCCAGCATACAGCATTTAGCCCCGCCGAAGCCTAAAAATAGCCCCAAGAGCAACGGCTATTGCTGCTCCCAGCCGGGTTGAGGGTTCAGGCACCGTCGGGACCGAGCCGGCCTTGCTGACTGCTCCAGATACCGCTTGCGGCAACCCAGGATTAAATGGTGTATAAAGACTAACGACATTATTGAGCAGAATCGTTCCACCGCCGGGGGTTAGGGGGTTATTAAAGACAAAAGACAAGACGTTGTTGCCCGCGTCTAGCCAGTCAATCGCCGTCACACCAATCCCCGGTGTATTGGATATTAATAACACATTACTGGAGCCAAAAGTAAAACCATCAACCGTAACATTGCTGAAAGTTATCTTGGGTAAACTGGCTAATTCATCATCGATGGTGAATGTACCTAAAATCGGTAGATTAGTATCAGTTTTTGTTCCTGGAGCCACGTTCCAGGTCAACGCTTGGGCGGGATTCGTGGTTAAAGTAGCACCGAGAAGGGATGCCCCCATAAGGCTAACAATGGCCAAATGACGCGGAAAATTAAGAAATTGAGTCATGGGAAATACAAGAAATAAGAGGACAACAAAAAAGTCAATAAGATTCTCAGAGCAGGATTTCTGTTTAATTCCAACAAGAAATCCCGCCGTTGCTTAAATCGTGACAAACCACTGGGGATGGTTGGCAAAATCCGTTACGGGTTGGTTCGTGGCATTAGTGACGGTCGCCAAAATATCGGAACCCAACAGAATTTGATTGTTGTTAAAACTGAGTTCACCAAAGCTGAGGTTATCCAGCACGAAGAGGTCTCCTTCCGTGGCGTTGAAGTCCATTACTCGGTCGGCTCCATCTCCTGCCCGCAGGACAAAGTTATCTGCCCCGGTGCCACCATAGAGCAAGTCGAGTCCCTTACCACCATCCAGGATGTCGTTGCCCGCTTGCCCAAATAGTTGATCAACCTCCCCATAACCGAAAAGTTGGTCATTATCCGCACCGCCTAACAGCACATCCCGTTGGGGTGAGCCAACCAGTACATCAATCCCCCCTAGTCCCTCTAGGCGATTGGTGCCGGCGCTATTTTGGGCATTGAGGTAATTATTCCCCTCTGTGCCGATAACGACACCCCCGGCGCCGGGCACGGGAATAGATTTGAGTTGGGCTAGTTGAAAGTCCAGCGCCACTAGGCCATTAACCACTTCATCGCCATCGAAGGGTCCACCATCCTGGAACTGCATACGATAGAAATCGTTCAAACCATTCCCGTCAACATCTTGCAATTGGCTGATTCCGTTAACTTTGGAGAAGGGAATGTTCACATAGCTATCCGTGGCGGGATTCCGAATCAGAGGCACGACCAGACCATCTAAATCCATATCTAAGGGGGCTATCCGATCCGTACTCTTGGTGCTGGTGATGTCAAACACGACGGAATTCCCCTCTGTTCCCGTAATACCTTTCCAGCGTCGTATCTGTTCATTGGGGGTGGCGACCGCCGCTTGCCAGGCATCGGGTACTAGGTTGGGATCGCTGCTTTCCCCGTCTAAAGTAACCTTTAACCCAAATTGGCGCTCGCCGACGTATTTACCGTTATCGGGAATGGGAACAGTAACGGTGAGGGTGGTTTCCCCAGGGGCGAATACCGCCCGACCCGCTACGGGGGTATAGCGACTGCCGGCCTTCCCATCTCCGTCTTGGGTAGTATAGCTGACCAAAACCGACTTAGTTAAATCCCCGGTGCGCTGAATAATGAAATCGAGACTGCCATCCAGTTCTGCTCCCGTTGGATTGGAAACAAACAATTGGGTCGGGGCATTCGTTTGGCTTTGGGTTGTGACAAAATTCTGGGTTGTGGGTGTGGAATCATTATTACTGACCGCACTGACCGCAAAGGCACTCGCAACGGAATTAGAGCTAGAAGACAAAATCGAAGCAGGAATATTCTTTGAATTAGCCGGATCTGAATCAGTCATAAAAGTCGGAGACTTAGCTTGATTCACTAAAATCGTTGCCGCAGAAGTCGAAGAGGTATATTTGTAGAATTTTTGATTGTACTGATAAAACGTCCCTGCCGCACTAAAGTCTGAACTCAGAATCAGTGTGTCTGCATCATCCATCCCTAAAGTTAAGGTGTTATTGCTGGAAAGTTCGGTAACAGTGAGCGAATTAAGGGTTAAAGTATTCGCGCCATAATTTTCTGTCACTAAAATCTCGAAATTCCGTAGCCGCAACCCTGGTGATAAGGTCGTTAAATCCCAATCCTGACCGTTATAACCCGTGAAAGCTAAAAGATCCGTTCCCGCTCCCCCATCTAAGCGTTGGAAATAGGTATCTGTCACCGTTACATAGTCGTCACCTGGCCCCGCATAAACGACATCTAAGCCACCCTTACCATAGATTTTGTCATTGCCTTGACCTGCCAGGAAACTTTCGCCCGTAGGACTACCGAGCATGACATCATCACCAATCGTTCCCGTTTGACTAACAGTATTGTTAAAATCACTGCCAAAGAGGGTGTAGGTCAAATTATCATTATTGCCTGGCGCACCGATAATAAAATCACTAAAGCCGTCCCCATTAACATCGCCACCACCACTTAGGGAAATGCCTGCTTGGGAATTGGGTAAACCCGCGATCGCAAAACCATACTCCGCATAACTTTCTAGCGAAAGAGTCGGTGCGCCCGATGTACTAATCACCGCAGAGGAAGAAGAGGTAAACGTAGCAACTGTTTTTCCCGTAGCATAGGTTAATTGAGTACCCGAAGTAGGTGGGGTATAGATAACTGCCAAAAAGTCACTGATGTTTGCATTAGAAGCAAGAGTCAGAATAATCTCATTTGTCCCATTAAAGGCAACACCATTTACAGAAATGGTATTAAGGCCGTTCTTAACGGAAAAACTGCTTGTACTAGGGATATCGGTGGCAATCAGCGGTTGGTTAAATTGGAGAGTAAGGGTAGAAGTTTGAGGTGTAATATTCCCCAAATTAAAAGGGTTTGTGGCTGAATAGGTAGTTCCCCAAAGAGAGTTTTGCCCCCCAAAGACAACTAATATCTCTCCATCCGTCGTGTTTTGACTGTTTAAAGCACTGTTAGGAGATGAAATTAACAGATCATCGTAACCATCTCCGTTGATATCCCCTGCCCCAGAGAAATTGCTTAACAAAATCGCCTGATTATTAGCCGTAGAAGTTGAAGAATTGGGAGCGGGAGCCGCTAAAACCACATCGGGGTTGGAACTGCTATCAAATCCGTTGATGGAGCCGTAGTAGATGAGCACCGCCCCTTGGTTATTTTCCAGCAGGTTATTATTAATACTGCCCAGGTTAGAGAAGAAGCCCGGCGCTAAGACCGCCAGATCGGCAATGCCATCGCCGTTGAAATCACCGATATTTTGCAGTTGCTGACCGAATTGTTGAGTCTGATTCGGTTCGTAAATGAGATTGGAAGTAGCGATACCAATATTCGTTGTACCGGTTGTTGCATAACCAACCAAGATACGCTCTTGGAACAAGACGGGAAAAGGATTCTGGCTGGTAGTTTGGTTGGGAATGGCAGTGTTACTACTCCAGGTACTCCCCCCATCGGTAGAGGTTATATATAAAATTTCATCCTTGCTGTTGTCGGCAGTAAAGAACAGGTAAAGCGTATCTCCCACCGACAAAAGATTGGGGCCCGCTGACGAAGTTTGACCAACTTCATTACTGCTCCAAGAGGTTCCGTTATAGGTGGCGACATTGACATCGTTATTGCCGTTGCCGATAAAGCTCACCAATAAATTATCTCCATCCACCGCGACCCCCAGGCTACCGCCAGTTGCTTGATCAGTGCCAGAGCTATCAGTGACCGTGCTACTACTCGACCAAGTGCTGCCATCGCTAGAAGTGGTATAGAGAACCGTGTTGGTCTTATTATCGGCGGCAAAAAAGAGGTACAGTTCCCCGTCATAAACAGCTAGGGTCGGGCCAGAAGCAGAGGTATTGCCGCCAGCGTTGATGGAATTACTGCTGTCAAAGGTTAAGCCTAAATCGCTACTACTGTCAGTCGTTGCCGGGGTAACAATGACCTTACCATTTGTGGCGGTGAAAGCCAGATAAAGTGTGTTATTGAAAACCGCTAGAGAAGCGTGGTCATTGCTTTCAAAACTACTCCCTAAGCTCGTATTCCCTTCCCAGTTATAACCATCTGCACTTCTTTGCATATAGAGAGTGCCCAAGATTGGCTCGTAATAGACCATATACAAATAGCCGTTAAACACCGCAAAGGAAGGGGAAAGAGAAGTAGAGCCAAAACCATTGAAGCTCCAGTCATTATTATTTAATGTTCCTGAAATTGCAGCAGCAGGAGGTGTGATATTGGCGCTATTACTACTATCGGAACTAGCAGAACCATTACCTGCATAAACCGTCGCCTGTCCATTCCCAGTGATATTAGGAGGACTGATCACATTCCCATTGGGTTGGCCGCCACCAATATCACCATAGCCATCTCCATTCACATCACCAATGGCATTAAAGACGGTATTACTGTTAGTCACAAAGACTGTTGAACTATTCAGATTACCGCTACTGTTACCTTTGTAAAGTGTCTGCCCACCATTAGAGGATGACAATAACAAATCATCATAGCCATCGCCGTTGTAGTCTCCCACTGCTACAGCAGCGGTTATGCCAGTTTTGTAAGTATTGGCACTGGTACTCAAAGTCAGAGTTTGTTGGGAGCCTAGGTTGGCGTTACCTAAAATCAGATAGAAATTATTATTCTGATCCACCACCCCAAAATCAGCTAAACCGTCGCCGTTAAAGTCACCTGCGGTTCCAACGGATTGAATTGAGCCGCTACCGGTAATGTTAATAACTAACTCATCGGTTCCCACCGCTGCATCTAATAAATCCTTGGTACTAGCACCAAAAGTAATCACTGCACCATATTGATTTCCCCCTGCCAACACATCAGCAAAGCCATCGCCATTAATATCACCCAGCATAATGACTTCATTGCCGGCTCCAGTCAGGGGCAGATTTAGTTCTACCCCATTAACTCCGCCAGTAACATAGATGTCGCTAGTGCCACCGGTATAACCCACATAGAGGCTATTATCGAGAATCGCTGGAGAGGGTAGATAACCACTGGTTTGACCAGTAATGGCGTTTAAACCTGACCAACTACTGCCATTGCTCGATGTCAAATAATAAAGAGGGTTATTTGTCTCGCTATTGCCGTAGGTCAGGTAAAGCTGAGTGCCATCGTTGGTCAGACCGGGGGCGGTATTGGGATTGGTGGCATTACTAACTTCTGTGACAGACCAGCTTAGGGACGAAAGAGTGGTTCCTGTGGTGGAAGTGACATAGTAATTATTGGCATTACTGCTGTTTGTCCCGCCGCGATAGGCTAGGTAGAGGGTGTCGTTTAAGACCGTCGGACTGACAATGTTGCTGCTGGTTTGACCGGCGATTACGTAATCGGTTGACCAGGAACTACTGCTACTGGGATTGTCGGAATAAACATAAAGAATCTCGCCACTACCATTGGATCCCACGAAAAAGGCCATCAAGTTGCCTTGGTACTCCACCAGACTAATCCCTGCCCCGCTAGTCTGATTACTTATGGTAATTTGACTACTACTCCAAGATTGGCCATTGTTACTGCTGTAAATGAAATTAAGCTCATTGTTGCCTTTCCCTAAATACGCCAGGTAAAGATCGCCCTTATAAAAGGCTAAAGATGGCGGCGAGTTGGTTTGAAAGTTGCTGGATAACTGGGAAACCGATGCCCAGGTTTGTCCGCCGTCACTACTGGTGGTGAAGTAGATATTGTTGTTATTACTGCCTTGAAAAGCTAAATAGAGAATCCCATTATTACTGATGAGACTGGGGGCATTAGTGGCTTGTTCGCCTACGTTTTCAATCAGTTTTTCTACCTCAACCGAATACAAATCGCCATCAATGACAAAACCATTGTCCCCCGAAATATCTGCAAGTTTGATACTGCCATTGTCTGCCAACCAGGGATGACCGTAAACCGTGTAAAGTTGAGCCGCATTGGGAGCTGAAATCATCAAATCATCAACTCCATCACCATTCACATCTCCCACTGGCGCGATCGCCGCTCCCGTAAATTGGAAGGGGGAATTGCCATTTAACAGAAAGGTCGTTTTATTATCATTGGAAGTGACATTAAGGTCAAAGTTTGTCCCTGGCTCACCTAAAAAACTAGAAGAACCGAATAAGACATAACCTTGCCCCGCACCATTTGCGCCTTGAGGGGCAGTGATCAAGAAATCTTCATAACCATCATCATTGACATCTCCTGCGGAGGTGATTACTGCTCCCGCTTGTCCATAGGGAAGTCCGCCATCAATGATCAGATTACTAATCGTATTCAAAGTTTGGGAACTAGTCTGATTTCCAGGTTTACCTTGAACGAGGTAAATTGCTCCATTATTGCTGTTTGTCCCTGGCGAACTAATCGCTAAATCAAGAGAGCCATCTCCATTCCAATCTCCATTACTAACCACTGAACTACCTGCAAACAAATTCTGGGCCGCACCATTAGAAGACGGTGTATCTGCATCAGTCCCAATGTAGGTATAGCTAGGGTTAGTTTCAATCCCATTACTACTACTGGTCAAAACATAAACCGCCCCCGCACTGATCGAAGAAGAATCGGCAAAATTACCTTGATTTTGGGAAGGTAGTCCGCCTTTTCCGTTCCAAGAGTTCTTCACGGTTACCTGATAATTCGGCGCACCAATAATTAAATCATCAGTGTTTGTACTACCACTAAAGGTGGCGGCTCCCCCACTGAGATAATGGGATGTGGCTAGGGCAAAACCCGCTCCTTCTCCACTGCTTCCGTTGTAAACTGGCGTGGAACTAACTGAACTGGAACCATCATAGGCAACATAAACCGCACCATTACCGTTATTGGCATCAGGAGTGCCAATCGCAATATCTAACTTACTGTTGCCGTTAAAATTCCCCACCGTCACCGCATAACCGAATAGATTCTCCCCGACGACAATAGTCGGCGCATCCGAGGAAGAAGAGGAAGAAGCGATAAAGGTAGCGACCTTGTCTCCCGTAGCATAGGTTAATTGAGTACCCGAAGTAGGTGGGGTATAGGTAATCTGCAAGTCACTAATACTTGCATTAGAAGCCAGGGACAGAATAAGATTATTTGTTCCATCAAAAGCGACACTATTTACAGTAATAGTGCTAGAGCCGCTCGTAGCGGAAAAACTACTTGTACTAGGGACATCGGTGGTATTGAGTGCTTGGTCAAATTGAAGGATGAAAGTACTGAAAGTACTGGGAGCATTAATGACATAACCTTGACTCGCTGTCATGGTCGTGACATTAATCGTTTGATTTTCTAATGAGGTAGAACCATAAATGACATAGACGGCTCCCTGTTGACTGTTGACATTGGGCGCACCAATCACAAGATCAGTAATACCATCACCATTGACATCCCCTGTAGCCATACTGAGGGGATAATCACTATTTGCCTGTCCTTCGTCCGCAATTCCCGTAATCAATAAGCCATTGGGATTACCCGATAAATCTGTCGGCGTTAATGGGTTACTCTCGCCATCGGTGAGAACGTCTTGTCCCCCAAAGAGAATTTGAATCGTCCCATTATTCAAGACATTGCCATCGATGTCTGTATAGCCGCGATTGCCCACTGCTACGTCGCTCAGACCGTCATCATTAAAGTCGCCACTGGTTAAGATATATCCCATCGCAGGGTTAGTGGTGTTAGTGATAAAACCGCTATCAATGAGAGTGAGGGAAGAGTCATTAACTTCTGTGACGGTTGCTGTGCCTAATACAGTGACACCGCCAGGGGTAAAGGTTGAACTGCTGACATCGTAGGGATTGGTATTACTGAAAGTCGATGTCGATGATGACCCAGATTCGTAATAGACCGTCACGGTAGCAGTGTCAGTTGTTACACCACTACCCGTATCAATCAACAGATTAAGGGTAAGAGCTTGACTTGGGACGTAATAATCCAAAGATGAAGCGGTACTCTGGGGGTTTAAGGTATTAATTAAGCTATCACCAATTACAACACCCAATTGATTGCCCGATAGGGGAGATGGAGATGCTTGACCGGTGCTGTTGTAACCACTTCCCACTACATAGGTTACACCATTGACTTCTACAGAAATACCAATAATGGTTTGGGTTTGTTTTCCTGATAGGGAAACTTGGTAGATGGTGTCAGCTTGCCCATTGGGAGAAATACTGCCGTTATTGTTGGCCGTAGTAGCAGAAACAATATCAAACGTTGGAGTGTTCGCATCTGCTAATTGAGTGGGGACAACCTGGGGTAGGGGATCAATGCGGGTTTGGCTCGTCCAGGTGGAATTAGTTGTATTTAAGAGGCTGTATTTGACCTGGGGGCCTGGGGGCAGGGGTTCGACGTACTGGGTGGAATATTTATTCCCAATTTGGTTGGTTCCCGACAAGGTATTGATCAGTTCCAATCCTGTCAAAGATCCATCGGATGAAGGAGGAGTATAGTCGAGAACAGAGCCATAGAGAGCAACTTCATCCAGATAAACTGAATCGCTTGACCCTGCTAGGGTGAGATTACTGGTGGTCGGTGCAGTAAAGGTGACATTGCTGACGGTCTGAATCAGTTGGGCATTGAGGTAGAGGCTTAATTCTTGGGTTTGGGTGCTATAGGTTCCAACAACGTAGTACCAGGTGTTATTGCTGAGGGGGTTATTACTGGCATTTGTCGCAATACTAGAATTTCCTGAACCACTGTCTCCTAAACCAAAGTTAAGAATCAGATTATTGTTGCTGTCGAAACCGAGACTTGTATTCAGCAATCCTGAGAGGGAAACCAGGTTGGTGATTGCGCTGGGAGTGGAGGGGATTTTAAACCAGAATTCAATGCTAAAAGCGGAACCACTGACGGCGATCGCTGAATTGAGAGTTAAATTGCCGCCATCGGTAAAAAGTACCGCAGGATTGGGATCGCCTGTTTTGGTCGTAGGATTTTCTAAGGCCCCTGTTTCTTTCAGGGTGAAGTTACCGTTATAGGTTCCATTGCCACCAGCACCCCAAGAACCATCATTTTTTGCCGTTGTGCCACTGATTTCCCCTAAACGGAGATAGAGATAGGGATTTTCGTCGGCAGTGAGTAAGCTATAGGAAATTGGCTGGGTTTCTGACCAAAACAGAGCAGTTTGACCATTAACACTACTGAATTTTAGGTCAGTGAGGGGATCGGGACTGGCTTCTGACAAGACTTCACTAATAGCTTGCCAGGTATTCGTTGTGGGGTTGTAGGTTGACCAGTAAATGGTCGCGGTATTCGTACCCGTTGTAGAAGTTGATTGGTCATTCAGCCAGGCCGCAATGTATTGACCACTATTGGCATCATAGGTCACCGTCACATTGGTATCAGTTCCCACTTGATTGGTAGCTAAGGCAGCGGCGATCGACCATTCAGTCCCGTTCCAATAGGAAAAATAAATATCGGAAGCATTGAGACTATCATTGATAACCTGAGTATCGTTATCCGAATAGATTGTCCCTGGAACCAATTGATTGGGAATCTCACTAGAGTCGGCATACACCCAGACGGCCAAAGCATTACCCTTTTGATCACTAGCAACGGCGGGATCAAAATTAAAGCCATCCGTGCCGATAATATTTTGAAAGTTGCTTAACCCAGTCGAACTGCCTGGGGTATAAAAGCCCGCCATCAGACTTGTGGTTGGGTTGAGCGGAACGGTGGTAATCGTTTGTTGAGCAAAAGCTGCCACCGTCACCCCATTATTCCCTGTCAAATTTTTATCCGCCGTACTGCCTGGGGTATAACTGACCGTCACCAAATCACCTTGACCGATTAAGGGGTTAGACCCTGTCGGACTCGCCGAAAAAGAAACCGTATTACCCGAAACCACAACATTAGAGGAGGCCGTTAAAGCGACCCCATTACTGATCACCGAAAACTGACTAGCGTCGGGGGTATTACTATCGTTCAAGGCCTGATTAAATATCAGGATGATCAAATTCTCGGTGCCGTTGGCAATGACGGCTGATCCTCCCAACAACTATAGGTGCGTCCGATGTATTTGTCGTATTACTCAAATCCAAAGAAAAATCAGGAACCCACAATTTAGCACCGAGGGCATCGGTCAGATAAAAGTTTGAAGTCGCTTGACTGATGGCAGTGGGCGTGTAAGTCAAACTGATAGTATCGGTTGTTTGAACCGTACCACTAAGACTAAGTTGTACATAACCATTGCTTTCAATCGAAACATTGGTCACGGTAATCGTTGAGGCACTACCATTGACAGTGAGACTAAATTGACTATTGCTAAGAACACTACTGGTATCTAACGCCTGGACAAAATTGAGATAAATTTTATTGCTATTAACAAATCCTGCGATCGGGGCAATGGGTTGAACTTCCTTTGACCAAACCGCTAATACCTGCCCTTCCGTCGTCGAACTATTGGTGACTAAGGCCAAGGCGGGGGGACTATCCTGGGCAAAATCTGCCTCTAAATTCCCAATCAATGAGGTTTGATTGGTTGTTGTTGTTGTATAGTTGTTTGCGTTGCCACTGGTAGGATTGTAGGCCGTGACAGAAGTTTGGGAACTATTGTTGGTAACACTGAGTTGAGGAAAATCAGCTATGGCATTATTGCTACTGTCTTCTAACGCCGTACCGTCATAACTGACGAAAACACCTAATTGTCCTGCTGAATTGGCTGACGTACCCTGAAATTGGGGGCTATAGGGAATTGCTTGGTTTAAACGCAACGTAACAACGCCGTTGCCCGTCGTGAGATCATTGCTGACCAAAACATCAAAGACGGTAATCCCCGAACTAGTTGGACTTGTTTGAGTGATTGTCTGGGTTTGAATCGTAAAGTCGCTGGCACTGGGGATAGAACTGGTGTCGAGGGGAGTATTAAAGTTGAGAGTTAAAAGAGAACCATTGACCGTCGCACTAGTAATTTGACTATCATTGCTGGGGCTAGAGGCGATCGCTAAAGCACTTTGGGGACTATTACTTGAAGTGGCACTCAAACTGGTACTAGAACTGGTACTGGAATTGTAAGGGATTGTCCAGGAAAAAGTTGGTTCAATACTTAGATCGAAAGAAAGTGGCCCGAAAGAAACCCCCGCACTAATCGGGAATTGGAGAATCGTATCTTCCTCTATCGTATTAAAACCAAAGGTTAATACAACTCCCCCTGATAATGTCGCCTTTACCCATTTAATACCTGTCGGATTTACTTCTCCATTGACAGTGCCAGAAAAAGTGGGGCCAATTAAAAAATCTACGATAGATTCATTCCCTAAACCAGCAAGATTGCTAACCAAAATATCTTCAAAAGGGGCAAAAACAAGTTCCCCCAAGATAGCCGCTACTCCATTTGATGGATTATCAAAGGCTTTGAATAGAAGTGGCGTTACACCTGCTTGCGTAATAAACGTATCTATAAGGGGTTGAATCCCATTGCTGTAGCTATCTGTACTGGTGGGTTCAATTAACAATATCCCTGTGATGCCCGCACTCCCAACAAAGTCCACCTTGCCTCGCAAAAGCTCGAATGTTCCAGGGACAAACCCATTAAATATGGGGAATGTTTCTTCCGCGCTTAAAGTTATTTGATCTTCTATACGTTGTAACTTGAAAGGAGTTGTTCCTGAATATTCAGATGTGGAATCAAAGCTTAAAGATATCTCAAAGGAAGGCTCTGGCTTTTTAAATGGCGAATTGGGAAACTGCTTTAAAAAATTTGCTGAACCTGCACTAATATTCTTCTCACGCTTATTAATAACATCACCAATAGCCGTCACCCGAAGGGCTGATTCCCCACTACTGGAAGCAGAACCAAAAACATAGGAACCCGATAAAGTTCCCACTATCTCATACCCACCCAAAATGCTTTTAATGAGGTTTTTAGGTACGCCATCGAGGAAATCAACGAGGCCCAAACTTTGATACAGGTCGGAACGAAAGGTCAGGGCTGGACCAAAACCCACTCCCCAACTTGGACTGCCACTACTACTGCTTGCGCTTGCCGCCGCGCTAGAAGCTTCCGATAAAGTAAAGGCAGAATAGGAAGCACGAGTTGTTTTGGGCTGAGGGGTAGAAAGGGAGGTCGTTCCCTGGTTCACGCCATTCACCACCACCGGCGGGTTATAGGGAGCGGGAAAACCGCCTGTGGTCGTTGATGAAAAATCAGAACTCTTGACAGTAAACTGGGTGTAATACAAATCAGCGTCTTCTCGGATGGCTTGATCTGCGCCCTGGCTGACGTTTACCTGTTGCCCCACAACAAATACATTGCCATTATTGTCGGCGATCACCTGGGGGTTAAGGTTGGCAAAGTTTTCGGCATTGCTATTTTCATTAACGGTCAACTGTTGCGGTGTTTCCAACCATTGCAAATTAGCTGATGAATCGTAGGTCGCCGCACTGTAAAAGAAATTACTATTACTAACACCGTTCTGTGTCACATCACCCTGTTGCCAAACCACCGCTAAACCTGGAGCCGTCTCATCATCGGAAACTTGAATCAAACTGGAGGAAGCCACTAAATTGATGCTAGTGACATTGTCAGCAATGCCTGTGACAATCTGCTGGGCATTAACCCAACTGCCCGTATTGCCATCAAACTGAGCGTGCCAAATGGAGTTGTTTTCTAACCACACTAAATGGTTAACCCCAGCAGCATCAGTGGTAATGGCAGAAAGACCGGAAGCGAGATTAATAGACATCTTGATGACTCCTTGAAATTGAGAGTTTGCCGAAAAATTGGTGGTGATTCCCTAGTAGTGATGGAGGCTTAATCCTTTGCTTGGCTGTGCATTGAGGACAATCCATCGCTGAAACCCTGTTCAGATAAGAGTTTGAAAATTGAAAGCGTCCTAAATAACCCATTATTTGCTATATCTCTCTGGTGACGCTTCACGGGTAAGAATTACAGGTATTTTGGCTAATTCGCTCTAATCCATACTGGGTAAGGATTTTGGGAAAGATCTAGCAGAGAGCGAGTTGGTTAGGACGATAAATCGGTAAAACCCCTGACCGATAAGAGTTTGAAAATTGAAAGCGTCCTAAATAACCTATTATTTGCTATACCAAATGGACTCTATAGATTAAACCAAACTGATTATCCAAGTAAAACTGGAAATTCGTCTAGAATTATAGATTTTCTTCAGAATTGAGTCGCCCGCAACCCTGATGAGATTGTCGTTTATCTTAAATGTCGGGTGAAGACCCTCAGTTTCACTGACGGGATGAAACCCCGACCAGTATAAAACAGCGAAGCACGACATTTCGACACATTTCGACAGGCTCAATGTAAGAGCTTCGGTGTTTACAAAATCTTGACAATCCGATGCTCTACAGGTTAATATAAAATAAGTTGTTTGAGGTCGATAAACAATGATTGTTTTAGAAATGAAAGCAGTCGTCAAACCAAGTCAGTGTTCTGCCATTGATGAAGCTATTCGTACAGTACAATTCATCCGTAATAAGGCTTTAAGGCTTTGGATGGATGCCAAGAGAGAAGACAAAATTGATAAATATTCTCTCAATAAATATTGTGCAGTTCGCAGCCATTCAGTTCAAGTTTGTTGATACTCTAAATTCTACGGCTAGACAAGCATCAGCCGAACGCGCATGGTCAGCTATTGCTCGTTTCTATGACAATTGTAAGAAAAAAATAAAAGGTAAAAAGGGTTATCCTAAGTTTCAGAAAAATAATCGTTCTGTGGAATATAAAAACTCCGGATGGAAACTATCGGAGGATAGAAAGAAAATAACTTTCACAGATAAGAAAAATATTGGCACGGTTAAACTGAAAGGAACTAGAGACCTAAATTTCTATCCCTTAGACCAAATTAAACGGGTAAGGATTGTCAAACGTGCTGACGGTTATTATGTCCAATTCTGTCTAAGCGTTGATATTCGGGAATACGCAAAACCCCTAGAACCAACAAAAAGATGTGTGGGATTAGATGTAGGTTTAAAAGTTTTCTACGCTAACAGTGATGGGGAAACGGTAGAAATACCGCAATACTATCGCAAGGCAGAAAAAAGATTAAACCGTCTCAATCGGAAAAAATCTAAGAAGTTTAAACGAGGTCAACCCCAATCAAACAACTACAAAAAAGCTAGAAAGAGCTATGCCAAAAAGCATTTAAGAGTAAGTAGGCAACGTAAAGGCTTTGCCCAAAAAGAGGCATTGCGCGTCATTAAATCTAACGATTTCATCGCCTACGAAGATTTAAATGTTAAAGGCATGGTAAAAAACTCTAAACTTGCTAAATCTATTAATGATGCGGCTTGGTCAACTTTTCGACAATGGTTAGAATATTTTGGTTTTAAATACGGTAAGGCTACGGTAGCAGTATCGCCCCATAATACCAGTCAAAATTGCTCTAGCTGTGGAGAAAAAGTACCTAAATCTCTATCTACGAGAACCCATGCTTGTCCCCATTGTGGCTATGTAGAAGATAGAGATATTAACGCCGCTATCAATATTCTCAAAAAGGGACTAAGTACGGTAGGGCATACCGGAACTCACGCTTGGGGAGAGATTCC
>VYMA01000094.1_pt1 | contig 23339 bp, 21 predicted proteins | sample 5109851 | NCBI WGS metagenome assembly VYMA01 (sample SAMN12291814, study PRJNA351875) | freshwater metagenome | isolation source: freshwater lake | place: USA: Michigan, Wintergreen Lake | collected 2011-08-02
GCTTCGCTTCAACCGCGCATTTACCAATGTATCTAACTTCCCCAAGTTTGTCAACCCCTTTTGGCAAAATTTTTTGATCTTTTTTCTATCCCTTGCTACGTAAGCCTTTCGGCTTTTAGGGGTTTTGGCTAGTCCTTTGCTCAGAACTGTGGGCGCGGCTACTTTAGTTTACTTGTACTAAATATTTTCCTCAATTTAATTTTTTATTCAGTCCCTCTCGATCGCTGGGTCGATTTTGGGGTATGGTTCCTTGAGAATCTATTTTCTGAAAGGAAAGCCCTCATGTCTCGCCGCTCTGCTTTACAATCCTATCTACTGGTGCGTTTACTCCTAGCGCCCTTGATGTTATGGACGATCGTGACGGTGGTTTTTCTGCTGATGCGTGTTGCCCCCGGTGATCCCACGGATGCGATTTTAGGCAACCGCGCCCCTGAAAGTGCCAAAAATGCCCTAAGAGAACAATTAGGACTGAATAAACCCCTATTTTTCCAGTATCTAGACTATATTTTCAATCTAATGCGTCTCAATTTAGGAGACTCTTTAACCAGTAAGGGGGTGACGGTGTGGGAGATTATTGCTAAACATTTTCCAGCGACGGTGGAACTAACTTTTTATGGAATGCTAATTGCGGTGATAGTGGGAGTCGGATTGGGAATTATCACTGCTTCCCGTCCGAATACTCCCTTAGATGCGGGGGGACGTTTATTTGGACTGATAACCTATTCCTTGCCGATTTTTTGGGTGGGAATGCTCTTACAGCTAATTTTTGCGGTACAGTTGCGCTGGTTTCCCTTGGGGACTCGTTTTCCTTTGAGTGAAACTCCACCCCAGACAATTACGGGTTTATACACCTTTGATAGTCTGATGACTCTACAACTAGATAAGTTGCCTACAGCTTTGTATTATCTAGCCTTACCTAGTTTTACTCTCGGCATTCTTTTGAGTGGGATTTTTGAACGGATGGTGCGAGTTAATCTGAAACAAACTTTGCAAGCGGATTATGTAGATGCGGCAAAAGCGAGAGGAATACCAGAAAAAACGATTATGATTGCCCATGCGCTGAAAAATGCCCTAATTCCCGTAATTACTGTCTTAGGATTAACTTTTGCGGCTCTTTTAGGGGGTGCAGTCTTGACGGAAGTTACTTTTTCTTGGCCGGGTTTGGGAAATCAGTTATATCGGGCGATTTCTCTGCGGGATTACCCAACAGTGCAGGGATTAATGGCTTTTTTTGCGACAATAGTAGTTTTTGCCAGTATTTTGATCGATTTAATCAATGCTTACATTGATCCTCGCATCCGTTACTAATCAGGGAGATGGGAGAAGCGTATGGTGAGAATGGAGAGGGGAGTTTGAGCATTTGTACTAAAACTCCTAATACGCAGTTTAAATAGGGTTTGCTGAAAAAGTTTGTTGGTGGGGTTAAGGAGTCAGGAGTCAGGAGTCAGGAGTCGGGAGTTTCAGGCTTTGTTGCCCTCTCTTTTTTGTATCAACTTATGTACTACAAGAAGGATAATGCAAGGTTTTTGAGAGTCCCAATCCGATTTTCGCAGCATGAACATCGGATTTTAACAGGTCAAAAGCCTTATTTTCAAAGGGTTTTACCATTATTCAGCAAACCCTAAATACAGTACAGCTTGACATAAGACAACAGCCGTGAAATTGATGTCACAGCTAATAAAAAATGGATCAGGATTGCTTTTTATATCTAGGTTGTTGTTAGGTGATTGCTGACTGATTAATAATGGTTGAATGTCAATCTGCTTTTCCTTTTATGGAGACGAAATTAGACCTATGGGAATTAAGATTGTCACCATTTTGCGGGGGATGAAAAGGATTTCTCACTTCGGGGGGAGTGGGTAAACCCTGTTTCATTTCCGCCACTTTTAAGAGGATCAAATACTCATAAAAAGCTTGCAGAGTACACCAAGCAAAACCAGCTTTACCATCGAGAATTCCTGCCAAGATAAAATACATATAAAACCAACGAAGCAAGGGACGAAAAGGCAATCGTAGAGATAAATCTTTTAAAGCTCTTCGTCTATCCACTTCGGTTTCACCAAAAAATAAATTTTTCCAACTAACACCCCCGTTAGCCAACTGATGTAGGGTTTCTGCTGCTTCATCGGTAGAGTAACGATTATGTTTTTCAATCCAACGACTTAAACCTTTACTACAGGTATAGTGGGGATAGGTTTCTTGTAAAAAAGAGGTTTTTCCTCGACATTCTTCCCTTTCCGTGTGACCATAATCGCTAAACCAGACTTGATCTTTTCTAAATAGACGCATTTGATAACGGGGATACTGGGTGCTGCGACGGATCCACGTTCCCATAAACATAACTCTTTCAGCCACATAAAAACCAGTAAATTCCTGTTGTTGAGTGGCACGCAGACATTCTGCATACAGTTGGGGTGTCATCCTTTCATCTGCTTCGAGAATATAAACCCAATCGTATTTAGTCTCGATATTTTCTAACATCCAAGTTCTTTGTTTACCATGGCTCTCGAATTGATGCTGAATCACGCGCACTGGATAACGAGAAGCAATCTCTACTGTGCGATCGCTACTGTAGGAGTCAACCACAATCACATCATCGGATAGAAGTGCCGATTCTACACAGGGGGCAATATCAATTTCTTCGTTATGGGTGAGAATGTAAATGGAAAACATAGATATGGTATGGTGTTTGATTATACGAAACCCGATCGGGCAGTAGTCCTATTTTGTACCGGAAAAAGCGGAATGAAAACCAGTTTATAGAAGAGATTTTCTCAAAACTATCAGACTGCGCTAATTCTACCCTCGATCGCCTTTTTGTCAATATCTCTTAAGTATTACTTGAAAAATTCTTTACCTGAGCTTGCGGCGACCGGCAAGGAGCTATTCCCCGCCATGAGATAATAGACGGTGCTTTATGTCTCCAGTAATTTTCGATGACTGCTGTTTCCGAGTGTTTTCGTTCTCTCCGTTCCCAGGGGAATTGTGCCTTAATTCCCTTTATCACTGCCGGTGATCCCGATTTATCTACTACTGCCCAAGCTTTACGCATTTTAGACCGGGCAGGGGCCGATCTGATCGAGTTGGGGGTTCCCTATTCCGATCCTCTTGCGGATGGTCCGGTTATTCAAGCGGCAGCCACCCGCGCTTTAAATCGGGGTGTCAAGTTGGAAGATGTGCTAGAAATCGTCAAAAATGCTCAGGGAGAGGTGAAAGCTCCCATTATTCTCTTTACTTACTATAATCCTATCTATCATCGCGGGATCGAGGCCTTTTTAGACCAAATAAAAGCAGCCGGGGTGAGTGGTTTGGTGGTTCCTGATTTACCCCTAGAGGAAGCGGAAAGTCTGCTGCAACCGGCTGCCGCTAAGGGAATTGAAGTGATTTTATTGGTAGCGCCTACCAGTCCCCCGGAACGAATACAAGCGATCGCCCTACAATCCCAAGGTTTTATTTATCTGGTTAGTGTCACGGGGGTGACGGGAATGCGGAACCAAGTGGCCACCAGAGTGGAGGAATTGCTCGATTCTATCCGTTCTGTCACCGATAAACCCGTGGGGGTAGGATTTGGCATTTCTGACCCGAAACAGGCGCTACAGGTGAAAAACTGGGGTGCTGACGCGGTAATTGTGGGTAGTGCCATGGTTAAACGTCTGGCCGATAATTCCCCCAGCGATGGGTTAAAATCCCTCGAAGAATTCTGTCGTAGTTTAAAACAGGCGATTCAGTGAGGGGTTAGAGGTTCTTCTACTGGCGCAAATTAGCCGTTATCGAAGGGAATTCTGGCTGCGGGGCGATCGAGGTAGAATCTCTCTCGGATTGCTCGATCGCCTTGAGTTAAATTTGAGAGAGTTCGCGTTCACCCGCTAATTTCAGTTCAGAAGCGGCTTCAGGAATATAGGAAGTTTTCGTTTTAGAGACGATACCTCCCTGTTGTTCCCGCAATTGTTCTAGACGCATGGTACTCCAATCGGTCAGCATCGAGTTACCTAGCCGGGGGGCTAATTTGTTAATTTTCTCGACGGCGGAGATCCCCAATTCATCCATCTGTAGGGAAGCTAGATAGCAATCACAGGCGATGTCTATCTCTCCTAATCGTTCGTGACATTGCCCGGCCATAAACCAAGCGATCGCCATTCCAGGCGGGCCGAGTCTAGTGGCAGAACGATAGATTTTCGCCGCTTCTTCAAATTTATTTTGTTTTAGCAAAATTTCCCCCAGTTTCAGGCGATAACGAGAGTAAAGAGGTTCCATCGCCACCATTTTCTTCGCTCTCTCTTCGGCGAGATCGATATCGCCTAACCAGAGAGCTTCTTTTGTTCGGCTCTCGAAAACCGTTATTAGATTGTCGTAGGCGGAAAGTCGTTCGCTCTCGTTTTTACACTCGCGAGTTAGTTCTTCCGCTAGGGATTGACAGATATCCATTTCACGGATAACCGTTTGTCGTTCACCCCGCAGAAGTGGAGCAAAAACAGCCGCGCGGTGGTAAACACTGGTTAAACGTTTAAACTCGAAATTTCCTCTGATCGTTTCAAGGTGATCGAGTTTTTCCCTTGCCACTTCTCGCCAATGAGCTACTGCGGCTATATCTCGAAAGGCAGTAGCCTGCAAAACGATTAATTCTACGGCCGCCCCGAAAACCACCAGGCTTTCTTTAGAAGCGTATTGAACGATTCGTTGAAAATCTTCGAGATTTTCTGATGTACCAATATCTTCTTGACAAAGGATTTTAGACATCGCCAGGCTGTAAGCTAATCTAGCGATCGTGGAATCTCTCCCAATGTTTTCATCGGTAATTGCGGGAATATAGCGAATAATCGCTTCATGAAAGCATAAACTCGATAATAAATTAATTGTTTTCAGTTGAGTAGCGGGTGAAAGCTCACGATAATGCTCTAAATGCTCGCAAAGAACTCTCCAACGTTCGGTTCTCAACTCATCGGGGAGGGCGAGAGGATCGTTAATTGGGTATTGAAAAAGACCAGTCTCTCGAATCAATTGCTCTCGAAAAGAAGCAGGGTGAATGAGAGTAACTGGGTTCACGGACGACGTATTAGTATCTCGTACTTCAGGGACAAGATTTCGATAACTATAGTCAATTCCCTGAATATGCCAAGCGCCAGATTGATAGGGACTAAGATCGAAATAAGGACGATGGATCCAAGTGATCGGAAAATCGTTTAAAAATAGCATACATATTCTCAAGAAATGCGATCTTCTTTATCTGGTTAGTATTTCCACGATAGTCAACGGAGTATCTTGTTTTGCTGAGCTACCGTGGAAACTAGGAGAAGTAAAAGATAAGCTAAACGGCTTTTACTTCGGATCACCGATATAGACTCCAAAAGGGTTATAGCTATTGGATCATGCAGGTTAAGCGCCGTTTAGCTTAAAATACTGATTTGTCTCTGTATTTTATCAATCAGTTACTTTCACTTTGGACTCTCCAACAACAACAACCGCCTACCACTTGACGCAAAGTTTTAAAAGCGGTGATGCTTTCTGGACTGTCGTTAGCGGCATCGGTGCGAAGTTCGATAATTTCGTCAGTCACCGTGTTTTTGATCTCGTTAATTTTGATGTTAGCCATGAGATGTATTCTCCAAATGTTCGCTAAATGAATGAATCAAATTATTGATTCAAGAGAACAATAACATTTTTTTAACACCAGATCAACTATCAAAATCGAAAAAAAAAACATAATTTAGTTATTTATGTTCTTTTTAAAAGACTATTTTTTGCAAAAACATCATCAAAACCGATTAAACAACGGGCTTCCAAGCTATTTAAAGAAACAAAAATAAGTAATTTATGTACAAAAAACTCTGAACCTGTCTTGTTGGAAGCAAAGAGAACCAACCACGCTAACTTAATTGAGTTATTTAGGGTTTGCTGAAAAAGTTTGTTGGTGGGGTTAGGAGTCAGGATTCAGTAGCCGGTCGTCGGTCGTTTCAGGCTTTGTTGCCCTCCTTTTTTTGTACCAGCTTATGTACTATAAAAAGGATAATGCCAAGTTTTTGAAGGTCACAATCCTATTTTCGCAGCATGAACATCGGATTTTAACAGGTCAAAAGCCTTATTTTAAAAGGGTTTTACCATTATTCAGCAAGCCCTATTTATTTTTTTAATTAACTGGGAATTCTGTTAATGAATAGATTCAGGAATTTTTAAAAGTGTATGTATTAAAAATCGCTTTGTTGGTTTTTATGCTAAATAAGCTCACTCAAGAATAATCGGATTATTGGTATTTTATTAATCCATATTGTATTAATTTTATAGTAAAATAATCCGTAGGTTGGGTTAAACGAAGTGCAACCCAACACATAACATGAAGAATAATAGGGGGATGATGTTGGGTTTCCGTTGTCAACCCCACCTACAAAATAGGCGATCGGACTTATGTAAAACCTCCGCAGTGACCGACTCGCTTAGATAATACTCCCCGCAATTCTGACAGATATCCGCAGGGACTTGTTTTAAAATCATGATATAATTATCCCTCTCTAAAGTAACGGTAACAAAACTCGATCGAGTCGTACCATATTTACAGATCACACATTCCATAGTTCTTATCTTCACTTGCTACGTTTGCGGGGTGAGTATTACCCACCCCGTCCACAATTAATTACTTAACTCGTATTTTATTTCCTGAATCTTCTCCTTTACCCAACCGTTAAACAACTCGGCACGGATTTGCAAAGCCAACTCCTCGGTTAATTTTGGCTTAAGGATTTCCTCAACGAAAATCAGGTGAAAACCTCGATCGCCTTGCAACGGTTTCAACAATTGAGAAGAATCCGATGCGAAAATTGCGGCCGAAAGATTCGGTCGTAAATCCTTACGGTAAACAGTACCGCGATAACCTCCCTTGCGTCGTAATTCCACATCCTCGATATAGCGGTGCGCTACTTCCTGAAAGCTGATTTCCTCCTCCTGAATCGATTCATACAACTCCTCTGCCATCGCCTGATCTGCTAACACTACCTCATAGATCACCGCGCCGGTATAATCTAGCTGGTGTTCCACAAAATAGGATTCAATTTTGTCTGCGAAAAGATGTTCGGCTAATTTACCCGATAGTAAATTGAATTGAACGATTGCCTCGAAATCGTCTAGGGATAAGCCCTGTTTTTCCAACCAATTCCATGTATCTTTGGCGTTATGTAATTCATTGGCGAGACGGAATTGATCGGCCGCCTGTTGTAACTCGGCAGTCGTGTTTTTAATCCCCGCTTCCGTCGCGGTTTCGGTGATGATTTTCCGAGCGATAATTCCCTCGGCCATTTCGGGAAGTTTCCCCGATAGCTTAAGCTGTTGGATAAGGTCTTGATTCGTGATGGTGATACTATGGGACATAATGACTCCTGAAACAGTTATGGGAAATTAATTTCCTAGTTGAGATAGGCAAGAGGGTTAGGGAGGGGTGTAAGTAATTTGGCTTCGATACCTAAAAAAACTACAGTTTTAACCCGTCTTTTTGCAGATCCTTAAAGGGATCGAGGATGTAATCGATCACCCGACGCTGACGGACGATCGCCTCTGCGGTAGCCGTATCCCCCGGATTGAGGGGAATACATTGATTTCCCTTTTGAATACAGGAGCGATCGAGTTGAATTTCTAGCTCGAAAACGTTAATTTTTCCGGTCGCCGTTTCCTTTTCGATCGCCGTCGGTGATTTCTTGGTGATCTTGCCGCCGATAACCCCGTAATCCTGAAAAGGATAGGCATCGAACTTGACTTTTACCGGCATACCGGCGCGGAGAAATTGACTTTGATCTGTGGGCATTTCTGCCTTGAGAATAAACCGCGATCCTTTCGGTGCTATCTCCGCGATCCGCGTTCCTGACTGCACCACCGCACCTGCGCGTTTAATCGGTAATGAAAAGATCGTGCCGTCGGTATTCGCCTTTAAAACCCTCTGACTTAGTTGGATTTGGAGCGCTTGCCGTTGGCTGTCGCTTTGGGCGATTTCCGATGCCAGTGTTGCGATCTCCGTTTCTAGATTTTTAATCTGCTCCTGTATCCTTAAGAGTGCCAACTCGTTGGAATGGCGGAGACTTTGATAACCCCGCTGCCGCTCCTGTAATTGCAGACGCGCTTGGGCGATATCCGCGCTCGTTTGTTGACTCGTCTGACGGTAGGTGCTTTCTAATTCCGCTAGTTTGTGTTGATTTTCTTTTACCTCCGCTTTTCCCCGCTCGTAGAGTTGTTGGCGCTCCTTGGCATTGTCTTCGCGCTCGATGAATTGTACCTCCGATATCGCGCCATCCTCCCACGCTTTTCGGTAGCGATCGACTTCTTTTAAAGCCGTTTGATAACGACTTTTTAGAATCGGATAATCGGTTTGACTGCGATCGAGGGCGGTTTTCGCTTGATTTATCCGTGCCTGTTGTTCTTCTAGGGATATTTTGGCTTTCTGGACTAACGCGCTGACATTTTCCCTTGCTTGCTCGATCGAGGCTTCTTTTTCCGCCTCTGCAGCGCGATTCTGTTGGCGTTGAGTCGCTAGGGAAACCTCTAACTGACTTTTCATCACTTTCTGTTGGGAAAGACGACTTTTTTGTCCTTCTATTTTCTCCTCGATTTGTTGTATTTCCTGGCCGATTAATGAGGAATCTAGGGTTAAAATCGGTTGTCCTGCTTTCACCTCTTGGCCTTCACGGACATAGATTTTTTCCACTTCTCCTGCGGTGATTGCATCGAGTTTGACTGCTTCCCCTTGGGGTTCCAGTTTTCCTGGTCCGACACCGGTTTCATCGACTTTTGAGAATATCGCCCAGGGGAGAATGATCGAGACGAAAATAATCAGAAAATAGAGTAAACCCCGCGTCCAGGGTAGGGGTAAAGTATCGATCAATTCCTTGGTCTGGAAAGACCAGTTATCGCGCTCTCTGTCTAGATTGGTTGTCATAGTTATTCACTCAATTGATTAGAGTTCAAATTACGGTAAATACCGGGACGGGACATTAATTCTTTGTGGGTTCCTTGATCGACTAATATCCCTCGATCGAGGACGAGAATCATATCTGCGTTCCGTACTGTAGAAAGACGGTGAGCAATAATCACCATTGTGCGATTCTGCCGAATTTTCTGGAGATTATTTTGTATGATCTGCTCTGATTCTGTATCGAGGTGGGAAGTGGCTTCATCGAGGATTAAAAGCCGCGGTTCTCCCATCAACGATCGAGCGATGGCGATCCGTTGTCTCTGTCCCCCGGAAAGTAGCCCTCCACCCTCGCCGATTTGAGTTTCATAACCCATTGGAAGCGATTGGATAAAGTCATGAATTCCCGCTAATTTTGCCGCCTCGATAACCGATTCTAGGGGGCGATCGGGATGTCCTAAACTGATATTTTCCCGAATCGTAGAACCGAACAAAAATGTATCTTGATCGACGACTCCCACCTGTTGCCGTAGGGAACTGAGGGCGATTGTACTCAGATCGTAACCGTCGATCGAGATTTTCCCGTCGGTGGGAGGATAGAGGCCGATCAGTAATTTCGAGATCGTGGTTTTTCCCGAACCGCTCCGACCGACGAGGGCAACGGTTTGACCGGGTAAAATCTCAAAACTCAGGTTTTCTAAAATATTGCGATCGCTGTCAGTATGATAGCGAAAGGTGACATTTTCAAAGCGAATATGTCCCTGTAATTCCGGGAGAAACTGACGGGAAAGTTCCTCTAAATTCTCCTCCGGCTTTGCGTCTAGTACATCGTTAATGCGCTCGACGGCGATATTGACTTCTTGAAATTGCGTCCAGAGAACGGTTAAGCGTTGAAAAGGCGCGATGATCTGGGCAAAAAGCATATTAAAGGCGATTAATTGTCCGATCGATAATTGATTTTGAATTACCAGATAGGCACCGAAACAGAGTAACCCCGTTGTCGCGAAAGATTCGATCAGATTACTGACGATTTGGAGATTATTGCCGATAATCTGCCCGGAGAAATTTTTCTTGACCTCCACCGAGAAAAGGTCTTCCCAGTGCCAACGGGTTGATCGCTCTGTTGCGGTAGATTTGACGGTACGAATACCGGTTAAAATCTCGATCAGGTAACTGCTTTCTTTAGCGATCGCCTGAAAAATATCCCGGGATATTCGCTGGAGAAAAGGGGTAGAAATTAACGCCAGCAGAAAGAACGGTGGCACGATCGCTAAACTGATTAGGGCTAATTGCCAGCTATAGCGAAGCATCACCGCCACATACACGAAAACTGTTAATAAGTCAAGTAAAATCGAGAGAGCTTCCCCAGAGAGAAAACGCTGAATCTTGCGATTTTCCCCGACGCGGGAGATAATATCCCCCACATAGCGGGACTCGAAGTAACCGAGGGGCAGGCTGAGAGTATGGCGAATAAAACCGGTGATTAATGCCGTATCGATGCGATTAGCGGTGTGATCGAGAAGATACGCGCGTAAACCAGTAATTGCCACCCGAAAAACCCCGAAAATTAGCGCACCGATACCCATCGCCCAAAGGGTGGTTAACGAACCCTGCACGATCACTCGATCGAGGATTAACTGGGTGAAAATCGGCGTAATTAAGCCGAATATTTGGATAAAAAGCGAGGCGACGAAAATTTCCAGCAGCACGAACCAATGGGGTTCCAGTAAGCGATAAAACTGCCAGAGTGAGGCTTTATCCTCTTTCGTGTCCCGGAATTTCTGGTTCGGTTGGAGCAGAAGGGTGAATCCCGTCCATTTACTGGCGAATTCGGCACGACTTAGGGTTAATTGCCCGATCGCCGGATCGCCAATAATCACCTGTTTGGCGGTAATTTTCCAGATAACAACGAAGTGTTTACCTTCCCAGTGAGCGATCGCCGGTAGGGGTTGTTTAACTAATCCCTCTAGGGTCGCTTTTACCGGACGGGTGGAGAGGCCGATATTTTCCGCCGCGGTGATCAGTCCCTTCAGGGATGCCCCGTCGCGGTTGACGTTGGCCAGTTCCCGGAGACGGTTGACGCTGATTCTTTTGCCCCAATAACGGGCGATCATGACTAAACCGGCCGCCCCGCAATCGGAGGCGGACTGTTGCTCAAAAAAGGGATAACGGCGGAGGGATTGCCCGATCCAGTGACCTAACCGCCGCGCCGGAGAGGGAAAATAGGTTCGATCGCTTTTTTTGTCCGTTTCTTCTGTCTTTGTCCCAAGAACTTGCTCAATTTCCCGCGCCCGTTGCAGTAATGTTTTTTTCAGGGCGGGGTGTTTTTTCAGGATCGGCCTCAGGGCGGACTCGGGGATAAGAAGTAGTTCCGCTTTTGCGGAGACTCGAACCGAGTAGGGCAGAAAACCCGATCGGGGAAAGAGGGAGAATTCTCCGAAAAATTCCTCGGTTTTGAGCGCGATCATCTCTTTTTGCTGCGAGTTCGCTATGCGAACTTTGCCGCGAACGACTAGGTATAATCCGGGCTGTAGGGACAAGGTACCCGCTTCGGGAGAGAGGGCGATCGCCGTTTTCTGGAGACTCCGCCACTGGGTTTCGGACAGGAATTCCGGCCACGGATTGACGAGGCTGTGAGTATCGAGCATAGTTGTTTTAAGCTTTAGGTGAAGGAGAAAGATCGACGATGCGGAGAGGCTGTAGCTGTTTGCGGAGGCGATTGATGTGGGTGGGGGTGAGTGCGACCCCGAATTCTTTCTCTAGATGCCGCGCTAACCAAACTCCCGACCATCGCTTAAAGGAATAGCCGAAATCCCGCGGGGATTTAGTAATCAGTTCCTTGAGGCGATCGAGGTAAGGTTGATCAACTTTTGAAGGGCGACCGCGGCGGTATTTCTGCCAGTGATCGATCTTGCCACTCTCGGCGATCAGTATCCATTTACTAGCGGTGGCGGCAGTACAATCGAGAAGCTTACGGATATCGCCCTGGGATTTGCCCTCGTCAGCGAAAAGAATGATTTGAATCCGTTTGCGATCAACATCAGAGATATTCGGTTCTGTTAAGATTTCGAGAAGTTGCTGACGTTCGGATGAGGATAGATATTTACCGGTGCTTGATGACATTGAGATAGCCTTTGCAACTATAAGTAAAAGCAGACAGCAGCATAGAGGAACGTTGAGGCAAGAAAGTTGTACTAGGTTGTACAATGGGCTGAATTCCCCGGGTGACGATCTCTTTCGCTGTCCTTAAATTATTATTCCCGCTGCAAAAGTGAACATTACGGAGTCTATTAAATTCTTTTTCTCTCGCCCGATCAAACCTCTCTAACACCTAACCCCCATCACCCCATCTCCCTATCTCCCTATCTCCCCACTAGCCACTGATAACTGATCACTGATTGCTGATCACTGATTGCTGACTACTCAAAATCGTTATGACTATGATATAGTTGTTAAGGAATGTAAAAATAGTTGCATTTTCCCAGAAACTAGATTAAGGAGATTAAGAGTATGACCGCCGAAGGTTGCTTAAGAGTCGGACAAGCAGCGCCGGATTTCAGCGCCACCGCCGTTTTCGATCAAGAGTTCAAAACCATCAAATTATCGGATTATCGGGGTAAATACGTCGTTTTATTCTTCTATCCCCTCGATTTTACCTTTGTTTGCCCCACGGAAATTACCGCTTTCAGCGATCGAGTTAGTGAATTTGCCAGCATCAACACCGAGATTTTAGGGGTGTCCGTCGATAGCGAATTTGCTCACCTAGCATGGATTCAAACCGAGAGAAAATCCGGTGGTGTCGGTGATGTGGCCTATCCTTTGGTTTCGGATCTGAAAAAAGAAATCAGCACCGCTTACAATGTTCTTGACCCAGATGCAGGAGTGTCCCTGCGTGGTCTTTTTATCATCGATAAAGAAGGTGTGATCCAACACGCTACTATTAATAATCTTTCCTTTGGTCGCAGTGTCGATGAAACCCTCCGCACTCTGAAAGCGATTCAATACGTCCAATCCCACCCGGATGAAGTTTGTCCCGCCGGTTGGAAAGAAGGGGATGCTACCATGGTTCCCGACCCTGTGAAGTCGAAAGTTTACTTCGCAGCAGTTTAGTTAAAAATCCTCAGAAGTCCCTCAGCTATAGATGGGGAGAGACTTTTAAGGGGGTGAATTATTTCACCCCTCATTTTAATCGGAAAATTTTCTGGAAAATTTGCCCTATTGGCCATGACCAAATCTAAGTGGGGGTTGCTGAATAAATCGAAAAACCTTCTTGGATAATATCTTTAGGCTTTTTTGACATCAAAAAGTGCCGGCCCTGGGAGTAATCGGGGGGAATTGGCCCTCTGATTCTTTGTGTGATCAGTTTAAATTAAGTGGGTGGGTGGAATTAAATATAAGATGAACGTAGGTTGGGCTGAAGCATGAAACCCAACGCCCGCTCATGTTACGCTACCGCATACAGCACAGGTTATCGCCTTTTGTCAACGGGGAAGTCCAGATATTCAGCCGGCCCTAGGTAGGTTGGTTGGGGGGCAGCTAAACTCACGCTTGAGGAGAGATTCCCTCTTGGTTAGTTGGAGAAATGCTGCCCTCTTACGGAAACTCGTTGGATGAAGAATGCCCTCGCCTTGAGGCAGGGGCGAACGTCAATAAAAACTAAGTTGGAACTAGACAAGTTTCAACCGATCACCAAAAATTAACCTTGAATATTAACGACGGATTGGAGCGATCGCACCGTCGGCGGCGGCGCGAAAAGGTTCCACTGCCTCGCTATAATCGATCGGTAAAATAGCCACGACGTTATCGTGAGGACGGGGAATAATTACCCAGGTTTCTAAAGCTGCCCCCTCGGTTTTATTGACCGCTTCAATACCGGCAGCCATAGCGGTTTTTACCTCCTGTACATCCCCACGAATATTGAGGGTAAAACGGGCGCTTCCTGCCCTTAAATAACCAACAATCGTGATCCGTCCTGCTTTTACCATCGCATCGGCGGCCGCTAGAATACCGGGGAAACCTTTGGTCTCGATCGATCCCACCGCGGGTTGGGCTGTCATAAATTAACTCCTAATAACAAAAATCAGATAAGTTTAATTGATAGAATCCAATCTATTTTCCAGTCTTTAACTATAGTCTAGTTTGGGGCCAATCGCTAGGGAAATTAACTGCGAAAACGGTCTGACTTAGGCGTATGCTGCACTGGTAAAACCGCCAGTACATTTTCTGGAGGATTCGGTACGATGTAATGACTGACCACATTACCACCAAAAGCGGTCATCGCCGCCGCTAATCCTGCCTCTACTGCCGGCTTAACCTCGGAAATCGGACCGCGAATCGCCACCAAAAATTCGCCCCTTTCCGCTAGATCGAAATAAACTAGGGTGACTCGTCCCCCTTTAACCATGGCATCCGCCGCCGCTAAAACGGGGGGAAAACCCAACGTTTGAATGACTCCGACCGCCTCGGGCATTTTTCCTGATCTCCTGCGAAAGCAACTTTACATTATACCCCGAACCTGTCTTTATATTTTCTTCTGGAAATCCCCGACCGATCGAGCCTGTTTTTTCTCCAAATACTGTTGATGGGACTGATCGGCCAGATAATAATCTCCTGCGGGTTCGATCAAAGTAACGATATCCTGCTGAAATTTTCCCGATAGTTGTAGTTGACCCTTGGAAGCGGTGGCGATTAACTTTTGTTCCGGGGTGTGATAAAAAATAATCGATCGATATTGTTCTCCCCTGTCCGGTCCTTGGCGATTTAACTGAGTCGGATCATGAATTGACCAAAAAACGGCTAATAAGGCCTCATAGCTTATCTCTTGGGAATTATATTCAATTTGTGCCACTTCCGCATGACCGGTAATTCGCGATAACACATCGAGATAACTAGGATTGGGGAAATGTCCCCCCATATAACCCACAGAAGTCCCTAAAACCCCCGATAAACGCCGAAATGCGTCCTCGGTTTTCCAAAAACAGCCGGCCCCAAAGGTAGCTTTTTCGCCGCTATTCATTTCCCCTCACATCCTTGGCAAATTCCACCACTGCTTTTGTAATTGTCTCGCTTAAATTAGCATAAACTTTGGCAAAAGGGGGAGCTTTTTCGGTTAATCCTAGAATATCCGCCGTTACTAACACCTGACCATCACAATCTTCCCCCGCACCGATACCAATCGTCGGGATAGTCAATTTATCGGTGATAGTAGCGGCTAAATTGGCGGGAATATGTTCCAAAACCAGGGCAAATACTCCCGCTTTCTCCAAGGCTAAAGCTTCCTCGATTAATCTTTGTGCATCCGATGGAGTTTTTCCCTGCTGACGGTATCCTAAGCGATGCACCGACTGGGGAGTTAATCCGATATGACCCATAACAGGGATGCCTATCTCGGTTAAACGGCTAATAGTCTCGATCATAGCGGGATAACCTCCCTCTAATTTTACCCCTTGTACTCCCGCTTCCTTTAACATTCTTCCCGCCGAGTGAATTGCCTGACTGACACTTTCCTGATAGCTGAGAAAAGGCAAATCACAGACAACTAAAGCTTGTTTTACCCCACGAGACACGGCCGCCGCATGGTGAATCATCGCCTCTAGGGTGATCGGTAAAGTGGTAGGATAGCCCAAAGCGGTCATAGCTAAGGAATCACCTACCAAGATAATATCAATTCCTGCTCGATCAAGCAGTCGCGCGATCGGATAATCCCAAGCTGTGAGGGTGACAATCGCGCGTTTTTGCTGTTTCCACTCGATTAATTTGCTGGTGGTGACTGCCATTATTTATTCACTGCGGACAGCTTCGAGGATACGGGAAAAATAGAAACGAGTGCTAGTCATACTCGTCCGTTCAATTTTAAAGCCATTTTCGTTGAGAGCGGCGATAATAGTTTTTTCCTTGTGTTGATAAGCGCGAGTGGTTTTACTCGGACCGGGGAAAAATTGACCAATTTTCTTGAGAATGGTTAATAAACAGGTTTTAGGGGCAAAACTGAGGATTAAACGGGATTGAGCTAGGGATCCCAGGTGTTTAATCATGCCTAAGGCTTCTTCTGTGGGATAGTGAATAAGAACATCAAGACAGATGACCGTGTGATATTGGCCGGTTAATGCTTCTAAATCTTGAACGGCAAAGGTGAGTTTACCAGTATCTGCTAACTCTTTGGCGGCTCTTTCCTTGGCTTCTGTCACCATTTTCTCGGAAATATCACTGGCGAAAATAGTTGCGCCCGCTTTAGCGAGGGGAATACTAAGACTACCGACTCCACAACCGGCATCACAGATTGAGAGATTAGGCAAATTGTCATCACTTTCTAACCAACCGATAACGGTATCGATCGTCTGTTGATGACCGATGCGAATATCTTTTTGTACTTTGTTAACTTCGCCATCCCCATAAATCCGGCGCCAGCGATCGAATCCTGTGGCGTTAAAATAGTCCTTGACTATGGCTTTATCGTCTAATGTGTTGGTCATAACGAAATCTAAACGAGCGGAGATGGTTATTACTTTATCCTACCGTGAAAGCCAGTTTTCCGACTGAATCATTCAGGGTTGCCGTTAGAACATGAATACTATTTTATTCCCCCGTGCTGCCAAGCATTGTCAAAGATTTGTAAATTTTTTGACCAAAATACTTGAGGTAATGCTAGGCTGACCTCAGAAAGAAAACCATAGCTTAATAACGATTCGGATGGGTTTTAAACTTATATGATCGGTTTGAGGCTAAATACATAAAAAAAATTGATTGAGATTCCCTAACCTAGTTCCGTTGTTTCCCAGAGCCTGAATTACTAGAAAAAATTTAACCTTGCTAGGGCTGGAGTCCATAAACAACGGTACTTAGAGACCGAAGTGAACTTAGGAAAATGGTTTCCCAAACCGTGAACATTTTGAGGGTGGGTAATTAACTGACTCATCTCTGATTTTGCCGAACCATCCTGAACAATTAAAGGATGGTTAGACCAGTGGTTGATGATTGAAAAATCTTCGATAAAAAGGCTGGTGGTTAAGCCATTTTTCCGTGATTGTATTAGCTAAAATATCCATTTTTTGGAGGTATTTTTTATGTCTGGACGAGCGAGTTTTCCCATCCCCAGTACCGCCTCAAATGAAGAAACCACGGGGCGATATATTGTTACTTTCCAAGATGGAGCAACCCCAGAAGGAATCGCCGCTCTGCGAGATGTGGCGGGGATATCTGCCTTGCCCGATGCCCGGGATTTTGCCGATTCGGCCATGGACAGTTCAGAGCTAGACGCGGCGGGAGGGGGAACCTTTCCGACTTTGGGGGTGGCAGTGGTTTCTATGGATGACTTAGCCTTGAGCAGTGTCATGAACATAGCGGGGGAAAGTTCGGCAATTTTAGCGATCGAACCCGAACGAATTTACTATGCGATCGAGGAGGGTTTATCCTCGGAATACCTCAAGGGTTATCGCGATGCCGTCAATCATCTTTATGAACAGTGCAAGGCTAAAGAAAAGCCGGGAGATAAGGATCTCGCAGCCCTAGCCTTTCGCGATGATGCCCAATCCACTTGGGGATTAAAAGCCACGAAAGTAATCAATTCCCTTGGTCGCACTGGTCGCGGCATTAATGTGGCTGTACTAGATACGGGTATGGATTTGAAGCATCCCGACTTTTTTGGGCGATCGATCCAAAGTAAGTCTTTTGTACCGGGAGAAGCGGTGCAGGATGGTCAAGGTCACGGCACTCACTGTATCGGTACCGCTTGCGGATTTAAAGATGTCAACGGTCGCCGCTACGGGGTCGCCTACGAAGCCACCATTTATGCGGGCAAAGTTCTCAGTAATGCTGGCAGTGGCTCCCAAAGTTGGATTCTCGCCGGCATGGAATGGGCGATCGCCAGTCGCTGTGCGGTGATTTCTATGTCCTTAGGCAATACAGTTCCGACCCCCTCCACTGCCTACGAAACTATCGGTCGTCGCGCTCTGCAAAATGGTTGTTTGATTATTGCGGCGGCCGGCAATCACCGGCCTGGCACTGTGGGTCAACCGGCTAATAGTCCCTCAATTATGGCCGTAGCGGCGATCGATAGTAATCTGCGATTAGCCTCTTTCTCCTGTGGTTCTGGTAGTGCCCAAGGTGCTAACGTCGATATCGCTGGCCCCGGGGTGGCAATCTATTCTTCCGTACCGATGCCCCGACGTTACGACGTTTTTAACGGCACTAGCATGGCTACCCCCCATGTGGCCGGGATTGCTGCTCTCCACGCTCAAGCTTCGGGAGTGCGCGGGGCGCAACTCTGGCAGTTACTCACCTCGAAAGCCTTGCGACTGTCTATTCCCACCGTTGATGTGGGTAGTGGACTAGCCCAATCTCCTTAGCCTTCAGGGGTCAGTATTCAGGAATTAGGAGTCAGGAGTTAGGAGATTATTTTTATTTATTCTCCCATCTCCCCTGCTCCCCCCTCCTGACTCCCGCTCATCTTTTTACTTTCATTAATAGCCATGGAACAGATTATCGTGACGATCGATGAACAGCATTTAGCCGATATTCAGACAGTGGCCAATAATTTACAATTTCTGGGTATGACAGTAGATAATATATTATCGGTTTCCGGCATTATTACCGGTTCAGCCCGTCGATCGCTGATCCCCTCTTTAAAGGCAGTGCCGGGGGTTCTCGATGTGGAGGAAGATAAAGAAATGCGGGCAATATAAGCTGTTGACTATCTAATTATACTAAATCCAGTTATTAAAGACTGATTATCTATTCCTCCTTTTGCATGAGTGCCTCTTGCCTTTTGCCTATCCTCATAAGTAGCCTATACTCAACAGATTTAGTATTAATACTATTGACTGAAAACGCAAATCCGATCACTGATCACTGACTCCTGACGGCGAAGGAGAGGATCTGGATCGATTGCAAGTCTGTGGAAAAGCTTAATTTGTTTTCCGCTTCACCGTTAGTTAACCTAAAGTGAATATCATGTAATCGTCCCAAGATCGATTAGTAAGGGTTCCATGTCAATTATTAACCATAGAACTAAGATCGTAGCCACGATCGGCCCTGCCAGTAATTCGCCAGAAGTCCTCAAGCAGATGATCGGTGCGGGGATGAATGTAGCGCGGCTAAACTTTTCCCACGGTAGCTACGAAGATCATGGGAAAGTTGTTGCCCTTTTGCGGCAAATTTCTCAAGAATTAGACAATCCTATCACTCTCCTGCAAGATTTACAAGGTCCGAAAATTCGCGTTGGCAATCTCCCCAATGGTTCGATTACCATCAACGACGGCGATTATCTCACCCTTGTACCCATGGATGAGTATCGGGGAGAAGCGAACACCGTTGCGATCGATTATCCCTATCTGGCCGAGGAGGCACAGCTAGGTGAGCAAATTCTCCTTGATGATGGTTTATTAGAGCTAAAAATCGTTGAAATTAACGGAAAAGACCTAAAATGTCAAGTGTTGGAGGGAGGAATTCTCAAAAGTCGCAAGGGAGTCAATCTACCCCATCTCAATTTGCGCTTACCTTCCATGACCGAAAAAGACAAACAAGACCTAGAATTTGGTCTTTCTCAGGGGGTTGATTGGGTTTCCCTGAGTTTTGTTCGTAAAGGAGAAGATATCAAGGCGATTAAAGCATTTTTAGCCGAGAGAAATCATGGGGATGTGCCAGTGATAGCTAAAATTGAAAAACCGCAAGCGATCGAAAATTTGGAGTCAATTATCGAGGAATGTGACGGAATTATGGTGGCCCGGGGTGATTTGGGGGTAGAATTAGGTCCCGAAAAAGTCCCCATGTTGCAAAAACGCATTATCAGACTCTGCAACATGAAAACTATTCCCGTCATCACTGCCACCCAGATGTTAGAAAGCATGATTCACAATCCCCGACCGACTCGGGCCGAGGCTAGTGATGTGGCTAATGCGATTATCGATGGAACCGATGCGGTGATGTTATCGGGGGAATCAGCAGTGGGAGATTTTCCCGTCAAAGCGGTGGCTATGTTGGCCAAAATCGCCCATGATGTGGAAGCGGATGTGAAGTTTGATAATGTTCCCCCCAATGAGTCCGATGAAACTCATGCTCTCAGTGAGGCTTTAGTGGCGATCGATCAAACCCTTGATCTCCGTTATATTGTCACTTTTACCACTTCTGGCTACACTTCGCTACTGGCTTCTAAGGAACGTCCCTCGGTTCCCGTCATTGCCATGACTCCTAACAAACGAGTCTATCACCGTCTCAACCTAGTCTGGGGTGTGATCCCGATTCTTCTTGACCATCAGGTGTCCGTCTTTGAGGATGTGTTAAAGCAAACCGAATCAATTCTACTTCAGAAAAATCTAGCGCAATCGGGCGATAAAATCCTGATTATGGCGGGAATTCCCATGCAGAAAACTAAAGGCACTAATTTCCTCAAAATTCACACCATTTCCTAAGTTCTAGGAGTCGGGAGATTATTTTTATTGATTCTTCCCACACCCCACACCCCACGGAAAACTTTTTCAGCAGATACAGATTTCGGGCGGTGGATTGGTTGTGATAGAAATATAAATATCGATCGCTTGCTGTCAATCTTGATGAAAAGACGATATTTTCTGGCTTTTATCGGCTCAATTGCCCTTAGTTGCTTATTATCTCTAGGCATAAACCTTTTTTCATCTACTATCACCACCGCGCAAACCCAGACAATTCTAGTTTCTGCCGCCGCTAGTCTCAAAGATGCCCTAGAAGAAATCAAGCCGGGGTTTGAAAAAGCCCATGGCAACATTAAAGTTAACTATAACTTCGGTGCGTCGGGGGCTTTGCAACAGCAAATTACACAAGGTGCGCCGGCCGATGTTTTCCTCTCGGCCGCGACTAAGCAAATGGACGCTTTAGCAAAAGCTGGTTTAATCGATAGAAGTACCAGAAGAAATCTGCTCACTAATCGCCTAGTTTTAATCATTCCCAAGAATTCAACCCTAAAAATCAGCGATTTTCGTTCCCTGACTAACAGTAATGTCCAAAGAATTGCCGTGGGTGAACCGCGCAGCGTTCCCGTCGGTCAGTACAGCGAAGAAGTTCTGAAAAATCTCGGCATTTTAGAGCAAATAAGACTAAAACTGGTCTTGGCCAACTCCGTCCGTAATGTTCTCGCCGCCGTAGAGACTGGTAACGCCGATGCTGGCATTGTTTACATCACCGATGCGAAAATTTCCGACCGGATAAAAGTAGTGGCTACGGCTGCCAATAATCTCCATTCTCCGATTATTTACCCCATAGCTGTAATCAAAGCCAGCAAAAACCCGCAAGCTGCCAAGACTTTCGCCCAATATCTCACCGGCACAGCCGCTAAAAACATTTTTGAAAAATTCGGCTTCGGAATAGCCAGATAAACAATGCCAGACTTTTCCCCCCTAGGGATATCCCTGAAAACCGCCACCATTGCCCTGATAATCATCTTTTTTCTCGGTATTGCCGCCGCTTATTGGATGTTGGGCTATCGTGGACGGTGGAAATCCCTAATCGAGGGAGTTTTCGTCGCGCCCTTAATCTTGCCCCCGACGGTGCTAGGCTTCATTTTACTGCTCCTATTCGGCAAAAACGGACCATTAGGACAGTTATTAGACCTATTTAACTTTCGCATCGTTTTTACTTGGTATGCCGCCGTTATCACCGCGACGGTGGTAGCTTTTCCCCTGATGTACAAAACCACCCTCGGCGCTTTTGAACAGGTAGATGCCAATCTTTTACAGGTTGCCCGCACCCTAGGGGCATCGGAAGGGAAAATATTCTGGCGCCTACTTTTGCCCCTCTCCTTCCCCGGGGTATTAGCAGGATTAACCCTAGCTTTTGCCCGCGCTTTGGGGGAATTTGGGGCGACTTTGATGTTAGCCGGTAATATTCCGGGGCAAACTCAAACTATCCCGATGGCGATTTTCTTCGCTGTGGAAGCAGGAGCGATGACTGAGGCTTGGATATGGGTGTTTATTATCATATTAATCTCCCTATCGGGTATTATCGCCGTTAATCTCTGGCAAAGTCAACGCAAACAGCAATTAGGACGACTGGGAGAAAGCAAACCTAACGAGATGGAGGACTGGCTGCAACCCTGGGAGGGTCGCGATTTTGCCCTTTTAGCGGCTGAAAATCCCCATTATAGGGATAAAATAGGCTTATTTGTCGATATAGAGAAATATTTACCCGGTTTTAACCTCTCGGTCACTTTTAACTGCCAAAATCAGCCCCTAGGACTATTAGGGGCTTCGGGGTCGGGAAAAAGCCTGATTTTGCGATCGCTGGCTGGGGTGGAAACGCCCTCAAGGGGTCGTATTGTCTTAAATGGGCGCATTCTCTTCGATTCCGAAAAGGGAATTAATCTCCCCAGTCGTCAGCGTCGTATCGGTTTTGTGGTGCAGAATTATGCTCTTTTTCCTCATCTCACCGTGGCGGAAAATATCGCTTTTGGTCTCCCGAAAAACTTATCTAAAAAAGTTATTAAACAGCAGATTACCAACCAATTGGAATTAGTGCAGTTACTTGGCATGGAAAACCGTTATCCCCATCAATTATCGGGGGGACAACAGCAACGAGTCGCCATCGCTCGCGCTTTAGCTAGTCGTCCGGAAGCTTTATTATTAGATGAGCCTTTTTCTGCCCTTGATACCCATCTACGCGCTCAATTAGAACGTCAGATGATCAAAACTTTAAGTAATTACGATGGCGTGACAATTTTTGTTACCCATAATATGGATGAAGCCTATCGAATATGTGAGAATTTATTGGTTATGGAAAAAGGGCGGGCAATTGCTAATAATTCTAAACAGAAAATTTTTGAGCGACCAGATAGCGTTAGTTTGGCAAAAATTACGGGCTGTAAGAATTTTTCCCGTGCTATTATCATTAATAATCAACAATTGGAAGCCATTGATTGGGATGTTAAATTATACACCGTCCCCGGAATTACCGACTATTTAGCCTATACGGGAATTCGCGCCCATCAAATTATTTTTGGTCGAGATTTAGGCGATATTAATACTTTTCCCTGTTGGTTAGCTAATGCCATTGAAGGACCCCATCGGGTAACTCTCTATCTGAAACTTAATCAACCCTCCAATCACGATCAAGATTTTCATATCCAAGCAGAGTTATATAAGGATAAATGGTTAGAAATTAAGGAGCAAGCTTTGCCTTGGACTGTTACTTTATCTCCCCAGCGTTTATTATTATTAAAATAAACAGAGATTTTGATGCTAAGTAGGTGGGTGTTAAAAATTGTCAGACATCCCCCTTATCAAGGGGGGCAGGGGGGATCGGCACCCCCTTATTAAGGCGGGATTAAGGGGGGATCGGCACCCCCCTTATCAAGGGGGGCAGGGTAGGGCTGATTCATGGGTGTATCCCACTTAGGAATGAGCATAAATACTCAACAGAGGAGAACGATTGAGATAAGCACATCGCAGACGAAGGATACGGGGAGCATTGTCTCGGTTCCAGCGTGCCCCCG
>VYMA01000095.1_pt1 | contig 23143 bp, 27 predicted proteins | sample 5109851 | NCBI WGS metagenome assembly VYMA01 (sample SAMN12291814, study PRJNA351875) | freshwater metagenome | isolation source: freshwater lake | place: USA: Michigan, Wintergreen Lake | collected 2011-08-02
CCCGCTTTCCGGTTTTAATCAGTTGCTGTCTTTCTTGAATCTGATCCTGTAAAATTAATAAATCGGGGCGATTTAGTCGGGGAAGTTGATAGGTTTTCCGATAAAGCTTGATTTTCGCTGTTTCTTCTGCCATCGCCGTGATCGCTGAGGGTGAGTTTTTTCTATTTTAGCCCGATTTTTGATCATCAAATACTATCGCGATACGCCCCCGGCAACTACCTAACTTTTTCTATAAGTCATAGAAGTAAGGATAAAGCTCTGATTCTGGAATATATTGACTTGCTTGCCTAAAAATAGCGTAACAGGTTCCGGGATCAAGTTGCCGATGATTGGGAATCGTTAAAGTCTCCTTTCTCTCCGAGATGACACGACGCAATTTTATGTGACTTCCTCGTTGACTGTGAATAGTAAAACCAAATCGATCAAGAATTTTGATAATGTCTTTGCCGGATAGTTGTTTCAGCTTAGGCATATTCTGGCTGTAACTCAAGTGTAATCTGTAGAGAAGGTTTGGCAACTAGACCGAACTCCCTAGGGTCTTCTCCCTCTAAATGCAGTAAAATAGCTTCTTGGAGATTATTAACCACCTCGTCTAAGGTATTTCCCTGGGTGACAATCGAAATTTCCACGCATTCACCTACATATCCTTGTTGTTCACCAGAACGAATAATTGCGTTAACTTTTGGACTTAATTTTGTCATAACTGCTCATGTTTATTTTTTGCTTATTTAGATTTATGGCAATCGAGCAAGGGACAGGTCATTGTCCCATTCTAACTGACTTTTTCCCTAAGTTGTCAAATTCATCTAGTTTTCTAGAAATCTCGGCCAGAGGCGAAAAAATCAGGGACAATGATATAAATAGAGTTATCAACACAAGTAAAGCAATTATGACTGTAGCCACGACGAACGCCCGAGATATTTTCCGCTCCGCCTACGAAAACCGTTACACTTGGGATCAACAATTCCCCGGTTACACTGCCGATATTATCCTCACTCAAGGGGAGGAAGTCTATACGGGCAAAATTCAAGTTAATGCCGATTATACTGTGGAAGTAACCGGCATTGATGACGAGAAAGTGCAAGAAAGTATCTATAATCAAATGCGCGATATCGTTACTCACCGCAAAAGAGGCAATTTTGATGCTTCCCACGGCAAAAACCAGTTTAATTTCGGGGAAGATGATCCCACCGGTGCGGTAGAAATTCTTGTCACTGGCGATGCGATGGGGTCTAATTATAAAGTCCGCGGCCAGGAAATCTGTCAAGTCAGTCGAGTCATGGGACCGATGGCTTTTACTATTAATACCGAGGAAAGTCTCGATACGGGAGAAGGTTATATTTCTATTCGCTATAATGCCATTTTCCGCAATGCTAAAACCGATGAATTAAAGGGAAAACGGGACTTTAAGGAAACCTACGAAAAAATCGGTAATTATTATTTACCCTCCTGTCAAGTGATTAACGCAATCGATGCGGGGGGCGAAAAATCCACCACAGAATTTACTTTTATCAATCTACAGCTGTTAGAATCTTAAGGGTTATTCCCGCTCAAAAAGCGTTAGGATCGAAGTAACTACACTGTAATAAATCTCTGACCAGAGGCTGATTATGTCCTTAACACTGACTCCCAATAACGTTGAACAAGTCTTAGATGAAATGCGCCCCTACCTGATGGCGGATGGTGGTAACGTGGAATTAGTCGAAATCGACGGGCCAGTCGTCAAACTGCGACTTCAAGGCGCTTGCGGTTCCTGTCCCAGTTCCACCATGACCCTAAAAATGGGCATCGAACGTCGTCTCCGGGAAATGATTCCCGAAATTGCCGAAGTTGAACAAGCTTTCTAAATCTTGGGTTAATTAATTCTCACCACCGCCCGATTGACTAAGTTAAATTAGCGATCGGGCATAATATTGATTATATATTTTCTTCTAAGTGGCTGGGTGTTAAAAACTTTCAGACACCCCCCTTATCAAGGGTAGATCCCCCCGCCTATCGGCACCCCCCTTATCAAGGGTAGATACCCCCGCCTATCGGCACCCCCCTTATCAAGGGTAGATACCCCCGCCTATCGGCACCCCCCTTATCAAGGGGGGCAGGGGGGATCGCACCCAAAATCTATCTTCAATTTAATTATAACCAGCTACTTACAAGATTGATAAAATTACAGAATTAATTAAGATAAAAAGTATCTTTTTTAGCCAATTAACCAGACAATTAAGCACTAACATATACTTGAAAATTTTTATTAAAACTCAAAAATTATGACGGAAAATATCCCCACCATTGTGGTCATGCACGGCGACCAAACCGGAGAAGAACTATTACTAGAAGCCCTGAGAGTATTACAACCCTCGATAATTCGTCAACCGCTTAACTTTGGCGATTTTGATCTTAGTTTAGCCCAGCGTCGCCAGAGTAACAATCAAGTGGTTTATGAGGCCGCCGAAGCGACTCTCAAAACCGGATTAGCCCTGAAAGCTGCTACTATCACCCCAGAAATTAAAGGAGATGTGGGCAGTCCTAACGCTATTTTAAGAGAAGCAATGAATTCTCAGGTAATTCTCCGCATTGGTCGCCGTATCCCCGGTATTCGTCCAATTGGGGGCGTTTATTCTCCCATTGCCATTGTCCGCATGGCCGTTGATGATGCCTACGGGGCCAAAGAATGGCGAGAAAACACTGCCACCGGCGATGAAATTGCCTATCGCACCTCGCGCATTTCTAGGGCTACCAGTCGCGCTGTGGCCGAGTTTACCTTTCAATACGCCCAAAAAACCGGGGCGCGGGTATTTGGCGGCCCAAAATTCACCGTCAGTGCCACCTACGAAGGGATGTTTAAAGAGGAATTAGACGCGGCAGCCCAAAGACATCCGGAAGTGCGTTATCAACCCCTGTTAATTGATGCAACTTTTGCTCTACTTTTACAAACCGACGGCGAAGCTTTGGTGATTCCCGCACTTAATCGCGATGGCGATTTATTATCTGATTTTGTCTTGCAACTCTATGGCAGTATTGCCGGGGCCGAAAGTTTAGTTTTGGGATTTGATGAGGAGACTTTAGCGGTTAAAACTATTATGGCAGAAGCTCCCCACGGCACGGCCCCCGCTTTAGAGGGCAAAAATATTGCTAATCCCATGGCGATGATTTTAGCCTCGGCAGCTTTGTTAGGTTATATCGAAACTAGCGAAGCGCGCAAGGCTTCTCGGGCGATTTATGAAAGTGTCTTTGAAACTATTCACGAGGGCAAAAAAACCCCCGATTTAGGGGGCAAAATGACCATGAGTGAGTTTACCGATGAGGTGATTCGTCGCGTGGTCAGTAAGTTAGAAGTTTGGTCTGCCTTGGGGTAAGCTGCCGGCACACCGGTTAATACTGGACTGGGGAAGGGGGAAAAAGCCGTAAGATTGCCTATTCCCTAATACCTGAAGCTTCTTACCTCACCATTCAGATAACCGCGATATTGCCGCTAATAGTTAAGCTAACTTAAAGGCATCTCGCCAACACCAGCGCAACAGGGTGAAAGCGATTAAACCTTTAACCACTTCTAGAAACCAGTAACCAATCTGCAAAGACATCATTTCTCCCGACATTCCCGATGCGGTAACGGGGGACAGTAAACCCATGGCGCTCAGATTGGGAGTGAGAAAATAGGTGTAAATTAGGGTGATTACTAAGAGAACACCGGCGAATAGGAGCGATCGATGTTCGGGGAGATGGATTAAGGTATGATAGCGGTGGAAGACAACAAAGCTACACAGCACAATCGCCGCACAAACTAATTCCAGATGGTTAAAAATGCCAAATAGCAAGTAACCAGCACTGGCAAAGCCATTTTGTGTCATCATACCAGCTACGGATAAGCTGGGGAGAATGATTAAATCGATGACGAAGCTGGCACTTAACCAGAAACCGAGAACAACCATGGCTAGGGTTGTCCAATTAAACCAAGACCAATAACGCTCAACAAAAGTTTTCATTAGGCTTGCTCCTCCTTGCCTTTATAATTTAATTGTAAAGAGCGTTCGCCAAAATTTTGGCCAGTTTTTTGGTAATTCTTAGCAATTCTTATCAATTCTGAGGAGAGCAACCAAACAATACCGCTCTTAAGTAGGTGGGTGGAATTAAATATAAGATGAACGTAGAACGTAGGTTGGGTTGAAGCATGAAACCCAACGCCCCGATGGGTTACGCTACCGCTAACCCATCCTACAAATAATTGTGCCTCCCTACTTATCTCTAGATTTGGCTACCCGCTCGGGGCGGAATTGTAAAGATTTATCAACAAGTGTTTATAAAAACCTTTAAATATTGACCAAGGTGACGATTATAGACTTACCCTAAAACAATAACTAACTATCTACGGGTTTACTGTTATGGATAAGGATTTTCGTAACTATCGCATGGTTTGCACCCTCACCTTCGGAGATATTTACGGACAAATAATCGTTTGGTTAATCGTTATTTTTCTCACTCTCGCTTCCACTCTAGCTCTTTGGAGTAGCACTAGACAAATTTTCGCCCTCGCTACCGTAGGGTTAGTCGTCGTCCTCTCTTTGCCTTTTTTACTCTTTGCTTTCGTTACTACCCTCCTCAATCATATTGAATTCGTTCCCATCGAAGCGGAAACCAACATTCGTCGTGGTCCTGTTCCAGGAGTTAGCGGCAGCCGTGTACCCGCAGCCGGCTAAATCCCCAATAAATAATCTAGAGACGTTGCTGATAACGTCTCTAGCAGTTTTTGCCCTTGTTTGCGTCGGGGTTTCTCGTTCTTGATTTTTGTAAATTTTTGTAAATTTAACTTGTTTTAAAACACTTTTTCTGGTAAGGGTTATCCAGAGAAAAATAGATAAAAGAGGGAAATTGTCAAGAAAATAATCTTGTTTGCTGCCTGATCCCGGTCAATGATAAATTTTAAAATACCTAGTCTTTTACATTTTCCCGACTCTCGGAGTGATCCCCGATGTTAAAAAATCTCTTTGGTGGCAAAAAATCTGACTTTTACCTAGAACTAAAAGAAACCGATGGTGAACAAAAAGCGACAGCAACCACGGCAGCAGCCGCGCCTGTTGTGGAAGCGCCTGCCCCTGCTGTCGAGTCTGCTCCCGCCCCTGTAGCCGAGAAAAAAGCCAAAAAAACTTCTATCAAGAAAGAAAAGCAAGTAAAAGAAACTCCTGCCGCTCCTGTGAGCGCACCGGCACCGGTAGCTGCTACTAACGGTAAAGTAGAGCCGCAAGAAGTGGAATTTGCGACAAAATACCTGATTACTCCTAGTATGTCTCGCCGTCGCCCCGGTCCAAGTTTGAATGGTTTCAAAGACATGGCGCGCAAAGCGAAACTACCTGCTAACCGCGGCTAAATCCCCTCGGATTGCGTTCTCAATAAAAAAAAGGAGAGCTTTCTTTGACTCTCCTTTTTCATCAGGGTGCATCTACTGACTCAAGTGTAGCAGAGAGTTTTTTTAAGGTTGGTTATTTAGGTTACTCCCTAGAGTATTTTGGGGATAATTAGGGCCTGTCTTCTTGGGCAATTTTTAAAACCCAGGACTAGGTTGACTGGTGGACAGGGACAAAATTAGTATTCAGATATTGACTCAGTAACGCTATTAGGGATTAACTTTCGCCCCTCGGATTAGCCAACCGATTACCCCACCCGTAACACCACTGAGGATCGAACTGATCAAAGCGGTGATCACCACTACCCCGATCTGTTTCCGGTTTTTCAATTCTCCGACTTTTTCGGCGAGATCGGTGGTTTTTCCCGCCGCGTTCTCTATAAATTTAACTCGATCGCTTAAACCCTCTATCTTCGCGTCTAGGGTTCGGATATCGCCTTTAATTTCCGACTGCCCTAACTCTAAATTCTTCTGTCCGTTTTCCATGGTGATTAGTCGGCTTTCCATGGTGGTTAGTCGGCTTTCCATGGTGGTTAGTCGGTTTTCGATCGCCTTCTGTCCGTTGGCAATGCCGATAATTAAATCCTCTAATCTTTTTAAATCTTTTTCAGTTGCGGCTGTCATCAGTTAAACTCCTATTAGTTGAATTTTTTCTCATTATCAACTTCCCTCCCAGATTTTTAAATAGGCGTTTTCCATATTTTGGGCGAATTTTTTCCCTTGCCAGAGGGGAGCTATGTCACGATTTCCTAACAGTTGATGGCTGATGTCTTGACGAAGGGAGCGATCGAGTCCTAATTTCACTCCCCAGTCGATATATTCTGCCTCATTCCAGCCAATTCCGGCTTCAATACCAGCATTAATCATAAAAGTATAACTATTGCGCGCAGAAAATTGTTCTCCTACCAATGTAACTAAAGGGATTCCTTGCCATAAAACTTCTAAGCTGGTGGTAGCGCCATTGTAGGGATAGGTATCTAACACCACATCGGCAATCTGTAAATTAGCGCGATGGGTATATTCATCTATATCTCTCGGTAAAAACCGCAATCTTTGGGGATTAACTCCCTCCCGAATCGCTATTTCAGTAAATAATTCTTGAATTTTTTCAGTCTTACCGACTCCCTTAATCAGAAAATAACTATTAGGGACTTGTGCGAGAATTTGCATCTGAAGTTTAATAGTATCAGGATGGCGTTTCATGCCACTTTGTACCGAAAAATAGATGGTAGCATCGGGGGGAATTTCTAAATCTTCTCGACGTAGATTGGGAGTGCCGATTTCAAAACCATCCACTGCTAAATATGTCTCTGGTAAACGATAGATTTTTTCTCGATAATATTCCTCCGCTTGCTGGGGTAAAACGTAGGGATCGGCGATATAGTAATCAATAGTTGCTAATCCAGAAGCATCCCAACCTAACCAAGTCACTTGTTTTGCTGCGGGTTTCAGTGCCATAATCTGATTGGTGAGATTATGGGTTAAACTGTCTAAATCTACCAGAATATCTATCTGATCTTGTTGAATTTGTTTGGCAACTTCTAGGGGATTTTGAGCGTAGGGAAAATGACGGATAATATCTCGGCTATCCCGAAACCATTGACGGGTAATTTCATCTTCTTCTTGGTTAATAGTATAGATGGCTATTTGCAATTTTTCTCGATCGTGATGGTGAATTAACCAACGACTTAACCAACCGACAGAATGATGTTTTAAGGTACTGGCAAGATAACCAATAGTTAGTTTTTCTTGAGTTTTTTTGCTTGTAATTAAAGGAGTTTTAAAACTATTATTATTAAGGAAAATTTCGGCGACACGATTAGTTAATTGTCGATTGGCTAAAGCTCGATCGCCTAGGTAGGGTAGGGGACTAGAAATATTGAGAAAGCTAGTTTTAATAATCGGTTCTAAAGTGATATTTTTCTGACGGGTTAATTCCTGTAATAAATTCTGATATTCTTGATAAATATGATCGATTTCTTGCCAAACTCCCCAGCGCAAAAGTATTAACAAAATTAGATAATTACTGTATAATTTCATTGTTGGGGTTAGACAAATTTCTCGCAATTGATAGGCAGTTATCAAAGAATTATCAAAGTCTTCGGCTAAAATATAGAGGTTAACTAACTGTTCCAAAAGACTCAGATCATTTGGTCTTAATTGCAGACAAAGTTTAATAATTTCTACTCCAAAAACGGGACTTTGTTGCTCGTTGGTGACTCGTGCTGCTATCTGAAAAGCTTGCGGGATAAAACTATCAGCTAATTCCTCTAGATAGGGTAAACTTGCTTGAGCTAAATCTAAAGTTAATTCGTGGGGATATAAAAGACTTTTGAGAACTACATTTAAAAGCAATTCTCGGCTAGGATTATATCTGAGATTGTCTTGAATAGGATAATTAAGTAGTTCTTCTGGATCAAATATTTCTAAATCTAAAGCTAAGTCGAATAAAGCTAATAAATTATTAATTGACTTGGGAACAATTTCCTGTAGATGATAGCGAAAATATTCCACAGCTGCCAGATCACCTTTTCTTTGTTGTCGTCGCGCTTCTGCGTCCAAAACCGCTTCTAATTCTGCTTGCCATTGCTTAACTTCTTCCGGATTACCTTCCCTTAAAATACTTTGCCACATCACCTGTGCCTCTGCTTCTAAATTTTGCAGAAGATAGGCAACTCCCAAGTACCAATAGTCAGAAATATTTTCGGGATTGTTATCGATTAGTTCCTCGTAGATTGCCGCAACTTGAGGATAATCTTCGGCAATTAAAGCTTGATAAGCGTCAGGATGCCACATAAATCAGTTATCAGTTTTTTGAGATAATTTTTTCAGAAAATCTTGATGTTCTTGACTGGCTAAACCTTGCTGTAAAACTGTCAAAACCTGTCCCAAGTTACCCGCTAATAAAGCATTAACATCTAACCAAAGACCGGGGAAAACCTGCGAGTAAATTATCCCTCGACTATCGGGTTCAAGTTTAATATATTCTCCACCATTTAATCGGAACCAATCTAATTGACGTTCATAAACTCGCCAAACAAGATATTCTTGCACTTGATTACGACGATAAACTCGCCATTTATTGTGGAGATCATAGGAAGCAGTAGAAGCGGCGATTTCTACGATTAATTCTGGCGCACCTTCGATATAATCATCGTCACTAATAGTTGATTGTCCAGCAATTTTAATTCTTAGTAAAGCATCCGGTTGTACCTCATTATCTGCATCCAGACGCACTGTAGTATTATCCGCAGACATCACCCCAATTGTGGCAGCTTTATAGACCCCTAACCAAGTTAAAATATCAGAATGAGGTTCTCCATGACTCTGCACTCGTACAGGAGAAGACATATAAACTATTCCTTCAATTAATTCGGCTTTTTTTACTTCAGAAAGGTTCTGATAACGACGCTCAAATTCTTGGCGACTTAGTTGATCACCATTTTCTAAAGGAGGGGTTTTAGGGAGGGAATAAATAGGTTCAGAAGTGATCATTTTATTTGCCCCGAACAACAGTAGATTTATCCTCCCCTAGTCCAGTGAAAAAGTTACAGTTAGGGAAGAAAGCTCAAAAATAATTGACTCATAACTGGAAACTCGATCCCCCCCTGCCCCCCTTAATAAGGGGGGTGCCGATAGGCGGGGGGATCCCCCTTTAATCCCCCCTTGATAAGGGGGGTATCTGACCATTTTTAACACCTACCCACTTAACTGAAATTAAACCACTTTAGCGATCGCTACTTCTAGTTTATCCATAGCCTCATCTACTTCTGTTTCCGAGACAATTAAAGGAGGTACAAAACGGAGAACTTTCGGACCTGCGGGAGCAATTAATAAACCCTCTGTCAAGGCTGCATTAACAATAGTAGATGAAACCAACTCACTTTCTGAATTAATTTCCAGACCGTTAATTAAACCCCAACCGCGCACATCGACAAATAGATGGGGATATTGAGAAGCAATCACCCGTAAACGGCTGCGTAATTGTTCCCCTCGGTGCTGGACATTTTCGAGAATATGATCCCGTTCAATGGTTTGTAATACTGTTAAAGCTGAGGCACAAGCGAAAGGATTACCTCCAAAGGTACTCGCATGACTACCCGGTTCAAACACATCACAGAATTTTCTGCACATCATCGCACCGATGGGAATACCACCCGCTAAACCCTTAGCAGAAGTGAAAATATCCGGTTCCACTCCTAAATTCTCATAACCCCAGAGTTTACCAGTTCTTCCGACTCCCACCTGTACTTCATCAAAGACAAGCAAAATGTTATTTTCGTCGCAAATTTGCCGTAAACGTTGGAAATATTCGATATCCCCTGGACGAACTCCCCCTTCACCCTGCAAGGGTTCCAACATAATCGCAGCCACCCGACGATTACCCTCATCGAGATCAGCGATCGCATTTTCCACCGCTTCGATATCATTATAGGGAATATAGGCAAACCCCGGCATCAGGGGTTCAAAGTCTTTTTGATACTTCGGTTGACCGGTTGCGGTGATGGTAGCCAAAGTCCGACCGTGAAAACTAGCGTGAGCGGTTAAAATAACCGGCTGTTCGAGGAAATCTAGCACCGTATGGGCATATTTTCGTACTAATTTAATCGCCGCTTCGTTCGCTTCCGCACCGGAATTACAGAAAAAGACTTTATCAGCGCAGGAATGATCGACAATCCATTTAGCTAGTTCTCCTTGTTCGGGAATATAGTATAAATTCGAGACATGATGGAGTTTTTGGATTTGCTGACTAACCACTGCAATTAAAGCGGGGTGTGCGTGACCGAGGGTACAGGTGGCAATTCCCGCAACAAAATCAAGGTATTGTTTACCGGAAGTATCCCAGAGAAGACAGCCTAACCCTTTGGCGATCGCAATAGGAAAGCGATCATAAGTATTCATCACATAGCTGTTAAAACTATCTCGATCAAAGGGTTGATTCGGGTTTAAATTGGGAGTGGGATCAACTAAGGTTGGTTCTAAAAGGGTTTCTGGACTCACTGGGGAACTCCTGCGCGATTAGACATAGGGGAAATTATAATCAAATCCGTCTGAGAAGGACGGGTTATTTAGATTAAAAACTGATTTCATTGTAGTTTACTAGACAGTCTTAGGGGTGAATTTTGCTTGTCTATCAGTGAAGATAAATATCGTCGTCTGCGTCAGGAATTAATCGGGGGAATTTTTGCCCTGATCGTGGTGTTTTTGCTGGGTACGCTTTGGTATCATCTGATCGAGGGTTGGAGTTTGCTAGATTCGGCCTATATGACGATTAGTACCCTCGCTACCGTCGGTTTTGGCGAAATTAATCCCCTAGGTGAACGGGGACGATTGTTTACAATGGTTTTGATTATCATGGGAGTAGTCAGCATCGGTTATATTGTTAATCGCTTGACCGAAGCTTTAATTCAAGGCTATTTTCAAGAGGGACTCAAACAGAGACAGGAGAAACGCTTGATCGATCGACTATCAGAACACTATATCATCTGTGGTTTGGGTCGCACAGGCAGACAGGTAGCGATCGAATTTTACGCAGAAAATATTCCTTTTGTAGTAATTGATACAGACCCCCTACAGGTAAATCGGGCCAAAGAATTAAATTATATTGTTGTTCAAGGAGATGCCACCTTAGATATAGCGTTTCCTGTTCACAAGAGGTACATTTTCAATCCTGAAAAGCTTAATCAGTAAAGGTTAAACTGTACCTCAAAGATGCGAGAAACGCTATAAATCTTTACAAATGGCAGGAATTGAACGCGCTATTTGTATTGTGGCCGCTTTAACTTCCGATGCAGAGAATTTATATACAGTTTTGTCTGCTAAAACTCTTAATCCGAAAATTCGCGCCATTGCTAGGGCCAGTACCGAGGAAGCAGTACAGAAATTACAACGGGCCGGGGCCGATGCGGTGGTATCTCCCTATATTACCGGTGGTAGAAGATTAGCAGCGGCGGCCCTACGACCCCAGGTGATGGATTTTGTCGATGGTATTTTAACCGGGACCGATCGATCGTTTTATATGGAAGAATTTTTAATCGATCCGAAGACTTGTCCCTGTGTCGGTTTAAGTCTTAGTCAAGCACATTTAAGATCTCGATCGGGGGCCTTAGTTTTGGCTATACGTCGCGCTGATGGTACGCTAATAGGGGGACCGACTGGCGATACGGAATTAATGGCCGGGGATTTATTAATTTGTATGGGAACGGCCGAACAATTACGCAATTTAACTCAGATTTTAATCCCCATGCGATCGGATGGTTTACGTTTACCGAAGCATTAGTTAAAGAGTCAATAAAAAATCTGCTGGTAGCATTGCGGGAACAGGGGAAACAGCAAAATCTCTTAGGTTTTGCGTTATGATTATTTCTAGACCTTCAGATTGAGCAACGGCACTGGTAACGGCATCTTCAAAATCTTTCATCGGACTTGTCAATGCTTGCCTAATTATTGCATCTGTCACCCTAGCAACTTGCAAATTCTCTAGAATACTTATAACCAATTTTCTTGAGACTTATCTTCCGTTTTTTCAGACAAAATATAATAAATATTAGTGACGGTATGACCAGAAATATATCCTTGAGTTTTACCTGTCTTAACTGTATTTAATGCTTGTGCAGATGCTTGAAAATGTGGTTCACGCTTACCCAAAACATCTAGCAATACATCACTGTCGAATAAGACTCGTTTCACTGATATTTCTCCGCTAAATAATCAATATAAGACTCTTTTAGGTCTTCTGACCCTAAATCGACAACACCCACTAAGTTTCTTGTCCAAGGATCAAGATCGCTTAAATCATCTGTTAGGGAATGAGAAGTAGTTTCTGAGGATACATTCTGACGAAAAACACGCCCATATTCTAATGCTTTCTCAAAAGCCTCCTCATTAGAAATTGATCCAGAAAGATTATCTAACCAGTTTTCAGACGAAGATTTTTCAGTTTCCAAATCGACCAAACCTCTTAAATTTTGTCTAGAGGCATCAAGATCATTGAAATTATCTGTTAGGGAATGAGAAGTAGTTTCTGAGGATACATTCTTAGGATTAAATCGCTCTTGAATTCTGAAACTTATTAAACTACTATAAGCTCTCAGTTGGGTGACTAAACGTGATTTATCAGTATCTTGGAAATATTCGGTTATAGTACGATTAGAAATCGATAGAGTATTTTTAGCTCCCTTGTAAATTTGCTCTAGTTCTGAATCGGCAAACATATCAATAAACACATCTATCGTTTCCGAGAGAAGGCGTGAACCTTCCACCACTCTGATTAAATCGGCTTTTTCCTCACCAGTCTTTCCCTCATTGATCTGAGCAAGGCCGATAAATAATTGATTATAGGCAGTAATTTGATTAGTAAATTGGTCTATATATTGGATTAATTCCAGTGCAGAAACCTCATTCTTATATTGTTTCCATACCTGAAACCATAGTTGATTAATTCGCCAAAATATATCGGCTCTTGCTTGATAAGTTTTAGAGTTATCCTTAACTTGCTCAAATAAAATCTTAGTTTCTTGTAGTAAATTATCCAGTATGATTCGATCAGAATCGGTTACAATTTGAGCAAGTTTATCTGTAATCTCTTGCAGATTTTCTAACAAAATTTGTCCTAAATTTTCCCGTTCGACCGAAGTTTGCCGACTATTCATCGTATTTACCGCTCCTAAGACTGACGATCAAACAGACATGAGTAGTCAAAATAATCAGCCCTCAACCTTCATTGTAAGGATTTTGGGGTCTAAATCCTGTTTAAAAGGTATAGGAGAGGGGGAATTATGAATTATGAATTATAAATTATGAAGTGGGGAAGTGGGAAGAATAAATAAAAATAATCTCGGAGTCGACCGTCTCGGAGTCGACCGTCTCGGAGTCTCCTGACTCGGAGACTCGGAGACTGGGAGACTACTGACTTCTTACTCCTCAATCTAACGTCTGTCAGCAATTGAGAAATTGAGGATGATTTGATAGGATGTCAGTACAATCGGGGAATAGTAAAAGAAAAACCCCTATTTCTCATGAGTCAAAATCCCAATTCTTCCTCGCGACCACTGCAGCCGCTGCCGGTTCCCTCCATCCCGATACCTACCTCAGAGTTAATCACGGAAATCAGCATGGGGATAACTGAAGAAATGACGCAACAAGTGGCGATACCGACCAAAGTCGTCCAGAATATGCCACAAAATAGTCAAATTACCACCCTACGTCCGCCCCAAAATCGCGCTCCCAGTCAGGCTGCTTCTCCCCAAACCCCACCCCGACCTGGTCGCGCCCCCAATCACCCCCCCCTAGAACATTTGATCCGGATGGCCTTTGATCGGGGTTATTCGGACGTTCACCTGGGAGTTGGAGAAAAACCCCGGATGCGCGATCGTGGTGAAATGATTATTCTCGACTATCCTGAAATTGACATCAACACTTTTCATAGTTGGTTAGGGGAAATCCTAGGGGAAGAAGAAATCCTTCGCTTTCAAAAAGACCTAGAATTTGACGGTGCAACTCAGTACGAATTCGCTAGGGTGCGGATTAATATCTTTGAAAGTCTGCGCGGTCCTGGGATGGTTTTGCGTCTAATTCCCATGAAAATCCTCACTATAGAACAATTGGGCTTACCGGCTGTGTTCCGGAATGTGTGCGATGTGCAGAAGGGATTGATATTAATCACCGGTCCGACGGGTTCAGGGAAATCCACCACCCTCGCAGCCATGATCGATTACATCAATAAAGAACACGCCAAACATATTATCACCATCGAAGACCCGATCGAATTTGTCCACCAAAGTCGTCGCAGTTTGATCAAACAAAGGGAAGTGGGAATACACACCCATGAGTTCGATAATGCCCTAAAAGCCTCTTTGCGGGAAGACCCAGATATTATTCTGGTGGGGGAGATGCGGGACAAATCCACCGTTAATACTGCTCTGAAAGCTGCCCAAACCGGTCACTTAGTCATGGGAACCCTGCACACCAACAGCGCCGTAAAAACCCTGGAGCGGATTTTAACTCTTTATACCGCCGAGGAACGGGAATCAATGCAAGTGGCGATCGCAGAATCCCTGGTTTGTATTATTTCCCAGGGTTTATGTCGTACCACCGACAGTAAACGGGCTGCTTTTCACGATATTCTCGTCAACACAGAAACCGTCAAAGATTACATTCGCAGCGGCAAAAATGACGAAATTCTCGAATTAATGAAAGATGGCGAATACTATGGCATGATTACCACTAATCAATCTCTATTTAACCTCTATCAAGAGGGACGGATTAGCGATGAGGTCGCCCTGGAAATGTCCCCAGTTCCCAATGAAATGGAGATGATGCTGCGGGGTAAAATCTAGAAAAACCCTGAAGGAAATTCTTGAGGGGTCAAGAGTTTAGTAGGCTAGAAAAATAGAAGCCCCTATTGATTCTCTACGGGAACCCCTCAAGTGACGACTTCTGCGATTGTGTTGCCCGATATTTTTAAAGGCATCGCCCTGTTTACCCCCGGGGGCGACCTGATCTACTGTATCGATCCTGATAAACAAACTCATTGGCATCTGAATCTTTGCGCTGCTCTCCAGTCCGCTTTAGGGTTGCCAGAACCGCCCCATTTTTTAGTTCCTAGTTTTACCGCTACCATTGATCGCTGGCGAGATCCCTACAGTCACCGTATTCATACTAGGGCTGAAGTCTATCCCCTTGTCCGTCGCTATCAGCCTTTATTAAAGGCTATTTTCGCCACGGACGATCGAGATTGGTTTACTGTACCTTGGCAGGAACAATCCTCTAATCCCACTATCTTAGAAACCTATCGTCAGCAGTTTCCCCAACTTTGGCAATGCCACGATCTGATTCTCCGTTATCAGGAGCACCCCGCAATGACTTCAGTGATTAGTGCTGACTCTGACTATACCAATCCTAGTCCCAAGGGTTATGTTTTGCGGTTATTTGTCTCCGGTAATAATGCCAATACTAAACACACCCTAGAATCGATCCATCAGCTTCTAGAACGAGAATTACACCATCCCTATACCCTGAAAGTGATCGATATCTCTAAGCATCCAGAACAAGCGGAATCTAATCATGTCTCTGCTATTCCCACTTTAGTCCGGGTTTGGCCGCAACCAGTAAAACGCATCATCGGCGAATTTGAGGATTTACCGCGAGTATTGCAGATTATCGCCACCGCTTAGGGTTTAAAGACTTCTGACTCAATCCCTCGCCACCATTCGCCCAATTTCATTAAGTCTTGCTGAATATCAGCCAATTCTTGGATATATTCCTGTTGGGAAAGACTGGCGCGACGTTCTTGCAGTTTTTTGAGACGCAATTGCACCAACAGCCAAGGCTTGGAAATACCGTTAGTTTCTTCAATATAGCGAGCGATATCTTGACTATCCATAGTTTTCTACTGTTATTATCCCATATTTTGTCAAATTAACCCAAGATTCTTTTTTTTAGTTGCAGAAGATTATGTTTGATTTTAGCCACTATTACCCCTACGCTGAATTAGTTTCTTTCCTGAAAAACCTAGCCTCATCCTATCCTAATTTAATTAGCCTCACCTCGATCGGTAAAAGCTACGAAAATCGAGATATCTGGTTAACTATCCTAACAAATCAAGCCAGAGGACCCTATTTAGAAAAACCTGCCTATTGGATTGATGCTAACACCCATGCGGGGGAAGTAACAGGCTCTGCCGTCGCTCTCTACACTATCTCTCATCTTTTGAGCCAATACGGTCATAATTCCCAAATTACCAGACTTCTTGACCATTACACTGTCTATATTTTGCCGCGATTGGCCGTGGATGGAGCGGAAAAATATCTCACTACTCCCTATATGTTACGATCGAGTATTCGCCCCTATCCCCACACGGATGAGAAACCGGGGCTATATCCTGAAGATATTAACGGCGATGGTTTAATCTTACAAATGCGCCAAAAAGATACCTGTGGCGCTTGGAAAATTTCTGAACAAGATCCTCGCATTATGGTGCGTCGCGAACCGGAGGAATTTGAAGGAACTTTTTATACTTTGCTCACCGAAGGTTTAATCCGCGATTACGATGGCTATAATTTTACCACTGCCCCCACCCTAGAGGGCCTAGATTTTAACCGCAATTACCCCGTTTATTGGGTTCCTGAAGGGGAGCAACAGGGGGCCGGAGATTTTCCCTTTTCCGAGCCAGAAACCCGTGCAGAAGCCGAATTTTGGGCAAATAACACCAATATTAATGGCTTCGTTACCTATCATACCTATTCCGCAGTCATGTTGCGTCCCTATAGCACCCATCCCGATGAATATTTCCCCGTGGAAGACTTAGAAATGTATAAATATATTGCTGATAAGGGAAAAGCAATGACTGGTTATGAATGCGTTTCTGTCTATCACGATTTTCGTTATCATCCCAAAGAAGTGACTAACGGTGCCATGGATGATTACGGTTACGATCATTTTGGTTGGTATGGTTTTACGGTGGAGTTATGGGATGCACCCACCCAAGCAGGGGTGAAAAAAGACGATTATATTCAATGGTTTCGCTGGCATCCTTTTGAAGATGAATTGAAGTTACAGCGTTGGAATGATGAGAATTTGGCGGGAAAGGGTTTTATTAATTGGCAAAGTTTTCATCATCCCCAATTGGGAGAGGTGGAAATTGGCGGTTGGGACTTTAAAAATGTCTGGCAAAATGCCCCAGAAAAGTATTTACCGGATTTATGTGAGCAACAATGTCAGTTTACTATTGCCCATGCTTTAATGTCACCTCTTTTAGCTATCTCTCGTCTCGATCTTAAGTGGGAGGGAGATGGTATTTATCATCTGGTTTTACAGTTAGAAAATCAGGGATTCTTACCCACTTATACCAGTAAAAAGGCACTGGAAAGAAAGATTGTTCGTCCCATTCAAGTCAAGTTAAATTTGGCCGATGAGGTAAGTTTAATAGTGGGAAAATTAGAGCAGGAAATCGGTCACTTAGAAGGGCGATCAAATAAAGTATATAGTAGTCTTGCTCACGGTTTAGATTATCGCTGTACGGTGGAATGGGTGATTAAGGGAGTTTCTGGTCAAGAAATCGAGGTTATTGCTATAGCTGAAAGAGCCGGAACAGTTAGACAAAAAGTAATTTTATAGAGCTATTTTGTTCGATAAAATTGTTAAATAAGTCTCGTGGGATTCTGTGGGTAAAACTCGCAGTTTTTGGCTGCGAAGATCTGGTTCTAATCCCAAAGCTTCTAAAGGAATTACTCCTAATAAATTGTTTTGACCTCCGGGTAATTCCAAACATTCAAAAGTCCCTTCCCGTCCCGCGATAATCAAGGTAGCATCGCGAAAAATTCTCGCTTTTCCTATCCCTTTAGCCGTAGCCACATCTACTTCTTTTAAAAGCTGTAAACCCAAGCGGGAGATTACTTCCGGCACCAGACAAAGAGTAGTTGCTCCCGTATCCACCAAGACATTTTCTAGGGTAAGAGAGCGAATTTGTTCCGGTGCGATGATACCATCCTCCGCACGAATTTGATCCGCGCGATTGATAACTGTAATGGTGGTGTAGATTTTGCCCATATCTTCTGCAATAATTGCTGGCTCAACCATAATACTACCCTCAATTCTCCCTCTAATTATACCGGAATAATTGCCAACAAAATTGTCTAGTAACTTTAATTATTAATCCGGCCATCGGGCATAATTGCACCGTGTAAGTTAACTCCTATCAGATTAGCACTCATTAACTCGGCACGAGTTAGATTAGCATTACTTAAATCGGCATTGGTGAGATTTGCTCTAGCAAAGAAAGCATCGACTAAATACGCTTCGCTGAGATTAACTTCTGAAAGATTAGCCCTTGTTAAGTCAGCATGATTCATTCTTGCCGCTTGAAAATTAGCTCGACTAAGATTAGCTCGATCGAATTTTATTTGAGTCATAATTGCACGATGGAAATTTGCACCCATTGCTTCCGTATCGCTCATTTTTGACCGCACTAAATTGGCTCCTGTTAGATTTGCTCCCACTAAACTCGCCCCGATTAAATTAGCATCAGTAAGTAAAGCACCTTGCAGATCAGCATTAGTTAAATCCGCTTTTCTGAGGTCAACATTGCACAAATTAGCCTCCTTTAAATTGGCTCCTACTAGATTAGCTCGCAGCAGTTCAACCCCTTTCATATTAGCCCCTTGCAGGTCGGCGTGATAGAGATTAGTCGTTTGTAATTTAGTGTTATGATTTTTCTTTTCCTGACGCATATTTGTTCTCCGCAAACAAGCGCCACTGAGGTTAGCACCACTTAAATCAGCCCCCCGTAAATCCGCCCCGATTAAGTTAGCATCAAGTAAAATACCTAGGGTTATATCGGTATCACGAAGATCAGCCCCTTGTAGCAGCGCTCCGTGTAAATTGGCACTGCGTAAGTCCGCCCCATTTAAGTCAGCTTGGTTGAGACTAGCACCGCTTAAATTAGCTGCCACGAGATTAGCTTGAGCCAGATTAGCCCGGTTAAGATAGGTAAAGAGAAGATTAGCCCCGTGCAAATCCGCTCCATTTAAAACAATGCCAACTAAGTCAGCACCAACTAAATTAACTCCTGATAATCTTAAGCCACTAAATTGAGTTTCTCCTGCGGCATAACGTTCAATTAGTTCGTTGGGTTTCATAGGTATAATATCCAGAGAAATTTGGTTAAAAATTAAAGAATTCTTTGTAAAGCTTGCACCAGAATACCAGCGGTTTGAACGTTAGCATCCGCATCCATTTGGGTTTGAGCAATATCGTATAGTTGCCTTTCGATATCCTTGAGAGATTTCCCACTTTGGATGAGTTTTTGTAGTAAATCTTCTAGGGTATAACGTCGCAGGTTTGACCAATCTTGATCGCTCTGCTCCCAGGGATGAAATAGGAGTGAGTAAATCAATATTTTGACTCGTAAAGGATTAGCATACTGGAAAATTTCTAAACGAATTTCAAAGGGGTCATAGGCAGGAATTTGTGGGGAATTACTGGGGTTATTATCTAAGGAAGCTGGCTCGGAAGAATCACAATCATTATTTAGATGAACTGTTTGAGTTTTCAAGATTTGACTTTCTGACCCATTATCCTGTTCTTTGTCATCGTTATCAGTATCGTAGAGAGGCTCTAGCTGGGCAAGAATAATATCGGCTAGGGCTAGGTATAGAGCTTTTTTGTTAATATTTTCGGCAACTTGGGTGAGAGTTTGTCGCAAGCTTAAGAAATTAGGATTGTTTTGCTGGAGTTCTAAAATCATATTGGTTAAGCCATAATTATTAATCACCGCTTGATCGTTTTCCCAACGATTTTTACAGGCGGCAAACATTAATTTTTTAATTCTCGCCGTCTCTCGATGATTTTCTATTCCAATAATCACCTGTCTTAATAAATTATCTTCCTCGTTGTTGACAGGATTATTAACGGCAGCAAAGCTAGGGTTAACTTCTGCTTCTCCTGGTAATGATTCGCTGTCTTGGTCGGCAGCAATATCACTATATAATTTACTGATTTGCTTAATAATAACTGTGGCTACGCCCGCATAAACTTTAGGACGATTGAGGGTTTTAACTGATTGATAAACAGAAAAAGTTAATTGTTCTTTATTGGGTTTGAGTTGCACTAACTCGTTCACCAAGTCTTCCATAGCCACATTGTTTAAAATATTAGGATCATTTTCCCAATATTCTTTACAGATACAAAAGATTAATTTTTTGATCCGTAATTTTTCTTGGTGACTGTCGAGATAGCGAACTACGTCATTAAAAACGTCGATGGATAATTGCATAGTAACCTCTGATCCGAGAAAGTAGCCCGCCCTCGCACGCCTCTATTATAGCGGTATGCTATTAGTCTCTTGCGAGTCAGCTTGCAGGAGTACGGCGGATTCAGGCTCAGTCTGGTACATCTTCTAAGTGGAACGGCTTAGCCAATAAGGAGTTGTCTGTGCCAGATGGCTAGAGGAATCGCCGTATATAAGTGATTCCTAGCTTGTAGTGCCTGAACATATCCTAACCTAAAAGCGTGGCAATATTGAGTTAGCGTTGCTCAATCTAGTCTATCTTCCCTAAGAATAAGCTGCCCGCACATTTAAATTGCTTGTTAAGACGAGGCAAGAGGCACTCTTGCAAAAGGCAACCCCCCTGCCACCCCGGCATCGGGGGGGTTGGGGGGCAAGGGGGGCTAATCTAAAAATAAGCGGTTTAAATGCGTCTTAGCTTACCTAGTCTAACTCCTAAAATTAGCAAAAGATGATTTTTTCGTCTTTCTCGTTTTTAGTACAAATGTCTGAGTAAAATCGGAGTAAAGTCTTTAAGTTTAGGCGATCGATGCCCGATAGGGTTAGAGTAATCAGATAGAAACTGATTTATCGAGAGGCCATATTATCCCATGCTAGAACTCTACCAATTTGAATTATCTGCCTATTGTGAGAAAGTCCGTCTCATCCTCGACTATAAAGGACTTGCCTATAAAAAAAGGGACGTGGTGCCAGGGGTGGGACAATTGGACTTATTCCGTCTTTCCGGACAGCGACAGGTTCCCGTCCTCAAGGATGGTGATACTTATATTGCTGACTCGACGGAGATTGCTTTTTATCTCGATCGCAAGTATCCTGAAAAACCAATTATACCCACAGATCCCCTCCAACGGGGTCAATGTTTATTAATCGAAGAATGGGCCGATGAATCCCTAGGATTAAAAGGAAGAACCGCTTTTCTCGGCGCTTTTGCCCAAAATCAAAACTTTCGTACCGCTTTTTTACCCCGGGAAACTCCCGATTTTATGCGCTTGTTGCTGGGTTCCTTGCCGGGGGAATTAATTGATATTTTGGGGACGGGTGTAGGTCTGGGAAAAGATGCTATCAATACGGCGAAAAAGGGGCTAGAACAGGACTTAGAGGCTTTAAACCTCATTTTAGCTAATCGTCCCTATTTAGTCGGGGATCAGCCCAGTTTAGCCGATTTAGCCGTGGCGGGATTAAGTCTGCTGCTTCAGTTTCCCCAGGGTTCCTATCTCAACTTACCCAGGGAATTGCAAGGCAAGGGGATTCCGGGGTTAGCCGATAATAGCGCCTACGAAGGCTTTTTTGCTTGGCGCGACCGTCTTTATAGTCAATACCGTCAAACTATTACCCCGGGTAATTCCACCCCTCCCATCGATTCCCCCAACTCTATCCAGATTGAATAGCAGCGCTTGACTAGGGTGGTGGGGTGTGGGGTGTGGGGTGTGGGGTGTAGGGTGTGGGGAGAATAAATAAAAATAATCTCCTGACTCCTGAATACTGAATCCTGAATACTGAATCCTGTCTCCTGTCTCCTGTCTCCTGTCTCCTGTCTCCTGTTAAGATTCCCGTAAAACGTAGCCGACACCGCGCACGGTATGAATGAGGCGTTTTTGACCACCAGCTTCCATCTTCAGGCGTAAATAGCGAATATATACCTCAATAACGTTTGATTCTCCTTGAAATTCTTCTCCCCAGACATTTTCGAGAATTTGCTCCCTTGATAATACTTCTTTCGGGTGAATCATGAGGTAGCGCAGCAGTTCAAATTCCTTCATCGTCAACTCAATATTTTTGTTTTTATAGGAGAGACGACGAGTGGCTAAATCTAATACTAAGTCACCGAAGCACAATTGTTCGGGGATAGTTTCCAGAGGTTGCAGGTAAAAACGGATTAATTTGAGAAAAGATTGCGAATTATAGGGTTTGAGAAAATAATCGTCGGCTCCCGCTTCCAAACAGGCGAGACGTTCTTCTAGGGTTTCTTGAGATACTAATAAAATAATATAAACGCGACTTCCTTGGGAACGTAAACGACGACAAAAAGTCACACCCGCTGCCGCTGCGAGGAAGCGATCGAGTATAATCATCGCTGGCTGCCAACTTGCCACTTCTGGAAAAGCGCTATCAATGCTAGGCACAATCAGGGGACGATAACCGGCTTCTTTCAAGTCCGCACTGGCTAGTTTAGCGATATTCTCCTCAATTCCCACCAAGAGAATTGAAGAATTTGTAACGGATGTACTCATGAGTTGGAAGCGGTAAAGAAATAGGAAAGATAGGGAGGCGACTAGCCAATTATACTTAATTGATTCTCGCCTAACCGATTTGATAAAAAAGTTAACGCTGTGGTGGGTTGGACAAAATTACCATTGACAGACCAACCGGTAACTCGATCGGGGGACGACCAGAGGCTAAGATGATCTACAGGTGGATCTGCATAAAAATTTTCTCGACCGCTACCCAATAAACAGGAACTCCAATGGGTAAAATAATCGTGACTAAGGCGATAAATGGGAAAATTACCGATTAATGGCACTCCCCACCCGTCCAGAGCGATTAAAGCTCGAATTTTCGCCCCTTGAGCTTGCCAATAATGAGCTAAAGCGATCGCATTTACCACCCCCGCACTAAACCCAATTAAGGTCAGGTCTTCTCCCGGTGAAAAAGCTTCATTTAAGCAAGAAAAAGGAGAAATAATCATATAGGGAGGTAATTTGACCGATTGGCTCCCCAGATGTCCTAAAAAATCCTCGGTCAATCTAGAATCATGAAAACCCGGACAAATCACTAAGGTCATAAAATTAAGTAAAAAGCGATGAGGAGTCAGGAGATAGGAGTCGGTCGTCAGGAGTCGGTCGTCAGGAGTCGGTCGTCAGGAGTCGGTCGTCAGGAGTCGGTCGTCAGGAGTCAGGAGATTATTTTATTTATTCTCCCCACACCCCACACCCCACACCCCACACCCCACACCCCACTCCCCA
>VYMA01000116.1_pt1 | contig 22574 bp, 19 predicted proteins | sample 5109851 | NCBI WGS metagenome assembly VYMA01 (sample SAMN12291814, study PRJNA351875) | freshwater metagenome | isolation source: freshwater lake | place: USA: Michigan, Wintergreen Lake | collected 2011-08-02
GAAAGGTCAAGTTCTCGGTTGTGTGGGGGAGTCGGGTTCAGGAAAATCCGTCACCTCCCTCGCACTCATGGGATTGGTTCCCTCTCCGGGGAAAATTACCGGGGGAGAAATTTGTTTTCGTCCAGCAAAAGGTCAGTCAATGCAAGCAGTGGATTTATTATCTATTCCCCCGGAAGAATGGCGTTATTATCGCGGGGGAGAAATGGCCATGATTTTCCAAGAACCAATGAGTTCTCTTAATCCAGTTTATAACATCGGGTTTCAACTCACCGAAGCCATTTTACTGCATCAAAAAGTCAGCACTGAACAGGCAAAAAATCAAGCCATCTCTCTACTGCAAGAAGTGCGCTTATTACCCAGTGATGAACAGTTGGAGGAGAAGTATATAGAAACTTTTCCCTTAGAAAATAAGGGTCATGTCAGGGAAAAAATTAGAACTTATCTTCAGGAACAAAAAGAAGCAATTCTCAAGCGTTATCCTCACGAATTATCGGGGGGACAATTACAAAGGGTAATGATTGCCATGGCGATTTCTTGTAATCCTACTCTATTAATTGCCGATGAACCAACCACCGCTTTAGATGTAACTGTCCAAGCAGAAATATTAAGATTATTACGAGATTTGTGTAAAAGCGATCGAGAAATGTCGATGGTTTTTATCTCCCACGATTTAGGAGTTATTAATGAAATTGCCGATCAAATTGTCGTGATGTATCAAGGAGAAATCGTCGAACAGGGAACGAAAGAAGAAGTATTAAATTATCCCAAACATCCCTACACAAAAGGTTTACTTGCCTGTCGTCCCCGCTTAAACTCTCGTCCAGAAAAATTGCCCACCGTCAGCGATTTTTTACAAGTGGAAAAAGACTCTCAAGGTAAGATTATTGACTTACAGGAAATTACTCCACCAGCAGTTAAATTTATTACTCTCCAAGAGGAAGAAAGCAGAATTGAAGGTTTACAGAATCACGAGAATATTTTATCGGTAGAAAATTTATCGGTTAGATTTCCAGTTAAGGGAGTTTTCGGGCAAGTAAAGACCTTTTTTAATGCCGTAGATCAGATAAGTTTTACCGTTAAACAGGGGGAAACCCTCGGTTTAGTCGGTGAATCTGGCTGCGGTAAATCTACTTTAGCAAGGACAATTCTGCGCTTAATTCCTGCCACTTCTGGAAATATCTATTTCCGAGGAGAAAATCTCGCTAAATTAAACCCCAGCGATCCAAAATTAAGACTACTGCGACGGGAATTACAGATAGTTTTTCAGAATCCCTACAACTCCCTTAACCCCCGTTTATCCATTGGTAAGGCAATTTTAGAACCGATGGTTATTCATCATACCGGCGGCAATTCCCAAAAGCGACGGGAACGAGTAGAATATTTATTAGAACGAGTTAAACTTGAGCCTAATTGGTTTGATCGCTATCCCCATCAATTATCAGGAGGACAACGACAAAGGGTATGTATTGCCCGCGCTTTAGCCTTAAATCCTCAGTTTATTATCTGTGATGAATCTGTCTCTGCTTTAGATGTTTCCGTACAAGCGGGAGTCTTAAATTTACTCAAAGAATTACAGCAGGAATTTAATCTCACTTATATCTTTATTTCCCACGATTTAAGTGTTGTCAGATTTATGAGCGATCGCATTATGGTGATGAATAAAGGTAAAATTGAGGAAATTGGTACAGCTAACGAAATTATCAACTCTCCCCAAAGCGATTACACCCGTAAACTTATCGCTTCTATTCCCCAATTTACCGAAAGTCTTGCTAGTTAAAATTAGCAGTCAAACGTAAAGAATTAGCTGCCTCTAATTGTGCAGATAAACCTAACAAAGTGATTTCATCAGCAGGTTTACCCACTAACTGAATTCCCACGGGTAAACCCTGACTATCCACTCCTGTGGGTAAAGCAATCGCGGGTAGGCCACTCGCATTAGCAATGGGAGAAGGGGCAATCCAAGCAATCATCCGATCAACCGCTTCTTCCGGTGGTAAATTTTCCCACTCACCAATTCTGGGGGGTTGATGTAGGAAAATGGGCAAAAGTAAGACATCAAAATTATCAAACATCGCCACAATTTGCCGCGAAATAATGTGCATCTGCTGCACTGCTTGCAGGTATTCCCCCGCACTGCCAGAATTCTCTAATAACCATTGGTTAAGGGGACTTAATAACTGCTTGGGAATTCCCGTCGCTGCCGTCCCCGCTTGCCAAATACGGCGAAAAGGAGCGATTAAAGCCTGTAAATCGGGAGAATACTCCGTTAAATGATGCCCCATGCTTTCCAAATTTTTAGCCGTAGCGAGGACAGCATCTTTATAAACGGAAGCCGCCTCGCCGAAGGGGGATATGGAAGTAGAAAAAGCGATTCTTAGGGGTTTTACGGCTCTTTTGGTGGCTTCTAGGAAAGAAAAGGACGGATCGGGTAGCCAGTAGGGATCGCCCGTCGTATAGCCCGAAATCACGGTAAGCAGCGCCGCCCCATCTGCCACCGTCTTAGAAAGAGTGCCGTTAGTGGCGATACCACTTTGAAATTCCCCCACCGGGGCATAGGAAACGCGCCCGCGACTGGGTTTTATCCCCACCAAACCGCAACAACCCGCCGGAGTACGAATGGAACCGCCACCGTCGGAACCCTGGGCAATCGGGCAGAAACCCGCCGCTACAGCTGCCGCTGCCCCGCCACTAGAACCTCCTGCGGTATAATCGCGGTTGAAGGGGTTACGAGTCGGCAAAAAACCCGGATTTTCGGTGTAGGGAAAGGAACCTAGCTGGGAAGTGGCAGTTTTGCCCAGAAGGATAAAACCCGCCATTTTCATTCTGGTGACGATTCCTTCGTCATATTGGGCGATATTTCCCTGTAAAGCGGCGACTCCGTAACTAACCGGCATTCCAGCGACGGCATTTAAGTCTTTAATGGCGGTGGGAACTCCAAAAAAAGGCGGTAATTCGGCAGTATCGGCGATTTGACTTAATTGTTCCGTTTGGGCGCTGGCGATTGCTAGGGCGCTTTCCCCAGCGACATGGACAAAACTACCAATTTGACAGTCAAATTTCTCAATTCTGTCGAGGTATAAATGGGTTAATTCTAGGGGTGAGATTTGTTTAGTGCGAATCAGTTGGGCTAATTCTAGGGCAGATTTTGGCAATAATTCATCACTCATGATCGATCGAGGTAAAATAAGTAGATGAAAACAATTATATTCTTTAATGATGGAGATGATTTTAAAGGAAAATTGAAGTAAAAATTTCCCTATCCCCTATCCCCTCTTGTCTTTGAAAATTATGACCTCACAGTTAATTGAAATTCTCTCGGCTGACGAAATTCGTCGCACTATTACCCGTTTAGCTTCCGAAGTTATCGAAAAAAGTGGCGATTTAAATAACTTGATTTTGATCGGTATCTACTCGCGAGGAGTGCCTTTAGCTAATTTAATTGCTAGTCAAATTGAGAGCTTAGAAGGGGTAAAAGTTCCCGTGGGAGCTATCGATATTACCTTCTATCGCGACGATCTTGATCGCATTAAAACCCGCACTCCTGCTAAAACCAAAATGCCCCTAGATGTCACGGGAAAAACTGTGATTTTAGTCGATGATGTTATCTACAAAGGTCGCACGATCCGCGCCGCTTTTAATGCTATTATTGAGTATGGCAGACCGCAAAAAATCCGCTTATTAGTCCTCGTTGATCGTGGTCATCGGGAATTACCAATTCACCCAGATTTTACGGGCAAAAAACTACCCACCGCAGCCGAGGAACAGGTAAGAGTTTATCTACAGGAGATTGACGGCAAAGATGGGGTGGAATTAATCAAATAAACAGAGGATTGCTAACTAATCCCCGGAGCAAAATAAACAGATTTGCCTCGATAATAGCGACAAAAATAGCACTTATTAAGTTTTTTAAACAAGAAAAAACTTAAGTAGGGAGGCACAATCATTTGTAGGATGGGTTAGCGGTAGCGTAACCCATCGGGGCGTTGGGTTTCATGCTTCAACCCAACCTACGTTCATCTTATATTAGAGTTCTTGCATAATTAATTTTTGAGAGGGCAAAAATGAGAAAAATAGACATAAAATTGCATAAAAGCCCTAAATAGAGCATTTAATTGATTAATGCTCATTCTTAATTTCTATTTAATTCCACCCACCTACTTAACAAATTTAACCACCGAATCACCAAAGTCTGCTGAAGCTTTTACCCTCTATATATTTGCTAAATAAAAAAATCATCTATTTTTAGGGCAAGGTAAAAGCAGCAATTACGGGATAATGATCGGAAGGAATCAGATTCAACCAACGGGAACGATCAACTTTGGCCCAATCTAACTGCAAACGGCTATCATAATAAATGGTATCGATGGCTAAATAAGGGGTGTCGGTGTAATTATTAAAGCTCATTTGTTCCGCTAATTCCAAATCGGCTAAAGCATCCTTTAATTTAATTTCTGACTGGAGAGGTTGAGTTAAAATCTGACGGGGTAATTGCTGAGAATTAACATTAAAATCCCCCGTTAAAAATAGGTAATCTTTTGTTAAATCTAGTTGACAAAAACGCTCCTGTATGCACTTAGCGCCTAAGTCCTTAGCTTTGTCGCTATAGTAATCGAGATGGGTGTTATAAAACTGCAAAGTTTGCCCCTCAAGAGTGCGAAATTTAGCCCCCGTTACCATGCGGGGATAAGGATTACCCCAAGCTTCAGTAATACTGCCAATAATAGCGGGAGTTTCTGATAACCAAAATTCGTAAGTCTCTAAACATTTTAACCGACTTGGTTGATATAAAATCGCACAATGTTCATCTAATCCTGTTCCTCTGCGATCGCTACCTAAACTTTGGTATTTTGGCAATAAACGGTGTAGATCCAATAATTGATTAGCGCGAGCCTCCTGAGTACCAATTATATCAGGAGAATAGTGAGCAATTAAAGCCGCCACTGCTTCCCTTCTTACTCGCCAATTACGCTCATCGGGATCGGGTTTATCGTAGCGAATATTGAAGGACATTGCTGTTAGTTTCATAGGAAAATGGAGAATGGGGAAGAAAATTATGAATTAGGGAGTGGAGAGTTTTGTCAGTGAACAGTAAACAGTAAACAGTAATCAGTGAACTGAAAACTCACATCTGATAACTGATAACTGATCACTGATAACTGATAACTGATAACTGATTCAAGGCTGACTCCTAATAATTAATTATCAGGATTTTTTGGCGATTGTCCAGAAGGGAAAAGTTTGACTGGGATTGATGATAACTCCCGTGATGCCATGGCGAGCAAAAGCGTATTCCTTGGTTTGCCAAAGGGGAATATAGGGAACTTCATCGGCGAGAATTTCTTGAATTTTGCCAAAAATCTGCTTTCTTTTGGCTGGGTTACTTTCCCGACGAGATTGGGCGATTAATTGATTCATTTCTTGACTGTAAAAAAATGAGCCTTGACTTTGCGATCCTCCTTCTTCACAACCAGTTTCTGGGGAACCTTTAGCACAATCTAAAAAGGGATAAATATAGTTATCTGCATCCAAAAAATCGGGATACCAATTAGATAGAGCGGTGGTATAAAGTCCCCGGCTAATATTACGAAAAAAGGCCGCTCCTAGGATACTATTGGGTTCAAATTGAATCATATTATCTAAATCCCGTTTTGATAGGGCTTTCATCACCGCCGCCACGCTGCTGGAAGTGATCGATCCCGAGGAATGCCAAACTTCTACAATTGCGGGTTTTTCTGGACTATAACCAGCAGTTTTTAGTAATTGTTTTGCTTGCTCTATATTATGGTTGCCATAGCGCTCTTTAAACACCGGTTGTGACTCGGAAAAAGTAGTGGGAATGAGACTAAAAAGAGGGATGCCTTGACCTTGTAAAATGCGATCATTAAGTAAATCTCGATCGACTAGAGAAGCAATTGCTTGTCGCACTAAAATATTATCGGTGGGTTCACTTTTGAGATTGACGCTCATAAAGTTGATTGCTGCCCCAGAAGATTCGATCGCTTGCCATTTTCCCTGGGCTGCTTCTGTGCGTAATTTTCTCACTTGAGGAGGCAGTAAAGATTGATAGGCAATATCCACCGCTCCCGTCTGAAAACCGTTAAACAAATTGGCAGGATTCGAGAGATAAATTTGCACATTAACTCCCTTATTTTTTGCCGGTTCTCCCCAATAGCGATCAAAGGCTTCTAAACTAAAAGAATCGCTAGTAACTGCTTTTAATTGATAATGTCCTGTGCCGATAAATTCTTCCGGTTTAAATTTACCCTCGCCAATTTGATAAAATTTGGGTGAAACTGCACAGGCTCCGGGGTAAGCTAAAAGAGCGGGAAAGGCGGCAAAAGGTCTGGTTAATTTAATAGTAATTTCGTCTTCTTTGGTAGCGGTGATCCTATCAATTGTATCCCGAAGAAGAAAGGAAGGTTCGCCACCATTTTTGATAAATCTTTCTAGGGAAAACTTCATCGCCTCTGCGTTAAAAACCGTGCCATCATGAAAAATAACTCCTCGACGTACTGGTATAGTATAAGTCAAACCATCGGGGCTAATTTGGGGTAATTCCGTGGCTAGGAGAGGCTTTAAATTAGTGGTTCCTTCGGCGTAGGTGTAGAGAGTTTCACCGAGATTATAAATAATAAAAAGTCCCGCTAACTCATAACTATCGGCAGGATCGATCGAGCGTGGTTTTAGGGTTGTCCCAATCATCAGGCGATCGCTATCTCCTTGGGGTAAATTGGAATTAGTGGACTGACAGCCCACGGTCAGAAGAAGACAGAGGCAAAATAAACTTAAATAGCGATAAAGTTGGCGTAAAGGTCTCATCGATAGCGATTAACGGCAGCTAGGTGTCAATCAATCCTATCATTTTTGTGTATAATCTTTTTCCCTAGGTTCCCTTAAGGAAGTAAATTGATTGCTTAATTGGTTGGGAAAAATTCTTCAATAACTGCACTAATTCCCCAGACAATTAAACTAAATTTTCCGGTGGAGGATGACAAAAACTTGATCAATTTGGACAAGAAGAAGACCCTGGGCAGAAAAGGTGTTAAATGGTTCAGAATAGCTGGAGCTATGGAGGCCGATAAACAGGGGAATGGGTCAGATTTTTAAACCTAGATCAGGTTCCAGCAACGAATTAGAAACTCATCTTCTTTTATAAACCTCTTCCATAATTAATTTTTCAGAGTTCAAAAACGGCAGAAATAAGGATTAAATGGCATAAAGTCTATAAATAGACCATTTAACTGATTATTATTCATTCTTAATTCTCCTGACTACTGACTACTGGCTACTGGCTACTGACTCCTAACCCTAACAACAATTTTTGATTTTTACAAGAGGTCTTATCTATCAGCCATTTAGGTTAATCCTGTGCCTTCTAAACAAGCTCGATCGAAAATTGCCCCTGGGGTTACTGCCGAGGCTAAACTAGCACAAAGAAGATTGGCATCAGTAAAATTTGTTCCCCGTAAAATCGCCCCGAAAAAAATTGCTTCCTCTAAATCGGTTGCCGACAGATCTGCCCCAGACAGATTAGCGCTAGTAAAATCCGCTTGGGTTAAAATCGCCCCGACAAAACTCACTCCTCGGCCATCGACACCCCGAAAATCCGCCCCGGACAAATCTAGATGATTAAAAACCGCCCCGGCTAAAAAAGCACCGGCCAAACTTGCCCCAGTGACGATCGCATCGAGGAGAATTGCCCCGCGTAAATCGGCATTACGAAAATCTGCTCCCCTTAAATTTGCCCCAGTTAGGTCAGCACCGCGTAAATTTGCCCGTAAATTCGCCCCTGCTAGGTCTGCACCCGCTAAATCAGCCCCTGACAAGTTCATGCCCGCTAAATCTTTTATCTCACCCTGACGAATTGCTAATAAATCAATACTGGGAAAAGTCATGTTCAGCCACGGTTAAATACTGTAAAAATATCTTAGAATATTCGTAAACCTTTGTTAAGAAAGCGCTCCATGTCCCTAGAGCTATTATCCCTAGAAAATATTGAAGAAATCGCCCACCAATACGGATACTGGGCAGTATTTATCGGCATCACCCTCGAAAATACGGGGATTCCTATCCCCGGGGAAACCATCACCATTGTCGGCGGCTTCCTTGCCGGTGGCGGTGATTTGAACTATTGGTTAGTTTTAGTCAGCGCAATTACAGGAGCAGTTTTGGGCGATAATTTTGGCTATTGGCTCGGTCGCGCTGGAGGTTGGCCGTTTTTGTTAAAAGTTGGCAAATTCTTTCGGATTCCGCCTCAAAAACTAGAATTAGCCAAGGAACAATTTAGTAAAAATGCACCCCGGGCGGTCTTTTTCGGTCGCTTCGTGACCCTGTTAAGAATCTTTGCAGGTCCAATGGCGGGAATTGCCCGAATGCCCTACGGTCGCTTTTTCCTCTGTAATCTCGGTGGGGCGACGGTGTGGGCGACGATTATGGTGACATTATCCTTCTTTTTAGGCCGTTTGTTCCCCTTGCACCAGTTAGTCAGTTCTATGGCTCGTTTTGGTATCTTGGCTTTAATTATCCTCCTGGCCTGGACAATTATCCACCCCATCCTTGAGTCACGGAAAACGGCGGTTTAAGGCCAGAAAAAAGCGGTTATCAGAAATAACCGCTTCTGGAATTTTCCTAGAATCTCTTTAACGTTCGCGGCGCCCGAAGTTTTTCCGCTCACCGCCGCCACCACCACCAAAATTATCTTCTCTGGGACGAGCTTTATTGACTTTCATCTGTCGTCCCATCCATTCGGCCCCGTCAAGAGTTTCGATCGCCTTTGCTTCTTCCTCATCGGAGGACATTTCCACAAAACCAAAACCGCGCATTTTACCCGTTGCTTGATCTACGGGCAAGTAAACGCGACTAACCGTGCCGTATTCAGCGAATACACCCTGCAAGTCCTCTTTCGTGACTTCATAAACCAGATTACCAACGTAAATCGTCATGGATTGTCTCCCAAGATCATGGCCATTTTGAGAAGGAGATCGGACACAACCCAGTCAAGGCCATCAGGGAAAAACCACTTCTGTTTGAAACCAATGCTGCTACCGAACCTAACTACTCTCTCTAAACTAGCATAGCTGATCAGTGATCAGTAGGAATATGGAGTATTAATACCATTTTTCTTTATTCCTAGCCCTCACCTTCTCTCCCGTTCTGGGAGAGGGGAGGGGGCAATTAACCATCTCTGTCATTATTTGTCAAAAATGGTCTTAGGCGGCAGGATCTTGGGAATTTTTAATCCCTGATGGCTGAGATTTTTTCTTGAGTGTGGCCATGGCACCACCAAGAGTTAAAATTGCCAACACCGTGCTAGGCTCTGGTACAGGTTTAAATGCTTGTGAACCGATACTTGTTCCGTTTAAATTAAGAGAAGCAACAATCCCATCCCCTGAAACTAAACCATCGGTTTCCAATTCAAAGGATAAATTGGCAGCTAGTATATCCGAACGAGTAATTCCGAAATTAAAGGGTACAAAGCTATTGGTTATAGCAAAAGCATCCGGACCTGCTAAGGTCAGATCAGCCCCGTCTGGAGGGTTTGAACCGGGGGGGGTTGTAAAATTAGAAGACGAGCCTGGTGACAATTTTTCAAAGAACAATGGAATGAATATAACTATGTCCCGATGAATAACGATAACAATATAGATGATCCGGCTAAGAGAAATTGGTTGAGTTCCGTTAGGATTAATAGCACTGAAACTTAAATCAAAAGTATCGCCAGGATTAAAAGTAGAAGGCAAAAAGCGAGAAAACTCGGTTTTATAACTGACAGTAGCCGCATCTACTTTAGCACTATTAACTAATGCCAAACTGACGCCCAATGCAAGACCTAATGCAGAGAGTTTTTTCACGGTGATATGAAGTTGTTGTAATTTGATGTGACCTAACGATATGTGTTTTTACTCAATCTGTCAAGCAATTTTTAGTAAGTTCAATATTTCTGATAGAATGTTATTCTATTGATAAGTAGCTAGGCTAAATTAATTTTAGATGAGCTTGCATAGGTAATTTTTAACGTAATTCTTAGCAGGAAAGGCTTTCACTTATCTAACTCTACAATAAAAAACGGTAATTAATTTTGCATTACTACTTAAGATATATATAGCGGTTCTCGCATCTGTGCGGCACACTTAAACCCTTGCTGATAAAGCTTTTCAACATGGATAATGTACCTCTTGCGAACAGGAAACGCTATAGATTTAATTTTTAATGGCGATTTCAGCGAGAAGATAGCTTGCGAGCCTGAATCTGAAGGAGCAGCCAGCCTTTTAGCTATCAGCCATCAGACTTCGGCGTGAGATCAGTCGAACGCTTTTTTCTCCCCACTTCCCCATTCCCCTATCTCCCTATTCCCCTAATCCCTGACTCCTGACTCCTATCTCCTGACTCCTAGATTAGGGTAGCCAAGGATATTGACTAAAATCGGGGGGACGTTTTTCGAGGAAAGCCTGTTTACCTTCCGCTCCTTCGGCGGTCATATAGTAGAGTAAAGTGGCATTACCCGCTAACTCCTGTAAACCCGCTTGACCATCACAATCAGCATTAAAAGCCGATTTTAGGCAGCGAATCGCCAAGGGACTTTTTTCGAGAATTTCTAAGGACCATTTAACCCCTTCCTGCTCTAATTCTTCCACCGGGACGACATGGTTAACCAACCCCATGTCTAAAGCTTGTTGGGCGTTATACTGCCGACAGAGAAACCAAATCTCGCGAGCTTTTTTCTGACCGACCACCCGGGCCAGATAACTAGAGCCAAAACCGCCGTCAAAACTGCCCACTTTCGGACCGGTCTGGCCAAAAATGGCGTTATCCGCTGCTAAGGTTAAATCACAAACCAAGTGCAAAACATGACCGCCCCCGACCGCATAACCTGCCACCAGCGCGATAACTACCTTGGGGATGGAGCGAATTAATTTCTGTAAATCCAGCACATTGAGCCGGGGTACGCCATCATCGCCAATATAACCCGCCTGACCGCGCACCGTCTGATCGCCGCCGGAACAAAAAGCATATTTGCCGTCGCTGTGGGGACCTGCACCCGTAAGCAATACTACCCCAATGCGGGCATCCTCGCGAGCATCACAGAAAGCGTCGTAAAGCTCAAAAACTGTCTTCGGACGGAAGGCATTACGCTTATGGGGGCGATTGATGGTAATTTTGGCGATTCCCCCCCATTTATGGTAAAGAATATCCTCGTAGGTTTTGACGGATTGCCATTCAACGCTCATAGTCTCGGTTATAGGCACAGCTTTTTCACCTTACCTCATTTTGTCCCCCACTTTGAAGCGGGGAGCGCCAGAATAGGGGAATGGATAGTTGACGGACAAGGTTTAAAGCTGATTCCTTTCTTGATATTTTCTGAGTATTGATTGAAAATATATTGATCCTATTTGCTAACTTTAAAGAGGTAAAAATATGAAGACAAGTAATAAAACTAAGCTTGAATCATTAGAGTTTTATTTGGCAATAAAATATCCAATAACAATTTATCCTGATGATCAGGGGGGATATGTATCGGAAATTAAAGACCTTCCGGGATGTTTCACTCAGGGAGAAACCCTAGAAGAAACCTTAATCAGTAATCAGTAATCAGTGAACTGATAACTGATAACTGATAACTGATAACTGATAACTGAATTAAAGCCATTCGATTTCTTTAGCTTTTTCGGGTAATTTAGCCGTGGACTGTCCTTGACTGCGGGACTGAAACCCAATTAAATCGAGGGGAGTAGCCAATAAATCTACTATATCAGCTTTACCAAACAGTAACTTGAGGGTATTTTTTGGTAGCTCTTTTAATAACCAACGACCGAGACGATAAATTAATTCGGAACTGGTAAAATTCCTTTGTAAATCACAACCATGTAGTTCATGCAGATAGCGATTTGAACGGCCGTAGCGTTGAAATTGACTGCGAAAACTCTTGATAGTCGAACGATGACGATGGGAAATAACGGCGGTGGGTGCATAGGCTAATTGCCATTGAGTTTCTCGTAAAATTCGCCAGCAGATATCGGCATCGCCACCCGTGCTTAAATAGGGACGAAATAGACCAACTTTCTCAAAAGCGGCTTTTCTAATTGCTAGATTAGCTGTTTGACCGTAGGGAGAAAAAGGGTGTTCTAAGAGAAATTTTTGCGAGAGAATCTCTCGACGTTCAGCATATTTTTCTAGGATTGAGTTACCAGTTAAGGCGAATATTTCCCCCGCAACGATACCGATATCAGCATCACTAAAGGGTTTAACTATTTCTTCTAACCATTGATAGGAAGGACGACAATCGGCATCGGTAAAAACTAACAGATCATAACGGGCATTTTTTATGCCTAAATTACGAGCGGCGTAGGAACTTTGAATCTGATTTTCTGTAAGAACAACTAACGGAAATCCTGACCCTTTACTCTCGATCACTGCCTGTTCTAAAATAGACCCGGTTTGATCGCTGCTATTGTTATTTACGAGAAGATACTCCACTTGCTCTCGGGGATAGGTTTGACTTTGCAAACATTTGAGCAAATCGGGAAGATCATCTTCACTATTGTAGATGGGAATGATTACTGATATAAAGGGAAAAATCATCGGAGACCGCCTAGAGTTGACCGCTACCTAGTCTAATACAATTACTGTCAACTTTTATGGCAAACGTTGACTTAAAATATATTCGGCAATTGCCAGATCCCCCGGAGTAGTAATTTTTAAGTTAGTTTCTTCCCCGACGACAATTTTGACGGGAAAACCACATTTTTCTAATAAGGCGGCATCGTCGGTGACTTCCCAAGCTAATTTTCGGCCCTGTTCATGACATTCTTTTAATAATTTTACCTGAAAACCCTGGGGCGTTTGGGCTGCCCACAACCGCGAGCGATCGGGTGTATCCTCAATCCAACCCTTGCTATCGACAATTTTAATCGTATCTTTCACTGGAATCGCCGCAATGAAACCCTGACAAGTGGCTAAAGCGGCGGCACAGCGATCGAATAATTCGGGGGTGGCTAAACAGCGCGCCCCATCGTGAATTAAAACTGCCTCAGCCCCCTCTGGTAGGGCTTGTAAGCCATTGTAAACCGATTTTTGTCTGGTTTCGCCTCCTTGGATGATTTGCACGGTTTTAAGGGCATTTATGGCGGTGATAATCTCTCGGATATCCTCCCAGTCTTCCGGTTGTGCCATGATGCCAATCCAGATAATTGCCCTGGATTCCATGGCAGCCAGCAAAGTCCAAGCGAGGAGCGGTTTTCCGTGCAGGGTGAGCAGTAACTTATTGCGATCGCTGCCCATCCGTTTACCCATTCCCGCTGCTGGAATTAATAAATACATATTTTTTTCAGGTAAAAAGTTAAGAATTCAGTGGACAGGAGTGGGGAGCTTTTTGGTTGTTAAGTAAGTGGTTTCAATTAAATTGAAGATAGATTTTGTCTTTGATCCCCCCTGCCACCCTTGATAAGGGGGGTATCTGACAATTTTTAACACCCACCTACTTATTTGTAAACAGTAATCACTGTCCGGCTGATGGTTAATCGCTTAAATAAGCCCAAAACTATCCCTTTTAAGAGAATAAATCGAGGGGAAAGTGACCATAAGTACCGACTAATTCCTCATTTTCTGATTGACAAGAAATCAGAACACCGCGATAGGTTCCCGTGTAGGAATCGAGATAGGAAGCTTGTCTTTGGGTATTGTATTTAATATACACCGCTCCCGGTTCTGGCTGGTCTTCTGGGAGACTATTGGGTAGGGGGTATCCTAGGGCTTGTAGATAAATTTTCAGGGCTTTAAATCCCTCTTGATTGTTATCGGCACAGATACCTAAATTAATTGATTCCGAACCTTGGTTAACTAATAAAATTGCCTGTCTTAGAGCTTCTTCTTCTTCAGAGGATTGGGCAATTTTTAGTTGAATACAGCCATATTCTTTTAGGAGTTTCAAGGCTTCTTCAATAGACATGAGCGGTTAGATATGTGGGGCTAAAGATAAAAAATAAACTGTTGCTGCTGTCCTTAACGACAAATTCCCAAGAAAAAAAGCCCTAAATCATTGAGATTTGGAGATAGGAAAATTTTGCATTGGTCTTAATCGTAAGATCGCCAATTTCGATCATATCAGGTTGGGGACAAGAAAATTTATCGGGGTTGTTCGATCGCTCCGGGTTGTGCGGGCATTTCACTCACTGCTTTTTGATAGCCGAAGTAAGCACCTATAATAATTCCAGCACCAAAACCAATCCCTAGGTAAGGCAAAATTATACTGAGGGGAAAAGAGGATTGTCTCCGATGAGATAGGGAAAATCCCTCACCAGTCGCCACAATATTCTCAGCCGCTTCAGTGAACTCCTCCCGTTTCTCTAGGGCTTTTTCTTCAGTTGTTTCAGAGTCTTCCAACGCTTCTGGGACATCTTCCGGGTTATTTTCGGCAATTTCTGCGGTTATTGTCGGCAAAGAGTCTAATTTGGTGACATGATTGACGATTAAATCATCTTGACTTAGGGTTATCGATTCTTGCCAAGCGGGGATATCGGATTCCTCGGTCATACCGTAAACGATCACTTGTTCTAATCCATCGATGCCCAAGCTTTTGATTTCTGCTGACAAAAAAGGTAATAACTTGTGTTGATTGGGTATCCTTTTGGATTGAACTTTTAGAGTCAGGACATTTTCTTGCGAGGTGGCTGCAATCACCTCTATTTTTCTGGTTAAGAGACTTCGGTTAAGTAGGGCAATAATAGCGGCTGCATCTTGCTGTTTAGCGGCATGGATAAGTTGTGACTGATTCATGACCTTGAGGGGCTAAGGAGGGTATATCATATGACTATATTTGTATTGAAACTTTACAATACCATTTTTCTTTATTCGTGGCAGGCATCTTATTTCCCTCTCCCACCCCCCCCCGATGTCGGGGGGGTGGGGGGTGAGGGTAATTAACCATCTCTGCCATTACTTTAGAAAAATGGTACTACACTAAATCCTCTTGAAAAGGTATAGCAGAGTGGGAAGTGGGCAGTGGGTTTTTAAAGTGGGATTGGCGGTTAATCATACTATTAAAAGCGGATTTAGTATCGGTCTGTCCATCCCTGCCCTCTGTGCCACTTAAATTTCCGCCACGGCTCTTTCGATTAAACGACGGGCAAGGGTTTGAATACCGGTATGTTCATAGTAATTAGTCGTCATATCGAGGAATGCTCCAACATATACCAATTTATCGGCGGAAAAGTCGATAAATCCCTGAATTTTGCTTAATAATCCCTGCTGGCTCAAATTGCGCTCGCTGACAAAACCACTCATCCAACCTTTAGTGGAGTCGAAACTTTGACCGATAAAGTCTAATTTTCTGGCAGTATTTCCCCCCGGAATCAATTCTTTAATACTGCCGAAAGTGGAGTTAGATTCTAATTCTTCCGGGCTGAGAATGCTGAGGCTCGATTCCACTTTCCGGATAAAACTGCCCCCCAGGGGAATTAAACCATCCAAACAAACTAACGCCGCCATCCGCATCAGGGATTCGCCGCTATAATCTGCCAGAGAAGTGACGAAATCATCGATACTATCCCCCGGAATGCCATTAATTTGACAAAAAGCGATTAATTCTGTCACTAATTTCAAGGTTAGATCGATGGTTTGCGCTTTTTCGGGGGCAGGGGTTAATTTTTCGATTAAACCGCCCATGAGGGGAATTTTACCACCGACGGCATTAGCAAGAGAGGCGGCGGCTAGGGCATTATCGGCGCTGTCGATGGTTTGGTAGAGCCAGAGCGCCCGTTGATAGCCCTGGGATTTATCATTAAACAACCAAACGGCTCGATCGCCAATCTGTTGAATCATACTTTCGTCGGTTTCGCCGGTGACTGTGATAATCGTATTTTTAAACCCGACTAGGTTATCCCACTGCCCCGGCACGACATAATCAAGGGTTTTGAGAACTTTGACGGTGAGATTATTCGTCGGTAATTCGTCCACCAGTTCAAAAATTGGCTTACTCACGGATGTCTCCTTACTTTAACTTTGCTAGACCATCTAAATCGAACTTAGCTAACCAAGCTTGGCGATCGCTGGCGGAAAAATCGGCATCCCGCGATAAAACCTTGACTTGATAGCGATTATTGACTAAAACGGCGCTGGCGGTTGCACCCTGTTCCACAGAGGGAAAACCTTTGATTGTGGTTTGACTGTCTTGGAATTTATTAGCCGCGGCGGGATTATTGCTGATGTCAGATATGGCTAACATAGCCAGAACTTTGCCATCTTGCTTCAGTTTTGCCTCAGCAAAGCCTTTTTTCTCCTGGGTATAGACGCGCTCGTATCCTCCCCCAGAAGGTGGGAAAAACTGATTAAAACTGCCGCCAGAGGTGGATTCTTTCACCACTGCCGCCGCCCCGCGAGCGGTACTTTCTTTTTGCGCCTGGTCAAATTGTGAGGGAGCTTTAGCACAGGAAGTTACTAGCAAAAGTACCGCTAATACCCCTGCTATCAAGATTTTGCCAAATCGAAAGCTCATAGTTCTCTTAATTAAAACTTGCTCATGTTTGTTTGTAGTATATCCCTCCCTTATTGCTGATTATTGTTAAGTTTTTCTAGATTCTGCCACACCCTGCCCCCAGGAAAAACTTTTTGCCGCAAACCCCAGCTACAGTCCCGCAATTGCCCCTCGCGCCATAGATGCGATCGCTTGTTCCGTGGCCCGGGGTAGATGATAATATTTACCCCCAGCTTTTAGGGCTAATTCTTTGGCAAAACCAGTGGAGACGAATTTTTTCTCCGTATCGATAACCAGCAGTTTAATGCCTAAAGAGCGAATTTTAGCGGCAATATCGAGCAGTTCTGCCTTAATATCGGGTTTTTCACCCTCTGGAATCGGTTCGCCTAGAGATTTCGCCAAAGGAATATTACTTCTACCGTCGGTAATCGCCACAACCACCACTTGACCGATATCCCCCGATAAACGGGCATTCATCCCCACATGAACCGCTTGGGTTAAACCGTGGGCTAAGGGGGAACCGCCGCCACAGGGCAGGGTTTCTAGACGTTTTTTCGCTAGGGTAATCGATTTGGTCGGTGGCAATAGTACATCTGCTCGCTCACCCCGGAAAGGAATCAGGGCAATCTGGTCGCGATTTTCGTAAGCTTCCGTTAACAGACGCATAACCGCACCTTTAGCCGACTGCATCCGATTCAGCGCCATGGAACCGGAGGCATCAACGACAAAGACAATTAAAGAACCGGCCTTGCGGGCCAACCGTTTTGAGCGCAGATCCCCTTCTTCTATAATCACATGACGTTCGGGATTCCTTAAGCGACGGGCTTTTTGATAGGGCGCGGCCGCCCGGAGAGTGGCATCGACGGCGACTCTTTTCACCTTGCCCCGGGGTAACATCGGCTTAATATAACGTCCTCTATCTTCCGAGAAAATCAGGTTACGCGCCCCCGATTTCCCCTGACGCTGGGCCATCTGGGCAAAATACAGCACACTGGGATCCAGTAAAACCCCTTCCGGGTCGAAAACAAATTCTTCCGGCAGATTATCGGGCTGTTCCGGCTCTTTTTCTTCCTCTTTCTCCTCCTCTTTTTCTTCCTGTTCCTGCTGGTTTTCGTCTTGGGGTGGTTCCGGTGGTGGCGGTGGTGGCGGTGGTTGTTGTTGTTCCTGTTCGGGAGGTGGTGGCGTAATCAGCGATCGAGGTACAATAACTAATTCGACGGCTCTTTTTAAGTCATCGGCACTGACTAAATCCCGACCTTCTAAAGCAGCGGCCGCCTTGGCTACTCTCACGGCAAAAATCTCGGCGCGATGACCTTCCACCTTACCGCGCACCGCTTCCTCCACTAGATAACTAATTTGTTCGGGTTTAATTTTTACCTCTTTTAACCATTCCCTCGCTAGGATAATTTCGGTTTTTAGATCGTCGATTTCTTGGGCATATTGGGCGATAAAAGCGCTGGGAGAAACAGCATACTCGATCGCCTGATTGACGGCGGTTACTCGTTGGTCTAAACTAAGGACACCATCGGCGGAAAGAGCAATGGCAATTCTATCTAATAAATGGGTTCGTAAATCCCCTTCTTCTGGGTTATAAGTAGCGATCAGGATTGGTTTACAGGGATGTTGAAAACTGATGCCTTCCCGTTCAATTTGGTTACGTCCTTCGCTTAAAACTGTGAGTAATTGGTTAGCAATTTGGTCATCGAGTAGATTAATTTCATCGACGTAGAGAATTCCCCGATGGGCGCTGGCTAATAAACCGGGTTGAAAGACTGGTTCCCCCTGTTTCACCGATTCTTCCACATCGACGGAACCCAATAAACGATCCTCGGTCACTCCTAGGGGAATCTGCACAAAAGGGGCCCGGATAACTTCCGTGGGGACCTCTCCACTGCTATATTCTTCTTTAGTGCGATCGTCCCATTCGTCGGGATTGTTGGGATCACAATTAAAGACATTACCTGCGATAATTTCGATCGGTGGTAATAGGGAATGTATCGCTCGCGCCATGACTGATTTGGCGGTTCCCCGACGACCGGCAATTACCACACCCCCTAGGGCGGGATCCACGGCGGCTAAGAGTAGGGCTAATTTAATCGCTTCTTGGCCGACAACGGCAGTCAGGGGAAAATTGAGGGTCAGAGTGGGCATAGATCTAGATTCAGGCGGCCAAATTCTAGTGTAAAACAGAAGCTCCCGGGTCTGGCACTTTTCCCCTTTTGATTCCCGAACTCAGATTTTAAGTAGGTAGGCGTTAAAAATTATCAGGCACCCCCCTTATCAAGGGGGGCAGGGGGGATCGGCACCCCCCTTATCAAGGGGGGCAGGGGGGATCGAACCTAAAATCCATTGTTAGGATTTCTTCATCCCCGAACCGATCGAGAAGTTACTGAGTTAATCTAGGATTAGCTCCTGTTGACGGCTGTAGAGAGGACAAAAACATGATAGTGACAATAATCGATCGCCTTACGGAAACCAACCCGCAAATTATGCGAGAATGGCAAGGAAGATTAACCCCGAAAAATATCTCGATCGCCTCGATTATCTCCATTGTTGGTCAATTATTAGTTTACCTGTACTATCAAAATCTCTTGTCAGTGGGGGCGGGATTTAGTCGTTACTGTACCGCTAATCCCCCCAATAACAACGACTATTATCCCTATAGTGGGCTTAAATACTGTATCCAAGACTTAAATGGTCAATGGATGATTATCTCCCAGTTATGGTGGTTAGATATCTTCACTTTTCTGAGTATTACCTGCATTTTCGCTCTTTTAGTGGTGGGAACCTATCAATTAATCGCCGATCTTTCCGGGGAAGAGCGCCGGGGTACACTTAATTTTATCCGTCTGAGTCCCCAACCCGCCAAAACGATTTTTATCGGCAAAATTTTCGGGGTTCCCATTCTCCTCTATCTCGTCTGTCTTCTCGCTTTACCCTTTCACTTGGGAGCGGGTTTATTAGCAGGTATTCCCTTACCCCTAATTTTAGCCTTCTACGGGGTTCTAATCGCTAGTTGTGCCTTTTTCTATCATGCTGCCCTCAGTTTCGCTTTAGCCACGCCATGGTTAGGGGGATTTCAACCCTGGTTAGGCAGTGCTGCAGTCTTAATCTTTGTGTTTTATAGCAGTATTGTTACTTTATCGGGCTATGGTGGTTCCCGGACCCCCTTTGATTGGTTAATTCTCTTTAATCCTAGTTTTGTCCTTCCCTATCTAGTTAAATCTACCTTTCTCCCCCCCGATGCGGTACGCTATCTAGGAATCCCACAAGTCTTCGATCTGCGTTGGTACGGTCAATCTCTCTGGCAATCGGTTATAATGGGTATTAGCTTAATTTTGCTCAATTTTGCCCTCTGTACCTACGGTTTAACCAGAATTATCCAGCGTCGCTTCCATAATCCCCTCGCTACTCTTGTTAGTAAACCCCAAAGTTACTGGATGATGGGTTGTTTTAGTGCCATTAGCCTGGGTTTTGTCTTCCAAACTCTGGAACCGAGCTATATTTTCGCTAATTTTGCGATTCTTAGCGTTTTTGTGGCGATTTTTGGCTTATTAATCCTTTTTGCCCTCACTCCCCCTCGTCAAACTCTCCAAGATTGGGCGCGCTATCGTCATCTGGAGGGAAAAACGGGCATTAGTCTAGGGAAAGCTTTAATCTTTGGCGAAAAAAGCCCTTCTACCCTAGCCATGGCTGTTAACGTCGGTATTGCCATTTTATTCATCCTTCCCGCTATTTTTATCGCCCCTCTCCATCAATATAAACTAGCCACTGCAGCCGGGTTTTTCTTGGCAATGAACATGATTTTAGTCTATGCCGCTATCGCCCAACTATTGATGTTAGCCAGCACAAATAAGCGCGCTTTACTGGCAGCCACTAGCATCGGCATTTTGATTATTTTCCCCTTCCTCTGTTTCGCTGTCTTGCGAGTTAATCCCAGTCAATCTCCGCTTTTATGGTTTTTTACTTTTCTTCCCATTGCCGCTACTAAATACGCTACACTTCCCTCTTTCGCTTTAGCAATCTTGACTCAGTGGTTGGGTTTAACCCTCGTCGGATGGCAAATTAATCGGCAATTAAATCGCCTTGGTGTCTCGGCAACTAAAGCGTTAATGCCGGGCTAAAAAATACCGACTCACGGGGGAGATTAAATAATATCTCTTTGGTTAATTTTCTCCCCTTGAGTGTCGGTTAATTTTTTTTCCCAAAAAAGCTTGACAAAACCCCACGACTTGACAGATAATTTCTTATATAATGGGAATCCTTGCCTGCCTGCGAACCCCCTTTTTTCAGGTCAAATAAAGCCCCAAAAAATTAACCCCAAAAAGTAGGCTGAGTTAATTTCAGTGAACAGTGAAAAGTAAACTGATAATTAGGTAGTCGTTAAAAATTATCAGACACCCGCCTTATCAAGGTAGGGTTGATTCATGAATCAACCCTACTATGAATCAACCCCCCTTATCAAGGGGGGCAGGGGGGATCAAAGATAAAATCTATCTTCAATTTAATTATAACCACTTACTTAACTGATAACATTTTTACCCCACCACCGATAAACTATCAACGATTAGCGAGGGAGTATAACAGGAGCCATTCCATTGATTATCGGCTCCCAAAGCGATTAAATTCTGCAAAGCTGTATAAACATTTCCCGTCACCATTGTATCTTTAACTCGTCCGGTGATTTTGCCCTTTTCTATGCGATAACCCAGATCGATATTGACAGACAAATCGCCCGAAATATCCGCCCCATGACCTAAAATTTGGTCGATAACCAGGCCCTCATCTATTTGCGAGATTAAATCCTCTAAAGTTCCCTCTCCCGGTGCAACGATTAGATTAACCAAATCCGGCTGAGGATAAACCCCTAAACCGGGACGAAAACCGTTTCCCGTCGGAGTAGTTTTTAATAATCTGGCCGTGGTAAGATCGCTATAGAATTCCTTAACTCTACCTCCCTCAATTAAAGATAAAAATTTGGTGGGAGTTCCCTCATCATCAAAGGGACAACTATAGGGTTCTCGCTGGGGTTGTTGGGATAAAGTCAACTTTTCTGACATCACCAATTGACCGATTTTATCACTCCAGGGCGAGGACTTTTCTAAGACCTGTTTACCATTTAAAGCCATCGCCACCGTACCCCATAACAGGGTAACTGCATTAGCGGTCAATAAAATTGGTAATTTCCCCGTCGGACTATCCACATTATTGGCTGCCCATTCTAGTCGCTGCAATAACTGTTTAATTATCGTATCGGGATGAGGTGTACTGCGAGTATATTCCCCATCATAAACCGCGAGAAAATCCTCCCCCCGCACCCATTCAATCCCCACATAATAACTCAAAGCTGTATCGGTATATTGACAATATAAACCCTGGGAATTAACTAAACGGGTGATTTCCTGTTCACATTCCCATTCACCACTACAAATAACCTCAGGATAAACTTGGCGAATTTGGCCAATCATTTGATTACCCATCTCGATTAAAGATGCTACTGGCACATCTTGCCCAATCGGGTCATAAATTGCCTGTCGTGGTGACGAAAATTCGATTTCTTCCGGAGCATTGAGATAGGATAAATTTAACGCCGTTTCTACTAAAATTTCCGGTTCCACATCACCATAACCCACCGCTAACCCTGGACAACCCTCGCGCCATAATCTTAAGGCAGTTCCCACGGATTCGGAACTTTCTAGCTGCTTGAGACGATTAGCCTCAAAAAAAACGGGATGGGAAAGGGAGGAAGATTGATAAACTTCGGCTGCCACCGCTCCCGATTTAATAGCTAGTTCGATGAGTTGTTGCGGATCGATCGTCATGGTGATAGTTTTTGAGATAATAGCTATCTGATTATCTCAAGCCCTGGCACTTCGGCGCAAACGCTGCTAATAAGACCGCAGCGAGTTAAAAAATTTTTGCTTATTGATCAATATTTTTGAGCAAAGATGATCAAATGGGCAATGAAGTTATCATAGAATCGATCGAGAGTCAAAAACATGGATACTCCCACCTAGAGAGGCCGAAAAAATGACGATTGCCAAAAGCGACGAAACTGCCACCTCTCCGGCACTGATAGAAGAAGATTTCGAGGACTTCTGGGAAC
>VYMA01000100.1_pt1 | contig 22480 bp, 27 predicted proteins | sample 5109851 | NCBI WGS metagenome assembly VYMA01 (sample SAMN12291814, study PRJNA351875) | freshwater metagenome | isolation source: freshwater lake | place: USA: Michigan, Wintergreen Lake | collected 2011-08-02
CTTGGTCTTGAGTTTTTCCCCGTCCTAATAATCTTAACCAAAGAGTCTCAGGAGTCACAGGCAATTGATTAATAGCGATAATTGCCGTGCGATAAAGCGAGGGAAGAAAATAGATTCCTTCTGGCCAATCTGGCTCTAATTTTGCCCCACATCCTTCTAAAACAGTGATACCAGCGGAAGGGGATAAAATCCACAAACGAGGGGCATTGTCTTCATTGTAACTCTGATTTTCTCGTTTAGCTTGTCTTTGCAGTTCGGCTAAAATCGTCAAAAGTTTCGCTAAACAATTACGAATCTCACTACGGTTGGGAGGATTGCGATAGGGTTCAATCAGGACAGTATTAAGGACAATTCTGCCTAATAATCCCAGATAATTGGGGTTTGGTTCGGGATTGGGTGAAAAGAATAGGTCTATCTGTCGGGTTTCATCGCTGACTTCTTTGCTGATTTCGACGATTCCCAGGGGAGAAAGTAATTGTTCAAGGTAATTTTTGGCAAATTGGTCATGGGGTTTCATGGACTGAGCAGTTAATCGATAATTTTCAATTGTATAGTTATTAAAAAAGTGGGTTATTTAAACCCACTTCTCAGGTGATGATTGGTAGTTTTTAGGATCGGAATTTTCAAATTGTGCCAGAAACTATGAGCAGCCATGGCAATTATTCTCCTTGTCAATAGTGAGCAATTGTAAGATTAGACTACCTTTTCGAGAAAATCATAAATTTTGTCTAATTGTTCCAAGGTTACTAAACCGTACTGCCAGAGAATCATCGGTAAATGAATTTTATCAGATTGGATCGATCGCTCGGCCATAGCGATCGATTCTTGGGGAAGGGACAATTCCTCTTGTAGAAATTGTCGGAATTGGGAATAGGCAATCGTGGACATAGGGGGATTTTTTCCTCAATAGTACATCTCGTGATTTTAACAAAACACCACCTGATCGGTTTCAAGGACAGTTAGTCTGGCGTTTTTCCTGTATCTAAGCTATCTCGATGATTTCGATAGATTTGCTGAAATTGTAATCAGCTTTTCTAAAAATCGCTGGCTCTCTTAAGATAGTCCCGTTAGCTCGATCAGAATTTTGTCTCTGTTTAATCTATAGCAAGGGTGAAGATTATTCAATCTATGACTTGATAGACTATAAAAATCTTAATCGATATGGTTAGATTTTAAACAGTATAAATGCCTAATAGCTGATCAAAGCCATACTTATATTTCCAGACAAGGGACACTTTTTATAAGAAAGTTAACACCATTTTCAAAAATTAAGGTCTTGAGATAGACTCAATCTTAATTTTATCTCCTTCTTTCACTCCTAATTCTTTGGCTCGACCCCCGGCTAGTTCGATCACTTGATTAACCATGGTGTTTGGCCCATAGACAGGACAAGGATCGACAGCACAAGGGGGGACATTTAGCAAAACTGCTTTTACTATACCATCTTTTAGAAAAATCATGTCTAGAGGAATCGAGACATTTTTCATCCAAAACCGGGCCATCAGAGGTTGTGCAAAGGGAAATAGCATACCGCGATTTTTCTGCAAAGACGAGCGATACATTAACCCCTTGGCCTGTTGTTCTGGGGTTTGAGCCACTTCTAACTCAATCATCTCACCATTAATATCTGCTTTGGCCGTGATCGGTAATATTTGCCCTTGATTCTCAGTCGTAATCTGAGCCATCGAACTATTATTACCATTGAGATGAGTCGATTGACAACTCAGCAGCAACAAACCTAAAAATAATATTAACTTGAGCTTGAGCATAAATGATTTTTTACCGATCATCACCAATAGTTATCAATACTTAATTTTCCCAGGATAAGTGGAGAATTAAGCAGATAAGACATTATCATAAAGTGGCGACAGCAAATATAAAAATAGTATGAAAAATATCTAGGGGTGAGTGTACTTCCTTGCTTGAGCAGAGGGATAGAATCACTAGAACATAAATACTAAGAAAGTTCTCAAAGTTATTGGCTGATTTTCCCCGTCAATTTTGCCCCAGTCTGGCAGCAGTCGATCGCCTTCGTAGGTTAAAATACCATTTATCGATTATTGTAGGCTCAGGAGCAATCACCATGACCGCAGAAAGTATGTTATTTAATGGTCCGATCGTGGCGATCGTTCTCGTCCTCGTCGGATTAGCTTGGGGTTTTCTCCTCCTCAAAATCCAAGGTGGGGAAGCGGAATAGCTTGTTTTTCAGTTCATGGTTATTTATTAGTAATCATGAACTACTTTTTCCAGTCAAAAGTAATTAAGAGAAAATCAATAACTAAAATTTTATACCCACACCTATGACCAATCCCACGATCGAGTTTTTTGTCGGTTTATCAGAAGAATTAAGCGGTGTTAGTCTCCGCCAAAATAAAAATACCGGGATTCGCAATGTCCTGATGACTTTTAAAACCCTGAAAGCGATCGAACGTTTCCAAAGTTTCACCACCCGCACCTACGGCGATCTCCGTCTCACCGATGAGGAAGGAGTGATTACAGTTATTCCCAACTCAACCAAGTTTATTTTTGGAGGAGATGAAGGAGATGAAATTCAACGGGTAGAATGTGGTTTTGAAATCACCGATGAACACTGGGAGCGTTTTATGCGCTTTATGAATCGTTACGCGGCAGCCAACGGGATGGGGTATCAGGATAAGTGAGAAGTGGGAAGTGGGGTGTAGGGTGTGGGGTGTAGGGTGTGGGGAGAACAAATAAAAATAATCTCCTGACTCCTGACTCCTGACTCCGTTCGGACCTCGGCGTGAGACTTCGGACGTTCGGCGAGCTCAGTCGAGCCGCGTGAGCTTTTGTCGAACGCTCGGTCGAACGCTGATCTCACGGCCGAAGCCTGACTCCTGAATTCTGATAGTTAAAAACCAGCTAAAATAAGGATAAATTTAGTCAAGAAACCATGAAAATAGCGATTACTGGGGCGACGGGATTTGTGGGTAGTCGATTGGTGGTCAAACTCTATGATCGCGGCGATGACATCCTAATTTTGACTCGCAATCCCGATAAAGCCCAGAGAATTTACCCAAAGTCAATCTATCCTAAGATAGAGATTATTCCCTATATCGCCACAGAATCGGGGGATTGGCAAAAAGAGATTTCCGGATGTGACGCGGTGATTAATCTAGCGGGAGAACCGATTTCGGAACGCTGGACCGGTGAAGCAAAACGAGCAATCGTCGCTAGTCGGGAAATCGGCACCGAGAAAATTGTCGAGGCGATCGCACTGGCCGACCAGAAACCGAAAGTTTTAATTAACTCCTCGGCGATCGGTTACTATGGAACCAGTGAAACCGCTAGTTTTGACGAAAATAGCCCTCCCGGTGGCGATTTTCTGGCAGATGTCTGTAAAAAGTGGGAAACAGCCGCCCAAAAAGTTAAAGATTACGGCACTCGTTTAGTCATTCTTCGCACGGGTATTGTTTTAGGCAATGGGGGTGCTTTAGGGAAAATGATCCCACCCTTCAAACTGTTTGCCGGCGGACCGATTGGCAGCGGACGTCAGTGGTTTTCTTGGATTCATCGGGATGATTTAATTAATTTAATTATCTATTGTCTCGATCGCCAGGGAATTAGCGGTACTTTCAACGCTACTGCACCCAATCCCGTCCGGATGAAAGAATTCTGTCAGATTTTAGGGGAAGTAATGAATCGTCCTTCTTGGTTGCCAGTGCCAGATTTTGCCCTCGAAATTCTCTTGGGAGAAGGAGCAAAAATCGTCTTAGAAGGTCAAGAAGTGCTGCCAAAAGCCACTCAAGCGATCGGTTTTGACTATCGTTATCCTAATCTAGAAGCGGCCTTACAAGAAATCGTCCCGAAAATGTAGAAAGCTGATATACTAGCCAGACAAGTGTTCTCAATCTATTTTTCAACCCAGACGGGATGGGAGAATAAAGAGGCAGCCACTCTCACCCCGCGCAGTTGATTTAACAGGGGTAAATGGCCCACGGGAGCGCTTAAATCCCAGATAAATTCTTGGGGGTATTTTGTCCAATTATTGCCATTTTTCCAACCAATTTTCGGCCAAAGTTTCGGGAAATCCTGACCGACACCGAGCCATAATTTGCGCTGCACCGACCAACCGAATTTCCCTTCCGAATGAACCAACCAAAGATTATCAATAGTCTGAATGTCAACCTTGGGAAAAGCTTCTACTTCCGTAAAATAGACCCATTTCCTCTGTATTGCCCCTTCTCCTGCTAATTCACAGAGTTTTTGACGGGTGAGACTATCGGCAGTTTGAAAATCCTGTTTAGCCAATAATTCCTGTAAAAGTCGATAATCGATACCTTTAGCACTATCGAGGGGAACAATACCCGTGGGGAAATAATTAGCTAAAAATTCCTGGCTCTGAGCGCTATTATCTTGATAGAGCAATTGATAAGCCTTACCTGTCACCAGATTAACAGGAGTCGGCCGCTGGGCTAATAAAAAATCTCTCAATACAGTTAGTCCCCCTTCTCCGTCCCCGGCTAATCGTGTCAGGATCTGTAATTGATTTTTCGGCGACTCGGTGGCTAATTGACTCGCTAAACCGGTAATATCCTCGCTTTGTTCTTCTACTAACACGCCATTCTGGTCAGTCATATCATCACTTTTAAGACCACTCCTTCAATACTATTACCACTATTTCGGGGTCGCTGCTCGATTTTTTCCTGACAAAAAAGGGATTTTTAGCGGGTGGTTGATCGTACACTGAAAGAGAGAACTATTTTGGCTATCTAGATCACCGACGGTCAAAATTCCCTTGACTGAATCGGTGATGGGCAGAGATTGTAACAAAAATTATCGATTTCTTGACAAAAAACACCGATCATGCTATCAACCGAACCTAAAATCAGCAATTCCGGACAAAAATATTTAGCCTATCAAGATTGTCTATCCCCGAATCAAACCCTGTTCCCCCTGACAGCCAAGGTTAATAACCGCGATTGTCTAGAAATCGGTGGTTGCGATGTGACCACCCTAGTGGAACGTTTCGGTTCACCCTTGTATATTGTCGATGAAGTCACCCTCCGCACTGCCTGTCGTCAATACCTGCAAGGTTTCCAGACTCATTATCCCGGAGAATCTAGGGTAATTTATGCCTCGAAAGCGTGGAATTGCCTGGCCGTATCGGCCGTGGTCGCTAGGGAGGGATTAGGTTTTGATGTGGTGTCGGCCGGAGAAATTCACACAGTGTTAACCGCTTTAGACCAGAGCAATAAAACCGATGTGCCGATATACTTTCATGGTAATAACAAATCGATCGCCGAGTTAGAATATGCGATCAAGCATAACTGCATTATTATCGTTGATAACTGGCTAGAGTTAGAAAATCTGGTTAAATTAGGCGAAAATCGTCCTGATACCCCTATTCCGATCCTATTGCGGTTAACCCCCGGCATCGAGTGCCACACCCACGAATATATTCGCACGGGTCACTTAGACAGTAAATTTGGTTTTGACCCCCATCAAATCGAAGCGGTATTTGACTATGTTTTAGCTCATCCGCAGCTGAATTGTCTGGGTTTACACGCTCACATCGGTTCCCAGATTTTTGAACGTCAACCCCACCAAGACTTAGCCGCTGTGCTGGCAGATTGGTTTAAATTAGGTTTAGAACGGGGTTTACCCCTACAGCAATTAAATGTGGGTGGTGGTTTAGGGATTCGCTACCTGGAAAGTGATGACCCCCCAAGTATCGAGGAATGGGTGCAAGCGGTGTCCTTAGCAGTGGCCAAAGCTTGTCAGGAAAGAGGTATCGCTTATCCCCTGCTCATTGCCGAACCGGGACGCTCTCTGATTGCCACCGCTTGCGTAACGGCCTATACAGTGGGTAATCGCAAAGAAATCCCTGAAATCCGCACCTATATCGCCGTCGATGGCGGAATGTCCGATAATCCCCGACCGATTACCTATCAATCGGTTTATCGGGCCGTTGTCGCCAATAAAATGAGTCAAGAATGTCAGGAAGTGGTGACAATAGCCGGAAAACATTGTGAATCTGGCGATATTCTAATTAAGGACATTACGCTACCGAAAACCAACCCGGGGGATATTTTAGTGGTTTTAGCCACGGGGGCCTATAACTACAGTATGGCTTCTAATTACAACCGCTTACCCCGTCCGGCGGCGGTAATTGTCCAAAACGGAGAAGCTAATCTGATCCTTGAACGGGAAAATCTGGCGGATTTGCTGCGTCAAGACCGCTTACCCACTCGACTCTCCTTGATGTAAACCTCATCGCTATTGTCCCCCATGTCGGGTTTTTTTCTGGACCCTCGCCGGTTATTGTCCTGGATTCTCAGCCATGGTCTGTCAGTCCTAGACTTTGGGTTAGTTCTCCTCCTTACCTATATGCTGCTGCTAATTATCGGCGAGCGGCGTACCTTTTGGATGGTGCGAGGACTAATCTACTTAATGCTGGCCTCGGTGATTAGCGATGCCCTAGGATTGCGCTTGCTGGGGTTAGTCCTAGAAAAATTGATTTTGGGGGCAGCCGTGGCCATCGCTGTGATTTTTCAGTCGGAATTCCGCCGTTTTTTAGAATTATTGGGCAAAGGTCAAGTGTGGGAATTATTTCAAAAAAGTTCCCCCACTCCCAAGACCGATAATGTCATTGATGAGTTAGTGGACGCGGTGAAGGATCTATCTCAAAATCGCACCGGCGCGCTGATGGTATTAGAAACCAGTGGCAATCTCGATACCAAGGTGTTTGTCAATCCGGGGGTGACGCTCAATGGCCAAGTATCTAAGGAATTAATTCAAACTATTTTTCAGACTAAAACTTTACTGCACGATGGGGCCGTATTTATTCGGGGCGATCGAGTGGTGGCCGCTGGTGTTATTCTACCCCTATCGGAGCGCAGTACCTCTAGGCAATTAGGCACCCGTCATCGGGCAGCCATGGGCATTACCGAAAGGCTAGATAATTGTATCTGTATTGTGGTTTCTGAGGAAACTGGCTCGATTTCCCTCGCGTCGGGGGGTAATTTGGATCGGCCCTTAACCAGTAGTAAACTAAAAGAGCTTCTCGAAGCGAAGTTTTCTCCGTCGGGAGAGGGGGAAGTGGTCGCACCGAGTTGGGGACGTTTAGGGCGTACAATTGGCTTAAAAGGTCGTCTAATCTTAGAAAAATTCTCCCGTTCGCCTAGCGCAACCCCCAAAGATAGAAAATGACTGTTAAACCGAGCTTGTCACCAGAATTACCTACGGATTTAGATAAAAACCGTTTGCCTCAGCACGTCGCAGTGATTATGGATGGGAACGGTCGTTGGGCGAAAAATCGTGGTTTACCCCGGATTATGGGCCATCAACGGGGAGTAGATGCACTAAAAGACTTGCTGCGCTGTTGTCGTGACTGGGGGATTCCCGCTTTAACTGCTTATGCTTTTTCTACGGAAAATTGGGGTCGTCCCCTGGAGGAAGTAGAGTTTTTAATGACTCTATTCGAGCGGGTTTTGCGGCGCGAATTAGAAGAAATGATGCAGCAAAATGTCAAAATTCGCTTTATTGGTAATTTATCAGCCTTGCCAGAGTCTTTAAGACGGGAAATTGCTAAATCTCACGCAGAAACTAGCAAAAATTCCGGTATTCAATTTACGGTGGCTACTAATTATGGCGGCCGAGAGGAAATCGTGCAAGCTTGTCAGGCGATCGCTCGTCAGGTGCAACAGGGTTTAGTCTCCCCAGAAGCGATCGATGAATCTCTCTTTGAACAGTATCTTTATACTGCTGGGATTCCTAACCCAGATCTGTTAATTCGCAGTAGTGGGGAAATGCGAATTAGTAATTTTTTACTCTGGCAAATGGCCTACGCGGAAATCTACGTTACTGACACCCTCTGGCCCGATTTCGATCGAGTGCAATTTCACCACGCTTTAAAAGATTATCAAGGTCGTCATCGTCGTTTTGGCAAATTATAGGGGCTGCAGCCCAAATTGATCAAAATAGCCACTGTGAGGCAATTATCAGTGTGTTTTGTGGGTGGTATTAGGAGTTCGTACCCCTCTGTGCCATTACTTTTGAAAAATGGTATGACTACAAAAGTTTGAGCGGGTGCATCTCAGGGAAAGCAAAAATACTGAGTCTGGAAAGCTGACAATAGCTAAAATCCTTATCTGTCTGGATTGACAAATGTGAGATGCACCCCAGCAAAAAGAGTTAAATCGTGACTTGGGAGAATTGGCAAAGGCAGCAATTAATCAACCATCAAATCGTTTCCGCTTAAGTCGTGAGCAAGTAGTTAAATATTTGGGTGAAATCGATCAACCTTTAGGTAAATTAAAATTAGCTTTAGATATAGGTTGGTTAAACATCGTTGGGGTTGCAGAAGAAAATCCAGAGGAAGAAGTTTATGCTTTCTTTCATCCCAGTTTTCAAGAATATTTTGCCGCTTTGGTTATTGATGATTATCAATTTTTCTTGAATCATATTCCCGAAAATCCAGAACAAGGAGTCTATAGAGTTTTTGAAAATCAATGGAAAGAAATTATTTTATTATGGTTAGGACAGCAAAGTGATCATATAATAGCTGAAAAAAAATAAATTAATGGAGGAGTTGTTTAATTTTAATGATGGTTGTGGGTTTTGTAATTTTTACTGGCTTGTTTCTTTTGAAATTCTGATAAAGTTTTTAGGTGAATTCAAACAATATTGCAATTATGATAAAATTCTCACCAAGGCCATTCAAATAAATTTCGGTGAAATTGATATAAATACGGGGGAAATATATCATTATCCTTATTGTATGGATTCATGGACGCTCTTAGACTTATTGGATGAGTTTGAAAAAGATAAATTTATTGCCACTTTAACAAACTATTGCTTGATTATCGAGAAGAACTGCAAACTGAATAAAGCAGAAAATCTGGCTCCTTTAGTTGGTTTTTTATTGAAGTATGACAGGAGCAATCAATTAGGGATATCAATTGGTCTTCATCTATTGATAGATGAAGAACGAGATAATTCTTATCGTTCATTTGTGCTATGGCATTTAGGGAAGCCGCAAACGGGAAAAACTATTTCAGAAACTCCAGAGCTAATATCGATATTGTTAAAAAAACTCAATCAAAAACTGTGGGATATTATTCCTAAAGCAAACTATCAAAAAAAAGATTATCTTTTTTTTCTAGAACATAAGGAAACCGTGGACTTTATAGAAAGATTAGCTATTACTGATCCATTAAATTTTGATAACTTTTTTTCCTTTCTTATGACTGAACCAGAATTTTCTAAAAACAAAGAAATAATAATCTATGAGATTTTAAAACATTGGTATTCGTCGTACAATATCGCTCGCTGGAGTATTTGGTATGAAGAAAATATTTTAAATAAATCAGAACATAGTAAGATATTTGATAGTCAAGACAAAAAATCTTTATTAAATAAGCTAGAAAATTCAGACTGGGAATATCTTTTTGAATTAGACAGGGAAGGTGAAGACACGGAGCTTGAAGTACAATATGTGAAAATTTCAGAATTAATCGAAACATATACAAGTAATATTAGCATAGACTATTATTCCGAGGCTTTAGCATCTATAATTAAAGGTAGTTATCCAGATTATTTTGATCGAATTCCAAATCCAATTGAAATTGACTATGAAAGTATGTCTAAAAACGATGTACTATGTCTAATAATCAAGTCACTAAAAAAATATTTGACCGAAGCTTATAGCAGTTATGATAGAACAACTTTTGAAGAATCCTATAGAGTTTGCTGCCAATGTGTTCAACAGATGACCTACCCCGAATTTTATAAAGCGTGGCACGGTCAAACTGAAAACAGCATTCCCGAAGAACTACAATCGCAATACTTAGACTATATTCTCGAAAAAATTAAAACAAATAACCCCAATGTTCGCACTATTGATATTAAAACAATAAACCAAGAGACTAACCTCGATCGCCTTGCGAAAGGTCTTGGTAATCGTATCTTGTCAAAATTAATTTCTCCGATTAATGATATCTATGATTTAGAATGGTGTCTCAAGACTGAAAACCCAAATCTTGCCCTGATTTTTTATGGTGATGATCCGAGGGATTCTTTTATTCAACTTTGCCAACTTATCAGCGATTTTGCTTCTATTGCCATAATCACAGATAAACCTATCGAACAGCCGATACAAGGATTTTTACCCAATCAAATTAACCTCGAAAATGCCTTACAAACTTGGCTAGAAAAAATGGTAAAATAAATTATTGATCCGAAAAATTCACCTAAGCATCATTCTCAGGTTAGACTAAAAGGGGAAATTTAATCATAATCGCAGTTGTCCTAACTATGGTAGAAAAAGTTCGTAAAACCGAGGCGGAATGGCAGGCCCAGCTAACTCCCGAACAGTTCCAAGTTACCCGCAAAAAGGGAACAGAACGGGCTTTTACTGGTAAATATCACGATAATAAAGAAAAAGGTATTTACAAATGTGTCTGCTGTGGTACGGAGTTATTTACTTCTGACAGCAAGTATGATTCGGGTACTGGTTGGCCGAGTTTCTGGACCGCTACTAACGAGACTAATATTAAGTACGAACGAGATATTAGTTTTTTCATGGTGCGGACAGAGATTGTTTGTGCCACCTGTGATGCTCATCTCGGTCACGTTTTTAATGATGGTCCACCCCCAACGGGAAAACGCTATTGTCTCAACTCTGCCGCTTTGCAGTTTGAAAAAAATCCCTAAAGCAAAAAGAGGTCTGGAAAGACCTCTTTTTTTTTAAGTTCCAGTGGCAGCCGATTACAGTAAACCTGTATTAGTCCCAGGTTTGCCAGTAGCTAACTGCACTTTGACAATTTTGCCGCCCATTTTCATGATGCGTTGTTGCTCACGAAACCAATTATCGTAGGGAACGAGTTTGGTAAAATAGGTATTTTGTAATTCCCGTTGTGTCCGAATGCGGCTTTGGCTAGGAACACAAGCGGTGATTTTGAACATCCGCATGGATTGATTTCTCCTAATCGCTGAAAAACTTGTCGCTCAAACTAACGAAGGCTTTTTCCTAAAATAACAAAGGTCGGGAGTCAAGGATCAATACTAGCTCGTCAAAACCTATCTTGGCCAGATTCAGCCTTTAAAGACCTAGCACTCATCCTCGGCTTCCCGAACCTATTTTGTCCCAGTTCGTTACTTCTAGCTTAAGCCAGAGCTAATGTAGTCGAAGTAAATCCCCATTTCTTTACCCGCATCAGCACCAACTAAACTAGCGGTGACTTCTTTCATCGCTTGGATAGCTTGAACGGTGGAGGAGATGGGTACACCTAAAGAGTTGTAGGTTTCTTTCAGGCCGTTGAGAACGCGCTCATCGAGGATAGAAGGATCTCCAGCTAACATGGCGTAGGTAGCATAACGGAGATAGTAGTCGAGGTCACGGATACAAGCGGCGTAACGACGGGTGGTGTACATATTGCCACCTGGACGGGTTACGTCAGAGTATAACAGGGACTTAGCCACAGCTTCTTTAACGATACCAGCAGCGTTGGCACTAATGACACTAGCGGCACGCACGCGCAGTTCACCGGTGGCGAAATAGCTTTTCAGTTTGCCGAGAGCATTAGAGTCAAGGTATTTGCCTTGAACGTCAGAAGAGTTGATAACAGAAGTAATTGCGTCTTGCATGGTGGTTCTTCCTTGGGTTTTGCTTAATCTTAAGAGGTTTACGAGGGGTGTGTCTAGAACAATTCACAAAGGAGTTATTCTACGACATAGAGCCGATCACGTAATCGAAGTAGGAAGAAGCTTCAGAAGCATCGTCAGAAGACATAAGACCAGTAGCAACTTCTTTCATTTCGCGAACGCTTTGAGCTACGGCACCGATGTCGGTTCCTAAAGATTTGTACATTTCACGCACACCGACTAAACCGATTTCTTCAATCGGGGTGACATCACCAGCAACTACTCCGTAGGTGATTAAACGTAGGTAGTAGTCCATGTCACGCAGACAGGTGGCGGTCATTTCTTCGCCGTAAGCGTTGCCACCGGGGGAAACGATGTCAGGACGTTTTTGGAATAAGCGATCGCCAGCTTGCTTGACGATGGTTTCGCGAGCGCCAGTCAGGGTTTCAGCGATGCGTAAACGAGCGGCACCACTGCCAACGAAGGCTTTAATTCTGTCTAGTTCGCCGGGGCTGAGGTAACGAGCTTCAGCATCAGCATTCACGATCGATTTCGTGACGATACTCATTGATGGATTCCTCCCAACTAAGTGAGATTAATAAACTTAATCTGACATTTTATAGCAGTTGTGGTCACTATGCTCAAGTTATCTCGTTTCCGCCTTAGCGTCTCAAGACTTCCCTAGCTAGAGCGACCTAACGCAACTATTTTGCGGCATCTGGTTCACCTTCTCACTATTTTCGTAATACTTTTTAACATTTGCCCGAAGAAGGAAGCGCCGAAGTGGGGTGTGGGGAAGTGGGAAGTGGGAAGTGGGGTGTGGGGTGTGGGGTGTAGGGAGTGGGGTGTAGGGTGTAGGGAGTGGGGTGTAGGGTGTGGGGTGTGGGGTGTAGGGTGTGGGGTGTGGGGTGTAGGGAGCGGGGAGAATAAATGAAACTGTCTCCCGTCTCCTATCTCCTGACTACTGACTACTGACTACTGACTACTGACTCCTGACTCCTGACTCCTGACTCCTGTCTCCTGATTTAGCCTAGCCAATTAATGGCTCCTTTAATCCAGTCTTCTGGCTGAGTATTTTTACTAAATAAAGCATCTTGACTGAGGACTGCTATGGCTCGATCGATCTCCTCTTGGCTGTATCCTAAAGCTAAAAGGGTCATCTGCACATCTTCGAGGATTTCCGCTGCCGGTAGTATTGCCGTGATTGTCGTCGTCGCTTCTTTTAGCTGTCGCCATGCTGCCAATTTAGTTTTTAACTCTAAAGCGATTCTCTCTGCTGTTTTTAAGCCGACTCCGGGGGTTTTGCTCAAAATTTTGGTATTTCCTGTCACTATCGCCACCACAAGTTCCTCAATCCCCAAGGTATCGATTAAAGCTAGGGCTAGTTGCGCCCCAACTCCGTTGACGGAAAGCAGTTGACGAAACAGATCTCGCTCTGGGGCGGTGCCGAAACCGTACAATAAAGGCTGGTCTTCGCGAAGGAGTAGGTGAGTAAAAATCTGACGACTATCATTGTTATCGTTGCCGATGTCTAGGGCTAATCGCGAGGGAATTTGGATTTCGTAACCGATCTGGTTTACGTCTAAAATCAAGATCAGTCGGTTATTAGGGGTTTTGATCACCTCGATCGCTTGTCCCCGTAAATAATTAATCATTAATTTAATTCTCCCACGAAAATAACCGAACCACAGGGATGACGGTTTTTACCCCCTGAAGGAATGCCGGGGAGATTTTCGCTTTTGTTACAATTGTTAACAGAAGTGAATGGCGTAATTGATAACCTAATCTTCTTGGCGTTAGTCCCCAATAATTGGAGAAGATACAAAATGAATGGCAACATTAGAGTCGGGAATATCTTTGGAATTCCCTTTTATATTAATCCTTCTTGGTTCTTCGTTCTGGGGTTAATTACCTTAACCTATGGGGGAGATTTAAGTCAGTTTCCCCAGTTAACGGGAATCATGCCCTGGCTATTAGGATTTTTTGCCGCTATTCTCCTATTTGCCTCCGTGGTTGCCCACGAATTAGGTCATAGTTTTGTTGCCATCGCCCAAGGTATTGAAGTCAAATCAATTACCCTCTTTTTATTCGGTGGGTTGGCAACTCTCGGCAGAGAATCGAAAACTCCTCTAGAAGCTTTTCTAGTAGCAATTGCTGGGCCTTTAGTTAGTTTACTGCTCTTCGGTATCTTCCTAATTATTGGTTCCAATATTAGTTTAAATGCGCCCCTGGCGGCGATTCTTTCTCTGCTTGCCTATATCAACCTCGCCCTAGGGTTATTTAACCTGATCCCCGGGTTACCTTTAGATGGTGGTAATATCCTTAAAGCCATCGTTTGGCAAGTAACGGGTAATCCCAATAAAGGGGTTTTATTCGCTAGTCGTTTCGGTCAATTTTTTGGTTGGTTAGCTATTGTCATCGGTGCGCTATCAATTCTCGGAATTAGTCAATTTGGCAGTTTTTGGACGCTATTAATTGGCATTTTCCTCCTACAAAATGCTGGCTTTTCCGCTCAATCAGCTAAGGTTCAAGATTTCCTAAGTCGCTACACTGCTAAAGATGTTATCTCTCCTAATAGTCCTGTAGTGTCGATTAATTTAACCCTGCGCGAGTTTGCTAATAATTATGTTATCGGTAAACAACAATGGTCTAAATTCTTAGTTACCGATAGCGAAGGTAAACTATTAGGAGTGATTAATGTAGAGGCTCTGAAAACGATTCCCACTTCCCAATGGACAGAGGTAAATATCGGCCGGTTATTACAAACTAGCGAAAGTCTCAAACTGGTTTTGTCTAATACTTCCCTCCTAGATGTGGTGAAAATTTTGGAAGGAGAAAATTTATCTCAAGTGACAGTGGTAGAAGAAAACGGCACGGTTTTGGGATTAATTGAGAAAGCTTATATCCTTACTTTTCTCGCCCAAGAAACCCAAAGTCAAGCCGCTTAATCAGTTATCAGTTATCAGTTATCAGTTAGGTAAATGTAGTTTTTACCTCAATATTGATGAATCAGTCTAATCGCTATCTGTTAGGATTTATCCTTGTTGTCGTCGCTTATGTAACTTTCAATTGCTCCAGAAGTTAATAACCATATACAAGCAATACTTGGAGGATCATCGTCAAATTTACAAGCAAACAGATATTCTGAATTTCTTAGTCTTGTAATTAATGCGAGCATTTTATACCTTATATACAAATGGTTTTCAGGAAAGTATAATTTATGAGTTATCAGTGTTAAGTTTCCGACTCGCAGAATTTTGTCTATTATCTCCTGACTATACTAACTGTCGCATTGCTTGCCACAATTGCTCGTATTCTTGCTCGGTTGCTGGTGATAAAGGGTTTAAAAAATCGCTGTTTTTGATCGCTTCTGGATTGACAAGTAAAGGATGATTTTTAATATCTGGGGGAATTTGGTCGGGATTTTGAGTGAGAATTAGGGGTGATAATCCCGAGGTAAATAAAGAAATTTTAGTGGCAGATTCTGGTTGCCAACAAAAATCAATCCATTGCTCGACAAGAGAATTAGGAGTAGTTAAAACTGGTTTTACCCAGACATCTGACCAGAGAGAAGTACCAGATTTGGGGACAACAACTTTAATTTTATTCAAGCGATCGCTCACTGGTAAAATATCATTAGACCAACCCACAGACAGCCAGACATCACCGAGTATCAGGGGTTGTAAATAATGTTGAGAACTATAAAATTTTACCTGTTTTTGTAAAGCGAATAGCTGGTCTTTTAGTCCCATTACTTGTTTTAAATCACTAGCATTATAAGAATAACCCAATTTTTTTAGGGTTAAACCGATGACTTCGCGACGATTATCAATTAGGGCAATTTTACCGGTTAATTCCGGTCGCCATAGATCAGACCAATCCTGTGGCCGCCAGTCAAATTGAGCGAATTTTTCCTCATTATAGGCAATTACTGTCATTCCCCAACGGTAGGGCGCAGCCCAGACTTTTCCCTCTGTTTGCGGTTGTCCTTGGACATTGCGAGTCATGTTTTCTTGCCAACGGGGGGGCAGTTTTGACCAATTAGAAAGTTGAGAAGTATCTAGGGGTTGAATTAAACCGTTGCTAATCGCTTTTCCTAGCCAAGCATCCCCTAGGGTGATTAAATTACCCATCGCTGGGTTTTGTTCCCTAAAAGGGATAGGAATCGAAAATTGTGAGGCTGGTTGATCCTGATTTTTTAACCATTTTTCCAACAATTTTAATAGCTCTTTCAGCTGCCTTTCCGACTGAAAATTGACTTTTTTTTCGGCAATAGTTTTCCGAAAATCTGTTAGTAATCGCGGCGGAATCGAACCGGAGAGGAGAAAAATGCTCGGATCGCTGCTTCCGGAAGCGCAGCCACTTAAACCTCCCGCTAAGGCGATTGTACCTAATCCTTGCAAAAAAGAACGTCTGTTTAACATATCGCCCGCCGATTCTCAACTTCAACAGTAATAATTGCCAGTAGTTTCTAGCCTTGAATTATTATAGGACGATTTTTAACAAAATGTAAACTAGGGAGTTTTGCCGCTACCGATTTCAGCCATAGCTCGGCTTTGTTGTTAACTTTTATGGTAGAAAACTCTGATTTTGTCCTAGTTAAAGCTAGGATAGAAGAAGTAAGCTAAGGAGAGAGGGTATAAAACTATGTCAAACAATCATGATCGAGATTTCCATTATTCTTGTCGTTGTGGAAAAGCCAATTTTCAGTCTGTAAAACATCGATCTGGTATTTTATTAATCGGTGGGGCGGAAGAAGGTAAGTTAGGAGAAGATCAGGCGACAAAATGGTTATTGAATCGAGCTAAAGGCGGTAATTACTTAGTGTTGCGCTTTGGCAATCTTGGCGGTCAAGCTGATTGGATTTGCGACAATTATCCCTCCCTGATCGGCTCGGCGGCGGAACTATCAATTGATAGTCGTGAAGGGGCGAATCATCCTGATGTTATCGAATATATTCGTAATGCCGATATCCTTTTTTTTGCCGGTGGTGATCAAAATCAGTATGAGGATTTGTGGGAAAGCACAAAGGTGGAAACAGCGATCAATTATCTGATCAACGACAAAAAAGTTCCCGTGGCGGGAACCAGCGCAGGAATGGCTATTCTGGGGGATTTTTACTATGCGCCCGCTCACGAAGGGGTACTGAGTTCGGAAATATTAAATAATCCCTTTCACTTCAACACCAAAGACTTCTATCGTAGTGATTTTATTCGGGTTCCTTTTCTCAAAAAAGTCGTGACAGATACCCATTTGGATCGACTCAATCAAGATCATCCCGAAACAAGATATGGTCGCCTTTTTGGTTTTTTAGCCCGCAATGTACATGATAATCACAATCAACTACCTGCCTACGCTATCGGTTTAGAAGAAGGTGCTTTTCTGGCGATCGATGAGCATGGTATCGCCAAAGTCTATGGCAACGACACCGATAAAGGACAAGATGCCTATTTTCTGCAAACTAACGGGACTCTACCCGAACAGATGGAGCCGGATCGACCTTTAATCTGGAATAATAACGGTCAAGCGGTGAAAGCCTATCGCATCGCAGGAACTCCCTCCGGCAGCGGTGAATTTGACCTCAAGGATTGGTCTAGTGCTGCTGGCGGTCGCTGGGAATATTGGTACACTAAAGGGGGAATGGCTGGGTTTAAGCGGGTTCCGGTAGCCTGAAGGTCATTTTTGTCAAAAAAGTGATTTCTATGGGTGTTAGGATTAATTTTGAGGCAATACGGAGAGTTTTTTGAGCTATGACCCCTGAATTAATCACTTTTGGTCGGTATCTGGCGGGTGAATTTGAAAATCAACGGCAAGCGCAAGCAGAACCGGTGTGGTATGTTCACCTGCGTTTATGGTTGCGTCCGCTGCCTTTATTTCGGGAAGACAGCATCGCGCTTTTTGCCGAACAGGCCAGTATCATCAATTTAGACCAACCCTACCGACCGCGACTGTGGCGATTAATGCGCTCGGAATCGGGAGGGTTAGAGGTTAGGCACTATATGTTTAATGACCTGAAATCCGTGCAAGGTGCGGGCAAAAATCCCGATATTTTGCGAAAAATTAGCTTAGAAGACCTAACTTTCCTGCCTACTTGCACTTTAGCGGTTCAAGTCCATACTCTCGCTGATCATCAATACCAGTTTATCGCCCAACCGCAACCGGAACAGCGCTGTCAATTCACCTATGAGGGTACAACCTATCAGGTGTCTTTAGGTTTCGAGGTGACGAGTCATAGCCTAAAAACCTACGATAAAGGTCTAGATCCCGGCACTGGTAAGGGAATTTGGGGCGCTCTGCTCGGTCCCTATCAATACGAGAAAAAACGGGATTTTTCGGCAGAATTGGAGGTGTGAGGAAGATTGCATCACATTAGGTCAAAATGACGGCAGACGACACCGCAAAGAGCCGCTAAAGCGGTAATTCCTAAAGCTGTACCGATGTCTTGTCCTTGATTGACGGCAAAAGAAGTGACGATTCCCGCACCTAAACCGGCTGTGATTGCCGCTCCGAGAAAATCTTTATCTGAGTTTTTATACATAGAGATAAGGCCAAATTTCGACAAAATCGTGCTTTTTACCTTATCATCCTCTTTTGAGCCACTAATCACCTGGGGGCGGAATTGCAATCAAGCTTTAGATTTAGCCACGTTTCTTAACATTAAGTCGGGTAAGATAGATAGGGGTAAAATCGATGAAATTAGCTAAAATCTCTTTTTCTGGCTTTTTAACGCTGATTATCTCCCTTTTACTAATACTGAGTTTTGTTAATGCCAGCAAGGCACAATCGGATACGGCGGTAAGATCGGAGTTAATTAGTCTCCGCAATCGAGTCGAGCGCATTGAAAGTCAGATCCGAGGAATCACCATCCGCGGGGAAAATGCCGCTCCCATTCCCCAACGGCGATCGGGAACGGGTATAGTAAATGGGGAAGTAGTCGGGGAAACTGACCCACTGTTCCAGCGTTTAGCCACTTTAGTAATTGAATTAAAGGAAGATTTAAAAAAGCTAGAGCAACGGGTGCAAATCTTAGAAAAAGAAACCGTTAGCCCGAAATCGTAGTCAATTGATGCTATAAAGATCGAAAGTTAAATTGATTTCAACTATGCAGTTAATTGATTATGTGATTGTGCTGCTTTATCTGGCAGGAACCCTAATAATCGGGATTATAGCCGAGAAAAAAGCTTCTCAAGGTCTAGAATCCTACTTTTTGGGTAATCGCAATTTGCCTTGGTGGATGTTAGGGGTGTCGGGAATGGCGGCTAACACCGATTTAGCGGGAACTATGGTCATTTCTGCCCTTATTTACGCCGTCGGACCCAAAGGACTATTTATCGAAATCCGCGGTGGTGTTGTCCTAATTATGGCCTTTCTCATGGCTTTTATGGGCAAATGGAATCGCCGGGCCCAAGTTATGACCATGGCGGAATGGATGCAGTTTCGCTTTGGAACTGGAAAACAGGGTAATTTTGCCCGAATTATTAGCGCCGTCGCCACTCTCTTATTCTCTATCGGTGCGATGAGTTATTTCTCCGTTGCGGGGGGGAAATTTTTAGGGCAGTTTTTGGGTATGGATGATCGTCTTGCTTCGGTGATATTAATTCTTTTAACCTTAATTTATACGGTGGCCAGTGGTTTTTATGGTGGGGTAATTACCGATTTATTTCAAGGGTTTCTGATTTTTGTGGCGGTAATTTATGTATCGGCAGTGGCCTTTTTTACCGTTAATCTTCCCGATAGTTTCACGGTAGCAATTCCGGGGGCAGCAGAGCCAAAAACTTGGAATTTAAGCGACTGGTCTAGTATTTTTCCCTCCCTGACTTTGGATTTACCCGGAGATTATGCCATCTTTAATTTGTTTGGTGGGGTGATTTTCTTTTATTTAGTTAAAACTATCATCGAGGGTTGCAGCGGCAGCGGTGGTTATATGTTACAACGATACCTAGCCGCCAAAAGCGATCGAGATGCCGGTTTATTATCTTTATTCTGGATTATTTTGCTTTCTTTCCGTTGGCCCCTAGTCACAGCTTTTGCGGTTTTAGGTATTCACTACGGTTTCACCGAAGGCACGATTACAGATCCAGAAAGAATTCTGGCCACGGTAATTACTCAATATATTCCTGTGGGGATGAAAGGGTTATTAATTGCTTCTTTTTTGGCAGCAGCTATGTCCACTTTTAACGCAGTTATTAACGCTAGTGCTGCCTATTGGGTAAAAGATATCTATCAAGCTTTTTTGAAACCAAATGCGGGAGAACAGGAGTTAGTTTTTCAAGGTCGTTTAGCCTCGGTTTTTGTGGTAGTAATTGGCTTAGTTTTGAGTTTTAATATCCAAAATGTCAATGATATTTGGGGTTGGTTAACCACGGGATTAGGGGTAGGATTAGCAGTTCCTCTCCTATTACGTTGGTATTGGTGGCGCTTTAATGGTTATGGTTTTGCCGTGGGAACTTTAGCGGGAATGATTGCGGCTATTGCCTCACAAGCGATAATTTTACCTTTCTTTCGTCACAGTCAATATCAGGAACTTATTCTCTTTCTTGTGCCGAGTTTGTTCGCTTTAGCTGGCTGTATTATCGCTACTTTGTTAACTCCTCCCACCGATAGTTTAGTCATGGAAAATTTCTATAATGTTACCCGACCTTTTGGCTTTTGGGGAGAAGTCCGTCAAAGTGTTAAACCTAACCTACAGGCAAAAATTAAAGCGGAAAATCAACGGGATATCATCGCCGCTTTTCTCACTGTTCCTTGGCAATTAGTCCTGTTTATGATGGGGATTGTTTTAATCATCAAGCAGTGGCAAAGTTTGAAGATTTTGGCTTTGGTTTTTCTTTTGCTTTCTATCGGTCTCTATTTTACTTGGTATCGACATTTATCTAAGGAAATTACCGTCACTAAAGACCGAGATTTAGGTTAATCAGTTATCAGTTATCAGTTATGAGTAAGATCTCGTTCCCAGGTTCTACCTGGGAACGCTCTCTTCCGGTTCTACCTGAATACTATTTTAAGGCAGAGCCTTAGATATTGTGTTCCAAGGCAGAGCCTTGGAACAAGGGAAACTCGCAATCCAAAATCCAAACTCCAAAATCTAAAATCCCAAAAAGAGTGGAGGAGCGGGTATCATTTCTCCACGAAAATCCAGTAATTGCACTAGAATTAAATAAGCGATCGCAATCGCAATCGAAATCGCTCCAGTAATGATCGCAACCAGTTTTCCTCGATTCATAAACAATCCCTCAACTGATATAGTCTTATTGTACTAATGCCAGACAATAACATCATCGCGATCAAAGCGAACTTTCTTCAACAGTTGATATTTGTCTTCTAAGGAGCGATAGCCGAGAGCCACTGCTGCTACTGCGGCATAGCCGCTACCTTCTAATTGCAGAATACGATCATAAGCGGCTGGCTCGATTCCTTCTAGTGGACAAGCATCAATATCGAGCAAGGCGGCGGTTTCCATCAGCATTCCCATCGCAATATAACTCTGTCGCTGAGACCACCATTGAACAATTGCTGAGCGTGGCCCATTAACTAAATCTGACACCATCAGATTCTTATAATTCTCCAGAGAAGCGACATCTAATTCTCGAACTTGAGCTATTTTTGCAACGAATTTCTCGACATATGCTACTTCAATTTTGGTAAGAGTAGCAAGTACCACATAGTGGGAGCAATCCTCTACTTGAGTTTGATTCCAACTGACCGGAGTAAGCGCCGCACGAATTTTTGGATCTTGAACGACAATAAATTTCCAGGGTTGCAAACCATAGGAAGAAGGAGCCAGTCTCAAGCTTTCTTCTAAGACAAACCAATCTGCTTCAGAAATTTTTTTAGACGGGTCAAATTTTTTGACAGCGTATCTCCACTGAAGCTTTTCTAAAATTTCTTGAAGTTGAATCGTCATTGTATCTCTTGGGTGATTGGGCGCTGGAATCTATAGCAAATAATGGGTTATTTAGGACGCTTTCAATTTTCAAACTCTTATCTGAACAGGGTTTCAGCGATGGATTGTCCTAAGCACCTTGGTCTTTGCTATATTTTAAATTCTCTCAAAATCTGCAAAAAAAAAGCAAGGAAAATTTCGCCGTCAATTGTTAAGTTTTGTTAAGAAAAATAGCAAGAGCGGCAAGGAATAGAAATCCCTTACCGTTGACTTTGGCCGTACTCACCACTTCTTATAGGGTAAAAACTTACCCGACATGGTAATTTTAACGCGATCGCCTTTAGGGTCTTCCTCCTTATCCACGTCGAGGGTAAAATCGATCGCACTCATAATACCATCGCCGAATTTTTCATGAATCACCGATTTTAGGGGCATTCCATACACCTGCATGATCTCGTAGAAACGATAAATCAGGGGGTCGGTGGGGACAACCGGACCCAATCCCTTGACAGGATACTCGGTTAAGGATGGGACGGTTTCGGTTCCCAGTCCCAAAGCTGCCACAATTTTCGTTGCTTCTTCTAGGGAGGCGCTCGCTTGCCGGTAAAAAACAGCGGCAATCCAGACCTCATCTCGTCCTAGAATCGCTTCTAGGTCAGCGAAACTCAGTCCTTTTTCCTTCTTCGCTTCCAATAGTTTTGCAGTAATTTCGGGTATCATCGCTTATTTTTGCAGAATTTGTCTGCTTCTAGTTTACCTGAACCCTAATTATATAAGGAAAAGTTATGACATTGATAAAAAAACATTCCTTAAAACCCCTTTACATAACTATAAAAAGACGATAGTATTAACTCATGTCAAACAAAGAACCTTGACAATTAAATACATACAGAAATTATCCAATCATGACTACAACTCTACAACAGCGCGAGAGCGCTTCCCTGTGGGAGCAGTTCTGTCAGTGGATCACCAGCACCAACAACCGTTTATACA
>VYMA01000170.1_pt1 | contig 22402 bp, 15 predicted proteins | sample 5109851 | NCBI WGS metagenome assembly VYMA01 (sample SAMN12291814, study PRJNA351875) | freshwater metagenome | isolation source: freshwater lake | place: USA: Michigan, Wintergreen Lake | collected 2011-08-02
GGAAAAAGTACCTGAATTTTCCCCCCGATCACTCCAAGGTCAGGCACTTTTTGATGTCAAAAAAGTCCAAAAGTGTTATCCGACAAGGTTTTTAGATTTATTCAGCAAGCCCTATGTAAGGGAAATTATCTTTGGCAAAAGAGAGAGATTAGTATAAAAGTTGAACTAATTTTGTCTCAAAAATAAAAGTATTTTTGTTCAAGAAAATCACCAAAATAATGTTTTTATTTGCTCCATTTTTTAGTTAAATTTAATTGGCAAAGATAGCTATAAAATTCAGCCTAAATGAAGCAGGGCTAATTTTGAGTTAATAAACTTGATTTAAGAGTCTCCAGTTTATCTTTTTCTAACCCAAGAAATTGGCGATATTAACGAAGTCTCACGGCCGAAGTCTGACTTCTCACTAACCACGACAAGAGGTCTAATAGGTCCAATTTTGTTTCGTCTGTAGGGTGTAGGTTCCGTCGCGCACATTGACCCGATGGGGGATCAGCTTCAGGTCTCGGAAGATATTAGCTTGCTGTTGTAGGGCCGCCAGAGAGCGATCGTCGATCGGGATAATGGCACGTTCAGAGGCCCTCTGTTCGAGATTAGTGACGATCGCTGGATCGATCTCGTGGTGAGCTGCCAAGCGTCTCGTCGCCTCTAACTCCCGTTGTTTCGCCCAAGCACCCGCCTCGTTCACCTCTTCTAAAATCACCTTCAGTATATCGGGATAATCCCGCACCAATTCGGGAACCGCATAATAATAGGTCGGCACTTCTAGAGAGGCGTTTTCCCCGAAGATACTCCCTAGATCGGCCACCGATCTTCCCGGATAGGTGCGCGTCTCGGTGGGGGAATAGGGAACCCACACCACCCAAGCGTCGATCTCACCGCGACGGAAAAGCACCAGCGCTTCCGGTTGGGTTGCATACACCGGTTCGATATCGTTTAATTCTAGATTCACTCTCATCAGTGCGCGGATGAGGACATAATGGGCGCTCGAACCTCGATCGAAGGCGATTCTTTTGCCTTTTAAATCCGCCAAGGTCTGTATTAGCGAATCTTCAGGCACGAGGATCGCCTGACCTTTCGGGGCGGTATATTTTTCCTTGGCTACCCGGACAAAGACGTGTTCCGCCGCTTGCGAGAAAATACTCGCCGTACCGCCACCACCGCAGAAGTCGATCATTCCGTTGCTCAAAGCCTCGATCAGCGAGGAAGCGGAAAGAAAACTCGTCCACGTTACCGTCACCCCAAAGGGTTTTAAGCGTCTTTCGAGAAAGGCCTGGGCGCGGAGAACTTCCAGATTAGTCATGCCCTCAGGGTAGCCGATCTTGAGGGTTCCTAGCCGCCGCGCTTGTTTGGCGAGGGGAGTGATAGGGGCGGGGGTTGGGCGCTTGAACCAGCGATCGATGGCGATACAGAAGAGAATGCCAGCGATAAATAATCCCACGGTTTCCAATAGCCGGGGGGTCGTATTCCGGGGGAATTTAAAGCTATCGACGAGGTTGAGAATCGGGTTATCCAAGCGAGAATTTTGACCGACGGCGATCGTGTCGGAAAATCCAGCCAGGAGAAAGCTCCCCAGCAGACTGGTCACAAAAAGCAGCGCGGGACGAACTCCCCGGCAATTTCGCCACGGTTTCCAGAGACACTTGATCGAACGGTGGAGCATGGGATTTCTCGCAGAAAACAAGATTTATTGTCGGGCAAGGAGACAAGAGGGAAGGTTTCCCTAACTCGATCGGGAGAGGTTCCATTAGTTTTATCTACATACTATAGAAATCTACAACTCCTAGATTGTGTAATGAAGTACATTTATAAATGTATTGAAAATGATATAGTTTTAAAATAAAATTGCGCCCGCCTTTGAGAGATCGAGGTAATATGGATGGATTGGTTGATCGAAATCGTCAAAATCGCGGTGGCCACCGGCATAGCCACCACCTTCGATGACAATATTTATCTAACCGGCTTTTTTAGCGAGGTAAATCGTACCTTTCGCCCGGTTCACGTTGTCGTCGGCGAGCTAGTCGGGTTTACGGCCTTAGTATCGGTTAGCTTGCTGGGTTTTCTCCTCGGCCTCATCATCCCGCCGATTTATATCGGTCTTCTCGGAATCTTGCCGATCCTCATCGGTGTGAGAAATTTAGTGACTTTAAATCGCGATAACGAGAGGGAAACCGCAGATCGCAAGGTGAATTTGCCAAGAAACGCCCAATTTAATGGGTTCGCCTCGCGCAGACTACCCCTAGGTCAAGTCCTCAGAGATCGCCAAACCTATAAAGTTTCCGCAGTCACGATATCCAATGGCGGCAATAATCTCGGTATCTATATTCCCCTATTCGCCAATAGTACCGTGGCGCAGTTAGCCGTAATCATCCCGATCTGCTATCTAATCGTCTGTACTTGGTTATTTCTCTCCTATCATCTAACCCGCCAACCGGGGATCGCGGTTGTCCTCAGCCGTTACGCGAGTAAGCTTTTCCCTTTTGTGCTGATGTGGTTGGGGCTACGGATTATTCTCGATAACGGCTCCTATCGCTTGTTAATTCCCACTGGCTAAATTAGACCCCTGTAAAAATTGAAAATCTCTGGCTCCCACGGGAGTCATACTAAATCCGTTGAGTATAGGCTACTTATGAGGACAGGCAAAAGGCAAAACGGAAAATAAATAATCAGTTTTTAATAACCGGATTTAGTATGAATACGCAATGATTAAAGCGGCGGCAAAACAGGGCTGGATTGACGAAAAAAGCCTGATTTTGGAAACTTTAACCAGTATGAAACGAGCGGGGGCCGATTTGATTTTGACCTATTTTGCGGCTCTCTTGGATTTGGTGGGTAAAATGTATTCTAAGATACATTCCTGCTGGCGAGGGAGTGGGAAGAACCACAGAGACACAGAGGACACAAAGATCGATCCTATGTAGGGCTTGCTGAATAAATCTAAAAACCTTGTTGGATAAGACTGTTAGACTTTTTTTCCCTCAAAAAGTGCCAGCCATTGCGGGGATCGGGGGGAAAATTCAGGCACTTTTTGATGTCAAAAAAGTCCAAAAGTGTTATCCGACAAGGTTTTTAGATTTATTCAGCAAACCCTATTTAACTTATAGGCTTTTGATTCCACAGTTAAATTATCGGAGCTAGGTTGAATGACTAAAATTCTTTGACGATAGGGTTGATTTAAGCGATCGATAATTGCCTGTTCCTGATAAAGATAAATATTATCCTGTTTGGGGGAAAAATCCACGGCACAGGTAGTCATTTGCACCTTAGCAATGCGGGGGTTAGTCTGCGCTTGTTGCGTCGTATCCATGACCCCAATTAAATGATTAGCCACCCCCTGCACTTGCTGGTTAAGGGGCAAAGATTGAGTGAGAAAAAATCCTAGGGCGATCGAAGTTTTCAGCATGAGGGGAAGCTTGGTTCCGGTTAGTCTCTAATTAGCTTAAACTAATAAGCAGCAAGAGAAAATATTCCCCTTACCCTATGGCTAATCATCTGGCTCGTGACCTCTCGTCTCCTCGCTACAATTGCCAGTTTATTCCCCTGTAGTTAATCTCAGTGATCAGTTATCAGTTATCAGATGTGAGTTTTCAGTTCACTGATTACTGTTCACTCTTCGCTGAAAATACTCCCCACTGCCTGCTCCCCACTTGCCAATTTATAATTGATAATTTCCACTTTCCCATCTCCCCAATTCATAATTCATAATTACCCGGGATAACCGACGATATCCTCCACTACTTCGGCAATTGTTGACAGATAATTTTTCTGAAAATGGTTAAGAATAAAGGGATTGGCAGCCTGAATTACTAAGCGATCGTTTTGCCATTCTTTAACCGTCGCCGTTTGAAACCAAGTCTCAAAAGCGGGACGAGTTAATAGTAATTTTAGACGCTCTAGGAGATTATGCCAAAGTTGTTGGGTGCTGCTATCCACGGTTAATTTTGATTAACAAAGTTGCTCTAGTGCTGCTGCAAGGAAACCTTATCAGTTTAGCGAGATTTTTCCGCTGAAGATAAAATGATTTTCAGAGGGAAACAATTAATCTTTAGACAGATGACGCAAGTTTTAACAATCACCCGATTAGGAAATCCAATTCTACAGCAAAAAGCGACGGCGATCGATAATCTTCTCGATTCTGACTGTCAAAATTTGATTGATTCCCTGATTACCACCGTGCAAGCTGCCCACGGGGTGGGAATCGCCGCGCCCCAAGTTGCTCGGTCTCTGCGTCTGTTTATCGTTGCTTCTCACCCCAATCCTCGTTATCCCGACGCTCCGATCATGCCACCCACTGCCATGATTAATCCGCGTATTTTGCAGGTGAGCGAGGAAATGGTCAAGGGTTGGGAAGGTTGTCTCAGTGTCCCCAATTGGCGCGGTTTTGTCCCCCGTCATCAGTGGATTGAGGTGGCTTATTGCGATCGCAATGGTCGAAAAATCCGTCAAGTTTTCAGGGATTTTGTCGCGCGCATCTTTCAACACGAATACGATCATCTGGAGGGGGTCCTCTTTCTCGATCGCCTTGCCTCTCCGGCGGATTTATATTCGGAGGAAGAATATCAAAAAATCAGTAATATTGCTGAATATAAGCGATAAAATCGCAAAATATCTCTACATCTTCAAAATAGTTTAAACAGCTTAACGGGACTATATTTATCTGACGACAAAGTTTTTGTTGGTAAAGCTGAATTTTTTGTTAAAATGATAACGATTATCATTCTAAGCAGGACACCTTTGCAAACAAATGAACTACTTGACAAAATAAACTAATTGTGTTTTAGAACTCTGCCCTCAATTAACTAGGGAGATACTCAAGACTTTTTCGGTGACTAGGAAAATCAATTTTTCCAGATTTCCGTACCGGAGATAAACCCAAAGACGAGGGAATAACCCGATAGCTTTCATTAGTTATCGTCTAGATGCCCAGAAAAATAAATACTCTAGCAAAGGGTATTTATTGACATTGGTAAAATCAGAAAACTTTGCCGATTAATTAACTATTGGAGTCAGTAAAAATATCTATGACCTTAGCTAAGTCCAAAGCAATTTTCGACAATGATGACTACAATCACTTTCCCGAAGTGATTACCGAACCTAAATCGCCGGTATCGGAAACCGAGATGATGCAAGCGGTACGAACACTGCTGTTAGGATTAGGAGAAGATCCCGATCGCGAAGGTTTACGAGACACTCCTAAACGAGTAGTAAAAGCCCTAAAATTTCTCACTTCTGGTTATCAGCAATCCCTCGATGAATTGCTGAATGGGGCAGTTTTTAATGAGGAGGCTAACGAGATGGTTTTAATCCGAGACATCGATATTTTTAGCTCCTGTGAACACCATATTTTACCGATTATCGGCCGCGCTCATGTTGCCTATATTCCTAACGGAAAAGTGATCGGTTTATCGAAAATTGCCCGCATCTGTGAAATGTACGCCAGACGACTGCAAGTACAGGAACGTTTAACCGCACAACTTGCCGATGCTTTGCAAGGATTACTACAACCTCAAGGGGTAGCTGTGGTGATTGAAGCGACTCATATGTGTATGGTAATGCGCGGGGTTGAAAAACCCGGTTCTTGGACTTCTACGACTGCCGTGCGCGGTATTTTTGCCGATTCTGCTAAGACTCGTCAAGAGTTTATGAGTTTGATTCGTCATAGTCCTGATTTTCACTAATTAGTCAGGGGGATTGGGATTATTTGATCGTCCTATCCCCAGTTTTTTCCTAGGTAAAAAACTAGAGCAAAACCAGCTATTTACTGTTTACTTTTTATTTTTAACTCGCTGTTATCATGCTGATTCGTCCCCGTCGTCTTCGTTATACTCCAGCGATTCGCCGTCTTGTTCGTGAAACCGAATTAACCGTTAATGACTTGATTTATCCCCTCTTTATCATGGAGGGAGAAAATCAAAAGGTGGCTATTCCTTCTATGCCCGATTGTTATCGTTATTCCCTCGATTTATTGCTAAAAGAAGTAGTTAATGCTTATAATTTAGGCATTAATGCCATCGCTCTTTTCCCTCTGATTGCCGAAGATAAAAAAGATAATTTCGGCAGAGAAAGTTATAATCCCGATGGTTTACTGCCAAGGGCAGTGAAAGCGATTAAAAAAGAAGTCCCTGAAATAATTATTATTACCGATGTTGCCCTTGATCCTTTTTCAATTTATGGTCATGATGGTATCGTCCAAGACGGTAAAATTCTCAACGATGAAACCCTAGAAGTTTTAGTGAAAATGTCGCTCTCGCAAGCGGCAGCTGGGACTAATTTCGTCGCTCCTTCCGATATGATGGATGGTAGGGTTGGGGCGATCCGTCGAGCTTTAGATGCGGCTGGCTATTTTGATGTGGGAATTCTCGCTTATACGGCTAAATATGCCTCTGCTTATTATGGTCCCTTCCGAGATGCCTTAGAATCAGCCCCGAAATTTGGTGATAAGAAAACCTATCAAATGGATGGGGCTAATAGTCGGGAAGCGTTACGGGAAGCCAGTTTAGACATAACAGAAGGGGCAGATATTATTATGGTTAAGCCCGCTCTGGCCTACCTCGATATTATCCGTCGTCTGCGCGATAGTAGTCATCTTCCCGTCGCCGCTTACAACGTCAGTGGTGAATACGCAATGATTAAAGCGGCGGCAAAACAGGGCTGGATTGAGGAAAAAAGCCTAATTTTGGAAACTTTAACCAGTATGAAACGAGCGGGGGCCGATTTGATTTTGACCTATTTTGCTGCCGATGTGGCATTAATGAAACAGGAAAGCCGATTTTAGGGTTTTTGCCAGCGAAATTGATAGAAATTATCCTGCGCACCCCATACCTGCCGCCCAAGGCTATCATAACCTCGATCGCTGGTATCCATGCCCTGGCAATGTAGAATAATTGTATTAGTTATTTTTACCGCACCTCTGGCATTAGTGGGACAACCCTGGGGGGGAGTTTCTCCCCGATAACCCCCCGCTATCGGTTTTAAAAATACAGTACACACCGACTCAGCCAAATCTGATACATTTAATCTTCTTTCTGTCAAGTCTTTGTTACAAAAATTAATAAAGTTAGGGGCATTATTTAACTTATAAGCTTTTGATTCCACAGTGGAATTATCGGAGCTAGGTTGAATGACTAAAATTCTTTGGCGATAGGGTTGATTTAAGCGATCGATAATCGCCTGTTCTTGATAGAGATAAATATTATCCTGTTTGGGGGAAAAATTCACCGCACAGGTAGTCATTTGCACCTTAGCAATGCGGGGGTTAGTCTGCGCTTGTTGCGTCGTATCCATCACCCCAATTAAATGATTAGCCACCCCCTGCACTTGCGGGTTAAGGGGCAAAGATTGAGTGAGAAAAAATCCTAGGGCGATCGAAGTTTTCAGCATGAGCAGAGGCTTGATTCCGGTTAGTCTCTAATTAGCTTAAACTAATAAGCAGCAAGAGCAAAAATACCCCTTTTCCCATGACTAATCATCTGGCTGAATCTGAAAGTCTTTACCTGCGAAAACACGCCGAAAACCCGATCGATTGGTGGTATTGGTGTGACAGCGCCCTAGAAATTGCCAGGAGAGAAGATAAACCGATCTTTCTCTCGATCGGTTATTCTAGCTGTCATTGGTGTACGGTTATGGAAGGAGAAGCTTTTTCCGATCGGGCCATTGCCGATTATCTCAATCAGTATTTTTTGCCGATCAAAGTTGATCGCGAGGAAAGACCGGACATCGATAGTATCTATATGCAAGCATTGCAGATGATGGTCGGTCAAGGGGGTTGGCCTCTGAATGTCTTCCTAACACCGGATAGTTTAATTCCCTTCTATGGTGGTACTTATTTTCCCGTGCAACCGCGCTTTAACCGGCCTGGTTTTCTGCAAGTGCTGCAATCGGTACGTCGCTATTATGACGAGGAAAAGGAGAAATTAAGCAAATTTACGGCCGAAATGCTGGGCGCACTGCGTCAATCGGCTATTTTACCCCGAGCAGAGACCAATTTAGCCGCTCCTTCCCTTTTAGCCACAGGAATCGAGAGAAATACGGCAGTGATTCAGGTTAATCCCAATAACTACGGTCGGCCCAGTTTTCCGATGATTCCCTATGCTAATCTGGCTTTGCAGGGCAGTCGCTTTGGTGACGATTTTGAGGATTCCCTCCAGCAAGCGGCCTATCAACGGGGGGAAGATCTGGCCCTGGGGGGAATCTATGACCATGTGGGGGGAGGATTCCATCGTTATACGGTGGATTCGACGTGGACAGTTCCCCATTTTGAAAAAATGCTCTACGATAACGGGCAAATTGTCGAATATTTAGCCAATTTGTGGAGTGCGGGTGATCGAGAGGCGGCCTTTGAGAGAGGGATTAAAGGCACGGTTAACTGGCTAAAAAGGGAAATGACCGCCCCAGAAGGCTATTTTTATGCGGCCCAGGATGCCGATAGTTTTGAGAAGGCCACGGATGGAGAACCGGAGGAAGGGGCCTTTTATGTATGGTCTGAGCTAGAGTTAAGGGATTATCTGTCGATCGAGGAATTGGGGCTGCTGCAGGCTAATTTTACCGTCACTGGCGAGGGGAATTTTGAGGGTCGTAATGTGCTGCAACGTCGGCAAGGGGGAGAATTAGGGAAGGAGATAGAAAATATGCTCGATAAGTTATTTATTCGGCGTTATGGCAGTTCTCAAGCCCAATTAGCTCTTTTTCCCCCAGCCAGAGACAATCAGGAGGCGAAAACCGTCTCTTGGCCGGGACGTATTCCGGCGGTAACGGATACGAAAATGATCGTCGCTTGGAATAGTTTGATGATTTCTGGTTTGGCCAGGGCCTTTGCTGTCTTTAGCGAACCTTTGTACTGGCAAATGGCTACGGTCGCGGCCGAGTTTATTCTCAAGCATCAGTGGTTAGATGGACGTTTTCAGCGCTTGAATTATCAGGGTCAGGCATCGGTTTTGGCCCAATCGGAGGATTTTGCCTATTTTATTAAGGCTTTACTGGACTTGCAAACGGCTAATCCCCAAGAAACTCGCTGGTTAGAGGCGGCTATCGATCTACAGGGGGAATTTGATCGCTGGTTTTGGTCCAAGGATGAGGGAGGATATTTTAATACCGCTTCTGATCATAGTCTCGATCTGATCGTGCGGGAACGGGGCTATACGGATAATGCCACCCCTTCGGCCAACGGAATTGCGATCGCTAATTTATTGCGTCTGTCGCGATTGACGGAAAATCTAGAATATCTCGATCGGGCCGAAAAGGCCTTGCAATCTTTTAGTACCATCCTAGAACAGTCCCCCACCGCTTGCCCCAGTTTATTTGCCGCTCTCGATCACTATCGTCACGGTTTCTGTCTGCGCGCCCCGGAAAGCTCGATCGAGCCGCTGTTAGGTCGCTATTTGCCCACTGGGGTCTATCGAGTCGATGCCAGTTTTCCCCCCAGCACATTTGGGTTAATTTGTCAAGGGTTATGCTGCCTTGAACCGGCGGAAAATTTAGAACAGTTGGACCGACAAATTGCCGGAGTGATGGCTGGTCCGTCAATACGGTGACGTGCTAATGCAGAGGAAAGGAAGATTTATTATGAGTATGTCGAGAGAGGAACAATTTAATTATTGGGAATTAATGAAATCTTGAGGATGAAGGATGGTAATATTGGGGATAGGGATAAAGTCATCAGGATTAAAGGTTAATAAATGGGTAATATTAAAAGCTTTCATGACAGCAAGAAGCCTAATATCATGAGTGCGTTTTCCTTTAATGTTGTAGATGGTGACTAATTGAAACCAAAGGGGAAAAATATCTGGACTTTCTTCTAATAAAGAAAATTGAGATAAAATTTGGTCAATTTCCTGTTGTGTTTTTTGTGTTGTCCAACCTAGTCCATTAACATCATTAGGGCGTGTTGCTACAACCCAAAATTCAATTAAAATTTGAGAAGTAATCAAACATTCTCCTCCTTGTCTAATAATCATGTCAACAACATTCATGATTAGGGGATAACTTGATGAGTTAGGGTCACTAGCTCGTAAGAGAATGTTAGTATCCAGTAAATATTGGGTCATTAGTCTTCATACATAGTGTCACGGTGTAAAGCTTCATCGGGTAAAGGGGGATTATTAGAGGAATGGCTTTGTACCCAACTCATCCATTTAGCAGCTCGCTGTTCAGGGGTAAGAGTCGGATCTGGCAAAGGAAGTGAAGTTTTGGGGATGAGAGATTCAGTGAAGGATAACACTTCTTGTTGTTTTTCCAAGGGAAGTTTTCTTAGGTTTTTAATGATAACTTGTTCAATGTTCATTTGACTTAGACTAATAGGCAACCATATCAATCATATCTCATGGCGCAATTTCTCTATATTTAATAAATCTTTACATTTCTTTCCCCTCTTTCCCCATTGTCAGAATGCCCACACCATCGGTCAAAGCAAGAGAGGCATCGCGGCTGGGGTTGTCTGTTTCATCGCCGCTCTCTCAACGTCAAGTGCCGACTCTGTAACGATTATAGCGGTTCTCGTTAGCGTGAGGCACATACAGATGACTGTAACGCTTATCCAGTAAGGCATCTGCTGTACTTCATCCAATCAGGAACCGCTATATACTCGATTTGCTCTTTATTGAGCGTTTAAGTCCCATTAGTTTTATCTTCAGCAATCTTATGGAGAACAAAAACATTATCTTGCTTTAAAAGCAGCCATCTTGCAAAAGGATAGCGTTTGACTTCTTTATAACCTTCGAGCAATCCAGAAGAAATCATGTAGTCATTACGATTTACCGACCAGTAACTTTTACCCCGCTTCCTCGGATATTTTGGATCGTGTAAATACCATTTATTAAATTCGTGTCCACCATTGATATATTCAGGAGTAACTCCCTGTTCCATCAAATCATTTAAGGCCTGCCACCGAGTTCGATTCCAGGCCAAGTAGTCATGGGTTGCAGCCATAGTAAATCCGCCCCAAATAAAGGTCATTGTCAAGGCAAAAGCAGTTATTTTTTTGCCAATATCTTGCTCGTTAATATACTTATTTGAAATCACTAAAAGCACCATAAATAATGGTAAAAGAAACAGAAAATAACGATCAAGAGGATACTGGACTACGAAAAGAAAAATATATATCAATATTGCTGAAAGTATTAGTACTTTTAACCATTTTTCCGATTCTGAAAAAGTTTGAATGATTGCTAAACATAAGTAGTAAAGCAATAAAAGCGCCCCAAGGACACGGGAGCATCTCATTTATGCAAGTGAGTAATTATACTTATCCATAAAACTGGTTTCTAGCAAGGCTTTCAAAATAGCTTGACATAAACACCTGATTTAGGGGTTACAAAGGTGGGAATAGGGGGGATAAGTTACCTTCAAGGGTTCAGGATATCGAAGTGTGAAAGGACCTAAGCCAAAATAAGCTAGGACATTTTTAGCAAGTGGCATAGTTTGGCCTTGCCAAATCAATCTACCCATCACGACAACAAAAAAGCTAGATATACTCAAGATCGTTATGGTTTTCTGCCTGCGAGATATTTCTTTTAATTTTTTTACGAAAAAGATCGCTATAATAGGGAAGATAAACCAACCTATGTATATTAGTGAAATCATGATAATGTGGTTGCGAAAATCTAATTGTCGTGTACTTAACACATTCTCTGGTATTAAGCGAGTGCGACCGGTAGAATAAAGCCAGTTTTGATAAAATCTATGCAGTAAAATACCTGAAGAAAATATGACAAAACTAGCAAACAAAAACTTTATTTTAAATCTTTTTTTAAACGAGTATGCTAGGGCAAATGATAAAAGAATCACTATTGCGTACTGGCGAATCAAAATATTGATATAAACTAGGCAAAGACCCAGAATAACTTCACTTATTGATTCCCGCTTCAATCCCCTGATCAGAAAATAGAAAGATAGGATACTTAAAGCCACAAAAGGAACGTCGGTCATAAAGCTGTTAGCTAATCCAAAGTATAGAGGATTAACCACTAGCAGCAAAGCACCCAACAAAGAGATTTTCTGATTGGCATTAACTTCTCTAAGCAGCAGGTAAGTACCAATCGCACCGATTAATCCTAAGGTTAAAGTTGAGAAGCGTAATGCGGTAAATGAAAATCCAAAAGGAAGGCAAAATAAGGCTCCCCAAAAGGCTTGAAAAAATAGGTTAGTATGGGCTGGACTGGGAAGGCGGAAATCACCTTTCTCCAGAATCGATTTTACTGCCAGTCCATAAACCCAGTCATCATTAAGAGGAAAATTACCCAAAGGATTGACGACAATTACCATCACAGTCCATATGGCAATAATTATTAAAATATTGACAATATCAGCTTTTTGGGGATGACTAAAATAAATCCAACTCATTGCATTTGTTTTGTTCATAGCTCTAATCTTACGAAAGGAAAATAGCGGAATTCGAGTAATTTAGTCACGACTGCTCGTGTTGCTCCGAGAATAGCGACTCGCACTGGCCGAGACAGGGGGCTGACTTGCGGGGAAATTTAGGCACAAAACACCAAGATAACATGGCGAAGTAAGCTTCATTTATCTCTGACGCGGAGGGGGTTGTCTGTTTCATTGCCAATCTCTCAACGTCAAGTGCCGACTCTGTAGCGATTATAATCGATTTGATCTGTATTGAGCGTTTAAGTCCCAATAATTGCTCTGTAGTGGATATTTCTACAAATTTGAGCTGCAACCCAGCCAATCGAGGTTAAAGATGGCCCGATAGATGGGATTATGGACCCGCAGCTGGCCCCGGTCTTTGATCACTAACCCCGATAAAAGTAACTCTTTTTCTGGGGGGCTATCCTCGGCAATCACCTCTTTTTCCCTCAAAATCCGTTCATAGAGTCTCAGGAGCAACTGGGAGCGATGACTGTTCAGGAGCCGATCGCGAATAGTCCGCAGATGTTCCGGTTCATCCTGAGCCTCCCAATTGTCAATGATCTTCTTCTGTACTAAGTCCTCAATCCAGGGGGCCTCACCATTGGGGGGAATCGGCGAGGTGGCGGTGCGAATTAACTGACAGAGTTTTTGGGTCAGAAAAGGTTGACCGTTTGTCCAAGCAAAGACTTCTTTTAAGACAGTTTGCGGGTTACTAACTTTCTCAGCCAATCCGCGCAGTAAAGGCTGGGCTTCGTGTTCCTTAAAACCCTCCAATTGAATCGAATGACCGATATTAAAAGGAGTGATTTGGTGGTCGGTAATTAAATCGGAGGGGGTGACAACACCGAAGAAAGCGAAGGTCAAACGCCGATAGAGCGGGTTAAAACCACGCTGGTTATAGCAGGAACGAATCAGGGCAAAAAAGTCATTAACCGCGAAATTTAAGCCCAAAACGCTATCGATTTCATCGATAAAAATCGCTATCGGTTTCGGGGGAGAACCCTCCACTATCCCCACTTCCAGCAATAACACTTCTTCGATAAATTCGCCCAAGCGCTGTACTGCCGAGACATCTTCCCGTTCTTGCCACCAAGCTTTGAGATTGACCCTTTTGAGCAGTCCAAAACGTCGCCCTAACTCGAAGGCTATCCCCTTGTACCATTGGTCGGGAGTGACATTTTCGCTGCCGATGCGGGTTAAATCAATGGGAGCGCAACAGATGCCCTCGTGTTGGAGGTGATCGATCATGCGTACCATTAAACTAGACTTACCCATTTGACGGGGATTGAGAACATAGCAAAAATCGCCGCGTTTGAGGGCTTTATAGAGATAACGGTCGGCGGCGCGGACCACGTAGGTGGGGGCATCCATGGGCAAACTGCCCCCCACTTGGTAGTCAAAGGTGCTAGATTCTTCGCTACTTCTGAGCAGTTCATTTTCAAATAGTAATTCTGCTTGGGTGGCCTTGAGAATTTCTAGGGTTTGGCTGAGTTCTAGGGTGCGCTCCTGCACTTTCTGTTCTAGGGTGCGGCTATACTCGGCTAATTCTTCGGTAAAGCGAATCCGTTCCGCTTCCGCCTGTTTTCGTTCGCTAATATCGGTAAAAGCGGTGATCGCATAGATAATTTCTCCTTTTTCGTCAAAAACGGGCGTGGCATACACTTCTAGGGGAATAATCTTCTCTCCTTGGTGAATTTCTAGATCATCCATCGTGTTTTTTTCCCCCCTTAAAGCTCGGACAATCGGCTGGTCTTCGGTGGGATACAATCGATCGGTTCCAGCTTGATATAACTGATAGGTTTTCCCCAACTGATTAGCCGTGGTGATATTAACTATCCCTTTTCCTAAAATCTCTTGGGCGGTTTGATTGGCATAATAGGGTTGACTGTCGGCATCCAGAACAAATACCCCCACTGGCATGGCTTCTAAAAATTGCGCTAGTTGTCTCTGTTTAGCTTTGATTTCGGCGTAGAGTTTGGCGTTAGTAATTGCGATCGCCGCTTGGCTGGAGAGCAGTTGCAGCACTTCCAATCTTTCTTGGGTAAAAGCCCCGACGGTGAGATTATTTTCTAGATAGACAATTCCCCGCAGTTGTCCTTGGTCGAGAAGGGGTGTGCAGAGCAGCGATTTGGTTTGATGGGTTTTAATATAGGGATCGTTGCTAAAATTGCCCTGATGGGCGGCATCGTTATTAAGAACGGTTTGACCTGTCCGGGCTACATAGTTAATAATTGAGACGGGAAGATGTTCTTCGAGCGCATTAGATTTAAAGACTGTCACCCTATCTTCCCGCACTGAACCGGAGGCTTCGATCAATAGTTCTCCGCCACTTTCTAGGATAAGATAGCCCAGCTGCGCCCCGGCATTTTCGATGAGAATTTTCATCAGGGTGGCGAGTAGTTTATCTAAAACTATCTCGCTAGAAATGGCTTGGGATGCCTTCATAATCGTGCCTAAATCTAACAGTTCTCCCGCATGACTAACTGAATTTTTTCTGGTGGTAGTTCTCCTAGTTTCGGTCAGGGAATTGGAACCATAATTATTGACCATTAACTGAGAATAGCGGCTTTCTATGTCTTTGACTTTAGCTGTTGCTCCCCAAAGAGAATAGAGATAAGCTGCTTCATTGATGTAGGTTTTGGCAATTTTTACTTTACCCCAATCGAGATAGAATTTCGCCGCTAGTTCGTTAGCCAGTGCTTCTTCATTAATGTATTCATTTTCCTTGGCTTTAGCGATGGCTAGATCGTAGTTTTCTATGGCTTCTAGATAGGATTGCTGCACCCGGTCTTTTTCCGCTTGCACTAAATAAAATTTATGGAGATAGTTAGGGGGGGCTTGATTGGCCCATTCCTGTTGCTTTTTCTGATTATTCGTCACTCGTTCTAATACCTGCTGTTTTTGGTCATTATCCAGATGATTATAAATAGCTAAATGGGCAAGGGAATCATAAAAATTATGCAGAGAAATCAATAAAGTAGCGGTAGCTCCTCCCAGATATTTTTGGGCTTGGTTAGCGTTTTCAATGGCTTGTTCGTACTGTTCAAATAGATAACAAAGGTATAATTTATTGACAAATAAAGCACAGAGACCGTAGAGATCATTAGCCTCTAGATGGTACGTTAACATAACAGTTTCTTGATAGTATTGTCCTTCTAAACGACCGGGATTTTCCGAGCGCCCCAGTAGATTTAAAACTGTTTGTCCGTAGATTTTTAGATAGTTGCGAGGGTTTTCTTGTTTGAGCTTCACAAAAGCCAGATCATAGTTAGCTATTTCTTGGGCTAATTCGGTTAATTCCTGTCCGATAAAGGCGGAATGAAAACAGTAAAGATAGGCGCAGGTTGTTCCGTAGTATAGATCCCCCATTTCTAAACCAGTTTGATAGGAAGATTTTAACAAAGACAAGGAATTTTTAATCGGTTCTTTCCAGATACTAATAGTAGTAGAAAAGACGGCAATTATTTTCGGCATCAGGGCTTTGGCATGAAATTTATCAGCAATGTTTAAAGCCAATTTTCCAAATTGATAACCCGTTTCCCAATCTTCTAAAAGACCACAAAGAATTAAGCCATAATTGACATAAGTAAAAGCCGCTAGATAACTATTGCCGTATTGAATTGATAAGTTAACCTGTTTTGATACTAGGACAGGTAAGAGATGAGGAGCGGCAATAAAAACAGGAGAAAATATGGCAGCCGCTATCTTCATTATTGCTAATTTTTGTTCCTCATTTATCGGCGGTAAATTACTTAAATCTTCGATATTTTTACCCGCTAATTTTTGCCGAGTTTTAGTGAGTTCTTCCTGTATATCTGATGATTGCAAGGATTCAGGAATCTCGAAATCTAAGCTTTTGAGGACAGATAAGCCAATTTGTACCGCTTCTAATTCTTTATTTTGGGCGTGATCAGCTTCGATGATTACTTCATAAACTTTCACCTTATCTAGGGTTGTTTTTGCCTGTTTTAATACGAGATTAGCCCAGCACTGCATCTGCTCAAAATCTCCACTTAAATAGGCGATTTCTGTGGCTTCAGAATAAATATTTAAAGTCAGTTGATAGTTATTTTTCCAGCTTGATTTTTTGAGAAGTTTTTGAGCGATTTTAATGTATTTTAAGGCTCCAGTTTGGGCATTGGCCGCTTTTGCTTTTTGGGCTGCTAGTAAATTCAAGTTAGCCACTGACTCTCGTTCTGTTTCCTCGCTAATTAGTTGATAACCAAGATTGAGATGATCGACTATTTGAAAAATCTTCTCTGATAATTCGTTGGCAGCAGTATTCCGCCAAAGTAGGCGACCAATTTTTAGGTGAATTAAAGACTTTTTGCTGTCTTCGATGAGAGCGTAAGCTCCTTGTTGAATACGATCATGAGCAAATTTATATTCTTTAATCAGTAATTGTTCATCTAATTCTGAGATAGGAATAATTAAACCAGCTTCGCTACTAGAAGTTAAAATTGGTAAAAGTTCTGGAGGTGATTTTTCAGAGATTATTGCCAGACTATATAAATTAAATTCTGCCCCAAGACAGGCCGCTAAACTTAAGACTTCTTGGGTCTCGGGAGGCAATTTCTGTATTTTGCCCATCATAAATTGAATCAGATTATCGGTACTGCCAATCCTTTGAATTTGGCCGAGATGCCATTGCCAATAGCCCCTATTATTATCGGTTTTAGTGGTTGTTTGCTGCCCCGGTTGGAAAAATAGCCAATTTTCCCAGTAGATAGTTTTGAGAAATTCATTGACAAAAAAAGGATTCCCGTGGGTTTTTTGCCAGACTAAAGCGGCCAAAGATTGCACATATTCCGGTGAATGATTTAAGGTGTCAGCAATTAACTGATTGACCTGTTCAAGCCCCAGAGGTTTTAAAATAACTTGATTGATAATTATGCCCCCCTGTTCTAATTTATCGAGGGTAGCGGTTAAGGGGTGGGTGGAATTAATTTCATTACTGCGATAGGAGCCAATTAAAAATAAATAGTCCATATCGCCATCGAGGATAATTAATTCTATCAACTGGAGACTAGCCAAGTCTGCCCATTGCAAATCATCGAGAAAGATGACTAAGGGATGTTCTGGAGAACAAAAGACCCGAATAAAATTTTTAAAGACTAAATTAAAGCGATTTTGAGTAGCGATCGCTCCTAATTGTAACACCTCTGGTTGTGGACCGATAATTAATTCCAGTTCAGGAATCACATCAAGAATAACCCGTGCATTCGTCCCCAAAGACTTTAGGAGTTTTTGTCGCCATAGTTGCAGTTGTGACTGACTTTCCCCCAAAAGTTGCTTGACGAGATGAGTCAAAGCACTAACCACGGCAGCATAGGGAATATCGCGCTGAAATTGGTCAAATTTACCAGAGATAAAAAAGCCGCGTTTTTCAGTAATTGGCTGATAAATTTCCCTAACCAAGGTGGTTTTACCCATGCCAGAATAACCTGTAACTAGCATCAGTTCGGTGTGAGAGGAGTTTTTATCCACCGTGGCTACCCGTTGAAAAGCAGTGAGGAGAGTGGCGATTTCTGTCTCCCTACCGTAGAGTTTTTGGGGAATTTGGAACTGATTGGCTAGATCTTGCCTAGCGATGACAAAATCCTCAATTTTACCCGTTGTTTCTAGTTGTCTTAAACATTCTTCTAAATCTGCCCGAATACCATAGGCACTTTGGTATCGTTCCTCGGGGGTTTTAGCCATCAGTTTCCTGATGATTGCCTCCACCACCGGGGGAATTTTCTCCCTGACGAGACTATTAATCTCCAAGGGTTGTTTAGCCAGATGACAGTGAACTAATTCCAAAGCATCGTTAGCCCGAAAAGGTAATTGTCCGGTGAGCAGTTCGTAGAAGCTAACGCCCAAGGAATAAAAATCCGTGCGGTAATCGAGACTGCGATTCATCCGTCCGGTTTGTTCGGGAGAAATATAGGCTAAAGTCCCCTCTAGGACGTTGGGATTTTTTAGCCCCGGATTTTCCCGCCGCAGGACGCTGGCAATGCCAAAATCGATGATTTTAATCTGTCCGGTTTCGGGGTTAAGAACTATATTGGCAGGATTAATATCTTTGTGAATAACCTTGGCGTTGTGAATTTTCTCTAAATTAGCCACTATTCGGGGTGCGAGACTTAAAAAGTCCCTTAGGGCTAGGGGTTTACCCTCTAGCCATTTTTTTAAGGATATACCCCCGAAATCTTCCAAAATAATCACGGGAGTTCTGCGGTAGGTTTCTAAACCATAGGCTTTAATCGCCCCCTGGAAGTTCAGGCCGCAGATGGTTTTATACTCCTGTTTGTAGTGGGTTAGTTGTTGTGCGGTGGGATATTCTTGCTTGAGGATTTTGAGCATAACCGGTTGATTATCGGCGGTGCGAATGGCCCGATAGACTTCTGAGTTAACGCTTTCGTAGATTTGGGCAAGAATGTCGTATCCTTTGAGAACAATCATTTTTTTACTCGGCGATTGTAAACGGCTGCGGGTCTCCCCAAGAAAAATTCTACGGGAACTAAAACAAGACTCCGCAAGGCTGACAGGACTCGATTTACCTGTGAGACGGAAGGACGGGGAGAAGGCAGCACCTGCTCGAAATACTCGGAATGCAAGGTCAAACCAAAGTGAACATCTTCCGGTAAGCTCAGTTTAGCAATCGGTCCGTCCTTGAGATTGTCAGGGTTAAATAACCAAGCTTCTAATACTTTGGTCGGGGTTAAAACCGTCGTAAACAGATAGCCCTGTTCTTGGGGAATAAACTGAATGCTATCTAAAATATAGCCATCAGGACAAACATAAAAATCCAGTAGTCCCCGACCCAAATGTGATACATGAGTATCACTGGCATTTTTTTCTTGGCTAATCTGTTCAGTTAACTGATTCCAATCCTTATCGAGGGGAACCTTGGCTAATACCGAGGGCAAGTCATGACAGGGAAGTTCGGCATCGCTAAGGATGCGATTACTTTGGTCGCGAAAATCCATATACTGACGACGACAAATTAATTCGCGCACATAACCGAGATAAATTTGATAAACGGCACTGTATCCCTGTTCCGATTCCCGCGGGTCGGCGGTGTAGAGACTGGTACAGAACCAACCCGGATGGATGAAAGCTTGTTCACTCATCACCCTGGCATCTTCGATAACCACTTTGCGCAGCACTCCGACATCAAAGGAAAACATCCAGGGAATGCCGTGGTATTCGGGGGGATAACTCTGACCGGTAAAATGTTGGATATCGTCTTTTTCGATCGCTTCGGTTAAACTAATAGTGGCATTTTGGATGGCCACAAGCTGGATTTGACCGTTGATACTATGGTAACTACAAAGGAAGTGATAACTGTCGCCATTGAAGGTAATTAATCGCGAGGGAACAGTGGTTTCTTCTTCCTTGAGGTCTTGACGTTTAACCAGATAAATTTGAGTTTTCGGATAGGTTTCTTCGGGCTTAATTTTAATACCTAATAGTTTGGCTACTCCCATCTGAAAAGGCATATCGGGAATCATGATATAATCTTCGGTGACGATGACCGAATGGGGACTACCATCGAGGATAGTTCCCTGTAGTTTCCAAGGTTTAAGTTGTTTTTGTTGATCCCAAAGCACAATATACACCGATTTATCTAAATCTTTTAACATACCTCCCGATACCAGTTTTAGCTTTAATTCACAGGTGATAAATTCTTTGGTTTTTTTGTCGTAGAAGGGGTGAGCGGTATTTTCTAGGACTGGGAAAAAAGACAAAGGCACGGAAACAATATGTTGGTTAAAATAACCAATCGGGGTGATAGTATCAAGGGAAACGGGGTCAACTTCCCAGTAACGTCCCGCATCGGCAGTGAGAATTAATCTGGTTTCTTCTAGTTGTTTATCTTCGGCAACTTTTTCTAGTTTAACCATAGCGGTATTCGCTATTTCCGAAGAACCTAAAATGCTGACCACGGCGGGAAAAGTGGCTTGACTAATATTAAATATCGGCAAAACTTTTCGCCAAAAACTATCCCAAGTCTTTAGTTTTTTACTGTAAACGTTAACTTGATTATTTTTCCCTTGCAAGTCCCATTTAATAATTACACCTTCGCCAGAGAACAAATGACGGTCATTTTTTCTATGAAAAGGACAGACGATAAAAACGTATCCCGACAGATTTTCCGGCCAATGTCCCTCAGTAATTGAGGCGACTGCTTGATATAAATTGTTCTCATCCGGCCGACCGAGTTGCGAGCGACTAAAATTCCTAACGTTGACAGTATTTTGGACAGTATCTTTGATTGACATATTCATAGGATTCTCCCTTATCAGTTATCAGATGTGAGTTATCAGTTATCAGATGTGAGTTATCAGTTATCAGATGTGAGTTATCAGTTATCAGTTAAGTGGGTGGGTGGAATTAAATATAAGATGAACGTAGGTTGGGTTGAAGCATGAAACCCAACGTCCGATCATGTTACGAAGTGCGCTAACCCATCCTAAAAATAATTGTGCCTCCCTACTTATCAGTTATCAGATGCGAGTTACAGCGTTTCTCATCAAGATGAAGTATGACTGGATTTGGCATCATCCCCAGACGACCGACTAATGTTGACCGTTCCTCAGTTTCGGCGTTCCCCAAAACCAGAGAATTTGCACCTCACTATTAGGATAACTGCTATATCAGTTCACTGATAACTGTTTACTGTTTACTGATAACTGATAGAGGATTTCACCTCTAAAAAATAGCGTCGATACAATTCATAGCCTGGTACTACTTTATCTCCTGATTGTTTGAGTAGTCCCATACTGCTGAGTTTGTAAGCGAGAATTGGGTCTAATTGTACGGGTTCCACCGCGCTCATCACTCTATCGAGGGCTTTCGCTAGTTCAGGCTGTTGTTCTAATACCGCCCAATGGCGTCGCAGGTGATGGGCATAAATCCCCGTGACGGAGGTGGCACTGGTTAGTATTTGCGTCATGGTTATTTCCTCCCGACTGAGATAGTAGAGGGCAGTTTGTACCAAAGCTGGATGTCCTCCTACTAGCTCCATCAATTGTTTGACTTTTTCCTGATTTTCCCAGGTGAGTTGATAACGTTGGGCTAATTGCAATACCTCCTCAAGACTAAAATGACTTAGCTGTGCGGGGAATCCGACGTTAAAGGGGGATTGATTGAGTTGCAGGGGGACATAAATTTCTGTGGAATGGACGACGATAAGACGGAGTTTTTGCCAGATAGGTAGGGTTTTGGCTTCTTCGTACCAAGAACGCAGCAGCGGTAAAAAATCCTTGGCCACTTGGGGATGTTCAAACATCTGATTAAGTTCATCGAGAGCAAGGACAATGGGGGCGGTAATCGATTCCAGGAGATAGTCTTGAATGTAAACCGTACAGCTAATCTTGCTGCCTAAATCCTCATCCCAATACTCATCTAATTGGGGTTTTAACTGTAGTTGACGGGCGGCATTGGCACACAACCAGCGCAAAAATTGGTTTAAATCAGCCAAAATCGTCTGGTCCACCTGTTCTAAGTTCAAACTCACCGTGCGGTAGCCTTGCTGTTTAGCAAAATCGAGCATTCTCAAAAGTAGGGAAGTTTTGCCCATTTCTTTTGGAGCTTTTATCCGCACTAAAGCCCCCGGTTTCTTGATTTCCTGCCTTATCTGTTCTTCGAGGGGAAGACGTTCTAAATAAAATGGGGAACCAAGGGGAACTGCCCCATTGGGATAGGGGGGTAATGTGTCCAATTTTTCGCTCTTGGCTGCGGAATTAACCGGAATTTTGTCTTGAGGGGGTGTTTTTAGCTCAAAATTCAGGGCGGCGATTTCTTGCCAGTCGAGGCATAATCGACGACAAATTTGTTCAAAAATGGCTTTTTCTACCGGTTTACCGGTCAGGAAGTTGCTGACAATAGCCAGACTAAATTCAGCTTCTTTGGCTAAGGAGCGTTGACTGCTAAAGCCCTGCTTTTTCACGGCTAATTTAACTTGATTGAGGCAGTGTTGTTGTACTCTTAGATGGCTCGATAGGGAATCTCTCATAAGAATTAGGGTGTGGGGTGTGGGGTGTGGGGTGTGGGGTGT